>Ga0233425_10007959_pt1 | contig 14458 bp, 6 predicted proteins | sample Watercolumn_Towu_2_FD_181712 | JGI IMG/M metagenome (GOLD analysis project Ga0233425, IMG submission 181712) | Freshwater microbial communities from Lake Towuti, South Sulawesi, Indonesia - Watercolumn_Towuti2014_140_MG | ecosystem: Environmental > Aquatic > Freshwater > Lake | place: Indonesia...
CACCGGCGCCGGGTGGTGTCTCAACCAAAGCCTACAAGAACGGTTCCTCAATCTGCTACGACGGCAGTGATACCATCTACTGCCTGAAGGGCTCGACCAACGAGTTCGCAGCCTACAGCGTCAGCGGCAACAACTGGGTCACCAAAGACCCGCTGCCGATGGTTGCACCGCCCGGGACCTCGAAGAAGAAGGTCAAGGACGGTTCAGGCCAGGCCTTTGCCGGCGGAACGGTCTACGCGCTCAAGGGTGGCGGCACCAATGAGTTCTGGACATTCAACACGACCGACGACAAATGGTACACCGCAACCGAGCTGACGGCCGGAGCCAAGAAGGTGAAGGCCGGTGGCGCGCTGGTAACGGCTCGAGACGTCAGTGCCTTGTATGCCTTCCGGGGCAACGGCACCCGTGAGTTCTGGAAGTATGGGCCGATTGCGACGTTCTACCCCAACTATGTACTGCCCGGTGGCAGTGAACTCAAGGCAGTCCAGGGTTTGACCACCGCCCGAAAGAACCAGTTCGCACTCAGTGTCGCGCCGAATCCGTTCACTTCATCCCTCAATCCCTCAATCGCCTACTCCCTGCCCAAATCCGGCAACGTCAGCCTCAGGCTCTTTGACATCAGCGGCAAGCTGGTGACGACACTGGCCAGCGGCTACACCACCGCCGGCAGCCACAGCGCACTGCTCAACGCTGAGCAGCTCGCTCGCGGCATCTACGTGCTCAAGTTCGAAACCGACGGCTACAACACGACGGAGAAACTGATTATCGAATAGCTGACGAAGCGCAGAGGTGACACCTCTCCGAAACGAAGAGGAGTCACCTCAGCTACAGGCTCAAACCGGGGCGCGGGAGACCGCGCCCCGGTTCTTTCGCGACGCGGCAACAGAACAGAGGTGACACCTCTTCGAAACGAAGAGGTGTCAGGAAAGCGCAGAGGTGACACCTCTCCGAAGCGAAGAGGAGTCACCTCTGCTCGTTGAAACAGACCTGCGTCCCTGACGCCTGGCATTTCCGCTGTCTGCGCTCAGGCTGGCAGGTGTTGTTGACTTCCTGAAGTGCCCCGCATACAATTGTCATCAGGAGAGTTGAGTTTGAGACTGAACCGCCCACAGGCTGCGGTTCCGGAAGGCGGCGGTTCGGCCTCAAGAGCGAGAGGAGAGGTATCAATGTCCAGAACCAAGGCTTTGTCCCTGCTGTCTTTGTGTGCGGTCGTCTTCATGGCCGTGCCCTTTCTCCGCGCGGAAGGATTCACGGGTACATTTGTGCCCGAACCTGAGCCGGAGGGATACCGGATAGGCTTCTCGAACGGTTTCACGATTGACACGCGATACGGCGAACCGTCCTTGCCGGCCCGCTACCGGATTGACGCGCCGGGCGAAGGCAGGCTTGTGCGAATCGTGCAGTTCACCGGGCCGGTGCGCCAGGACTGGCTTCGGCAGCTTCGGCGCATGGGCATCAAGACGTTCGGCTATCTGCCGCACTATGCGGTGATGGCGAAGCTGGACCCTGCGCAGTGCGAGGACGTCCGTGGTCTGGCCAGTGTTGCCTGGGTGGGTATCTTCCAGCCGGCGTACAAGTTGGAGGAGAAACTGCTCAATGCGTCCGGCATTCGAAAGGTCGTTGTTCAGATTACGCCGGACGAAGACTACAAGCCGGTAACCGAGCTGCTGCTGAAGCACTCGGCCGTGCTGGACGATATCACTGTCAATCCGGCCGGGGTGACGATTACCGCCACGTTCGATGCCGGGTTGATTCCCGACCTTGCCCGGCTGCAGGAAGTGATGTGGATGCAGGAATGGGGTGAGTGTACGACCTGCAACAACATGGGCCAGTGGGTGACGCAGACCGGCTGGCGGAACGCCGCGCCGTCGAATACCGACACGGCTGCCCGGCGGGTCTGGACCCGGGGCGTGCGCGGCCAGCGTATCGTCCTCGGCGTTACCGACACCGGCCTCAATCTGGCGCCGACCGGTCACGACATGTTCCGCGACCCGGCAATGCCCGTGACGCCGCCCGGGATATGGCCCGGGCATCGCAAGGTTGTCGCCTACAAGTGTTTTCAGGGAGCGGACGCCGCGGAAGGGCAGTACCACGGCAGCCATGTCAACGGGACGGTTGCGGGCGACGACTCGGCCGTCGGCGGCGCGAGCTACTACGACGGCATGGCGATCAAGGCCCGCCTTTATTTCGAGGACGTCACCAATGGCACCAGCTTCATCATCCCGACCAACTTCTGGTCGGTCTGGGACACAGTTCATGCCAGCCGCGGTCTACCGGATTCGCTTCGCTGCTATCAGCACTCCGGGAGCTGGGGCTGGTCGAATTCCTCGGGCACCTATCTGGTTCAGGATGCCTCGACCGACGCCTACGCCTGGGCGCACAAGGACTTTCTCAACATCATGGCCGCCGGCAACGAGTACAATGCCCGGACGATTCGCAATCCCGGCATCGCCAAGAACGTCGTGACCGTCGGGGCACTGCAGAACGGCACGCTGTCGAATGCGATTGCCTCATTCTCGTCCCGGGGCCCGACCCAGGACGGACGGATCAAACCGACCATCTGTGCGCCGGGCGACCTGATTTACTCGTCAACCCGGAGCCCGGCCACCAATACGTACTCGTCAATGAGCGGCACAAGTATGGCGACGCCGATGACGAACGGCGCGGTCGGGCTGATTCGCTGCTATCTCAAGGAAGGTTACTATCCTTCAGGCGCAAAGACTGTTGCGGACACGTTCGGCTATATCAGCTCCGCGCTGCTGCGGTCGATGGCGATTGTCTCCGCCGACCCCAATGTCGGCTCGTACGTCGTGCCCGACAACAACATCGGCTGGGGCCGGATTGACATTGACTCGGTGCTCTACTTTGCAGGTGACAAACGCCGGCTGATGCTCCGGGACGACACGGTCGGGCTCAGCACCGGCCAGTTCTATGAGTACACGTTCCGGGCGGACTCCTCGACGATTCCGCTCCGGATCTGTCTCACCTGGACCGATACCGCCGGGGCGGTGAACGCGAACCCGACGCTGGTCAACAACCTGGACCTCCTGGTCACGGCGCCAGGCGGAGCGACCTACTACCGGGGCAATCAGTACACGTCAGGTCAGTCCACGGTCAATCCGTCGAACTGGGACAATCTTAACACCGAAGAGTGCGTGCGCGTGAACAGCCCGGCAGTCGGGACATGGACCCTGCGGGTCAACGCCAGCAATGTCGTCACTGCACGGCAGCCCTACGCCTATTCGATTACCGGCGCGGTCTCACCGGCATCCGCGGCGGTGGACGTTCAGACCGTGGCCATTGTCGCGCCGACCGGCACCGTGAATCAGGGCACAGTCATCGCTCCGTCGGCGACGGTACGCAACAACGGCACCACGCCGCAGACTTTCACAGTCAAGTTCACAGTCGGGGCGGGCTATGCGGACTCGGTGACTATCGCCAATCTGGGCGCGGGCACAACTACGACCGCGACCTTTGCCAACTGGACCGCGGGTCCGCTGGGTTCGCTGGCGACATCCTGCTCAACCCGGCTCGCCGGTGACCTGGTCAGCAGTAACGACAAGGTCACCGGTACGGTCTTTGTCCAGAGTCTTGACGCCCAGACCGTAGCCATCGTCGCGCCGACCGGCACCGTGAATCAGGGCACAGTCATCGCTCCGTCGGCGACGGTACGCAACAACGGCAACACCACGCAAACCTTTACGGTCAAGTTTGTCATCGGGGCCGGCTATGCCGATTCGGTGACCATTACCGGTCTCGGCGCGGGTGCAACCACGACCGCGACCTTTGCCAACTGGACCGCGGGTCCGCTGGGTTTGCTGGCGACATCCTGTTCGACGCGACTTACGGGCGACATGACACAAAGTAATGACAAAGCGACAGGCTCGGTCTTTGTTCAGAGCCTGGATGCCCAGACGGTCAGCATCATCGGTCCGACTGGCACAGTCAACCAGGGCACAGTCATCGCCCCGTCGGCGACGGTACGCAACAATGGCAACACCACGCAGACCTTTACGGTTAAGTTTGTCATCGGGGCCGGCTATGCCGACTCGGTGACCATCACCAATCTGGGCGCGGGCGCAACTACGACCGCGACCTTTGCCAACTGGACCGCGGGTCCGCTGGGTTCGCTTGCGACATCCTGCTCGACCCGGCTGGCCGGTGACCTGGTCAGCAGTAACGACAAGGTCACCGGTACGGTCTTTGTCCAGAGTCTTGACGCCCAGACCGTAGCCATTGTCGCGCCGACCGGCACCGTGAATCAGGGCACAGTCATCGCTCCATCGGCGACGGTACGCAACAATGGCAACACCACGCAGACCTTTACGGTCAAGTTTGTCATCGGGGCCGGCTATGCCGACTCGGTGACTATCGCCAATCTGGGCGCGGGCGCGACTACGACCGCGACCTTTGCCAACTGGACCGCGGGTCCGCTGGGTTCGCTGGCGACATCCTGTTCGACCCGGCTGGCCGGTGATATGAATTCCAGCAACAACAAGGCTACGGGTACGGTGTTTGTCCAGAGCCTTGACGCCCAGACCGTGGCCATTGTCGCGCCGACCGGCACCGTGAATCAGGGCACGGTCATTGCTCCATCGGCGACGGTACGCAACAATGGCAACACCACGCAGACCTTTATGGTCAAGTTTGTCATCGGGGCCGGCTACGCCGACTCGGTGACCATTACCGGTCTTGGCGCGGGCGCAACCACGACCGCGACCTTTGCCAACTGGACCGCGGGTCCGCTGGGTTCGCTTGTGACATCCTGCTCGACCCGGCTGGCCGGTGATATGAATTCCAGCAACAACAAGGCTATGGGTACGGTGTTTGTCCAGAGCCTTGACGCCCAGACCGTGGCCATTGTCGCGCCGACCGGCACCGTGAATCAGGGCACAGTCATCGCTCCGTCGGCGACGGTACGCAATAACGGCAACACCACGCAGACCTTTACGGTCAAGTTTGTCATCGGGGCGGGCTATGCCGACTCGGTGACCATTACCGGTCTCGGCGCGGGCGCAACTACGACCGCGACCTTTGCCAACTGGACCGCGGGTCCGCTGGGTTCGCTGGCGACATCCTGCTCGACCCGGCTGGCCGGTGATATGAATTCCAGCAACAACAAGGCTACGGGTACGGTATTCGTGCAGAATCTCGACGCTGAGGCAGTCTCGATTGTCGCGCCCAGCGGGGCGCTTGACTCGGGCACGGTGGTGACCCCTGAAGCGAACGTGCGCAACAATGGAAACGTCAGCGTGACGTTCGACGTCCAGCTCGATATCGGCAGTGCCTACACCGACACTCAGACGGTGGCCGGTCTTGCGCCGGGCGCTCAGCAGACCGTCACTTTCGCCCCATGGACTGCGCGGCAGCGCAGCGCCCAGCCGACGCGCTGCACGACCCGGCTGGCCGGTGACGTGTTGCCGGGAAACGACCTCCGGACCGGCAGTGTAGATGTGAGGGTCCACGACATCGGGGCAGTAGCGATTGTCGCTCCGGCCGACACTGTCGCGCCGGGCGGGGTTTTGCCGCAGGCAACCGTGCGTAACTACGGCACTGACCGCGAGGCCTGCAGCTTCGTCTTCATGATTGACGCTCCGACGCCCTATCGGCAGACCGTCAACCTGCCGGCCGGCGTGCCGATGGCGGACACGGTGATTGAGTTCCCGGGCTGGTTTGCCGCAGTCGGCCGTTTCACGGCGACGTGCTCCACCTTGCTGGCAAATGACCAGGTCCGGGCCAACGATGTCATTGCCGCGCCGTTCGTGGTCAGGTTCGGGGGCGGGCCCGGCTGGTCCCGCGTGGCTGACGTGCCACCGGGCGCCAGGTCCAAGAGCGTCAGAGACGGCGGCGCGCTGACCTTCGGCGAAGAGAATACCGACGCTAACGACACCGGCTACGTCTATGCTTTCAAGGGCAACAATACCTTTGAGTTCTACCGCTACAACACGTTGACCGGCGAATGGCTGACGCGCGAGTCCATCCCGGCCTACAACCGCAACTCCAGGAAGAAGGGTGTGAAGAAGGGCTCGTCACTGGCAATGGCGGCTGACGGCAAGGTCTATGCGACCAAAGGCAGCAGCACGCTGGACTTCTGGGTATACGACCCGGCGACCCGGCGCTGGACTCAGTTGACTGACGCGCCGCTCGGCGCCAAGATGCTCAAGGAGGGCGTCGGCACCGCGGCGGTCCGGCACGGCGGCATTGACTACATCTACCTGCTCAAGGGCTCGGCCACCGTTGAATTCTATCGCTACAATGTCCGCGACGGCGTCTGGGACACTTCACTGCCGACTGCACCTGGTGGCGCATCCGGCAAGTCGTACAAGAACGGCTCCTCGATTGCCTTTGACGGTGGCGACACGGTCTGGTGTCTGAAAGGTACGTACAACGAATTCGCGGCCTACAGTATTGCCGGCCGGAACTGGATAACCAGGAATCCGCTGCCGCTCATCGCGCCGCCCGGAACCAAGAAGGTCAAAGCGAAGGACGGTTCGCAGATTGCGTCGGACGGCGGGAGACTCGTCTACGCGCTCAAGGGCGCCAACTCCAATGAATTCTGGGGCTACCAGGCGGATGAGGCAACGTGGAGCGCCCTGCCCGCAATGCCGACGGTCGTCAAGCGGGTGAAAGGCGGCGGCGCCCTGACCTATGCCGGGAGCCTCGATGTACTCTACGCGCTCCGGGGTAACAACACCCGGGAGTTCTGGACCTACAATCCCGGGTCAGCTCCCGGGTTCAGGAATGCCGCGGTCAGCCGGCCCAAGGACGGTCAGGGTCAGTCCGCAGTCCGCACTTCGCAGTTCGCACTCAGTATCGCACCCAATCCCTTCACCAGCCACCAATCACCAGCCACCATTCGCTACTCCCTCCCGGTTGCCGGCAACATCAGCCTGAAGCTGTACGATGTGACCGGCAAGCTGGTGAGTACGCTGGCCGGCGGCTACCATGCGGCAGGCAGCTATAGCTCACCGCTTACGGCCAGCAGCTCGCAACTGGCGGCAGGAATCTATGTCATCCGGCTCGACAGCGGCAGCTACCACGCGACGGAGAAACTGATTATCGAGTAGGAGACAAAGCGCAGAGGTGACACCTCTCCGAAGAGAAGAGGAGTCACCCCTCGGAAACCGGGGACAGTCCGCAACGGGGCGGTCCCCGGTTTCCTCTCGCGCGCAGGAAACCGCGCCCCTGCGCTCTGAGGATTCTTGCTTGTTGCATGATTCGGTTGAGAGAAGCGACCCGCATTGAGAAACACCAGAGAAACGCATGCCTCGGAGAGGCAAGTGGAGCGAGTTCTCCTCTCCGGGAGATGGAAGTCCCGGTTTGAGAGAAGGTTCCGTTAGTCTCAGGGAAAGTTACGGGGGGGAGGGGCGGCGGTACCCTGCCGCCCCCTGTAGTGTACAATAGTTCCGGCTGAGTTGGGCTGTCATAGATGGTGGAGTTGACTTCTCTTCGCCACGGAAGTGTGTCACCTCTGCTCTTTCCGAGTCCGAACGTCGGCGGATGCCGAAGACTTCGGCAGGGCTGCCGAAAGAATTGGCACGCGAGGCTGGATGGGGCAGACGTGCTCAGATGGCGCTTGATTCGTAACTAGTGCAATATCAGTATATTGGGTTCAGAGAGAGAGAGAGAGAGAGAGAGTTCGTGGCATGAGATGTGCACTGAGAATGACGACTGCGAGGAAGGCGAGTTATGTCTTGGCGTGCGGGCTGCGCTTCCGCGACTGGTTGACCGTGTCCGCGCGGGTTCAGGCTTGACAGACGGCACATCTGAGATAGCATTGAGGCGTAACAAGGAGGAAGAATGTTACAGAACAACATGGCAGACCGGGGAAGGGTGTCGAAAGACGCCTGGTTTGGCGGTTGGCTTCCTGTTTGTGCGTTTCAGTGCGGGCTTCGGCTTGGGTGGCTCGGTGTCGCAGCGCTACTCACCGCTTCGCTTGCCTTCGGGGTGCAGCGGTGGGAGAGGACGTACGGAGCGCCGGGCAGAAGTGGTGACCTCTATGATGTGGTTCAAACGGCGGATGGCGGCTACTTGGCGGCAGGTTCGCTCGACGAGTTTCTCTGGCTCGTTAGAGTAGACAGTTTGGGAGACACGGCCTGGACGCAAGAATACTGTCCGGACGAGTTCGGCTGCCGCGCACACTCAGTGCTGCTGACCGCCGACGGCGGTTTCGTCGTGGCCGGTTTCACCCAGAGTTACCCGAGCCCGGAACGCGCCTATGTCATGCGTGCGGACAGTCTCGGGGATTCGCTCTGGACGCGGAAGTACGCGCCGCCGCTTGGCTCGTCCATGGCATATGACATCGAGCCGACCCGCGACGGCGGGTTCATCATTGTCGGTGAGTGCCAGACAGACACCGTGAGGGTGCAGGACGCCTACGTGGTGAGGATAGACAGCCTGGGTGATACGCTCTGGACACGCAGGTATGGAGGTGTCCACTACGAGGAGGCAAATTGTGTCCGGCAGACCGGGGATGGCGGTTTCATCATGACAGGGTGGACGGGTGAGTTGTTTGATCACGACGGATGGCTGATACGCGTTGACAGCTTGGGTGATACACTCTGGACCCGAACCTATGGTGGGCGGCGGGACGACGCGCTCAACAGCGTGGAGTTGCTCCCGGATGGCTTCGTGCTAGCAGGCTGGACCAATTCATATGGCGCCGGGAGTTCTGACGGTTGGCTTCTCAGACTCGACTGCAATGGAGAAACGCTCTGGTCGCGGACCTTCGGCGGCCTGTACAGCGACGCCTGGGCAATGAACCTCGCTGGCGACGGCGGCTACATCATGACCGGACAGACCTTCTCTTACGGGGCAGGGGCCAGCGACGCTTGGCTAGTGAGCTACGACTCCGGTGGCGCGATGCGGTGGATGCGGACCTTCGGCGGAACGGACTGGGACTACACTGCGCAGGCGTACGGGTCAAGCGACGGCGGCTACATACTGGCGGGCCGGACATTGAGCTTCGGAAACACCTGGGGCGACGGCTATCTGATTAAGACCGACAAGTATGGCACCGTTGGTGTAGGCGCAGACCGGGGCAGTCCTCCGATTGCGACGCCGTGCATTCCGCTGCTAGAGGCGCCTTGTCCGTGGCAACGCGGGCGCTCAGTCCGCTACTTCCTGCCCGAGGCCGGTCCCGTCAAACTGGATTTGTCTGACGTTGCCGGCCGCCGGATTGAGAAGGTCGTCCAGGGGCATAGTGGCTCGGGCTGGCACGTTGCCCGAGTTGAATCGGCTTTGACTTCCGGCACATACTTCCTGAGGCTGGAGTCCAGCGGGCAGTTCGTGACCTGCAAGACCGTGGTTACAGCCTCAGCCGAGGGGAGGTGATGCAAGGCAGACTTGATTCAGTTCGACGAACACGAATCGTCAGCCGCATGGAGATGCAGGGAAGGAATTACGGGGACACTTCCCTTAACTCTCGATGAGTCGAGCCCGAACCACTCCGGCGCAAGCTCGGGCACTGGAAGCTGGGCATGGAGAACGGGGACAGGATTCAGAACAGCAGCCGGATTGACCCGAGCATCAGCCCGGCGTTGTTTGCCCCGGTTCCGAATCCCTTCAGCGGCCTGACCAGCATTCGCTACTGCACCAACATCAAAGGCCAGACCAGAATCGCAATCCTGGACGTGACCGGCAGACGGGTCCGGAACCTCGTCAACATGCCGCAGAATCCGGGCATCTACAACCTGACCTGGAATGCCCGAGATGACCGAGCGCGGCAGTTGCCGAGGGGCGTCTACTTCGTGCGGCTCGAAACCGCCAATTACAGCGAAGCAAGAAAGGTGGTTATCCAGTAGACAGCGGACAGTAGACAGGGAACAACAGGGAATCGGGGCGCGGGAGGCCGCGCCCCGATTTCTTCAGGGTCTCCATCTGTGTGGGTCGGTGGCAAACAGGGCGCAGTATCGCTTCGCTCGCCCGACCGAGTCTGCGGAATCTGCGCTGCGGACTGGATTCCGGGTCGGCGCTCATCTGCGTTCATCGGTGGTTTCGCTCAGTTCAGAATTGGTGTAATCGGTGCAGTCGGTGGATCTTCACTTCGAGATACCCCAGACTCCAGTGGAGCGTCCAGTGGAGCGTCCACCCCAGCGTGGGGTGGAGCGTCCACTGGAGCGTGGGGTGGAGTCTGGGGTGGAGCGTGGAGTAGAGCGTGTACCCCAGCGTCCACTGGAGAGTGGAGTGGAGCGTGGGGTAGAGCGTCCATCCCAGTGTGCGCTGGAGCGTCCGGTGGAGCGTGCACCCCAGCGTCCAGTGGAGCGTGTACCGGAGCGTCCACCCCAGCGTGGGGGGGAGGCTCCACCCCAGCACCCCCGCTGAAATGGGTTCGATTGGCAAGACGCGCAATCTCCGAGACTTGGCGTAGAACCACCCGAAATCGAGCTTGTGGCTGATGGCAGCCTCATGTAGATAGATTTGTCTACATGAATTGCGCGAAATCCCAATGACCAAGCCCCAACTTCCAATCAAGTCTCGAGCTCCAATGTCCAATTCGGCGACGGACTTGATTTCAGTCCGCGACGGAAGTATGCTCGTTTTCTAGTTGGTACTGTGAATAAGTCTGACAGGAACTCTGAAGCGTTGCGCCGTCTCGGCATTCAGCTCAGGACGGCCAGGAAATCGGCGGGCCTGACTCAAGGACAGGTATGCACGGCGATGGGCATGAAGGGTGTTATCTCGCGCGCCTATCTTCACCGACTGAAGAAGGGTGAGTTGCGCAACGTCGGCTTCATGACCGTCGTGGGCTATCTTTAAGCCTGCAAAGAGCCAATCAGCAAGTTCGTCTTGGAGTTGGTTCAGTCGGGCGCATTCGGGGAAGTGGAGGCTCAATGCGTCACGGGTTTCACCTCTCAGGAAAGCTCACGCTCAAGCCACAAGCTCAAGCTGCCAGCGCTGAGGAGCGCGGAAACGGCTGCTCCTTGGTGCTTCACTGCTTGTGAAGGATGTGGTGGTTGAGCGCTGCCGGAAGATGCTGCCGCTGCGCTGGGAGCTGAAGCCCCCCGAATTCCGATATAGAGATTCACCACCAAGAACACCAAGAGCACCAAGCCCGGAGAACAACGTGTCGGAGACGACATGCCGATTGAGAACGGAATCACCCAGTCGGTGACGGACATGAGAGGGGAAGCGAGCCTCCAGGAGCCGATTGAATCAGGTTGGAACCTGGTGTGCTTGGTGTCCTTGGTGTTTCTACTTCGGATTCCGGGAAGCCCGGTCGAGCTTGACGCAGTTCGACTCCAGGCATATAATTGTATCTGGCGATGGGCAACCGCGGACGGACTCCTGCGGGTGCTTTCAGCGAATGGTGATGAACATGGAGGAGACGATGCACAGGTCAATTCGGTATTTCCTGATGGTCCTCTTGCTACCCGGTCTGTTGCTGGCTCAGAAGTGGGCGATGCGCTATGATGCCGGCGGCAATGACGCGATGACTGCGATGGCCGTTGACGTTGCGGGCAATGTCTATGTCACCGGCTACAGTGCGGGCGCGGGCACCGCGAATGATTTCATGACTATCAAGTACACCCCGAACGGCGATACGGTCTGGACCCGGCGTGCGGGCGGAGCCGGCGATGATTCGGCGTTCGCGATTGCGCTGGACGGTTCGGGGAATATCTATGTCACAGGTTGTCGGGAATCCCTGGCGACCGGGCAGGACTATCTGACCGTCAAGTATGACCCGGCCGGAGTCATGCAATGGAGCAGGACCTACACGGGTTCGGGCAGCGGCAGGGACCAGGCCCGGGCGATTGCGCTGGACGGTTCAGGGAATGTCTATGTCAGCGGCACGAGCGATTCCGCGGCAACCGGGTCGGATTTCCTGACCGTCGCGTACAGCTCAAGCGGCACCGTCATCTGGACCGCCCGCTACGCCGGGAGCGGAACCGATATGGCGGTCGGGCTCGGGCTGGATGGAGCCGGTAGCGTCTATGTCGCTGGTTCGAGCTGGGGCGGGACAACACCGCAAATGGACTACCTGCTGATTCGCTACCGCGCCGGAACCGGGGACAGTGTCTGGACCCGGCGGCACAATGCCGTGCCGAACGGCAATGAGTATCTCTCGGCGCTGGCCGTGAGCGGGCCGGATGGCATCTTCATTACCGGCGCAAGCGAGAGTACCGGGACGAGTATTGACTGGCTGACCCTGCGCTACGACTCGGCGGGAACAAGACTCTGGGTCAGGCGCTACGACCGGAACCGGGATGCGGATTCAGCAGTCGCGCTGGTCCCGGATGGGGACGGCAATGTCTACGTCACCGGCTACGCCTGTCCGAACAGCGGCAACGAAGACGAGGATTTCGCGACGATCAAATACGGCCCGACCGGCAGCACGCTCTGGACCAGAACCTATGACCAGTCCGGAAGCCAGAGCGTGGACGTTCCACGCGACATCACGCGCGACGCCTTCGGCAACATCTATGTGGCGGGAACGGTCGAGACGAACAACAACCTCGATTTCATGGTCCTGCGCTACGAGCCCGGGGGCACGCTGCTCTGGTCCGCGCGGTACAATGCCGCGACCGACGATGATGACCTGGGTATTGCGGTCCGGACAACCGCCGCCCATACTTTTGTCGGCGGTAGTTCCTGGAGCGGCTCAGGCTACGATTTTCTGACGGTTGCGTATGCCGCTCACGACGCCGGCATCGCGGCGATCAATGCGCCGCGCGGAACGCTGAAGCCGTTCCCGATTACGCCGGACGTGACGGTCCTGAATTCCGGTTCCAGTCCCGAGGACGTAACGGTACACGTCTGGATTTCACCGGTGGCCGCTGCGCCGGTCTACTACGATGTCCAGACGGTCTATGGGCTGGCCCCGGGCGACGACTATGACCTGCAGTTCCATACGTTCATCGGCAGCATGGGGATGTTTGTCATGACCTGTTCGCTGGCCCTGCCCGGCGACCAGAACAAGGCGAATGATACTGCCCGCAGCAGCTTCACGCTGCAGTGGACCCAGTACCCGTACTGGTTCCCCCAGTTTGCGATGCCGAGCGGGCCGAAGCTGAAGCTCGCCAAGAACGGTGCCGCACTGGCCTATGGCCAGGTCTACGGAAACGACAACGATACACGGTACCTGTGGGCGCTGAAGGGAAACAACACGCGCGAGTTCTTCCGGTTCCATCTCTATGACGGCGATACCTGGCACGCGCTGGAATCAATCCCGAATTCGCTGCTCAAGAAGAAGGGCGCCAAGAACGGCGCGGGACTGGTCTATGACCGGTACGACACCGCGGCCTATGCCCTGAAGGGGAACAATACCCGGGAGTTCTGGAAGTATGACCCGCGCGTCAACTGGTGGTACCCGCAGGACGACCTGCCGTCCGGCCTGAGTTTCAAGAACGTCAAGGGCGGCGGTTCGATGCTGTTCTATCGCACCGGCAGCAACAGCTATGTCTATGCCCTCAAGGGGAACAAGACCAAGGAGCTCTGGGCATTCCATGTCAACGGCGACAGCTGGTTTCCGCGCGAGACCGTGCCGGGCGGACTGAAGAACAAGGGTATGGCAGATGGCAGTTGTCTGGTGAATGCCGGGGGGACGTTCTATGCCCTGAAAGGCTCGTACAACGAGTTCTATGCCTATTTCCCGGGCACCGACAGTTGGGCCGAGCGCCGGCCGATGCCGATTGTCGGCGCAGACGGCAAGAAGAAGAAGGCGAAGGATGGCACGGCACTGTGTTACAGCAGCGGCGATCACGTCATCTATGCCCTCAAGGGCGGAACGAATGAGTTCTGGGGCTACTTCACTGCGGCCGACACGTGGGTGCCGTTGACGCCTTTGACGACCTCGTCCAGCGGCCGGGTGGTCAAAGGCGGCGGCGCGCTGGCGTATGGCAACGGCTATGCGTGGGCTCTGCGCGGCAACCGGACGAACGAGCTGTGGACCTATGACCCGGGAGACGCGTTCCTGGGTGACGGCAAGGGACTCGGTGGTCAGGGGGCAACGGGAGTCAGTCTGCGGCCCGGTGGCCTCGACGGCCTGCGCATTGAACCGAACCCGGTGCATTCGGCGGCAACGGTGCGACTGCCGCAGGACATCTGCTCGGCGCGGATTGAGCTGTACGATATCACCGGTCAACTCGTGCGCGTCGCGCCGGCGGCCGGCAGAACCGAGATAACGCTGGACCGGGCCGGACTGGCCAGTGGTGTCTACCTGTTGAGGGTCATCGGCGCGGACCGTAGCCTGGTTCGGAAGGTCGTTGTTGAGTGATTCAGGCGGATCGGCAGAAAGCCCTTGACAAAGCCCGGATTCGGACTATACCTTTAGGCAATCAGGAGGTTTGAACGTAGATAGAATTCCGGATTCGTGACAATCTGTAGCTGGTCAGGGTTTTGCCGTTCTCTTGCAGGTTCCCCTCTTTCTTACCCACCTACCCAATATCACACCTCCTGCTTGTGAGAGAACGGCACCTCTTGAAGAGCGGGCCGGTCGGACGGGTCAGACCGGTCTGAC
>Ga0233425_10007960_pt1 | contig 14457 bp, 14 predicted proteins | sample Watercolumn_Towu_2_FD_181712 | JGI IMG/M metagenome (GOLD analysis project Ga0233425, IMG submission 181712) | Freshwater microbial communities from Lake Towuti, South Sulawesi, Indonesia - Watercolumn_Towuti2014_140_MG | ecosystem: Environmental > Aquatic > Freshwater > Lake | place...
GCTTTAGCGGGCGATATCCTTGAGCGAACAGCGATATCTAGTCAGCCGCAGGCTGACGGGCGGTTCCAAAGATTATTTTCATGCTTCGTGGCGCCCCAAAGGGGCATGGGAATTAGTTCGAAAATAGGCTGTGGAGCCTTCTGTGCCTATTTTCATGCCCGGCTTCCTTTAGGAAGCCTCCGGTTAGGTCGGGGAAACCCGACCGTATCGTGGTGCCACGCCCCAAAGAGCGGGGCATGACGAATAACTATTTATTTAATCTCCTGGCCTTTTCCTTACCCGGTTCTCGTCTGGGATCAAGTCGTCATAATGCTTTTTTTTAATGAATCATCCGGCAGGAATGAGCTGCCGGGTCCTTTCGAAAAACCCTTTCCGGTTTGTTTGGGTTGTTTCAATCCGATAGGCACACCTCACAAAAATTGAAGATTGTATATGAGCCGGACGTTGGCCGTCCGAGAGGGCTGAAAGGATAGTCGTTATGATGGAAAAGAAAGAGGCCAAGCAGGAAGGGATTTCGCAAAATCGTCGGGTTCACATGGCCAATGAACGGACCTTCCTGGCCTGGATCCGCACCAGTATCGGGATTATGGCCTTCGGCTTCGTCGTTGAGAAATTCGCCCTTTTTGTTAAGCAAATGACCTGGTTTCTGCTGAAAAGCAGTCCGGGTGAAGCCGTTCCGGCCCATATTCAGTCGGGATCGGGGGTCTCTTCCGTTTTGGGGATCCTGCTGATTGGACTCGGAGCGGTCATGGCCCTCCTGGCCTTTATCCGCTATAAAAAAGTGGAAAAGCAGATTGATCAGGATACGTACCAGCCCTCCCTGATTCTGGATATTCTGATTGCCTTTTCAGTGGGGGCTATTGGGATATTTATGATGATCTATCTGGTGCATACCTTCTAAAACCGTATGTCGCCTATAGATGTTCGACCTTGGAATATCAGACTTGGTTAACGACATACGATTTACGATAGACGACATACGATAGACGAGATTAATGATGAATCAAAAGACACGAGGCATACTGGCGGTGGCCGGGAGTTCGGCGGCCATTTTCTGGTCCGGGGCCTTTGTTTTCGGCTTTCCGGGGGTGATGAGTCCCATCTGGCAAAAGATGTTTCAGGTCGGCAAAGGGCCGATCGGCAATACCCTCTTTTTCCTCCTGGCTGCGGTGGGTCTTTTCATGTTTCTGGTGGGGCGTCTGCAGGAACGATTCGGCTCGCGAAAAGTGGTCATTGTCGGCGTCCTGCTCTGCGGCTTAAATCCCATCTTCCTGCCCCAGGTCTCCAGTCTTTCCCTGCTTTATGTGTGGTTCTTTATCAACGGGCTGGCCTCCTGTTTTATTTATCTCCCCTCTTTGACCATTGTTCAACGGTGGTTTCCGGAAAAAAGAGGGTTGGTCTCCGGGATCGTCAACCTGGCCTTCGGGTTCTCCGCCGCCGTAATGGCCCCTGTTTTTCATTTTTTGCTTCAATCGGTGGGCTATGTACGGATGAATATCATTGTGGGGGCATGTGCCCTGGTGGTCGGTCTCACGGCTACCTTCTTTACCGAACTGCCGAAATCGGAAGGGGCGGGGGCGGGACAACCCGCGGGAGGCCATTCACCGGTTCCCGCCCAATCATTAACCGTCGCCGAGAGTCTGCGGACGAAAGCCTTCTGGTACCTTTGGCTGACCTGGGCCCTCCAGGGTGCCGCCGGGATTGCCATGGTGACCCTTTCGGTTAATTTCGGGCTTTCAAGAGGCGCAGCCCTCCCGGCCGCCATCTGGGTCCTGACCGCCTTCAATATCACCAATGGCCTGAGCCGATTGGTCATGGGGTATCTCTCGGATAAAGTCAAGAGATCCAGCGCCATGAGCCTAACCTTTTTTGCCGCCGGAGGGGCTTATCTCCTTTTGCCCGGGATGAATGATTTAAGAGCGGTGGTTTTTCTGGCTTCCATAATCGGGTTTGCCTTCGGCACCTTATTTGCCGTATCGGCTCCCTTAGCCAGTGACTGTTTCGGATTGAAGCACTTCGGGGCTATTTTCGGCCTGGTCTTTACGGCCTACGGTTTTGTAGCCGGAGTGGTCGGACCGTCTTTGAGCGGCTATATTCTGGACGTCTCGAAAGGGAATTACTCTATTGTTTTTACTTATCTGGGGATTTTTTGTTTTCTTTCCGGTTTTTTTATCCGGCAGGTTGCCCCGCCATCCAAGACCTGAATTCTTTCTATTTTAGAAAAAATTGTCTATAATGCCCGCAGGTAAAGAGGAGAGAAAGGAGTCCTTATGGAATCGAAAAAAAAGATGGCCCAGGGCTTTTCAGATCTAAAAGTGGCCTTGGAAAAAGGAAAGGGTTCTCCCAAAGAGATCTTCCCGGTTTTTGAAAAGGGGTGCCGGGACTTTGCCGGGGAAACCAAGAAGGTCCCTGCGGAATACCTGAAACAATTTTTGGATCACGTAGAAGACCTCAAAGAACGGATAGGGAAAGGAGAAAAAACAGCCATCTTTGAGCAGATGGAGGTGATAAAAAATTTGAAAAAGTCTTGTCATGATGCCTTTAAAAAGAAATGAAAAACAAAATTGATAATCGGGGGCATGGTCATTCCAGCGAAAGCCGGAATCCGGGGTTGAAAATATACTGGATGCCGGATCAAGGCCAGAGGCATGACATCCGGGGAAGATTTTGTGGCAATAAGCTATTTAAACCGGCCTTTATCCTTCTGTTTATTGTAATTTTGATTTTATCTCAGTGGACTTGTATCCCGGACCTATGGGCCATGGGGTCGGCCAAAGAGGGGCCGCCCTCCAAAGGGCAGCCTCCGAAAACCTCTCCTGCCCCCCAGGACGCGGTTGTTATAAACCTGCCGGTGGGGACGGAATTGAAAGTCCAATTGAATCAGTCCATCCGCACCTCAACCCACCGAACCGGCCAGTCTTTTTTTGCCACACTCAAAGACCCTCTTCTGCTGGGGGAGAAAACGGTCTTTCCAGGGGGGATACCCTTTATCGGAACCATTTCCAAACTGGTCGAATCCGGCCATTTCAGCGGGACTGCTTTGATCGAACTCCAACTGGTCAAGGTTATCCTGCCCGATCAATCCACTTACGTCCTCAATACCAAGCCTTTTCTCAAAAAAGGCCGGACCCATCTCATCCGTAATATCGGCTTGATCGGAGTCGGGGCCATTCTGGGGGCCGGAGCGGGAACCCTTTTAGGAAAGGTCCCCGGGGCTCTGGGCGGAATTTTTTTGGGAGGAGGGATGGGGACGGTTTTGGCCTATGTCACCGGGAAAGAGGACCTATTCCTGAAGGCCGGAACAGAGATGGTTTTCTTTTTGTCCGCTCCGGCGGCCATCACTCTTCCTCCCCTTCAGCCTAGACCGTTGAAGTAATTAAAAAAACAGGAAAAACCTTGACATCCTTCTTAGAACCTTTTATTAAAATTATCCGGAATAGGCCATGATTTCCAAGGCGGAAGAGTATATGGCCTTGGCCTTTAAAGAAGCCCAAAAGGCCTACTTAGAAGAGGAAGTCCCCATCGGGGCGGTGGTAACCTCTTTAGCCGGGGAGGTCCTGGCCCTGGAGCATAACCGGACCCGGCAGCGCAATGACCCTACCGCTCATGCCGAGATCTTGGCCATACGGACGGCGTCTCAGGGGTTGAATAATTTCCGCCTCACCGGTGCGATCCTTTACGTGACCGTTGAACCCTGCCTGATGTGCGCCGGGGCCATTATTCAGGCCCGTTTGGCTAAGGTGGTTTATGGTGCAGAAGATCCTAAGGCCGGAGCCCTAGGATCGCTCTATGATATTTCCAAAGACCAGCGACTCAATCATCGCTTTGAGGTGATCCGTGGGGTAGGGGAGCCGGAATGCCGGGAACTCATGCAGCGGTTTTTCAAAGCCAGACGTGGATAATAGGCGGGAGGCCCGAGGCTTGAGCCAACAGACTAAAGGAAATAGGTTATGGTTTTACCTTGAGCCTTACACCTTAAACCTTATACCTGCTTTTTTATGCGGAGAGGTACCGAAGAGGCTGTAACGGGGCCGACTCGAAATCGGCTGTAGGCCCAAAAGGTCTACCGTGGGTTCGAATCCCACCCTCTCCGCCAGCAATTATTCCGGGTTTTCCAGTTTGGATCGCCAAACTTGAACTGACAAAACGGAATAAAATAACGACTCCCAACCATGGATGAGATTTTTTGTTATCGGCCACTATTCACAAAAGAGGCATCTCCGTGTCGGCCCAGTCACCATTCCCGAGCTAAACTTTCTGGCGCCTTTTTCTGTCGTTCTTCATTAACCATTAACCGCAAGGGCCTTGCCCGTCAGACCGTGGTGTGATCCAGCCATTGGCGGGACGAGGGAACTGCAATAAATAGACATCTGCCTAGCATGGAAGATTCCCTGCCCCGCCTCGACTGGGCGTCCCGACGTTTTGGTGCGGGGAGCTTCACATCAAGGCCGAGGCCGCCTTTCTCGGCGCTTCTCTGAGCAAAAGCGGCCATTTTGGTATCGCCGAAAAGCTTTACCATAGCGCCCTGCGTGATGCTGAAAAAAATCTCCCGCCCAACCATCCGCTCATGGTGCGGTGCCTGAAAAATTATGCGAGGGTCCTGCACGCACTCAACCGGGTGCAGGAAGCCGAGGAAATGGAAAACAAGGCCAGGACCTTTGTTTAAGCACCCTTACAGTTGCCTAAAAAACAGGTTGAAATACAAACGGGGTCACTTCTTTGATATTTAAAAATGCGTAACAATTTAGAGTTATGAAAAGAATGTCTGACAGGATTAACAGGATTAAGAAAATTTTTTGCTCAGGCTCCGGAAGAACCTGAGCAATTACAATCAGCCTCCGGCGGAGGTCAACTCATCACTTCTGTCCGCAGGACGATTAGATTTGTGCCTTTCTTCCGGAAAGGCACAAAAATCAAAGAAATCCTGTAAATCCTGTCTAAAAAAGGTTTTGAATTTCAAAAAGCTAAACTGATACAAAAATGCTATATGGCCCTTGTGCCCATAGGCCTTTTCTTTATCCCCCTTTTCTCCTTGACTCCGACTATTGCTGCTTCTATACTCCCGTTCTTAAAAAGCACTGTCTTATCCTGCCGTCGAGATTCTTTAACCCTAATTCGGGCGATTGTTCCCCCTTTTCTCGCTTGAACGGGCGGGCCTAAAGCCCGCCCCTAGAGGTGAGGGTTGATCAAAGGGGTCGGGGCGGGGTTTAGGCCCGCCCGTTGAAAGTGCAGGCGGTCGCCAAGCGGCCGTCTGATGGTTTACCACTATGAATCACTCAAATTAGAATATAAGTACTATTTTAGCTTTTTGAAAAATGGATTAAGGATAGCCCAACAGGAGGAGAGCGGGGGTCTTGTTTTTGGAGTTGTCCAAAGGTTACCCAACGGGATAATCCGGCCAGAATAGCCAATTTAATTAGGTGCAGGGCATACACCTATGCCGATTTCCCGCTTGGGTGTAGGCCTGCTTTTGAACCCAGTACGGACATTGGCCCGGCAAAGAAGCTGAGGAGTAAATAGTGGACAACTCCAAAAACAAGACCCCCGCTCTCCAAGGCATTTATTCTTTGTTAACAGTCTGTGATCCTGGCCTCATTTTTCAAAAAGCTAAAATGATACGAATATAATACCCTGAGGCTGGCCTCAGATTTCGATAGGGTTGGGGGACTGGAAAGGAAAAGAAATATGGCAGACCTCTATATAGCCACAAACAGATTAACCGGAAAAAAAGTCGAACTGAGCGACATCACCATCCGGGACGGCTTGCAGTCCCTGGAGACCATAATCGATACGGATACCAAGGTCAAATATCTCGAAGGGTTGATCCTGGCGGGATTCAAGCGCCTGGAGGCCACCAACTACGGCCACCCCAAGTTTGTCCCTTTTTTCCCTGATGCCACGGAAGTCATAAAGCGCCTGCTGCACAGCGAAACCAAGGCCCCGGACGGCCGAACCATCGGCCAGATGATGAAGCGCAACGGCGGCGAGGTGGAATTGACCGCGGTGACCATTCATGAGACCGGCGCCGAACGGGCCTTCAGAGACTGGGACCAGGGGATCGGTCCGGACCGGATACTGCAAATGACCTCCACCTGCCCGGAACATCAGAAGGCCAATTCGGGCAAGACCCATGACCAGTATTTCGCCATGAGCGAACAGGTGATCAAAGCCGCCCATAGCCGGGGAATGGTGGTCAACGGCACAGTCAGCACCATCTGGGGAAGCCCTTTTCAGAAATTCAATGACCAATACACCATGGAAGAGAAACTGGATATAGCCATCGCCTTCGTCAAGCGCTATTTGGATTGCGGGGCTGATGATATCGAACTGGCCGACCATGACGGCTCAGTGAGGGATTATCACCGGGCCTATGAGTTTTTCAGCCGGGTATTGAATCCCCAGGAAATGGGCATTGGCCCGGATGGTCGGGACTATGCCGACCCCACACTGTACATCGCCCACTTTCACACCAAAAATATGGCCTCGGCCCTGAGAAATGCCGCCGCCGCCCTGAAGGCCGGCATCATCCGCTTTGAATCCTGCCTGTCCGGCATCGGCGGACAACCGGCCAACACCGTAGACGGGGTGTCCATAGATGGACGTGGGGGCGATTACTACACCGATCACTTTAACCATGGGCTCATTTCGACCGAGGACCTGGTGGTCATGTTTCAGCAAATCGGGGTGGACACAGGCATCGATCAGGGCCGGCTCCTATCCCTGGGACAACGCTTTCGCTCCGAAGTGCTGGATCAGTTTGCCGCCCGACAAAAAACGTTTAACCGCCCCTCCATGCCCTGCCGCTCTTTGATGCTGCTGGAAGGAACGCTGCCCGAGAGTGTGACGGCATTATACGCTGAGTAGATAAGCGTATCCTTAGAAAGGCGGATCCTGTACAGATATCATTTTCTAGATGTGGTTCATGCTAAAGGATTCTCTTGGACTATCAATGTTATGCCACCTGCCCGGATGAACTGACCGGGCTGCTGGCCGAAGAAATCACCACTTTAGGCGGGACGGATGTGCGGACCGCCTACCGGGTGGTCTATTTCAAGGCCCCGCCGGAGACGGCCTACAAGGTGAATTTACACTCCCGCCTGGCCAGCCGGGTCTTCCGGGTCTTAAAGATCATCCCGGCCCACTCCCCGACGATCATCTTTGACAAGGCCAAGAAGATCCGTTTTGATGAGGTCTTTTCCGCTGGCCAGCCCGTATCCATTTCGGTGGTCGCCTCCAGCGAGGAGAAGAGTATCCCGACCCATCTCATCGGCAGTAAACTGCGGGAGGCCATAAATGATTGCTTTCTCCATCACCAGGATATCCTCCCCAACCAAAGCTCCTGGGATCCGGTCATCGGGATCTCCGGCTATTTTCATCAAAAAAAACTGATGGTCAGTGTGGATATGTCCGGGGAAAGTCTGCATCGAAGGGGATTCCGGGTGGAAGGGCATCCGGCCCCGCTGAAAGAAACCCTGGCCGCGGCCCTGCTGGCCTTTTGTCGCTATGACGGATCAGTCCCTTTTTACGATCCCATGTGCGGCAGCGGCACCTTGGCCGTAGAGGCGGCAATGATCGCCATCAACCGGGCCCCTTTGATCCAGCGGAAAAAAGGGAGTTTTGGTTTTGAGCATTTCCGGGACTTTGATCCGCAATTATGGCGTACGGTTGTGGACCAGGCCCGTGAGGCCGAACATCCGGCCAAGGCGGGGCTCTTTGCCTCGGATATCGAGGCCCAGTTTGTCGGGATCGCTCAAAAATCGCTGGCCAAGGCCCGCTTGGAGACCCTGGTTCGGCTTGAACGGAAGGATTTTTTCGAAACGGAAAAACCGGCCGAGTCGGGGCTGCTGGTGGCCAATATCCCTTACGGCTTCAGAATGGATGGGAAAGAAGGGAACGCTGATTTCTGGCGGGCCCTGGGGGACCATCTCAAGTATCATTTCAAGGGGTGGAATTGCGGCATCCTGGCCCCGGCTTCGGCACCCCTTAAAGAACTGAGGCTCAAACCCCGGAAACAGGCCTCTTTCCGGAATGGAACGCTTCCGGTCCGCTTTGTCTTATGTGAGATGTATTGAGAAGCGAAAGACTTTTTGTGAAAGGAGGATTATGCCTACGCCATCGGCCTTAGGGGCTGCGAAGATTTTAAGGGACGGCAGCCTGTTTGAATGGACGGTGATCACCCTCTTTGCCCTGGTGGTCTATGTCTATGCTGTAGAGATCGAAAGAAGAAATTGGAATCTCTTTTTTGGAGGGCTGGCCTTCTGGGGCATGGACTGGTTCAATGAAATCTGGAACGGCCTGGTCTTTCATTTCAGCAATCACGCCCCGGTCTGGGGTGCCCCGGGTAAAACGGCCTACCTGATCCTTATAGGCCTCAACATTGAAATTTGTTTCATGTTCGCCGTGGCCGGGATTACTTTTGGAAAACTGCTCCCTCCAGATAAAAACCTGAAAATTCTGGGTCTTCCCAACAGACCGGTGCTGGCTGTTTTGAATTCGGTCTTTTGCGTTTTTGTGGAGCTGGTGCTTAATGGCCTGGGTGTCCTGACCTGGGATTATTCCTGGTGGGGGTTGAAGGCCCCCTGGCTGATTTTTTTAATCGGTTATCTGCCTTTTTTCCTGGTCTCTTTCTGGGTTCACGACATGCCCACAGTGAAACAAAAGGCTGTAACCGTGGGCTGTATCCTCGGTTTTGATCTGACGGCACTATTAATCTTCGGGGTGGTCTTGAAATGGATTTAACCCTGGATTCCAGGGGTTAGGGGGGTATTTTTTAAAGGGAGAAAAACCTTGACTTGATCCGGAGAAGCATGTAAATAACCCATACCAATCGTTCTTGACGTCCCTGTTTTTTTCTGGGACAATAGGTCAACTAGGTGACCTGTGGAGCGACCTTAAACGGAGAGATGCCCGAGCTGGCTGAAGGGGCACGACTGGAAATCGTGTGTACGCCCAAAAGGTGTACCGAGGGTTCGAATCCCTCTCTCTCCGCCATTTACATTTCAGATAGTCGATTTCGGATTGCGGATTTCGGAATGGGCGTTTTAAAGCCATGTAATCCATTCACCATTCACCTTAACCCCTACACCTTGTACCTGTTTTAATTATGTCCTATCTAGTCCTAGCCCGCAAATGTCGCCCTCAGGTCTTTGAGGATGTCTTGGGACAGAATCATGTTACCCAGACCCTCCAAAACGCCATTAAGACTAACCGGGTGGCCCATGCCTATCTCTTCAGCGGGCCCCGCGGAGTCGGTAAAACCTCCGTGGCCCGGATTTTGGCCAAGGCCTTGAATTGTCAGGAAGGACCAACGGCGGTTCCCTGCAACCAGTGCACCTCCTGCCGGGAGATCACCCAAGGTGTCAGTCTCGATGTCCAGGAGATCGATGGGGCCTCCAACCGGGGAATCGACGATATTCGGGAATTGAGGGAAAACATAAAGTACTTACCGGCTCAGGGACGGTATAAGATCTATATCGTCGACGAAGTCCATATGCTGACCGGCGAGGCCTTCAATGCCCTGCTCAAAACCCTGGAAGAACCGCCGAAACACGCCCTGTTCATCTTCGCCACCACAGAGTTGAACAAAGTCCCGCTGACGATTTTTTCCCGCTGTCAGTCCTTTAACTTCAGAAGGGTTTCCCTCGATGCCATCGTCAATCACCTGCAATCGTTAGCTGCCGCCGAGCAGGTGGCTATTGAAGAAGGGGCCCTTCGTTTGCTCGCCCGTCAATCCGAAGGAAGTATCCGGGACTCTTTGAGCCTCCTGGACCAAATCCTGTCTTTTTCCGGAGAAACCATCACCGAGGCCCAGGTTCAGGAAATCCTCGGTTTTGTCGACCGCCGGATCATCTTTGATGTCGGCTGGGCCATAACCGGAAATCAGATCCAGACCCTTCTGGGACGAATCGCGGAGGTCTATGAATTCGGTTATGACCTGAAACAGTTTTTAAAAGATTTGATCGAGCATTTCCGGAACCTTTTTCTGATCCGGATGGGGCATGATCAAGGGCCTTTATTACAGATCTCCCAGGAAGAGATCCAAGAAATTAAAAGTAAAGTCCAGGAGTTCTCTCCGGAATTTCTCCAGGATGGATTGCATTTTCTCATTCAATCCGAAGGGGAACTCCGTCGAGCCCCCCAACCGCGGTTGGCCCTGGAAATGATTTTACTCAGGACGGCCCGGTTACGGGAAGTGATTCCTATTGATGTCATCCTGGAAAAACTGGAACACTATCAGGAAAAGGGCCGCTCTTTTCGGGATAACCCTCCTGCAGTGAAAGAGAGACCTGGGTCGCAGATTCAGACCCTGAGAGAGTCCCGTCCGTCTTATACCAAAGGGCCCAAATCGGTTCAGGCCTCTTCGGAAAATCTTCCCCCGGACGATTTGGAGTCCCCGCCTTTGGAAGAGCCCCGGGAAGAGGTCGAGGGTGGAAGAAAGACGGATTCTTCTTCGTTGGAACTCATGGATTTTATACGGCAACAGAATCTCCCTCTGGCCACTTATCTGGCTCAGGCTGAATGTCGGTTAGTGGATGAAGGGACGCTGGAATGGGATTTGAAAGGGAATTCTTTTCAGCTCGGATTGCTGGAAGGGAACGGCAATACGAAAAAGCTGGAAAAAATCTGCCGGGATTTTTTTAAGCGTAACATTAAAATCCGCTATGTCAGTCAAGAAAAGGCCCAAGGCAAGAAGGCCAGAGCCGTTCAAGAAGATCGAACCAAGAAAATCTCTTATAAGGAAACCCTCAACCACCCCCAAATTAAAGATCTGATGGATATCCTTCAAGCCGAAGTAGTTGATATCAAAAGTTCTTCATAAAATAAGCCACCCTAGGCCCCATAGCGCTTCGCTATCTAAATCCCGCCGGAACAGACGTTCTGGATCTCAAGGGGAGGGTGAAAGAAGGGCCCCTTTCCCTAGGGAAGAATCCCCTTTTCTATTAAAAACTTGAAAATAGCGGCGGAGACTTCCTGTGGTCTTTCCATGGGGACAAAATGACCGGTCCCGGGAAAACCCTGCAAGACGGTCTGGGGATTGAGGCGCTTCATTCGTTTGGCCGCCGAAGCCAGAAAGGTATCGGACTGTTCCCCATAAATGACCAGGACCGGGCAAGTGATCCGGGGGATATAGCCCCAGACGTCATGGGGACAGACGGAAAAACACTTCGATTCCCAGGCGGGGTCACAGGTCAGCCGTACGGTCCCCTCACCGGTCGGCTGACACCCGCAAGCCAGATAGGATTCCAGAAAGCCCTCCTGCCAATGTCTGAAGCTGCTTTTAGTGAGGTAGGTCTCCCGGATTGACTGTTCATCGGGCCAGACAGCCCGTCTCCTGGCCGCCCTGGCGGCGATGGGAACATATTTGGCCAGCCCGGCTTTCTTGGCCAGGTACCACCACCACATCCAGGAAAAAGGCAGAATCGTCGGGTCAAGGAGGACCAGGGCCCGGACCAGGTCCGGACGTTTCACCGCCAGGTAGAGGCCCACCACTCCACCCCGGGAATGGCCGATGGGGATGACGGGTTCCTGGAGAAATTCGACAAACCGTTCCAGGTCCTCGACAAAGATGTCCCAATTTTTAAGTGCCTTCGGATCAGCCGTGGCCCTGGTCCGCCCATGACCGCGGTCATCCATGCCGATGACCCGGAGAAAGGAAAGCATTTTGTCGGCCAAGGGGGAATAGGTCCCGGCGCACATCCCGGTGGCGTGGGCCAGATAAGCCAGAGGTCCCTGCCCCCCCCAATCCAGGTAATGAAAGACCTCGGCCTCTCTTTGGAAAAAGTCTTCCCGGATCACGACGGCTCCACTTCCGGTGATCGTCTGGAAAAACAATTCATTAAATTCCCCCTTAGAATGGCCGGCCTATCGGGCTAAAAAGGCCAGGAGCCCATGGATAGTGGCGATGATGAATAAAGTGATTCCGGTTTTTTTATGTACCCCGAAACGGACCTTGATCCAGCGCAGACCGGTGGCCAGTTGAAAGAGGAGAAGGAGAAAATTGATCAAGCCCAAGAGGGCGATTAGAGATAAGCCGCCTATGTTCATGACGCCTCCTTAGTTTAGCCGGGTGCTGAAACCGGGGCCGGCCCCAAAGGGGTGGGTCTGAGCACCCTTTGAAAAAAGAGTTGTTCCGCCAACTGTTATTATTTAATCGTGATGGTTTTTTGGGCCGGCCCTTTGCTCCCGTGGAGGTTGCAATTGGCTTCGGCGATCAATTCAATCGGTTCGCCCACCAGGATCTTGGCCTCCCGAACAAAAACGGCCTCCTCCGGGCGATTCTTGGAGGTAAAATCCCATCGGGAAAACTCTTTGCCGTTGACTTTTAAATAGACCCAATTGGTATAGTGGATAAAATTATTGCCACTATGGGTGATCGTCAGTTTGACGACCACTTCGGACCCAACCGTTACGGCCTCCGGAGCTGAAATAGTCACCGAAGATTTGTCGGCATATCCGGGTTGAGCCAGAGCCAGCATCATTAGAAGAGTAAAACAGATTGTTCCAAAGACTCTACCGTTTTTCATAACGCTTCCTCCTGAGGTAATTGATAAGTTGTCATTAGGGGGTCAGGTCAAAAAGGGTTGCATTTCCTTGGCCACTTCTTCCGGGGGGTAAAAGGTTAATATTTCATGATGCAGCCGTTCAAAATAATTGATCTCGCTCACCTTCAAGGGAGGAAGCTCGATCCGGGGAATGATTTTGACCAACGGCGGGAAATAATCCTGCTTTTCAAGGGAAAAGTAGATGGCCATATTTAAACTAGAGATGTTTTTGCTCGCCAGGTAACCAAAGACCCGGATCAGTCCTGCGGCGAATTCCCGGAGACTTTTTTCCGAGAGGGTTAAAAAAGACCGGCTCTTTTCCCTAACACCCATAATCTCCATGACACCGAGGGGGGCGAAGGCACTCAACCAGTGGACTCGACCGGAGCAGCCGATATAGCGTTCCTCCTTTTTTTGCTCTTGTTTGAGCAGGTCGAAGAAGAAAGGCCGGCCGAATTTTTGGAAATATCTTTTTGTTTTGTGGTGGATTTCTCCCTCATACCTGGTCGGGCGGTTCTGGGCCAAAAGCTGGAAATGGGGATGGATCAGTCCGGCGCCGGAAAGGGGAAGAAAGTTCCAATTGATCGAACCGTAGAGGATCGTCGAATCCCGTTTCACTAGAAGTCGGAAATAGTCCTGACAGGCCGAGAGGGCATCGACGATCCACTGGCTGTGGAAGTCCTGTAGGGGGACAAAATGACGGGAGCAAAGGACACAAACGGCATTATGCTTTTCATAGGGAAAGGCATTGGGAAAAATGACGGCCTCACCTTTCCGGATATGTTTCTGGGGAACCCAATCCTCCAGAAACCGGGCGGCCCTTTGGGGGAGATGTTCGGGACAAAAAGGACACAATCGTTTAAGCGATTCGTCGAGCAAAGCGGCGAGATCCGGGTCTCCCAGATTTTTAAACCGGTAGGGGACTAAACGGGTTCTGTGTCGGGTCAGAGGGTCCTGACGGATTTCAATCGTGACCGTAGTCGGTTTAAATTCATTTAAGGGACTCAGAAAAGTTGAGGCGATCTCTTTTTTGTTAAATGGTATATCCATTCTTCTCTCAATCCTTTTCTTCTCTTGTGTGCTCAGACCCAGACCGCCAAAATTAACAGAAATCTGGAGATAAAGCCGATAAGGATGAATGCCGCCAGGATGCACAGGATGGTGATAAGAAAATAGCCGAGAGTTTTTCCCTTCGGGGTGTCCATCAAAATGGGCAGCCCCAGGTAAAAAAGATAAAGACTATAAAAAGAAAAGGCCAGGACCAACGGGGTCAGGATGGGAAAGATGAGGAAGAATCCGGCAACCCAGGAGGGGGTCGAGGAAAAAACACTCACTTTCAGGGCATTGACCAGATTTTTTTGGGAACCAAAGCGGGAGGCCAGGGAATCGATAATTTGGGCGATGACATAAAGTCCGGCCAGAGACAAGCCGTAGGAGATTACCGCCTGACTGATGCTCTCCCCGATCGAAATCTGATAATGATAGCGGGCCATGGAAAAATCCAGGAGGGACACCCCCACAATAGAAGCCAATGGAGGGATGGCGGCTAAGATCACGGCATAGGAGGTATATAATTCCTTGATGGTCGTTTCTTCCCTTTTAATGGTCGGCCACGTCTCTTTAGGTTTCAAAGTGATTTCTTTTACCCTTTGAATAATGTCCAAGACCGCACTCCTTTTCCGGGGAAACCCACATTTCTTTGTCTTTTATACTTAAATGCCTCTTTTCGGTCAAATAGAAAAAGCGGATCTATCCTTGCCTTGTTGAAAAGGATTCTCTATACTTTACTACGAAAATAACTTATAACCGCCCGTTCCCTCCGGTCACTTGACAAAGACTGGACAACTGCCGGACGATGATTTTCCCGGCACGATCTTGTGCCGGGAAAAGACACCGTTGCCCTCGGGGAAAGTCG
>Ga0233425_10007961_pt1 | contig 14453 bp, 13 predicted proteins | sample Watercolumn_Towu_2_FD_181712 | JGI IMG/M metagenome (GOLD analysis project Ga0233425, IMG submission 181712) | Freshwater microbial communities from Lake Towuti, South Sulawesi, Indonesia - Watercolumn_Towuti2014_140_MG | ecosystem: Environmental > Aquatic > Freshwater > Lake | place...
AATGCGGTGACTCCGTTCGTGGCTCCGGCCGCAAAGGACCGGACAAGAGTCAACACCACCAACGTCCCGATATAACCCAGCTTGAGCGCGCGCACCGACATAACTGCCGGCACAAAATAACGGTTCACCGGCAAAAAAGCAATGCGCAGTTTCAACGCAGACGCAATTGGCGGCGTCCCTCGGCGCTGATCCGCGATTCGTCCCACGGCGGCTCAAACACCAGATCCACCACCCCTTCCGTAACACCGGGCAATTCGCGGAGCTTTTGTTCGACCTGCGTCACAATCTGCCGGGCCAGCGGACAGGCGCGCGCCGTCAACGTCATCTTCACCGACACGCAGTCGCCCCCGATCTCCACGCCGTACACGAGGCCGAGGTCCACGATGTTGCACGGCAGTTCCGGGTCGTAACACTCCCGCAGTTTCGCCAGCACTTGTTCGGTTGTCGTCATTGCAATTGTCTCCAAATCGTTTCCGCGCCCTGCTGGAACGCCTGCGCCGCGTCGCTCTTCGGCAACGCTCGCAACAGCGGTTCGCCTCGGTCCCCACAGGCACGCACTTCCGCATTCAACGGCAGACGGAACAAAACCGGGACACCAAGCTGTCGTGCGCCATCATGCCCGAACACCTCGTCGCGTCCTCCGCAGTGCGGGCAGACATAATAACTCATGTTCTCCACTAATCCCAGCACGCGAACGTTCACCTTCTCGAACATCGTCAAACCGCGCCGCACCACTTCCATCGCCACTTCCTGCGGTGTCGTCACGACCACCGCGCCGTCGAGCACCAGCAGTTGCGACAATGAAATCTGCGCGTCTCCCGTGCCCGGCGGCAAGTCCACCACGAGCACATCCAGCGGCGCCCAGTTCACCTCGCGGATGAACTGTTGCATCGTCTTCATGATCATCGGCCCACGCCAAATGACCGCCTGCGACGGGTCCATCAACAGCGCCATGCTCATCAGTTTCAAGCCGTACTTCTCGACTGGGTTGATCTTCTCGCCGGTCACGGTTGGTTCGTCAAGCGCGCCGAGCATCTTTGGCACCGTCGGCCCGTAGATGTCGGCGTCGAGCAGCCCCACCTTCAAGCCGAGCGCCTGCAACGCGCACGCGAGGTTGACGGCGACAGTGGACTTCCCCACCCCACCCTTTCCGCTGCCGACGGCGATGACGTGTTTGACGCCTTCGATTCGTTGCGCCGGCGGCAACGTGCTCGGCGTGTGCGCCGGCGGCACGGCGGCGGCAACCTGCACCGTCACTCGACCAACGCCGGGCAGCGATTGCAAGGCTTCCTCCGATTCGAGTTGAATGCGCGACGCGATGGACGGGTCGCGCGTCGTCAACTCAACCAACACATACACATCGCCGCCGCGGATGGCGACGGACTTGACGAAGCCGAAGCTGACGATGTCGCGGCTGTAGCCGGGGAAATGGACTTGGCGGAGAGCGTCGCGGACCTGTTGTTCAGTGAGCGGCATGAGCGGGCTGCCGTTTGAGCAACTGTTCCAGCGTGGTTTTGGAGAAGACTTCGTTCACGCGATGCTGCGCCTCGCCGAAGATGCCGCACAGCGCGCAACCGGCGACTCGACGGTCGGCCACGACGCATTCCGGATGATCGGTCACGCATTTCTGGAGGGCAAAGCCGGTTTCGACGCATTCGAGGATTTGCAGCACGGTGATTTCCGAGGGCGGTTTAGCGAGACGGAACCCGCCGCGCGCGCCGCGCACCGAGCGGACAAGGCCGGCTTTGACGAGCGACTGAAAGATTTTGGCGAGAAAACTTTTCGGGATGTTTTCCGAGTCGCTGATTTCGTCCACCATCACGGTGCGGTTCTCCGGCTGTCGGGCCAGGTAGAGCAGCCCGATGATCCCGTATTCGCCTGCGCGGGTGACTTGCATCGCGGCGAATATACGGTGCGCCCCCGCAAAGTCAACGACACCTGCTGGAGATTTTGATTCTTGCGGCACAGGGGATTCTTGCTATCCTAGCCGCAACCAGCAAGGAGACGGCCATGAACGAAATCGTCGGTGTCATTCTGCTCGTTCTGCTCATTTTCAGTCTGCCAATCGTGCTTTCCATCATCGCCTTGGTGAAAGTCGCCGGGACGCGCCGACGACTCAATGATTTGGAGAAGCGTTACGAGTATCAGGAAATGGCGTGGGCAAAACTGCGCCGCGACGTGCAAGAGAAACCGTCTGTGACAGTCGCCCCACCCACGCCGGTGCCTGTGCCTGAACCTACAGCAGCACCGATTATCGAATTGCCCCCAACCACCCTAACACCTCCACCGGTAACCGCCCCCACCCCACCAGTCATCGAGACAGAAGCCCCCAAGCCGCCCCAACCGCCACCGTTGCCGTCCATGCCAGAGATCAACTGGGAACAGTTCATGGGCGCGAAGATGTTCGCGTGGATTGGCGGGTTTGTGTTGTTCCTTGCGCTGATTTTCTTCCTCAAGTACGCGTTCGAGAACCATCTCATCAGTCCGCAGGTACAGGTCGCGCTCGAATACGTGCTCGCCGCCGGGGTGCTCGGTGTCGGCATCTGGCTGACGAAACGCGAGGCGCTGGCCGTGCTGGCGCAGACGTTGTGCGCGACGGGCGTGCTCGCGCTGTATGCGGTGACCTTCGCGGCGCACTCGTATTACGAGTTGCTCGGCATCATGCCGACGTTCGCGCTGATGGCGCTCGTGACAGCGACGGCGTTTCTGCTGGCGGTGCGGCTGGAAGCGCAGGTGGTCGCAGTGCTGGGATTGGTCGGCGGATTCCTGACGCCGGTGCTGTTGTCAACGGGCGTGGACAATCCGCTGGGACTCTTCTCGTACATCGCGCTGCTCGACGTCGGACTGATCGCGGTGGCGTTGCGGAAACGGTGGAATTACTTGATGCTGCTCGCAGCGCTCGGCACTGCGCTGATGCAGTCGGCGTGGGTGACGAAGTTCTTCGCGCCGGAAAAGATCTTTATCGCGGCGACGGTGTTCGGCGGATTCGAGGCGTTGTTCCTCGGCGTGTTCTGGCTGGCGCAACGACGGGAACAGGACGACGATTATCTCGCTGCTGCTGGCGCCGTGTTGGCGGTGATGCCGTTCTGGTTTGCATTCTATCTGTTCGATCACAGCATCGCGGCAGCGCAACACTTGCCGGTCTACTTTGCGTTTGTGCTGGCGGGGACGATCGGGTTGTTGGGCTTGGCGCTTTGGTCGCGCTGGCGTTGGCTGGCGATTGCGTCGGCGGTGGGCACGGTGTTTCTAACCGGCATCTGGGTTTCGGAATCGCTCACGGTGGCGAACACCCCAAAGATAATGGCGGTGGCGTTGGGCGTGGATGCGTTGTTCATCGCCGCGTTTGCATGGGCGGAACATCGGGGACGCGCGGAGCAAAACCTCACGAGAGCGACCATCGGGATGGTGTTCGCGCCGGTCGCGCTCGCGCTTTATCTGGTAACGTACCGGGCGGTGGCGGCGGACCGGCCGGCGTTGTTCTTTGGCTATTTGTTGTTGGTGGACGCAGCGGTTGTGGTGTTGGTGTTGCTGCGCGCGTCGCTGGCGCAGGTACAGATCGCGGCGGGAGGCGCGGTGTTCGCCGTGCTGGCGTGCTGGACGGGCAAATACATTTCGGAATCGCTGTTGTATTGGTCGCTGGGGATGAACTTGTTCTTCGGCGTGCTGCACGCGGTGTTCCCGGTGGTCTGGAAACGCCGGCATCCAGATGCAGTGGCGACGGGTTGGTGGCAATTGTTCCCGCTGGTGTCGCTGGCGCTGGTGACGTTCCCGATTCTGCGGATGCCGGAGGTCTCGTGGGTGGTCTGGCTTGCGGTGTTGTTGCTCGACGCCGTGATTTTCGTGCTGGCGATGATGGCGGCGGCGCTGGTGGCGATGATCGGAGCGATTGTGTTTACGCTGGGGCTGGCGGCGCTGTGGATTTGTCGCGTGCCGGTCGAGGCGCCGCCTCTGCCGGGATTGATTCTCGTGATCGGCGGCTTTGCGGTGTTCTTTTTTGTGATGAGCCTGTTGGCGGCGCGCAAGCTCGGAAGAGGAACGATGCCGGGCAACCTTGAGGCGCAACTGCCGGCGTTCGGAGCGGTGCTGCCGTTTGCACTGTTGATGATGGTGCTGGGGCGGTTGACGTTGGAGAATCCGTCGCCGGTGTTCGGGCTGGCGCTGCTGTTGGTGGTGTTGTTGCTTGGCGTGGTCCAACGAACGGGAACAGACGTGCTCAGCGCGGTGGCGCTGGGTTGCGTTTGGTTGCTGGAACTGATCTGGCGGGCGCGTCCCGGCCAACATCCGTGGGAGATCGCGGTAATGACAGTCGCGTGGAACACGACCTTTTACGCGGTGTTTCTGCTCTTCCCGTTCGTGTTCCTGAAACAGACGCAGACGCGAACGTTGCCATGGGCCGTGGCAGCGATGGCGGGGCCGTTACATTTATGGCTGATGCTGACGCCGGCCAAACACGCTTGGCCGTGGCTAAAGGATGCGATGGGGTTGATGCCGGCCTTGTTTGCGGTGCCGACGTTGGGTGGACTGGTCGTGTTGCTGCGGCGCCTGCCGGCGGAGACGCCGACGCGGAACGCGCTGCTGGCGTGGTTCGGCGGCGTGGCGTTGTTCTTCATCACGGTAATTTTCCCGATGCAGTTCCACCGTCAATGGATCACCGTGGCGTGGGCGCTCGAAGGCGCGGCGCTGTTGTGGCTGTTCCACCGCGTCCCGCACAAAGGCCTCTGCTGGGTCGGCTTGGGGTTGCTCGTGACGGCGTTCGTCCGGCTCGCACTGAACCCGTCGGTGCTCGTGTACCACGCGCACAGCACGACGCCGATCTTCAACTGGTATCTCTACGCATACGGAATCACGACGGCCAGCCTGTTTGCGACTGCGCACCTAGCGACGCCGCGTGAGGGCACGCGGCCTACAGCGCGCTGGATGTCGCCGTTGCTGGCGACACTCGGCACAATCCTCGCGTTCCTGCTCTTGAACATTGAGATCGCGGATTACTTCACCGCGCCGGGCGCGGCCCGGTTGACGTTCAAGTTCTCCGGCAATTTCACGCGCGACATGACGTACTCGATCGCGTGGGCGTTGTTCGCGCTTGCGTTGCTCGTGGCCGGCATCTGGCGAAAACTCCCGGCAGCACGCTGGGCCAGCATCGGGTTGCTCGTCGTGACGCTGGCGAAGCTGTTTCTGCACGATCTGGCGCGATTGAACCAACTCTACCGCATCGGCGCGTTCGTCGGCGTGGCCGTTGTGCTGCTACTGGCGTCGTTTGCTTATCAACGTTTCCTCGCCAGACCCGAACAACACCGGAACAGAAGCTAGGGCTTGCAAAACCGTCGGTCGCGCCTATCATGCGGCTCGCCATGTTTACAGGAGCCTATACTGCGCTGGTCACGCCGTTCACCAAGGCGGGACAAGTGGATGAACCGCGGTTGCGCGATCTGGTCGAGTTCCAGATCGCCAACGGCATTGACGGTCTCGTGCCATGCGGCACGACGGGCGAGTCCCCCACCCTCAGCCACGAGGAACACAATCACGTCATCGAGTTGGTGGTGAAGTTCGCCGCGAAGCGGTGCAAGGTCATCGCTGGCACCGGCTCCAACTCGACCGACGAGGCAATCGCGCTGACAAAGCACGCGAAAGACTACGGAGCCGACGCTTCGCTCCAAGTAGCGCCATACTACAACAAACCGACGCAAACCGGTTTGTACGCGCACTTCCGTGCCATCGCCGAGGCGACGCAATTGCCGATGGTGATTTACAACATACCCGGCCGTTGCGGCGTGGACGTAACGAACGAAACGACGGCGCGCTTGAACCATGATCTTCCAAAGCTGGTCGTCGGATTGAAGGAAGCGACGGGTAACGTGGACCGCGTGAGTCAGACCCGCGCGCTGGTGGACAAGGATTTTGCGATCCTGTCCGGCGACGATTCGTTAACGCTGCCCATGATGGCGGTTGGCGCGGTCGGTGTCATCAGCGTGGTGTCGAACATCGTGCCGCGCGAAGTCAGCGAGATGGTACACGCAGCGCAGCACGGCGATTTTGCGAAAGCCGGACAGCTTCACGCGAGGCTGTTCCCGCTGTTCAAGGACGCATTCATCGAGACGAACCCGATCCCGATCAAGGCCGCGCTGGCAATGGCGGGACGGATGGAAGAAACATATCGGCTGCCATTGGTGCCGATGGCAGAGAACAACCGCAATCAGTTGAAGAATACACTGGCCGCGTTGGGGCTGCTGAAATGAACCCGGTCCACGTCATCATCTGCGGCGCGAAAGGCCGCATGGGGCGTGCGCTGGTCGCCTGCGCGCAAGCCGACCCCGAACTGAAACTCCTCGGCGAAGTTGACCTCGGCGACGATCTCTCGAAGGTGATTGCTGGGTGCGATGCCGTCGTGGATTTTTCTACGCGCGAGGCCACGGAGTCGGTTGCCCGTCTCGCCGGACAACACAAGAAGGCGCTTGTGATCGGCACCACCGGGCACAGCGACGCCGAGAAACAGGCCGTGCTTAAACTTGTGAAGTCGGTCCCGTGTGTGTGGACCGGCAACTACAGCACCGGCGTGAATACACTGTTCTGGCTCTGCGGCAAGGTTGCCGGAATCGTACCGCAGTGGGATTGCGAAATCGTTGAGACGCATCACACCGCCAAGAAAGACGCGCCGAGTGGCACGGCGAAAGGACTACAGGAAGCGATTCGGAAAGCGAACGGCAAACAGCCTCCCGCTCATGCGTTGCGCATCGGCGATGTTGTCGGCGATCACACCGTCACGTTCGGTACGACAGGAGAACGCCTGGAGTTGACGCACCGGGCGAGCAGCCGTGAGATTTTCGCGCGCGGCGCGCTGCGCGCCGCGAAATGGGTCGCACAGCAGAAACCCGGTCTGTACGACATGCAGGATGTGTTGGGGCTGAAGTGAAAGTCGGAATCGGGCTTGGTTCGAATGTCGAGGACCGCCTCCTACATCTACAACAGGCGAAGCGTTACCTGTTGAGCCTCTCGCCCGAACAATGGCATCGCGCGTCTCCGCTCTACGAGACGGAGCCTGTGAATTGTCCGCCGGGCGTGGCGAAGTTCTTGAATGCGGCGCTGGAGATCGAATTCACGGGAGCGCCGCGAACATTGCTGAAGAAACTACTGGCTTACGAGAAAGCGCACGGACGCGACCGTACTGCTGGGGTAAACGCGCCGCGAACGATTGACCTCGACATCCTGTATTTCGGCGAGCGCGAGCTGTTGGAGAAAGACCTGGTGATTCCGCATCCACGGCTGTCGCAGCGGCGATTTGTGTTACTGCCGCTCTCCACGATTTGTCCGGACATGATCGTGAAGGGCACCGGCAAGACCGTGCGGTTGCTGCTTCGTGAGTTGCCAGCGAAGGAAGGCGACGTTAAGTTTGTCCAACAAGAATGGTGAAAGTCACCCCACAAACATTGCGCGAAATGAAGCGGCGCGGCGAGAAGATCGCGGTGCTGACCGCGTATGATTTCCCAACAGCGAAGTTGATGGATGACGCCGGCATCCCGGTGATTCTCGTTGGCGATTCGTTGGGCATGGTCGTGCTCGGCTACGAGAACACGTTGCCGGTGACGATGGACGAGATGCTTCATCACGTGCGCGCTGTTGCGCGGGCAAAGCCGCGGGCATTGATTGTGGCGGATATGCCCTACAAAACCTATGAGACCCCTGCTCAAGCCGTCGCCAGTGCGCGACGGTTTGTGAAGGCCGGCGCGGACGCGGTGAAAATCGAAGGAGGCGAGGAAATGCTGCCACAAGTGCGTGCGGTGATTGCAGAGGGCATTCCGGTGCTGGGGCACATCGGTCTGCTCCCGCAATCAATCGATAAACTTGGCGGTTACAAAGTCCAGGGACGCACAACGGAATCCGCCGCTAGATTACTGCGCGACGCCAAGCTCCTCGACGAAACCGGTGTGTTTGCGATGGTGGTCGAATGCGTGGTCACCGACGTTGCGAGGCAGGTGACGGCGTCGGTCAAGGTGCCGACCATCGGCATCGGCGCGGGACCGCATTGCGATGGACAAGTGCTCGTCGTCCACGATGTGCTGGGGTTGTCTCCGCGTATTCCGAAGCACACAAAGGTGTACGCCGATCTCAGCGCGGCGATTCGCAAGGCATTCGCAGCCTATAAACAGGATGTCGAGGCTGGCGCGTTTCCGGGGGCGGAACAAAGTTTCACCTAACCTGTCATTCTGAGCGTAGCGAAGAACCTCTGCTTGACTGCGAGTGCGATTGTGAGGTCCTTCGCTTCGCTCAGGATGACAAAGTTGTGTGCGCTAGAACTCAAGCGACGCGCCGGCGAGCCGTTTCTCGATTTCACCAACCACGCGGCGCTCGTCCGCCTCGCCCTTGGCGATGAATGTAACCGAGAATCGCAAATACGGCCCGGCGTCATCCCACGGAACGGTCGAAATGAGTTTCTCCGTGATCAACCACTGCGACACATCTTCGGCGCTGTTGAATTTCAAATCGCCAACAGCTTTCGGGGCGCGAACGTAAAGGAAGAACGAACCTCTCGGTTTGGTGGCATTGAAGCCGAGCTTGCGCAATGTCGCCACGAGCAAGTCCATGCGACGCGAGTATTTCGCGGCGATCTGTTGTGTGATCTCCGGATGATCGAGCGACACGGCGCACGCTTTCTGGATGGCGAGAAACTGGCCGCTGTCGGTGTTGTCCTTGCAATCGCCATACGCTTTCACGAGCAGTTCGTTACCGGCCACGAAACCAAGCCGCCAGCCGGTCATGTTAAAACCTTTACTCATCGAATGCAGCTCAACGGCAACGTCCTTCGCACCCGGCACGCTGAGAATCGAGAGCGGCTTGCCCTCAAACACCAGCGCCGAATACGCAGCATCGGAAACAATGACGAGATTGTGTTTCTTAGCGAATGCAACCGCGTCGGCAAAGAACTCGCGCGTGGCGCTCGCGCCGGTCGGGTTGTTCGGATAATTGAGCACCATGACCTTCGCGCGTTTGAGCACCGCAGCCGGGATTTCGCCGAAGTCGGGAAGAAAGTTGTTCTTCTCCGTCAGCTTCAGGTTGAACACTTCGCCGCCGTACCATTTGCTATGCGTGCCAAAGACCGGATAGCCCGGCACCGTCATGACAGCGACATCGCCGGGATTGATCAGCGCCGCTGGCAAAATCGAAAGCGCAGCTTTGCTGCCGAGACTGTGGAGTATTTCCTTGTCGGGGTTCAGATCGGCCACGCCGCAGACGTTCTTCATCCAACGGGCGGCGGCTTCGCGAAATTCAGGGCCGCCGTTGTCGGCGTAGCCGCGATTCTCCGTCTTGGCAGCCTCGGACTGCAACGTTTGAAGGCTCAACGGAAATGCCATCTCGTCGGGTTCGCCGACGCCGAGGTCAATCAATTCCACGCCGGGATGGGCGGCCATCGCGACGCGTTTGGCGCGTTTGATTTTCTCGAACTTGTAAATTGCCGTGCTCTTGCCATAATCCTTTCCACCGATGCGCTCGGCGAAAAGTTGCTGAATGTAGGATTCGTTCATGGCATCGGATATAAAACAAAAATGACCAGCAAACAACGATATACTGCGATGTTGCGCGGGGAGTCCGTGGACTTCGTGCCGCGCATCCCGATCCTTATGCAGTTCGCCGCCGACCACATCGGCGCAAAGTACGGACAGTTCTGCAACGACTACCGCGTGAAGGTCGAGGGGAACATCCGCTGCGCGGAGGATTTCGGCCTGGACCTTGTCGGTGTCATGTCGGATCCATACGTCGAAACGCAAGGCTACGGCGCGGAGATTCTGTTCCTCGACAAGGGTGTCCCGCAATGCCCGCACCCACCCTTGGAGAATTCCACTGACCTCGCCAAGTTACCGACACCCGACCCGTTGAAATCCCCGCGCATGTTGAACACGGTCAACACCGTTCGCGCCTACCGCCAACGAACCGGCGAAGCGTACTCCGTTCTCGGCTGGGTCGAAGGCCCCGCGGCAGAGTCGGCAGACGTGCGTGGAGTGAATCAGTTCCTGCTCGACTTGATGGACGACCCGACATGGTGCGGCCAATTGATGGATCGCTGTGTGGACGTGGCGATTGAATTTGCGCGCGCCCAAGTCAACGCCGGCGCGGACACGATCGGCATCGGCGACGCCATTGCATCGCAGGTGTCACAGCAAGTCTATGAGAAGCACATCCTGCCGCGCGAACAACGCCTTGTCCGCGCCATCAAGGCAATGGGAGCCTTTGTGCGGCTCCACATCTGCGGAAACACCACGCATCTGCTCGACGGCATCGCCACGCTGTCGCTCGACGTGCTCGACGTTGACCACATGGTTGACATGGCGTTGGTGCGGCGCAAGGTTGGTTCGCGTGTCGCACTCGCTGGGAATCTCGACCCGGTGAGTGGCGTCTTGCGCGGCACGCCGGCGGCCATTCGCGAACGAATCCAGCGCGACTACGCGCTCATCGGCAATCCCTTTCTCGTCAATGCCGGCTGCGAAATTCCGCCAGGCACACCGGTGGAAAATCTTCGTGCATTGTGCGAACCGTTGCCGCCTCAACCTTGAGCGGCACCCGTATTGGCGAACCATCCCGGTTTCTTGTCCACACTCCGCACCAAAAGTCATTCTATTTTGAAACATATGTTACAAAATAGAATGACTTTCGGACAAAGATGATGAGGGAACGCACACCCTCCCCGTTGATTCAGATTTTCGCAGTGACGCACTAACCGTCGGGCGGTACACTTCGCGCCGTGAACATCATCCGCACCGTTCGTGAAATGACCGCTGCCTCCGCCGCCTTCAAACGCGACGGCAAGACGGTTGCGTTTGTGCCAACGATGGGGGCGCTCCACGAAGGTCACGCGACGTTGATGCGATGCGCACGCGAATCGGGCGCGGCGGTTGTCGCCAGCATTTACGTCAACCCGACGCAATTCGGGCCGAAGGAAGACTTCACCAAGTATCCGCGCACGTTCGACGCGGACTGTGCGATTTGCGAGCGCGAAGGCGTGGCCGCTGTATTCGCGCCAACCGACGACGAGATGTATCCGAGCGGCATCGCTGCCGTCTCGACGTGGGTGGACGAGTTGCAAGTCGCCAAACGCCTCGAAGGTGAGCGCCGGCCCGGACATTTTCGCGGCGTCTGCACCGTTGTCGCGAAACTCTTCAATATCGTCCAGCCCGACACGGCGTTCTTCGGCCAGAAAGATTATCAGCAACTGAAGGTCATTGAACGGATGGTGCGCGACCTTCGCTATCCGATCCAGATCGTGCCGGTGCCGACGGTGCGCGAGCTCGACGGCCTCGCCATGAGCAGTCGCAACCGGTATCTCACGCCCTCGGAACGGACGCAGGCAACAATGTTGTGGAAGGCGTTGAACGTCGCCCGTGACTTGTGCGCGCGAAACGAACGGAACGCGGGGCGCTTGCATGAAGCGATGGCCCGCACTATCTCGCTTGCTCCATCCTCGCGGCTGGACTACGCGGAGATTGCAGACGGCGAGACACTGGAACCGCTCCACGAAGCGCAACATGGCAGTGTCGCGCTTGTTGCCGCCTACATCGGCCCGACGCGGCTGATTGACAACGTCATTCTCTGACGGTCAATACAATCTTGCCGCACGCGCCCGGAGCCATCACGATCTCGTGAGCCTTCGCCGCCTCTGCTAATGGAAACTCGCATCCGACCACGGGACGGATTGCGCTATCAGCCAACGCTACGTGAATCGCGCTGAGTTCTTCTGCTGTCGCGTTCGCCAGCATCATGCCCAGCACAGCGCTGTCATTGCGCATCAAATCGCGCGGTGTGATCTCGACGTTGCCGCGGCTCCCAATGATGACCACGCGACCGCCTCGTGCCAACACGGGCAGGTCATTGCCGAGGTTCACGTTCGCGAGCATTTCCAGAATCACGTCGGTGCTGATGCCATCGAGGTAGCCGGGTTGCCGGTGGTCACGGACTTCATGCGCACCCTGTTCGCGGACAAGTTGCAAGCCGCGCTCGCTGCCTGCCGTGCCGATCACCCGCAAGCCGGCGGCGACGGCCAACTGCACCGCCGCAATGCCAACGCCGCCGCTGGCGCCGTGCACCAGAACCGTCTCCCCTGCCCTCGCGCTTGCCCGTTGGAACAATGCGCGATAGGCCGTCGCGTATGGAACGTTGATCGCCGCGCCTTGCGCGAAGCTGAGGCGCTCCGGCAGCGGATGAACCTGATGCGGCGCGCACAACGCCAATTCCGCGTACGCGCCGGTGAGTGTTCCGCCGACATAGACGCGCTCACCGTTTTCAAGCACACCCGCTGCGTCCACGCCCGGCGTGTACGGCAATGACGGCAGTTTCGCGTACGCGCCGCTGCGGATGTAGGTATCCACGGGGTTCACGCCGATGGCGCGGATGCGAACCAGCAGTTGTCCCGCGGACGGAACAGGGTCGGGCACGGTTTCGAACTTCATGACGTCCGGTCCGCCGAACTGATAAACTCGGATGGCTTTCATGGCGCTTGTATTGTAGCATGAGTTCATGGACAACGGCCAACAACGCAATTACGATTTTCTGGTGATCGGCAGCGGCATTGCCGGGTTGTCGTTTGCGTTGAAGGCGGCGCGCGCGGGAACCGTTGCCATCATCACCAAAAAGAAAAGCGCCGAGTCCAACACCAATTACGCGCAGGGCGGCATCGCCGCAGTCACTTCCGCCGAGGACACTTTCGAGTTGCACGTCAAAGACACGCTGAATGCCGGCGCGGGCTTGTGCAAGGAGAACATCGTCCGCACCATCGTCAGCGAAGGCCCGGCGATTGTCCGCGACCTTGTGGAGATCGGCGTGCGGTTCTCCGAGCGCGAGAATGTTCGCGGCGAATACGACCTCGGCAAGGAGGGCGGCCACACCAAACGCCGCGTCCTGCACGCCGGCGACATCACGGGACGCGAGATTGAACGCGCCTTGCTGGCTGCCGTCGGCGCGCAGAAGAACATCGCCGTGTTCGAGCATCTGCTCGCCATTGACCTCGTCACCACGCAAAAATTTCAGCAACCCGGCCCAAACCGTTGCCTCGGCGCGTACGTGCTCGACGAGGGCACGGGCACAGTCAGTGTGTTCGCCGCGCGCGTGACGTTGCTGGCGACAGGCGGCTCTGGCAAGGTCTATCTCTACACGAGCAACCCGGACATCGCGAGCGGCGACGGGGTGGCGATGGCGTACCGCGCCGGGGCGAGCGTCGCCAACATGGAATTCATTCAGTTTCATCCGACCTGCCTGTACCATCCGAAGGCACGGTCGTTCCTGATCAGCGAGGCTGTGCGCGGCGAAGGCGCGGTGTTGTTGGGCAAGGACAGTCGCCCGTTCATGAAGCAGTATCATCCGATGGCCGATCTCGCGCCGCGCGACATCGTGGCGCGCGCGATTGACGCCGAGATGAAACGCACGGGCGCGGACTGCGTCTTCCTCGACATCACGCACAAGGACGCCGACTTCGTGCGGAAACGTTTTCCGAACATCCACGCGAAATGCCTTGAGTTCGGGTTCGACATGACGAAGGAGCCGCTGCCGATCGTGCCGGCGGCGCACTACCAATGCGGCGGCGTGGTGACGAACGTGGACGGCGAGACCGAGATTGCCGGGCTGTTTGCCGCTGGTGAAGTGGCTTGCACTGGTTTGCACGGCGCGAATCGTCTCGCGAGCAATTCGCTGCTCGAAGCCGTGGTCATCGCCGAACGCGCTGCCAAGAAACTGACCTCTGATTTCCCCCACCTGCCACCTACTACCTACCACCTACCACTTTGGCAAAGCGGCAACGCAGCCGACCCGGACGAACTGGTTGTCGTCACGCACAACTGGGACGAGATTCGACGGCTGATGTGGGACTACGTCGGCATCGTGCGGACAGATAAACGGCTGTTGCGCGCCCGTGCCCGCATCCAGAACTTGCAGCGTGAGATCAACCAGTTCTACTGGGACTACAAGGTCACGCCCGACCTGATCGAATTGCGCAACCTGGCGCTTGTGGCGGAATTGATTATTGAGAGCGCGTTGCTGCGGAAGGAATCGCGCGGCCTGCACTACACGCTGGATTATCCGCATCACGCGCCGGCGGCTTACGACACGGTGTTGCGGAAGGCTTGACCGCTGTGGGGTGTTGGGTTATGAGCAATGAGCGTTGGGCGCGTAGTTCAGTTGGCTAGAACGCGCGGATCACACCCGCGAGGTCACAGGTTCAAGTCCTGTCGCGCCCATTCCCCTACTCCACTTGCAGTCGGAGTTCCTTGCCGGGTTCTAACGTGATGGGTATGCCGGAGGCGAGGTCTTCACCGCTGAACTTGCGTCCACCGACAGTGTAACGCTTGCCAGCAACAACAGTGAACCATTCAGGAAATTGATTGATGCGCGGGTAATCGAGCGGCAATCGCATGTTGGTCTTGTGACGTTGGCGGTCGAAAATGAGTTTGCCCTTCCACGGCTCGTTCGCAGTGAGG
>Ga0233425_10007962_pt1 | contig 14450 bp, 12 predicted proteins | sample Watercolumn_Towu_2_FD_181712 | JGI IMG/M metagenome (GOLD analysis project Ga0233425, IMG submission 181712) | Freshwater microbial communities from Lake Towuti, South Sulawesi, Indonesia - Watercolumn_Towuti2014_140_MG | ecosystem: Environmental > Aquatic > Freshwater > Lake | place...
GTCGCTCATAGAACTTAATTCCAGCTTCAACAAACGTCGGGTCTTCCTCCACGACTCTGAACAGGGCGTCCTCCGCCTTGGCGAACTTCCCCAGCGATTCATAGTAGGAGAAGAGTTTCTTGTTGATCCTGGCGGGCATTCCGGCTGGCGTCAACATTCTGATGATGTTCTCTACCGTTTCGTGATACTCTTGGGGCAGCGACCCCGTCTCCTGCTGCGAAAGCTCCAGGAACAGGCTCAGGGCGGTCAGTCGTGCACGGCTTCCTTCTTCTTCCTTTCCCTGATCGGCCCGGACATCTCCGACAATTCTCAGTAATTCGGCAATCGCGACACATTTTTCGACGTCAAACCGCTCTCCAAGAGAGAGAAGACGGATGAACTCGGCATCGCTCAATGTGCTTAAAAGCCGAAGATCCATGCCCAGAAGCTGCTTCGAAGACGTCTGGATTTCTTCGAGTGCCTCTTCGTGCCGGTTCAGCTTCATCAGCCGAAGCACAGAGGCAAGCACAGCAGCCAGCTGGCTGATGATACGCATGAAGTAGTCCCTGGTCAGCATACTGGAAAATAGTCAGGAGCAGGAGCATTAGCAAGGGAAGCTGGTTTTCAATTCTCAGAACTTCTGGCGATCTTTCGGGGAGTTTCAAGTTTCAGGTTTGGAGTTTTGAGTTTGGAGTTTCAGCTCACACGTCCAGAGTTCGGAGCAAGTAGTGCGACTTGTTGCTATTACAGATATTCATGGAGCGTACGCAACGGTGGAGGCGATCCTGAACGCGGAGGCACCGTTTGATGCCATCGTCCTTGGCGGCGATCTGACGACTCACGGCACGGTCGACGAAGCCTGTTCAGCAATCGAGCGTCTCCAGACGTTCAAGAAGCCGGTTGTCGCTGTCGCGGGGAACATGGATCTCCCGTTCTTCGAATCGGCCTACTTGGAACTCGGCGTGAATATCAACGCGCGAGGAATCCGGATTGGAGATGTTGGATTTTTCGGTGTGTCAGGTTCACCGTTTACGCCGATGCATACGCCGTACGAGCTATCCGAAGAAGAGATTCTGCGGCGGGCCGACGAAGGGTGGAAGGAGATCCGGAACGCCCCCCGCACGGTTTTTGTACCGCATGCACCGCCGCGATCCACAAAGCTTGACAAGATCCTTGTTGGGGCTCATGTCGGGAGCCTTGCAATCAGGGAATTCGTCGAGTGCAACCAGCCGGATGTGCTCATCTGCGGACATATTCACGAGTCACGCGGTACCGATGTCCTCGGCCGGACGCAGATGGTCAACTGCGGACCGGCTGGGAGAGGATCCTACGCTGTCATTACAATTGACCGGGAAGTAACAATTGAACTGAAGTATGGAGGGAAGACCTAGCAGCATGATGCAGCGACCGTCGTTCGTCCTTTTTGATCTTGGCAACGTACTCGTGCACATTTCGCCAGAGGCATTTCTTCAGCGGCTCGGACTGGACACTCCCGATCGCCGCCGATTCTATCAAGCACACATCAACGAGATTGTTCGTCAATACGAATGCGGCAATGAAAGCACAGATCAGTTCCTCTCACGACTCGAACTGCTTCTCAACGGCAAGAAGGGGGAAATCGCGAATGGCGAACGCAAGCGAGCGATTCACCGCGATGAAGTACGTAACGCGATGCATGCCGTCATCGGAAAACCGGTGGAGGGGATGCTTGAACTTGTAACAGGGCTCAGCGGTGCCGTGCCTCTCGGCTTGCTAAGCAACACAAATCCTCTTCACTTCGATTGGAGCATGGAGCACCTCCCCGTCCTCCGTCACATCTCCTCCCTTTTTCTCTCCTACCGGTTGCGGTCGCTGAAGCCTGATCCCCGCATCTTCGAGCAAGTACTAACCAGCCTTCAGGTCGCTCCCGGCAGCATCCTCTACATAGACGACATGCCCGAGAATGTCCAGGCCGGGAAGAACGCGGGCTTGAATTCCCACCTCTTTCGTGGGCGCGATGGGCTCGAGCAGGAGCTTCGGCGGTTGGGTCTGGAATAGCCGCAAAGTCCAAAAAGTGTCGATCCGTTCCCCGCTTTTTTCCAAAAATGGATGTCCGGTGGGGAATCTTGCCTAAACTCAAGTGGCCGTCTTTCCTGGCTGCTTTTCGCCAACGCAAAAAACCCCTGATTTTTCAGTGCTTTTTCACTTGACTTTAATCGCCATTTCTCTAAATTTCAGTGCCGTGTGGGGAAAAGTGGGGAATTGGGGGTATGTTTCGCTCAATAAAATCAGGCACTTCTGAAGGCACGGATTCATGTCTTCGTTCAAGGGGCGGTATTCTTACGCTGTGGATAACAAGGGGCGCGTAGCGCTTCCGGCAAAAGTACGAAAAAACGTCGCGCCGGGATCGAACGATACGTTCATCATTACGCGCGGTTTTGAGCAATGTCTGTTTGTCTATCCACAGGACGAGTGGTCAAAAGTAGAAGAATCGATCCGGGGTCTCTCTCCCTCCAATCCCCAGCACAGGTTTTTTGTGCGGACGCTTCTGCAGTGGGCTGTTGATTGCCAACTCGACAGTCAGGGCCGGCTCATGGTCCCGCAGGATCTTCTGAAGTTTGCTGGCATTGAAAACGAGGTACTCATCCTTGGGGTTCTCGAGCGCATCGAAGTGTGGAATCCCAAGATCTACGAAGCGTACATGAACAACCAGCCCGCGACGTATGAGACGGTGGCTGAAGTTGTTCTGAAGCCAACACCATAGGTTGGCCATTGGCTGTGCGTCTGGCATCTTTTCATACGCCGGTCTTACGCGATGAAGTTCTGGCGTGGCTTATCACGTCGACGACCGGTCTCTATGTTGATGCGACGCTCGGGGGAGGCGGCCACGCGGAATCCATTCTCCAGCGGCTTGATCCCACCGGGATGCTTATCGGCTTCGACGCCGATCCTGACGCCATCCAGTTTGCAGCACATCGACTATCGGAATTCGGCGGACGAGCCCAACTCGTCCATGGCAATTTTCGGAATATCGCCTCTTCTCTTGCACAACGGGAGATCCACCGCGTCAACGGAATTCTGTTCGATCTTGGCGTTTCATCGCATCAGTTTGATGAGCCGACGCGTGGATTCAGTTTTCGCAGCGACGACCTTCTCGATATGCGGATGGATCGATCGCAGGCTCTCGATGCACGCACCGTCGTGAACGAGTATGAAGAGAGCGAGCTGTCGGATGTTTTCTGGAAGTACGGCGAAGAGCGCGCGGCACGCAACATCGCCCGACTCGTGGTGAAACGAAGGTCTGACGCGAAGATCGAGACCACGGGAGCGCTCGCGGCGATTGTCCGCAGTGTCGTTGGCGACCGGTTCCTGGTGAAATCACTGGCGAGGATCTTTCAGGCGCTCCGCATTGAAGTGAACAATGAGCTTGAGAGCCTGGAGATTGCGCTCCGGGATGCGCTTTCTGTTCTGGACGATGGGGGCAGGATTGTCGTCATCTCCTATCATTCACTGGAAGACCGGATCGTGAAAGATTTTTTCAAGCACGAAGCTGCGTTGTTCCAGCCATCCGGACACAAGCTCGTGCCCGATACAAAGCTGGAACCGTCGTTGAGGATTCTGACGAAGAAACCGGTCGACGCGTCAGAAGATGAAACGGCGGCAAATCCCAGAGCGAGAAGCGCGAAGCTCCGGGCAGCAGAAAGAGTTCGAGGCATCAAGTGATGGTGAAACGTCAACAGTATTGTTGATCCGGAGAGACTTACAACTTCTTGTATGGCAAGAGTTTACAGAAACAGCGCTGAAATATTGGCCGAGCGTGCAATGAGTCCGGAGAAACCCGCTCCCGGAGGAAAGGGACCAGAGTCCCAGGCCAGGAAACAGGAGCGCCGTCTCATCTACAACGGCACGATGCCTCCTCCTCCGCAGCCTGAAACTCCGACCGGTATTCAGCTACCGCCGACCAATCGAAAATTCGCCAAGCGAAAAGTCTCGCCGTCCAATGTGATGCTGATTCTCATGGCGGCAGCGGCTGCGATCGTTCTCTACATCAGCAACGTGATTGCAGTAAATCAACTCGCCAATGACATCCACAAGAGCGAAGTCCGGCTCCAGGATATCGCCAGCGAGCAGGAGATCCTCCGGGCGCGCATCAATCAGATGTCGAGCCTGGAGCGCGTCCGAAAACGCGCGGAAGACGAACTGGCGCTGAAGAATCCTTCGAACATTCCAGGATGGATAGACGTGGATCAGGAAAAAATCCACACGATCGACGAAGCATGGGGCAAACGTTGATGGCGGAGAATAAGTCCATACCGCCGCAGAACATCCCGGGCCTTCCCAGTGCGGAGATGCCGCAGCTGCCGCGCGGAAGGTTCTTCACGCTCAAGGTCGCCTTTGCGCTTTTCTTTGTTGTCATCGCGGGCCGGCTTGTCCAGATTCAGCTCATCGAAGGACCGAAGTTCCAGTCGCTTGCGCGCAAGCAATACGAGCAGACGGTTGTGCTTCCGGCGGTGCGCGGCAATATCTACGATCGCAACAGCAATGTGCTCGCTTCAAATTCGATGTTCGTCTCATTCGCGGCCGATCCAAAGGTCGTGGGGGATAATGCCGATGAGATCGCGCGCCAGTTCTCGGCCGCTTTTGGCAGACCCAGGTCATTCTACATGACAAAGCTCCAGAGTGTGACGAGCTCCGGTGCTCCGAAACGGTTCGTGTGGCTGGAGCGGCGTGTGCGCCCTGAAGTTGCGAAGCGCATCGAGTCGTTCAAACTGATCGGTGTCGTCGCGGTCGACGAGCCAAAACGGCTCTACCATTACGACGATGTTGCCGGAACGCTGATCGGGTTCACCGATGTCGACAACAAGGGAATTTCTGGTCTCGAGGTGGAGTACGACGAGTACCTGCGCGGAAAGAACGGATCGGTGGTGATGCAGCGCGACGGCCTGGGCCGCGCACGCGCATCGGTTGATTACCCGCGCATCGAACCGCGTGATGGAAACAATCTCACGCTGACGATCGATCTCGCCTACCAATCGATTGTCGAAGAGGAGCTGAAGCGCGGCGTCGCTGCAAACAAGGCAGCCGCCGGATTGGCGGTGATGCTGAATCCGAAGACGGGCGAGATTCTGGCGATGGCCAACGTCCCCGGAATCAACCCCAATGATCTCATTTCTTACGACGTGAACGCGGCGCGCAACCGCGTGGTGACTGATGTGTTCGAGCCCGGATCGGTATTCAAAATCGTGACAGCGTCTGCCGCGTACGAGAACAATCTGGTGTCACCGGAAAAGAAGTTCTACGCCGAACACGGAACCTATGCCGTGCAGATTTCGACCCGCGGAAAGATCCGGAAGATCACCGATACCCACCCCTACGACTGGCTCACGTTCCAGGAGGCCATTGAGTTTTCCAGCAACATTGTGATGGCAAAAGTCGGACCCACCATAGGGCCTGATCGCCTTTATATTCAGGCCAGGAATTTCGGCTTCGGCATTCCTACAGGGATTGAGCTTCCCGGAGAGGTGCGCGGAAGGCTGAAGAAGCCGCAAGAATGGTCGGGAACAACGCTCCAGACGCTGGCCTATGGCTACGAAGTGGCAGTCACTCCAATACAGATTGCCACGGCCTACGCGGCCGTCGCCAACAAGGGTGTCATGATGAAGCCCTTCATTATTTCGCGGATTCAGGATATGACCGGCGAGACGATTCTGGAGCAACACCCCCAGACCATTCGGAAGGTAATCTCCGAACAGACGGCTTCTCTGATGACGCAGGCATTTGAAGGCGTGGTAGAACGCGGCACCGCCAAAGAGGCACGCATCGAGGGGGTCCGCATCGCGGGCAAGACGGGCACATCGAAAAAGGTCATTGAGGGAAAATACGGACTTGGATCGTACACGGGATCCTTTGTCGGCTACTTCCCTGCCGATGATCCACAAGTGGTTTGCCTGGTGATGATCGACAATCCGACCGGCGGAGCGTATTACGGCGGATCGACGAGCGCACCGATCTTCCGCGCAATCGCCGAGCGGATCATCAACACGAGCGGACGGTTCACGAAGAAACCGCAGCCGGATGAAGCATCGCCACCGGCGAACGGAATCAGCGTCCCCGACGTGCGAACACTTCAGATTGTCATCGCCAGCCGTCTGCTTGAAAGTCACGGGCTGAGAAGTCAGCCGGTCGGCACAGGTGATATTGTGGTGCGACAGGTTCCCGAGCCGGGAAAGAGATTGGAGAAGGACGACGTTGTCCAACTGGTTCTCAACGAAACAGGGGCAGAGGCGTCAGGCGGGCCCGCAACGGTCCCCGATGTTCGCGGGATGAGTCTCCGCCGTGCAATCAACCGCCTTGTCGTTGAGGATTTTGACATCAAGGTACGCGGTTCCGGTGTGGTGGTGGGTCAAGTCCCCGCGGCGGGAAAAAAGATCCAGCCGGGCGCCACTGTCTATCTGGTCTGTGAGCCACGCGCGATCGCGTCCGCTGTGTTGTACTAACGAGTATCGCTGCGGCTGTCCGTGCTGCAGAATGCAGAGAAGGCATGAATCTCGGAAAGCTTCTTGATGGAGTTCAGGTGACGAAGTTGTTCGAGCTGGCGTACGGGCAGTTTGCCGTAACGCACGACCTTGACGTACCCAGGCTTCAGTACGACTCACGCAAAGTTGAACGCGGCGACTGTTTTGTAGCGCTGCGCGGATCGGGAACGGACGGCCACCAGTTCGTCGGCACCGCTGTTGAGCGGGGGGCCAAGGTGGTCGTGATGGAGGATGACCAGGCTCTTCCCGATGCCTATTGCATGCATCACAGTATTGTGAAGATCGTTGTCCGTGACAGCCGCAAAGCACTCGCGCTGATGGCGGCGAACTATTTCGCTCATCCGTCCGCATCAATGACGATGGTCGGCGTCACCGGCACGAACGGAAAGACCACCACGACGCATATCATCAAAGGGATTCTGGAAGAAGCAGGTCAGCGCGTGGGATTGATAGGAACCATCGAATACAAGATCGGTAACGAGGTGATGCCGGCGACGCACACGACACCTGAATCTCTTGAGCTCAACGACCTCCTCTCGCGGATGCGGTCGGCGGGCTGTGAATCGGTGTCGATGGAGGTGTCCTCGCATGCGCTGCAGCAATCGCGGGTGCACGGTCTCGGCTATCGTGTAGCGGTGTTTACGAACCTCACGCAGGATCACCTCGACTATCACGGGTCAATGGAAGAATATTTCCGGGCCAAGAAAATCCTCTTTGATGAGCTCCCAGCCACTGCTTCGGCTGTTGTGAATAGCGACGACCCCTGGGGGACAAGGATCGCTTCTTCGACACGCTCGCGAACGCTCACATATGGAACGGCCGAGAACGCGGACGTGCGCGCAACGGACATTACGCTTTCTCTGGAAGGGACGTCGTTCACGGTCCTCGCCGGCAGTACACGTCAGCCCGTCTCGACTCCGCTTGTGGGACGGTTCAATGTGTATAATACCCTTGCGGCGTTCGCCGCAGGAACAGCGCTCGGCCTTCCCCCGGCAACGATTACAACCGGTATTCGCCGCGTGAACAGCGTCCGGGGACGGTTCGAAAGAATTTCCTCTCCGGCCGGATGGAGTGCCATCATCGACTACGCCCATACGCCCGATGCTCTGGAGAAGTGTCTTCAGACCATTCGTGAAGTTCTTCCCGCCCAGCGGCGGGGCAGGATCATCACCATCTTCGGAGCCGGCGGCGACAGGGATCGGACCAAGCGGCCGCTCATGGGCAGGGTTGCTGCAAGTCTCAGCGATCGTGTGATTGTCACATCGGACAATCCGCGCACCGAAGACGCGAACGTGATCATTGACGATATCGTTGCAGGTATCGGGAGCGGCGTTGCTGTTGTCCGGGAGCCGGACCGCCGGAGAGCGATTACGTCAGCACTACGGGAAGCATCTAGCGGCGATGTGCTCCTCATCGCAGGAAAAGGCCACGAAGACTATCAGGTCATCGGGAAGACGAAGATTCATTTCAGCGATCGCGAAATCGTGGAGGAGTTCATTCGGGGATGACGTTCACGACTCACGATATCCTCACTCTTCCCCATCTTCAGGCTCTCGGCTTCGGCGGAAAGAAAGGCGTTTTGTGCAAAGGTGTCTGCACCGATTCACGAACAGTCCAGCGCGATGATTTGTTCATTGCGATCCGCGGCGAAAAATTCGACGGGCACAACTTCATCACGAAGGCTGTAGAGTCAGGTGCGAGTGCGATTGCGGCAGATGCGCGCTGGGCTGAGGCGAACCAGATTCTTCTTTCGAGTCTCAATCTGCCCTGCCTGATCGTCGAAGACACAATCCGGCTGCTCGGCCAGGTCGCAACGATGCACCGGAGGAAATTCAGGATTCCGGTCCTGGTTGTCGGCGGGAGCAACGGCAAGACAACAACAAAAGAAATGATTGCAGTCGTGCTGAAGGCGAAGTACCGGGTGCTCCATACCGAAGGAAACCTGAACAACCATATCGGCGTGCCGCAGACGTTGCTTCGTCTCGATCGGCAGCATCAGGTTGCGGTGATCGAAATCGGCACGAATCACTTCGGCGAGATCGCCTACCTCGCCTCCGTTGCGGAACCGACGCACGCGATCATCACGAACGTCGGGCGTGAACACCTCGAGTTTTTCGGCTCTGTGGCGGGAGTGGCCCGCGCAGAAGCGGAAGTATTCGACTGGATGCGGAAACGCAAAGGCTCAAAGGGCGTTGGTTTCGTCAATCGCGATGACCAGCATCTTGCGAAGCTCGCCAGGGGTCTGAAGAAGGCGGTGACGTACGGTTTCGGCAAAGGCACACTTGCCGCCAAGGGAAAACTACTCGGCTTCAACGAGCTCGCCTTTCCACGGATCGAGGTCAAGCCGCGGGGAAAGAAGGCCCTCCGGATCGACCTCTCTGTTCCGGGAGAACACAATGCCTCCAATGCATTGGCGGCGGCGACGGTCGGACTTGCGCTGGGAGTACCGGCGAAGAAAATTCAGGCGGCGCTCTCCTCGTTCTCGAGCGCCAGCAAGAGAATGCAGCTGTTCCAGATCAACGGCGTGACAGTACTGAACGATACGTACAACTCGAATCCCGACTCTGCGCTGGCTGCACTTGGCGTGCTTGGCCGGGTGAAAAGCACCGGCAAGAAGATTGCAGTATTGGCCGACATGCTCGAGCTTGGGTCCAATGCTGAACGCGAGCATCAGCGGATCGGCGCAGCTGTCGCCGGCGCGGGCGCCACACATCTGCTCGGCTTCGGTCCGCTTACGAAACACACAGTCAACGCTGCCGCAACAGGGTTCAAGAAACACTTCGAACTGAAAAACGCTCTTTCCGAACAACTGGCTCAGCTTCTCGTGCCGGGCGACGTTGTTCTGGTGAAGGGGTCCCGTGGAATGAGGATGGAGGAAGTGGTTGCGTTCATCAGCGAGCGGCTCAAGCAGTCCCAGGATCGGCCCGATCAGGCGGCATAAGGAAAAGCGACGATGCTGTATCACCTGCTGATATATCTCGACAAGCAATTTCACATTCCCGGATTCGGGCTGTTCCGGTATGTGACGTTCCGTGCCGGCGCAGCAGCCATTACGGCGCTCATTATTGCTTTCTGGCTCGGACCAAAGATCATCCGCCTTCTGAAGCAACACCAGATCGGCGAGGCCGCAAAAGTCGAAGCACCGAAAACGCATCTGAGCAAGGCCGGCACTCCGACAATGGGAGGCCTTATCGTGCTCGCTTCCCTCGTGATCCCTGCACTGCTCTGGACGGATCTCAAGAATGGCTACATACTCCTGATTCTATTCGTCACGGTTGTACTCGGTGCTGTCGGATTCCTTGATGACTACCTCAAAGTGGTCAAGAAGAAACCGAAAGGTCTGATCGGCCGATATAAGATCGTCGGACAGGTGGTTGTGGGATTGGTCGTCGGCGGCGTCATCTATTTCCATCCGCAATGGATCGACCCCAGTCTGGTGGCGCTGAATTCGAAGACGACGGTTCCGTTTTTCAAGCACCTCGAGTTCGATCTCGGACTGCTCTACATCCCGGTGGTCATTTTCATCATCACCGCAACATCGAACGCGGTGAACCTTACGGACGGCCTCGACGGCCTGGCGATCGGGACTGTCGGGATCGTTGCCCTGACGCTCGCGATCATCGCCTATGTTTCGGGACATGCCGAATGGAGCAAGTACCTGACAATCCCGTTCCTCAGAGGCAACGGCGAGCTCGCCATCTACTGTGCTGCGCTGGTCGGAGCCGCGCTCGGCTTCCTCTGGTTCAATTCGTATCCCGCCCAGGTGTTCATGGGCGACACAGGTTCACTGGCACTTGGCGGCGTCATCGGTGCGATGTGCGTGCTCATCAAAAAAGAATTGCTGCTCCCGACGCTCGGTGGCGTATTCCTGATGGAGACGCTCTCGGTGATTATTCAACGGATGTACTTCAAGTACACAAAGAAGAAATACGGAGAGGGTCGCAGAGTGTTCAAGATGGCTCCGATCCATCATCATTTTGAATTGCTCGGCTGGCCGGAGCCGAAGATTGTCACACGATTCTATATCATAGCGATTCTCATGATGATCCTGAGTCTCGCAACGTTCAAGGTGCGCTGAGCGTGTCGACGCCCGGCCAATATGTCGGTGTGAAGCATGGAAGGTTCACTGGTCCGCGGCAACAATGTCTCCGTCATCGGCGCGGCACGCAGCGGTGTGGCGGTCGCACGATTGCTGCAACATCATGGCGCCAGGCCGTTTGTCAGCGACAAGACGACGCCCGACAAGTTGAACATAGAAGCCCAGACGCTTCGTGAACTGGGCATTGAATACGAGCTCGGCGGTCATTCCGAGCGGGTGTATGATTGTTCTTTGATGGTGATCAGCCCGGGGGTTCCGAGCAATGCCCCGGTGGTGATCGAAGCCCAACAGCGTAGTATTTCAGTCGTCAGCGAGGTAGAGGTCGCAAGCTGGTTCTGCCGTTCCCCCATCGTCGCCATCACCGGCTCGAATGGGAAGACAACGACAACCACGTTGATCGGGAGGATCCTCGGCGATGCAAAGAAAGACCATGCAGTTGCGGGCAACATTGGCACGGCATTCTCATCCGTCGTTCTGGAGCTGGCTCCTGCACAGACTGCGGTTCTGGAGATAAGCAGTTTCCAGCTCGATCACTGCGAGACGTTCCGGCCGCGCATCTCGGCGATCCTGAACATCACGCAGAACCACATGGATCGGTACGAGCACTCCATGGAGAACTACGCGGCCTCGAAGGCCCGGATCTTCATGAACCAGAAGGACGATGACGCAGTGTTGTACGATGCCGATGACGAATGGACGGGCAGAATCATCGGCCGGGCCCGGTGCAGGCGGATCCCGTTTTCGATCCATCGCGTGGTTGACGAAGGGGCATTTGTCGAGAACGGACAGCTGGTGACAACCCTTCAGGGAATGAGATCAGAAATCATCAGAACAGACGAAATCAGTATTCGCGGCCCGCACAACCTGTACAACGCAATGGCTGCAGCACTGGCGGGCCAGTTGATAGGAGTGAGCACCGCATCGATTCGTGCAACGCTCCGGAATTTCAAAGGCGTCGAGCATCGCCAGGAATTTGTGAAGGAAGTGAATGGCGTCCGGTACTATAACGATTCCAAGGCAACCAGCGTGGATGCGGTCTGGTATGCGCTTCAGGCTTTCGACAGGCCGATTGTGCTGATGCTTGGCGGACGGGACAAAGGCAACGACTACTCACGCATTGCGGATCTGGTCCGGAAGAATGTCCGCGCCATCGTGGCGATGGGTGAATCTGCAGACAAGGTGGAACGCGCATTCGAGGGTATCAAGCCGTTACGACGGGCAGCTTCCATCGACGAAGCCGTGCTTGCGGCACGGTCACTGGCACAGAATGGCGATGTCGTCTTGTTGTCACCGGCGTGCGCCTCGTTCGACTGGTTTGAGAACTACGAGCAGCGCGGCAGGGTGTTCAAAGAACTTGTCAGGAATCTCTGATTCACAACGATGAATCGTTCACAGCGAAATCATATTGACATCTGGACGCTGATTGTCGTGCTCACGCTGATGGTCCTGAGCCTGGGTGTCGTGTACAGCGCATCGTCAACCTGGGCGATGGAGAAGTTCGGCTCGAGCAACCGTCTTCTCAACCTGCACGCCCTGAAAGTCCTGCTCGGGCTTGTTGCACTTTTTGTCGGCATGTCGATCGATTACAAAAAGTACAAGAGACTGACGAAACCGGCGGTGATCGGCTCGATTGTTTTCCTGATGGTGACGCTTGTTCTGGGCGGCGAGGTAAAGGGCGCTACCCGGTGGCTTCGTTTCGGCGGCCTGAGCTTGCAGCCTTCTGAGTTTGCGAAGTTCGCACTGCTCTTTCATTTGTCGGCACTCATCTCGACGAAGGGAGAGGCGATCAGGGATCTGAAGAAGGGATTCCTTCCGATGATGATCTGGATCGGAAGCGTTGCCGGGCTTGTACTATTGCAGCCGAACTTCAGCACGGGATCGATGATCATTCTGATGAGCCTCGTGATGCTCTTCATCAGCAAGGCGAGATTCATGCACATTTTCGGCACGATCGCAGCTGCGATTCCGCTTCTGATCGCCGTTGCGCTTGCACGGCCGCACGTTATGCAACGCATCCAGTCGTTCATCGACGGAAGCGGCGGCGGCAAACTTAATTATCAGCTCTATCAGGGTATCATCGGATTTGGCAACGGAGGAATCTTCGGCGTCGGTCCCGGACTGAGCAAGCAGCGCGATTTCTTTCTGCCTGAATCATACGGCGATTTTGTGTTCTCGATCGTCGGCGAAGAGTACGGACTGATCGGGACAATATTCTTCATGACGCTCTTTCTGGTGATCATGCTTCGCGGATTCAAAATCGCGAAGTTCGCCCGTGACGAGTTTGGACGGCTTCTCGCCATCGGCATCACGAGTGTCGTCACACTCTATGCACTCGTGAACGCAGGTGTGACACTTGGAATTCTCCCGACGACCGGATTGCCCATGCCGTTTGTGAGCTATGGCGGATCGTCGCTGCTCTTCACGTCGTTTGCTGTCGGTGTGCTGCTGAACATTTCGGCCCAGACGGACATGCATCCGCGTGCGGCCAAAACACCTCCGGCGGAGCCTGCGGGGCCACCGATGGACGACAAAACGGTGAAGGTGTATTAGCAGAATTGTTGAGCATTTGATTTTCGCCACCAAGACACAAAGACACCAAGAAGAAGGATCGGTTTTCTTTCTCTTACAGATTTCTTCGTGTCTTCGTGGCAGCTACTTTCAACTAGGCCTTTGGGAACGATGTGGGAAAAAGCGCTCCGAACATTTTACTCGCCGGCGGCGGAACAGGCGGTCACCTCTTCCCCGCTCTCGCAATAGCAGACGAGATCAGGCGGCAGGAGCCAGGTGCTACGTTCTTGTTTCTTGGCACGAAGGGGAAAATCGAAGCACGTGTCGTTCCACAACGCGGCTATTCGCTCCGGACGATCTGGATCAGCGGATTTCACAGAAGACTGACAATTGATAATCTTCTCTTCCCGCTGAAAGTGGTTGTCTCATTGATTCAATCGTTCTTTATCATACGCCGGTTCAAACCGGATGTCGTTGTTGGGACGGGAGGCTACGTCTGCGGACCAATCCTGTTCATGGCGTCGCTGTTCGGAATCCCGACTGTCATTCACGAATCCAACAGCTACCCGGGCGTGACGACACGGCTTCTGGCAGGTCGTGCATTGACGGTCTTCATTGCCTTTGAAGAGGCCCGGCGATGGCTCAAGCGAACCGACAACGTGGTGCTCGCCGGCACGCCAACGCGGGAGGCACTTGGGACAATCAGCAGAGAGGCCGGCGTTACAGCGTTTGGACTAGAACAGGGAAAGAAGACGCTTCTGGTGTTTGGAGGGAGCCTCGGCGCTGCCTCAATCAACAACGCCGTCCTTGCGTCGCTGGACGAGCTTGGGCGGAACGGTGTTCAGCTTATCTGGCAGACAGGCCAGAGCGAATACGAGCGAATACGCTCAGCAATTGGGTCAAGACCGGCGATCTGGCTGGGAGCGTTCATTGACAAAATGGAATACGCATTTGGAGCCGCAGACCTTGTTGTCTGTCGTTCGGGGGCGACCACACTTGCCGAGCTGACAAGGGTTGGAAAACCGGCGATTTTGGTTCCCTATCCTCACGCAGCAGGCGATCATCAGACCCACAACGCCCGCTCGATGGCGGATGCCAGCGCGGCGGTGATGATCACGGATCAGGCGCTTGCAAACGAAATTGGGCCGAACGTCATGGCGCTGCTCGAAAGCCCCGAACGGCTCTCGGCTATGAGCGCGGCGAGCAGGAAGCTTGGAAAACCAGCTGCCGGTGCCGACATCGCAGCGGCAATACGCAGAATGATCCACTAATCTCACAGCGATGCAGAAAGTCTTCAAATACAAACTCGATTTCTACTACCAGCAGGCGCTGCTGTACCTGTTGGTGTT
>Ga0233425_10007964_pt1 | contig 14448 bp, 12 predicted proteins | sample Watercolumn_Towu_2_FD_181712 | JGI IMG/M metagenome (GOLD analysis project Ga0233425, IMG submission 181712) | Freshwater microbial communities from Lake Towuti, South Sulawesi, Indonesia - Watercolumn_Towuti2014_140_MG | ecosystem: Environmental > Aquatic > Freshwater > Lake | place...
ATCGTCGGTCACCAAGAACCCGTCGAAGCCGAACTCGCCCCTTATGACGTCGCGGATGATGGTCGGCGATTGGGTCGCCGGACGATCCGGGTCGATCGCCGAAAACAGCAAATGCCCGGTCATGCCCCAAGGCAGATCCGCCAAGGCGCGAAAGACCGCGAAATCCGTGGCGCGAAGCGTCGCGCGATCCGTGTCGACCCGCGGCAACGCCTTGTGACTGTCGACTTTGGCGCGGCCATGTCCCGGCATGTGCTTGATCACCGAAAGAACGCCGCGATCAAGGAGCCCCTCGGCAACGGAACGGGCCAGCGCGATCACTTGAGCCGGCGCCGCGCCGAAGGAGCGGCTTCCGACGACTTGGCGATCGGCCTCCGGAAAACTGAGGTCGCAATCCGGCGCGCAGTCGACGGTAATCCCGACCTCGAGCAGTTCGGCCGCCATCAGTCCAGCGTTCAGGCGCACCGCTTCGAGGGCGGCCGCCGGATTTCGGCCGTAGAGCGCGGCGTAGCTTTCGGCGGGCTCGGTCGCACGCCATTGCGGCGGGCGCAGGCGGGCGACACGACCGCCCTCTTGGTCGATCAGGACCGGGGCATCGTCTCGCCCCACTTCGTCCCTAAAAGAATTAGTCAGCGAAACGAGTTGCGAGCGATCGGTAATGTTTCGCGCGAAGACGATCAAGCCCAAGGGATCGGCGCTTCGGACAAAGCGACGTTCCTCCGGCGTCAGGCTCGGTCCGGAACAGGAAACGATGGCGGCGCGCGGCATGCCTCAGTTGCGGGCGACCAGACAGGCGACTTTTTGCGCCTTGAGCTGTTCGCAACGGGCGTTGGCTTCCTCTCGGCTCGGCAAGGGGCCGGCCATGAGACGGTAGTAGATGCCTTTGTCGGCGCCGAGATCGACGCGAACGACATCGAAACGCAAGGCGCCAAGAACGTCCGGGTGCTTGCGCTGCAATTCGCCCCAGCTTTTCTCGACGGCATCCTCGCTCTTGAGCGAGGCGAGCTGCAGACGCCAGCCGCCGCCGGTCGTGCTCGCGGTCGCCGGCGCGGGCGGCAGGCTCGGGATGGCAACCCCAGGGGCCGCCGGGGCCGGCGCCGAAGCAACGGCCGCGATTTGCGGCTCAGGCGGTTTCGACGCGGCTTGCGGCGGGAACAAGGGCGTCGGCTTGCCGACGCCGTTGGTCTTGGGCGCCTCGACCGTCGCTTCCGGCTTCGCGATCGGTTCTTCCGAAGCCTGCCGGATGGTCACGGTGCCGTTGGTCTTCGCGCCTTGGCCAATAACGCCGTAGACCTCCTTGTCCTGATGCGGGACGGTCACGCCGCCGGCGGTCTCGGGCGCGCTCTTGGTCGGACTGGCATCGGCGACGACCATCTTGGGCGCGTGCTTGGCGCCGGCCTTGTAGCCTTCCTTGTAGGCGAACCACATGCCGCCGCCGAAAGCGGCGATCGCCAGCAGCCCGACGATGACGGCTCCGGCCATGCCCTTGCCTTCGGGCTTGGGCGGGCGACGCGGAATCGACGGTCGCGCGGCGTCGTCGCTATCCTGGGTCATTCAGCGCATCTCCTCGACGGGCTCCACGCCCATCACCGCCAGGCCGCTCGCGATGACATGGGCGACCGCCTGGACCATCGCGACGCGGGCCCGCGTCAGGTCCGAATCGTTCGCAATTATAAACCGCAAGGCGGGATCGTCGTTGCCTCTGTTCCAAAGACCGTGGAACCCGGCCGCCACCTCGGCCAGATAGAAGGCGACGCGATGAGGCTCCTCGACCTTGGCCGCCGTCTCGACCGTGCGTGGCCAGGCGGCAAGCAGCCGGATCAGACCGAGTTCTTCCGGATGGGCAAGGCGTCCAAGGTCCGCGGCCGCGACGTCCGCCGCGCCGAGCCCGGTCTGGCGCAGCACCGAGCGGCAGCGCGCATGGGCGTATTGGACGTAGAAGACCGGATTGTCCTTCGACTGCTCGCGCACCTTCACGTAGTCGAAGTCGAGCTGGGCGTCGTTCCGCCGCGTCAACATGATGAAGCGGACGACGTCCTTACCGACCTCGTCGACCACGTCGCGGAGCGTGACGAAGCTGCCCGAGCGCTTGGACATCTTCACCGGTTGGCCGCCGTCGAGCAGATTGACCATCTGGCAGAGCTTGATCTCGATCTTGGCGCGACCGGCGCTGAGCGCCGCGACCGCCGCCTTGACGCGCTTGACGTAGCCGCCGTGATCGGCGCCCCAGATGTCCACCATCCCAAGGAAGCCGCGTTCGACCTTGTCGAGGTGATAGGCGACGTCGCTCGCGAAATAGGTCCAGGAGCCGTCCGATTTCTTGAGTGGCCGATCGGTGTCGTCGCCGAAGCGCGAGGACTTGAAGAGGAGCTGCGGCCGCGGCTCCCAGTCGTCGGGAAGCTTGCCTTTCGGCGGTTCGAGCACGCCCGTATAAACGAGGTCCTGCCTTTCGAGCGCGCCGAGCGCTTCTTCGACCCGCCCAGTGACGTGAAGCTTGCGTTCGGAGGAAAAGACCGCGTGGACGATGCCGAGGGCCGCGAGGTCGCCCCGGATGAGGTCCATCATGGCTTCGACCGCGAAGTCGCGAACCAGCGGCTTCCAATGCTCTGGATCGCGCCCACGTAGGGTCGCGCCGTGAATCTCCGCAAGCTTCCGGCCGACCGGCTTCAGATAGTCGCCGGGATAGTAGCCGGCGAAGACGTCGCTCGGGATCGTGTCGCCCAGGGCTTCGAGATAGCGGAAATAGACCGAATGGGCGAGCACGTCGATCTGCGCCCCCGCGTCGTTGACATAGTATTCGCGCGTGACGTCGAAGCCGGCCTTGTCCAAGAGCGCCGCCAAGGCATCGCCGACGACCGCGCCCCGGCAATGCCCGACATGCATCGGACCGGTCGGATTGGCCGAGACATACTCGACATTGACCTTGCGCCCTTCGCCCAGATCGCAATCGCCGTAGGCCGGCCCAGCAGCGAGAATATCGGCGACGCGCTTTTGCCAAAAACCGGCATCGAGGCGGAGATTGATGAAACCGGGACCCGCGATCTCGACGGTCGACACCGCGTCATGGTCCTTGAGGCGACGAGCCAGGATCTCGGCGATTTCGCGCGGCTTACGTCCGAGCGGCTTGGCCAGGACCATCGCGGCATTGGTCGCGAGATCGCCATGGGCCGTATCGCGCGGCAGTTCGCAGTCGACGGCTTCGGGCGCGTCCAGGCCGAATTCTTCCTTAACGATCACGCGAACAATATCGCGTATATAGTTATAAACATTCATAAAGCCATGCCTTGGAAATCGAGGGCGCGTTGCGCCCCGCCCCATATCACAAAACGTCGCGTCAAGGGAAACGCCGAATCCGCTCGGCGCTCAACTCCGCTTGTGGATGTTGAACAGCCGATCGTGCTCCTCGAAGGCGTAGCGATCCGTCATGCCCGCGACGAAATCGCAAGCGGTGCGTGCCGTCTTTTCGGAGTTCGGTCCGTCGCAATGGCGCCGCCATTCCGTCGGCAGGCATTCGGGCTCAGCGAGGTAGAGCGCGAAAAGCTCGCTCACCACGCGCTTGGCCTTGGAGGCCATGCGATTGACCTTGAAATGCCGGTACATGTTCTTGAACAAGAAGGCCTTGAGTTCGTTGTCGGCCTCTTTCATGGCCGCCGAGAACCCGACCAGCGCCTCGCCGGCGCGGCGCACGTCGTCGGCCGATTGCGGCTCGAGCCGTGCCGCTCGACGCCCCGTCTCCACGATCAGGTCGCGGACCATGGCGTCGATCAGCCGCCGGACGGTCTCGTGAATCAGGCGCCCGCGCTCGATCTTGGGGTAGCGTGCGCGCACTTCGGCGAGCGCCGGGCGCACCAGGCTCAAGCCCTCGACATCCTCGATCGCGAACAGACCGGCGCGCAGCCCGTCGTCAAGATCGTGATTGTTGTAGGCGATGTCGTCGGCCGCGGCCGCGACTTGCGCTTCTGCCGACGCAAAGGTCGCTAGCTCGAGATCGTGCCCCTTGACGTAGTCGACGATGCGCCAGGGCAGATCGCGGCCTTTGCGCCGCTCGGCGCGCGGCCCGATCAGCGGGCCATTATGCTTGACCGCGCCTTCAAGCGTCTCCCAGGTCAGATTGAGTCCGTCGAAATCGGCGTAGCGATGTTCGAGCGAGGTGAGCACCGCCAGGGTTTGGGCGTTGTGGTCGAAGCCGCCGAAAGGCGCCATGGCGGCATCGAGCGCGTCCTCGCCGGCATGACCGAAAGGCGGATGGCCGAGATCGTGCGCGAGGGCCAGCGCCTCGGCCAAGTCTTCATCAAGGCCGAGCACGCGCGAAATGCTCCGCGCGATTTGGGCGACTTCGAGCGAATGCGTGAGGCGCGTCCGGTAGTGATCGCCTTCGTGGTTGACGAAGACCTGGGTCTTGTATTCGAGACGCCGAAACGCCGTCGAATGGACGATCCGGTCGCGGTCGCGCTGAAAGGCCGTGCGCGTCGCGCTTTCGGGTTCGGCGAAGCGCCGCCCGCGGCTCGCATCGGGTCGGCAGGCGAAGGGCGCGCGCGGCGTCATGGCGACCCTATAGACCTAGCGTTTGCGCGCCGCAACCGCGATGCCTTCGACCTTGAGCGGCATGTTGGTCCGGGCGAACCGAAGGATCACCCAGGGCGACGTCACCGCTTGCCCCGCCGCCTGGTCGCCCGGCCCGATCTCCCTGAGTTGGATGACGAAATGCCCCTCGCGCGGCCCGACCTCGACGACCTCAATCCCGTAGCCCGTCGAGGGTTTCTGCCCGAGTGCGACCGCCAAGCCCATGTGCCTCGCCGCGTCGAAGGGCGGCGGCAGATCGTGAGGAAGGAACATGGCCCAGATGCCCTTCCAGTCGCTGGCGCTCTGGATCGGCAAGGCCTGGGCCTTGGGCGGGCCGCCATAGGCGCCCTGCCAGCGCTCGTAGGGCGCCGGTTGGGCCGACGCGGCCCCCGCCGCGATCGACGCCCACGCCGCCAACGCGAATGCCAAGGCCTTGGCCAAATTTCGCTCCATCATCGACCCGGCCATTCAACGACAGCCGGGCCGCCGGCTCAACCGCTTCCGACGGTTGACAGGGCGGGCCGCCGGGGCCATCTATGCGGGAGCCGGAGGAGCCCATGAACGCCGTTGCCGAGGCCGAAGCCGTCGAAGTCACCCTAAGCGCCGCGCGCCGGATCGCCGAAGTCTCGGCGCTCGAAGGCCCGGGCATGATGCTCCGCATTTCGGTCACGGGCGGCGGCTGCTCGGGATTTCAGTACAATTTCACCTTCGACAACGCCCAAGCCGACGACGATCTTGTGATCGAGCGCGAGGGCGCCAAGGTGCTCATCGACGCGACCACGCTCGAATACATGCGCGGTTCGCGGGTCGATTTCGTCGACGAGCTCGTCGGCTCGGCGTTCAAGATCACCAATCCGAACGCCTCGTCGTCTTGCGGCTGCGGCTCGTCCTTCTCGGTCTAGCGCTAGACCTTGAATTTCGGATCGAGCCAGTCGCGGAGCGCATCGCCGAACAGGTTGAAGGCGAAGACCGCGACGCTGATCGCCAGCCCCGGAAAGATCACCATCCACGGCGCCTCGCGGTAGAAGTCCGAAGCGTTGCCCGAGAGCATCAGGCCCCAGGCCGCGGTCGGTTCGCTGACGCCCAGTCCGAGGAACGAAAGCGACGCCTCGAGCAAGATCGCCTGGGCGATATAGGCCGTCAGCATGATGAGGTAGGGCGCGGCCAAATTCGGCGCCATGTGGCGAAAGATGATCCGGCCATGCGAATAGCCGGCGGCGCGCGCCGCGTCGACATAGGGCATGGCGCGGATCGAAAGCGCCGCCGAGCGCACCACCCGCGCCACCTTGGGCACGATCGGGATGGCGATCGCGACGACGAGATTGAGGTCGATGCCGAGGAACAGGCCCTTGCCCAGCACCGCAACGACCACGAGGGCGAGCACGATGATCGGAAAGGCGAGCAGGATGTCGATGCCGCGCTGGATGGCGCTGTCGATCCGCCCGCCGAAATAGGCCGAGGTCGCGCCGATCACGGCGCCGAGCGTCGAGCCCAGCATCGACGAGGCGAAGCCGATGACCAGCGCCGTGCGCGCGCCGTAGACGATGCGCGAAAGGATGTCGCGGCCGAAGCCGTCGGTGCCGAACCAATGCGACCAGGACGGCGCAGCCAGCGTCGCCGCGAAGTCGATGGCCAGGGGATCGTAGGGCGCGACCCATTCCGCGAAGATGCCGCTCAGCAGCATGACCAAGATGGCGACAAAGCTGATCGCGCCGAGCGGCTGGCGGCGGCAAAAACGCAGGACCTGATCGGCCGCGGAGGCTTCGCGCGGGCGATCGAGGGTGAGCGTCGCGGCCGGGGCGCTCATCGCTCAGGTGTAGCGAATGCGAGGATCGAGCACGGCGTAGAGCAGGTCGACCGCGAGATTGACCAGGACGTAGATCGCGGCAATCAGCATGACCATGCCCTGGATCAGGGTGAAGTCGTTCCGCGACACGCTTTGGACGAACAGTTTGCCGATGCCGTTGAGGTTGAAGACCTGCTCGGTCACGACCAGGCCGCCGATCAGGAAGGCGAATTCGAGTCCGATCACGGTGATCGCCGGCAGGAGAGCGTTCCGCAGCGCGTGCCGCGTCAGGATCAAACGCTCGAACACGCCCTTGGCCCGCGCGGTGCGGATGTAGTCCTCGTTCATGACCTCGATGAGCGAGGAGCGCACCATGCGCGCGACCACGGCGGCATAGCGATAGCCGACCGCCATCGCCGGCCAGACGAGCTGCGATAGATTGGCCCAGGGATCGACATAGAGCGGCGTGAAGGTGATCGGCGGCAGCCAATTGAACGCAGCCAGCAGGCCGATCATGATCAGCATGCCGAGCCAAAATGCGGGCACGGCAAGCCCGGCGATGGTGATGATCCGCACCACGCGATCGATCCAACTGTCCTGCGCAACCGCCGCGATCGCGCCGAGCGGTATCGCGATCAGCACCGCGACGATGGTCGCCATGATCGCGACCTGCATCGAAAGCTCGAGGCGCGTGCCGATCTCCTCGACCACCGGCCGATCGGTCCACATCGACTTGCCGAGATCGAGCGTCACGACCCCGACCATCCAGTCGGCGAACTGCGCCGACAGCGGCTTGTCGAGGCCGAGACGCTTGCGCTCCATGTCGATGGTCTCTTGCGAAACCGCACCGCCGTCGCCCCGGAGCTTGACCTCGACCACGTCGCCGGTCACGACCCGAAGCATGAAGAACACGAGCACGGCGACGCCCAGGAGCGTCGGCACCATCAACAGGAGACGGTTGATCGCGTAGCGCAGCATCGGCTGGCGCGGTCCCTCCCCGTCTCGGCTACTGATTCAGCCAGACCTCGGCCAAATCCTGACCGAGATTGTGGCTCGGCGACATCCGCCAGCCCATGACCACCTTGTGGGTCGGCACGATCCGATGCCACCACAGGAGCGGCACCGAGTAGCTCTGTTCGAACAGGCGTTTCTCGAAGGCGCGGATGTATTCGCTCCGCTTCTTCGGATCGAGTTCGCTGACCTGCAGATCGAAGTACTTGTCGAGGTCCCGGTCGATGATGCGCGAACGGTTCTCCGGCGCCCGGTCGAAGGAGACGTATTTGGCGAGACCGAGGCTGGGTTCGTCCATGAACAGGTTGGAGAAGTCGATCGCGACGTCGAAGTTGCCGCTCGACATCCCGGCGAGATAGGGCGCGGTATCGTATTGCTTGTGATCGACCGTCACGCCGATCTGGCGCCATTGATCGGTGATGAACACGCCGGCCGGCGTGTAGGGCTGCGCGAGATTGCGGTTGTGAAGCGTGAGCGAGAGATTGGGCACGCCGGCTTCGCGCAAGAGCTTCTTCGCCTCTTCGCGCGCCGCCTTGATGTCCTTGCCGAAGCCGGGAAGCTTCGCGAGTTCGGCCTCGGGCGTCGCGAAGGGCGAGCCCGGACGGACGACGCCGCCGACGGCGCGGAGCGTCGAAATCCGCGCAAGACCTTGGCTCCCGCCCCAGCGGTCGATCGCCATGTTGAGCGCGCGGCGGACGCGAACGTCGTCGAAGGGCTTCTTCTCGGTGTTGAAGACGATCATGAGGTTGAGGGTCCAGCTCGATTCCTCGATCCGGAGCTTGTCGCCCATGGCCTGGACCAGCCGGTCGCGCTCGGCCGGCGATATGCCGCGGAACTCGGCGAGCACCTGGCCGCCCTGCAGGCTGTTCAGCATGGCGGCGGCCTGGAGCATGAACACGCCCTTGAAGCCGTCCATGTGGGGCAGGCCCTGGCGGAAATAGTTGGGATTGCGCCGGCCCGCGACATGGCTGCCCTTGACGTGCTCGACGAAGACGAAGGGGCCCGAGCCCATGATCGAGGTCTTGGGCGCGTTCGGATCCTTGGCCAGCACTGCGGCAGGATAGATGCAGTTCCACGGACTCGCGAAGTGCTCGATCATCGCGGCATTCACCGACTTCATCTTGAAGACCACGGTGGTCGGATCCGGCGTCTCGATGCTGCCGATGTCGCCGAACGTCGCCTTGCGGGTCGAGACGACGCCGGCCGGCGGATTGCGCAGACGGTCGTAGCTCGCTTTGACGTCGGCCGAGGTCAGCGCGCTGCCGTCGTGGAACTTGACGTTGTCGTGCAGAACGAAAGTGTAGGTCATCAAGTCCTTGGCCACGGTCCAGGACTTGGCGAGGTCGCCCTTCACCGCCGGGTACTTCGTCAAATCGAATTGCAGGAGCGTCGAGTAGAAGGGCGAGGCGAATTGCAGCGTCGCATAGGTGTCGCTGCCATGGCAGTCGTAATGCGGCGTCTCCGCGCCGATGGCGTAGGTCAACGAGCCGCCGCGCTTGGGCGCTTGCGCCGCGGCGCCGCCGACCGCGAAGGCGAAGCCGGCAGCCAACGCCGCGAGCGTTGCGATCGTTTTGTGGCCGATCATGTGATCCTCTCCTCGTCCTCGTCTCTAGACCTTGATGCAGGCGACTTTGTGGCCAAGCTTGGCTTCCCGGAGTTCCGGGATTTGCGCCAAGCATTCGGGTCCCGCCTGCGGACATCTGGTATGAAATACGCATCCCCTGGGCGGCGCAAGCGGCGACGGCAATTCGCCCTTGATCAGCCGCGGCGCCCGCGCCTTTTCGACCGTCGGATCCGGCACCGGCGCCGCGTCCAGCAGCAGCCGCGTATAGGGGTGCAACGGATCGGCATAGATCGTGTCGCGGTCGGCGATTTCCATTACCCGGCCGAAATACATCACGACCACGCGCATCGAAATGTGGCGCACGACCGCGAGGTCGTGGGCGATAAAGAGATAGGCGAGGCCGTGCCGGCGCTGCAGATCCTCGAGCAGATTGATGATCTGGCCCTGGATCGAGACGTCGAGCGCCGAAACCGCCTCGTCGCAGACGATGAAGCTCGGTTCCATGGCGAGCGCGCGGGCGATGCCGACGCGCTGGCGCTGTCCGCCCGAAAGCTGGTGCGGATAGCGCGCCGCCATTTCGGCACGCAAGCCGACTTGGCCGAGCAGTTCGCCGACCCGGGCGGGGGCGTCGGCGGCGATGCCGTAGACATGAAGCGGCTCGCCGACGATGTCGCCGACGGTCATGCGCGGATTGAGCGAGCTGTAAGGATCCTGGAAGATCACTTGGATCTTGCGTCGCGCGGCCGTCAGCTCCGCCGGCGTCGCCTTGACCAGATCCAGCCCGTCGAATTCCATCGCGCCGGCGGTCGCCGTCTCGAGCCGGAGAATCAAGCGTCCGACCGTCGTCTTGCCGCAGCCGGACTCGCCGACCAGGCCCACCGTCTCGCCCGGATAGACGTCGAAGCTCACTTCCTCGACGGCGCGCACCACGGCCTTCGCGCCCCGGAAGCCGCTGCTGACGGGAAAATGCTTGGTCAGGCCGCGAACCGACAGCAACGGCCTCGTCGCGCTTCGTCCGTCCTTCGCTCCGGAAGCCGGCGCAAGCGCTCCCCAGGCGATCTTGCCGGCCGCGATGTCGGCGAGACGATGGCAGGCGGACAGCCCGCCCTCGTCGGTCGGCAGAAGCGCGGGGGCCTCGCTGTCGCAGCGCTCGATCCGGTAGGGGCAACGGGGCGCGAAACGACAGCCCGGGCGTTGCAGCGCAAGACTGGGCGGCAAGCCCTCGATGGTCTCGAGCCGCTCGCCGCGCGGCCGATCGAGCCGCGGCACCGAGCGCAGGAGCCCCATGGTGTAGGGATGGCGCGGGCGATGGAAGACGGCTTCGGACGTCCCCTCTTCCGCCTTGCGCGCGGCATACATCACCACGACGCGGTCGGCATAGCGCGCGACGATGCCGAGATTGTGCGTGATCAGGATCAGCGAAATGCCGAGCCGGCGCGACAGATCCTTCATGAGTTCGAGGATTTGCGCCTGGATGGTGACGTCGAGCGCGGTCGTCGGCTCGTCGGCGATCAGGAGCTTGGGATTGCAGGCGAGCCCGATCGCGATCATGACGCGCTGGCGCATGCCGCCGGAAAAATGATGAGGATATTGCGCAAGACGGCGTTCGGCGTCGGGGATGCCGACCAGCGACATCAGCTCGACCGCCCGCGCCGTCGCCGCCGCCTCGTCCATGCCGAGATGGATGGCGAGGCTTTCCTTGATTTGCATGCCGATGGTCAGGAGCGGATTGAGCGACGTCATCGGCTCCTGAAAGATCATGGCGATGTCGCGCCCGCGCAATTCGCGCATCTCTTCTTCGGGAAGTTCGAGCAGATTTCGGCCTTCGAACTGGATGCGTCCCTGCGGAATGCGCGACGTCCGAGCCGGCAAGAGGCGCATGATCGAAAGCGCGGTCACCGATTTGCCGGAGCCCGATTCGCCGACCACCGCGACGATTTCGCCCTTGGCGACGCCGAAACTGAGGCCGTCGACGGCACGAACGATGCCGCCCTCGGTCGCGAATTCGACCTGGAGGTCTTCGACAGAGAGCTGCTGCGCCGTCACCGAAACCCATTTTCGGCCGTCGCTCTTCGCGGCGACAAGCCTACTTCCTCCCCGATTCCCGGAGCGAGGCTAACAGAGCGCCCATCGAGCGGAAAGAGAATTGCCTCCGCCTCGGTCCGGGGTAATCTCGACGCCATGAAAATCGCGACCTGGAACGTCAATTCGATCAAGGCGAGGCTGCCGAACGTGTTGGCCTGGGCCAAGGCCGCGGCGCCGGACGTGCTGTTGTTGCAGGAAATCAAGACGGTCGACGACGGGTTCCCTCGCCTCGAATTCGAGGACCTCGGCTACAACGTCGCGACCTACGGTCAAAAGACCTACAACGGCGTCGCCATCCTATCCAAGCGACCGCTCGACGATGTCCAGCGCGGCTTGGGCGAAAAGGGCGAGGACGTCGAAGCGCGCTACATCGAAGCCTTTACGGCGGGCCTGCGCGTCGCCTCGGTCTACGTGCCGAACGGCCAGGAAGTCGGTTCGGCCAAATTCGCCTACAAGCTCGACTTCCTCGCGCGCCTAATGCGTCACGCGAAGGCCCTGCTCGAGACCGAGGAGGCGGTCGTCATCGGCGGCGACTACAACGTCGCGCCTGAGGACATCGACGCCTACGATCCGGACGGCTGGCGCAACCAAGTGCTTTGCCACCCGGACGAGCGAGCGGGCTACCGGCGTCTGCTCAATCTCGGTTACGTCGACGCTTGGCGCGCGCGCCATCCGGGCGTCCAGCGTTGGTCGTGGTGGGACTATCGGGCCGGCGCCTGGGCCAAGGACCATGGACTGCGCATTGATCACTTGCTGGTGTCGCCGCAGGCAGCCGATCGCCTCGGAAGCGTCGAAATCGACCGCAAGCCGCGGGGCGAGGACAAGGCCTCCGATCACACGCCGGTTTGGTGCGAAATCGCCGATGCGAACCAGGCCTAACGCTCGAGTTCCTTGTACATGAACGTGCAGTCGGCGAGCTTGGCGCCGTCGGGATCGCGCGCGTAACGCGGCACGACGCCGAAGGTCTTGTAGCCCATCGAGAGATAGAGCTTTTCGGAAGGGTCGCCGGTACGCGTGTCGAGAATAGCGAGCGTGCGTCCGGCCGAACGTGCGATGGCTTCGAGTTCCTCCATGAGCGCGCGCCCGACCCCCTTGCGCCGCGCCCCGGGCGCGACCAAGAGCTTCGAGACGTCGATCCTATGTCGCCCGTTCGGTCGCCCTTCGGGCTTGATCTGCACCGTGCCGACGAGCTTGTCGCCCAGGAACGCGCCGAGCAGAACGAGGCCGCGCGTGCGGACCTGAGCGAAGACCTCGAGCCAATAGGCCGCGGCCTGCTCGCGCGCCATCGGCGCCAAGAAGCCGATCGAGGCGCCGCCCTCGACGCAAGCGATCAGGATTTCGCAAAAGGCGTCGAGGCGCTGCGACGCCTCGACCGCATCCAACGGGCGGATTTCGATGGCTCCCACCTTGGTCATCGGCCGTGCTCCGCGGCCATGGGCGCGAGACGCACGCCTTTGCGCAGGCGCTTGTAGGGCAAGGTCCGCGGATCCATGGGCGCCGCGCCCCGCGCGGCCGTCACCAGGACTTCATGCGCGATCGGCTGGAAATCGGCGCGAAAATGCACCGAGCTCTTGAGCCCGAGGACCTTGGCGGTTCTCGGCTCGGCGCCGATGTGGCGAAACTGCTCCTGATCGGCCGCCTGCATGCGCTTGGAGGTCACGATGGCGCGCACGCCGCCGAGGCGGACGAGCGCCGTCGGTCCGAGATTGACGCGGTTGCCGCCATAGAACGGGCCCGTGCAAAGAAAGCGCCCGTCGGACAGCCCCTCGACCTTGAACGGCGCCGCAAAAGGCGGATCGCCCTTGAAGGCCTTGCCGCCGACGCTGAGATTGGCCTCGGCGCCCTTCCCGGCCTTGTGCGCGATCAGCGCCGCTTCGGGATCGAAGATCAGGCCGAGCAAGGCATCGGGACAGCGTGCTTCGGCCATGGCGCGGAGCAATCCCGTCGTATCGCTCGTCCCGCCCGCCCCCGGATTGTCTTGGGCGTCGGCGATCACGATCGGTCGTTCCGCCCGCGTCGTCATGGCGCGCGCGACCGCGACATCGGGCGCCAGCAACTCGTCCTTGAATTCGCGCTCGCGCGCCATGATGTGGCCAAAAAGCGATTCCGCGGCACGCTCGGCGGCTTCCGGGTCGTCGGCATAGGCCATCAGCGCCGGTCCGCATTCCGAAATGTCGGCTTGCGGAAAGCCGGGCGTGAAGGAGACCGAACTGACGCGCCCCTTTTCCAAATCGGCGACGGCCCGATAGACGCCCTGGCTCGGCTCGACCAAGGTGCATTGCGCGGTCAGCGGCAACAGGAACGGCAATTTCCGAAAGGCCTTGGATTCGGGCTTGCCGCTTTTCAGAAGCCGATCGAGATGGCGCGCCGCGCGCATTCCGGTCTCGGCCATGTCGACATGGGGATAGGTCCGATAGGCGATCAGGGTCGAAGCGTGCTCGGCCATCTGCCGGGTGGTGTTGGCGTGCAGGTCGAGCGAGACGACGATCGGCAGCTTCGGTCCCACGACATGGCGAAGGCGCATCAGCAACTCGCCCTCGCCGTCCTCGCGGTGCTCAGCGACCATCGCGCCATGGAGGTCGAGATAGATCGCATCGAATCGACCCGCATCGCGGACCAGGGCGACGATTTCGTCGGCCACGCGCTCGAACGCGTCCTCGGTGACGTAGCCGCAAGGCACGGTGGCGCACCAGAGCAGCGGCACGACCTCGTGGCCGAGCCGTTTCGCCTCCGGCAGAAACCCGGCGATCGGGATGTTCATGCCGTCGAACGTCTCGAAGCACGCCGCGCCCCGCGTCAACCCCGGCCAACCCTCGCCCCTGACGAAATCGTCGTAAGAGGCGAGGACCGGCGCGAAGGTGTTGGTTTCGTGCTGAAAGCCCGCGACGAGAATGCGACCCATGGCGCCTCAGTTGCCGCGCCGATTGGTCTGGACGTAGCGGTACATGCCCTCGATGTTGAGCTGCGACATCTGCTCGAATCCGGTCCAGGCCTTGTACTTGTCGAGGTTGACCGTCTTCTTGGCGTCGTCGACCGACTTGCCTTCGCGCGCGAGCTTGAGGACTTGGTCGCGCAGATCTTCCATGTAGCCGCGATAGGCGCGTACCGAGTCTTTGTTGCCAAGCGGTCCATGGCCGGGCGCGAGAATGTCGAAATCCATCATTTCGACAAACTTCAGACTGCGGATCCAATCGGTGATGTAGGCGTCCGGAAAATCGCGGAAGGCGACGCTGTTCACCGGGATGAAGTCGACCGCGAAGGCGATCTTCTCCGCCGGAAAACGCATGACGATCGAATTGTCGGAGTGGTTGCGCCCCGTGTAGATCAGCTCGACCGAGGTCCCGCCCAACTCCACCGTCATCTTGCGCCCGAAGGTGATCTGCGGCACGGCCGTCGGGCGCTTTTCGCCGACGATTTGCGTCTTGGCGTTTTCATGCGCGAT
>Ga0233425_10007965_pt1 | contig 14443 bp, 8 predicted proteins | sample Watercolumn_Towu_2_FD_181712 | JGI IMG/M metagenome (GOLD analysis project Ga0233425, IMG submission 181712) | Freshwater microbial communities from Lake Towuti, South Sulawesi, Indonesia - Watercolumn_Towuti2014_140_MG | ecosystem: Environmental > Aquatic > Freshwater > Lake | place: Indonesia...
ACCCGAGGCGATCACGCCGGAAGAGGCCCGCCTCGACTTGGCCATCGCGCTCTTCGCGCAGGAGAAGGACACCTTCGGCGCGGCGCGGGAGATCGCCGGCCTGACGACCTGGGCTTGCCACCAAGAGCTGGGCCGGCGACGGATCGCCGTCCACTACGACGTGGCGGAGTTCGCGGAGGATGTCGCGACGCCCGAGGGCGGGCGGGGTGATCGTTGTCGCTGATGCGTCACCTCTCATCTACCTCGCGCACCTCGGGGAGCTGGGGCTCCTGGGGGATCTCTACGGCGTCGTGGCGGTCCCTCAGTCGGTCTACGACGAAGTGGTCGTGCGCGGCGAAGGCGAGCCGGGCGCTCAGGAACTGCCGCAGCTCATTTGGCTAACGAGGCCTGCTGCCCCGGATCCGCCCACTGCTCGACCGCTTGATGGCGACAGGCTTCTGGGTCTCGGCAGAGCTCTACGAGACCGTCCTACGCGAAGCGGGCGAAGGCTCAGCGGCTCGCTCCAGTGCCCAAACCTGAAGCGCCGACCTCCCCCAGCCGCCACAACGCCTCGATCGGCAGCGCCCAGACCCGCTCGCCCATCGGCACCGCGTGTTCGCCGGTGTGGAGCAGGATGCCGCGGTGGAAGCGCTCGCCGACCTGGGCGGCAAATGCCTTCAGGCCGCGGAAGTCGCGGGCGGTCGGTGCGGTGGTGGCCTTGACCTCGATGCCGACCAGCCGGCCCCGCGGGTCTTCGAGCACCCAGTCGACCTCGGCCCCGGACGCGTCGCGGTAGTGCAGCAGCTCGATCCGCTGGGCGCAGCGGTCCACCTGGCGCACCAGCTCGCCGCCGACGAACGTCTCGAGCAACGGGCCGAGCTGGTCGGGGTCGTCGAGCAGCCGCCGGGCGTCGCAGCCGACCAGGTGCGCGGCCAGCCCCGAGTCGACGAACAACACCTTGGGCGCGCGCACCAGCCGGCGCGCCACGTCGCCGGACCAGGCGGGCACGAGGCGCAGCGTGAAGATGACCGCGAAGAGCGCGAGGTAGCGGTCCAGACTCGTGCGCGGCAGGCCGGCGAAGCGCGCGAAGTCGGACACGTTGAGCACTGAGCCGCTGCGCGCGGCGAGCATCCGCAGTACCCGCGGCAAGGCCACCCGGTCAGGTACTGCCGACACGTCGCGCACGTCCCGCTCCAACACGGTTGTGGCGTAGTGGCGCAACCACCCTTCACGCGTGCTCGCCGCAGCGATGCTGACCGCCGGCGGGAAGCCGCCGCGCGTGAGTCGGGCGACGAGGTCGGCCCGCGTCTGGCTCGCCGGCCACCACTTCAGATCCGCCTCGCCGAAGACCGTGGCCACGAAGTCGTCCGGCGCCCCGTCGATCTCGCCCTGGGACAAGGGCCAGATGTTCACGATCGCCATGCGGCCGGCCAGGGAGTCCGAGAGCCGCGGCAGCGCCAGGACGTTCGCCGAGCCGGTCAACAGGAACCGTCCCGGCCGCCGGTCGCGGTCCACGCTCAGCTTGATCGCGCGGAACATCTCCGGCAGCCGTTGCACCTCGTCGAGCACGACCGGGTCTGGCTGGCCGAGCACGAAGCCCTGGGGATCCTCGCGCGCGATGGCCAGCGTCTGCGCGTCGTCCAGCGTGCGGTACGCCGCCGGCCGGTGGGCGCCGACAAGGTCACGCACGAGCACGGTCTTGCCCGCCTGGCGCGGGCCTTCCACCAGCACCACCGGTGACCAGGCCAACGCCTCGAGGACCTGCCTCGTGGCGGCTCGCTCGTACCGCATGTCGACCACCCCGCACGCACATTGCTCCCAACTAGAGTAGCACAATGTGACCACGGAGTGGTGAAAATATCACCACTCGCCGATCCGGTGGGCGGGTCCTCAACGCCCCCTCACCGCCGCCAGCGCAGCCCCCAGTCATGCGCGCTCACGCCCAGGTCCAGCCGGGCGTCGCCGGCGACGCGGCGGGTGGTGGTCTTCGGCTGGTCGCGGCTGGGCAAGGCGGCGCTCTGGGCCGGCGCGCGCGACGAGCGCTTCGCGCTGACCATCGCCCACGAGTCGGGCGCCGGCGGCGCGGCGCTGTCCAAGCGCGTCTACGGCGAGGACGTCGAACGGCTCAACCGCGTCTTCCCGCACTCGTACTGCCGCGCGTTCCGCCGCTACAGCGAGCGCGAGGCCGACCTGCCCTTCGACCAGCACCAGGTGATCGCCTGCAGCGCGCCCCGCCCCGTGTGCGTCGGCAGCGCGCTCGACGACCGCGGCGCCGACCCGCGCGGCGAGTTCCTGGCCGCCAAAGCCGCCGAGCCCGTCTACCGCCTGCTCGGTGCCAGCGGGTTGGGCGCCGACACCTGGCCGCCGACCGCCCCGGCCCTCGGCGGCGCCCTCGGCTACCACCTCCGCCCCGGCGGCCACGACGTGACCGACGCCGACTGGGCGGCCTACCTCGACTTCTGCGACCGGTGGCTGGGCGCGCGAAGGTGAGTTGACGACCGGCTGGCGGCGGGTTAGGCTTGGTACAGCCGGCGTGAGGCCGAGCCGCAGCATGGGAGCCGCGTGCAGTCATGACCGCCATGGTGGAGAGGATCGCTGACGAGGTGAAGGCTCTGCCGCCCCGGGAGCTCGACGAGTTCCTGGCGTGGCTGGCCGACTACGAGTTGGCCCAGGCGGATGACTGGGATCGCGAGATCGAGCGCGACTCCCGGCCGGGCGGGCGGTTGGGGCCCGTGCTCAAGCGCATCCAAGCCGACATCGCCGCCGGCCAACAGGTCACAGCGGACCTCGCAGGCGGCTACGTGGCGGCAGCGCGGGCCTCGCGCAGGTCGATGTAGGCTTTGCGGCCGTGTTTCCGCAGGAGGTGCAACAGGTGGCTACCAGTCAGTAGAGTGAGGGGCTTGCCGCGCGCGAACTCGTACGCGTCTGAGCCGTAGCTCGACGTGGTCACCAGGATGCCCTTCGTCGCGCCTTCGTTCATTACAGTGCCGTAGAGATCCCGGACCGCGGCTACGCCGACCACGCCCGTATAGCGCTTCGCCTGGATGACAATCTTGCCTCCCCGGATCGGGTCCGGGTCGTATGCGATGGCGTCTACGCCGCCGTCGCGGCTCGCTTGAGTCACCTTTACCTCGCCGCCCGCTTGGGCTAGCTCCCACTCGAACACCTCCCGAATGAGGTGCTCGAAGTCCTGCCAGTCGATGGCGGCGAGATTCGTGCCCTCATCGATGGCCGGCGCTACTGAGTACGCGGGGACGAAGCGCCGGTCCTCCCGCCCGAGCGCCAACACCGGAGCCACCGGCGTCATCGTGTGCAGCTTGGGGCTCCCTACGCCTTTGAGTCTCCTGAAGCACTCCCGTGCATCCACTTGGTCCAGATTCAGCGCCCCGAACTCCGCCGGGCTAGTTTGCAGAGACAAGATGCAGGTGTCCTGGGCGTGTCCTGTCGCTGGGTCCACGAAGTGGACGATGCCGTTGATCGTCACGCCGCGCACGTGACCCGCTCGGTCAGCGCGGAGCAACTCGTCCATGGTTCGCAGGACAATCTGGTATACCACTTCATCGTATAGAGAGCCGAGCTGGTTCTCCCGCAGATGCGTCTCCCGGAGCTGGTCGTCAGACTTGGCGTATCTGACCTTCACAAGAGTTGGCAGGTCCGGCTTGGCCGGCAACTGCAGATCGACGACCAGCATACCGGTCTCGGCCAAGTACTCGATGTCAACCGCGCGAGGTATGCACTCTGGGTAATCCGACGCCTCCAGCACACGCTCACAGTACTCTACGATGGCCGACCGGTCACCCGCAATATACTGCGATCGTCGTTCATCGACGGCCATGTTGGCCGCCTGCTGTTCAGCCAGATACCGTTCCCGACCCTCCTCCCATACGCGCAGGGCCTCTGAGTAGCGTTGTTCAAGGGCGGCCACCTGCTCTTCATGTCGCCGTACCTCGAGGCAGTGCTCCTCGTCCATCGCCACGCGGCGACGCTCGTAGGCCACCAACGCAAGGGCGTGTTGTCTCAGCGCCTCGGCTCGGCTAGCATGCCATTCTCGCGTCTTCCGCTCGAAGTGCTCCGTCGCATGCTGACAGCCTCGCTCCCATCTTGCGTGTGCTGCGTCGAACCGATCCTGTGCTGCGGACTGGGCAAGCCGTCGGCGCCGCGGCCAGATCATGTCGAGGATGGAGAAGCGCGGCCTGAACTGTGGGTCGGCACTGGTGGGCTCGCGAGCGAACCGGGGCGGGCTTGGTTGCGGACCCAAGCTGGGACATGCCGGCGGCGGCAGCGCAACGACCGGCCCGGGCGGTGGCGGTAGCGGCGGCGGAGCCGGTCGGGGGGTCGGGAACTGCCGGTCCGATCGGAGGACTGCCCATTCGAACGCAGGATCCCGTGCGAGCGACTCGCCCAGCAAGTGCCGGAGCCGTTCGTGCACGGCTTCGGCCCGGCTCGTCAGGGCGACCGACTGGGCCTCCGCTTCCGCCGCCGCTGCCGCTCGCAGCGCGGCTGCTTCGTCCTGTGCTGCTTTGGCCGCGGCGCGCTGCTCAACGACCGCCATCTTGGCGACTTGGGCCGCAGCCAGTGCCGCAGCGCGCTCCTCCTGTTCGTCCCATTGCTCGGCGCGGTACGCCGCCTTCCGCACCAGCAACTCGCAGTCGTCGCTTCGCAGCCTCTCGATCTTCCCGAGCACGTCGTTCTCGACCACGACCTCGAACCGCGCTATGCCGGTCGCGGTGTAGGTGACGACCACATCGCCGATCTCAGTAGCCATCGCTCACGCAGGCCTCCCGGAATCCGACCGTCGCTCGTCAGTTCTGCGTCGCGCGGGGCGTCCCTCTTGGCACCGGAACCGGCCGTGCGGCCCCCAGCCGCCCGCAAGGAAGCCGGGGTGGCATTCCGCCTCCGCTCAGGAGGCGCGCCGCTACTCCTTGACCACCTCGAACCGCACCGGCTCGGGCTTGCAGGCGTCCTTGAGGGCGGCTTCCAGTTCGTCGATCTGCTTCTGACCCTCGGCCATCTTGTCGGCCAGCTTGGCCTTGCTGGCACCGCGGAAGGCGAAGTTGGCCTTGGACTGGAGTTGGGCGATCAGGCCGATGATCTTGGTCGCGCGCACGGCGAAGTAGCCGCTGGTGGCTGCGCCGAGGTTGACGCCGGCGGCCAACTCCTGCTCGCTGCAGGTGCGCGCTGGCTGGCCGTTGAGGCTGACGCGCCAGCGACCGGCGGCGAGGCCGGCGACCTTCAGCTCGTAGCGGGTCAGGTCGGCGATCGCGGGCATCAGCTCCAGCGCCGGCCCACACTTCGGATCGAGGGGCCACGGGCTGGCTTCGTCGCGGCGGGTGAAGGCGAGCTTGCCGTCGGCCGCGCTGATCTCGCTGAGCGCGCAGCGCTTGGCCTCGACCACCTTGCCGTCGGCCTGCAAGCTGGCGCTGCTCACCAGCCCGTCCACCTTGAGCCCCGCGAGGATCGTCGCGGCCATCGTGTACTGGCCGACCATGCCGGGATGCACCGCGTCGCCGGTCAGGTCGATCGGCTTCTCGGCGGCCTTGTTCTTGCCCCAGAGGGTGAGCAGCGGGTGGTACTGGTCGACGCAGACGACGTTCTCCTCGGCCGCCAGCTTGACCAGCGCCTCGGTATACGGATGCAGCCGCCGGCAGCGGTCGGCCTTCCAGGCGTCGGGCAGGCTGCCGTCGTTGACCGGGCTGGAGGAGATCAGCACGGGTGTGGCGCCAATCCCGCGGATCTCGGCCAGCAGGTCGCGCTGACCCTGGATGTAGCGCGCCGGGTCGTCGCCGCCGCCGACATCGTTCATGCCCAGCTCGATGCTGACGATCGTGGGCTTGAACGCGGCCACGTCGTAGTCGAACCGCGCCAGGATGTGACTCGTCTGGTTCCCGCCGATGCCCGAGTTGCGGAACTGCAGGTTAAGGCCGGGGAAGCGCGTGCGGAAGAACGCCTCGATGAAGTTGGTGTGCAGCCGCTGGGCGGTGATGCTGTCGCCGGCCATGACCCACAAGTCGTTGGGCTTGAGCGTCAGCGCCGGCTCGGCGGCGAGCAGGGCAGTCGCACAGAGCACCAAGGCGAGTAAGCAGGTCAGCGGCTTGGCACGCATCACGCACTCCTGGAGCGGCATGGTACCACAGCGCGGCCACGATACGGCCCCCAGAATAGGAGAATAGGGGACGGAGCCCTATTGATGACGGATAGCGCCAGCGTGGCCGCAACGTGACGCGTATCGTGCCGCACCATCAAGAAAAGGGCTCCGTCCCCAATACTCGCAGGAGACACCCCGCCGAGCACGAAACCGGGCGTCTGGAGGCTGGCATGCACGTCTTCGCTCTGGCTTTGGCGCTCTCCTCCGCGCTGGGCGCCGACGAGGTCACCCGTGTCAAGGAGCTGCCCACCACCGAGGGGCGGCCCGCGCCGCACTACCTGGCCAATCGCGCCCCGCTGGTGCCCAGTCGGCTGCTCAAGCTGCCGATCGGCGCGATCGCGCCCCAGGGGCTGATCCGCCGGCTGCTCGACCTGGAGGTCGAGGGCATGTCCGGCCGACTGCCTGAAGTGTCCCAATGGTGCAAGTACGAGGGCAACGCCTGGTCCGATCCGACCGGCCAGGGGCACAGCGGGTGGGAGGAGCCGCCCTACTGGCTCAAGGGCTTCGGCGACCTGGGCTACGTCACAGGCAACGAGCGGATCCTGGCCGAGACGAAACGCTGGATCGAGGCGATCCTGAAGACCGCCGCGCCCGATGGTTGGTTCGGCCCGCGCCACGCCCGGACCTCGCTCGACGAGCGCGGCAGGAAGGTCGCCGACTTCTGGCCGCACATGCTGATCCTCAACATCCTGCAGAGCCACTACGAGCGCACGAGCGACGCGCGCGTGCTGCCGTTCATGACCAACTACTTCCGCTGGCAGCTCGCCTACCCCGCCGCCGACTTCATGGGCGGCTACTGGCCCAAGATGCGCGCGGGCGACAACCTGGAGAGCGTGCTCTGGCTATACAACCGCACCGGCGAGGCGTGGCTGCTCGACCTGGCGCGCAAGCTCCACGCCAGCGCCGCGCCGTGGTCCAAGGGCGTGGCCAACTGGCACGGGGTGAACTTCTGCCAGGGCTTCCGCGAGCCGGCCATGTTCTGGCTGCTCAGCGGCGACCCGGCCGACCTGCAGGCGAGCGTGCGCAACTACGACACCGCGATCCGCACCTACGGCCAGGTGCCGGGCGGGATGTTCGGCGCCGACGAGAACGCGCGGCCCAAGATGGATGACCCGCGCCAGGCGGCGGAAACCTGCTCGATGGTCGAGTTCATGCATAGCTTCGAGCTGCTCGCCCGCTTCACCGGCGACCCGCTGTGGGCCGACCGCTGCGAGGAGGTGGCCTGGAACAGCCTGACCGCCGCGCTCACGCCCGACCTCAAGGCGCTCAAGTACCTCACCGCGCCGAACCAGATCCAGCTCGACCACGCCAACAAGGCGCCCGCGGTGCAGAACGGCGGCTGCATGTTCGCCTTCAGCCCCGGTGGCGTGTACCGCTGCTGCCAGCACAACGTGGCCATGGGCTGGCCCTACTACGCCGAGGAGATGTGGGCCGCCACCGCCGACCGCGGGCTCGCCACGCTGCTCTACCAGGGCAGCAGCGTGACCGCCAAGGTCGGCGACGGCGCCACGGTGACGATCGTCGAGACGACGGACTACCCGTTCAGCGACACGGTCACGCTGCGGGTCAAAGGCACCGCGCGCTTCCCGCTCTACCTGCGCGTGCCGCGCTGGTCGGGCGTGCCGGAGCTGACCGTCAACGGCCGGAAGCTGGCGGCCGCCGCCGAGCCCTCGACCTGGCTCCGGGTCGAGCGCGCCTGGGCCGACGGCGACAGCCTGACCGTCCGCTTCCCGATGACCATCAAGGTGCGCCGCTGGGAGCACAACAAGCACGCGGCCTCGGTCGACCGCGGGCCGCTCACCTACTCGCTCAAGATCGAGGAGGACTGGCGGCGCAGCGGCGGCACTGACGCCTGGCCCGAGTGGGACGTGCTGCCCAAGAGCCCGTGGAACTACGGGCTGGTGCTCGACGAGCGCGACCCGACCGCGGGTCTGACCGTAAGCGTCAAGCCCGGCCCGCTCGCCGACCAGCCGTTCACGCCCGACACCGTGCCGCTGAGCATCCGCGCCAAGGCCCGGCGCCTCCCCAACTGGGTGGCCGACAAGAACAACTGCGTGACGGTGCTCCAGCCGAGTCCGGTCAAGTCCGACCAGCCGACCGTGGACGTGACGCTGATCCCGATGGGCGCGGCGCGCCTGCGCATCAGCGCCTTCCCCGTGATCGGCGCCGGCCCCGATGCGCGGGAGTGGAATGCACCTCCGCCGCCCGCGGCAGTCACCGCTTCGCACTGCTTCGGCGGCGACGATGTCGACGCGGTGGCTGACGGTCAGGAGCCGAAGTCGTCGAACGACCACGGCATCCCGCGCATGACCTGGTGGGACCACCGCGGCAGCGAGGAGTGGATCGCCCGCCGGCTCGCCAAGCCGCGCACGGTCAGCGCCACCGCCGTCTACTGGTTCGACGACACCGGCCGCGGGCAATGCCGCGTGCCCAAGGCGTGGCGCGTGCTCTACCAGGGCGCCGACGGCCGCTGGCAGCCGGTGTCACCCACCGGCGAGGCCGGCGTCAAGCCCGACCAGTACAACCGTCTCGCGTTCAAGCCCGTCGAGGCCAGCGCGCTCAAGATCGAGGTGACCCTCCAGGCCGGCTTCTCCGGCGGCATCCTCGAGTGGAAGATCGAGTAGGCGCCTCGCCCGGAGTCAGTGCCATGCGCCAATCTGTCTTGCCGCTGCTGCTCTGCGCCGTGACCGCCGCCGGCGCGGCCGACTACTTCGTCTCGCCCGACGGCGACGACGCGCACAGCGGGCGCGGGCCGACGCGCGCCCAGGCGCTGGCGACGATCAGCGCCGGGGTGGCCAAGCTGGCGCCGGGCGACACACTGCACGTGCGCGCGGGCGTCTACCGCGAGACGGTGGTCTTCCCGCGCAGCGGCACGGCGGACCAGCCGATCGTCGTGCAGCCGTACCAGGGCGAGCGGGTGGTGGTCAGCGGCTGCGAGGAGGTCGGCGGCTGGACGCTGCACGACGCGGCCCAGCGCATCTGGCGCGCGCCGATGCCGTGGACCCTCGGCCTGGGGCGCAACCAGGTCTTCGCCAGCGGCCAGGTGCTGCGCGAGGCGCGCCACCCGAACACGCCCGACCCCGACCTGGGCATGTACGTGAGCGATCTGAGCCCGCTGTGGCCGACGTTCGGCGAGTTCTCGCTGCCGCGCGAGACGATGAAGGCTCAGCCCGGCCGCATCGTCAGCAAGCACCTGGACGGCCAGGCCGACGATTGGTGGAAAGGCGCGCTCTACTACGGCGTGCACTACGAAGGGTGGTGCGCGCAGACTGGTGTGGTGGAGAGCAGCAAGCCCGGCGAGATTTTCGTCGGCGACCGCACGCGCACCTGGTGGTTCGGCCCGGCCTACGGCGGCAACTACGCGCCCGAGGAGGGGCGCGGGATGCTCGTCGGCCACCTGCACGCGCTCGATGCGCCGGGCGAATGGCACTGGCAGGACAACCAGCTCTACCTGATTCCGCCCGGCGCCCAGCCGCCCGCGGCGGTCGAGGCCAAGCGCCGCCAGCTCGCCTTCGACCTGAGCGGACGCGCGCACATCACCGTGCGCGGGCTGGGCGTGCACGCGGCCTCGGTGCGCCTGCAGGACAGCGCGTTCTGCACATTCGAGCGCTGCGACCTGCGCTACGTCAGCCACTACACCCGCCACTACGACATCGGGCAGGTCGAGCGCGGGCGCGACACGATCAAGTCGGGCGAGACCGGCCTCTTCGTCGGCGGCCACGACAACGCGTTTCTCAGTTGCAGCGTGCGCTTCAGCGCCGGCACGGGCTTCTGGCTGCGCGGCTACCACCACACGATCCACAACTGCCTGATCGACGAGGTGGGCTACACCGCCCACTACGTCAACGCGATCACCGACGCGGTCTCCGACTTCCCGGACTACGAGCACTTCCTGGTTGGCGGCCACCGCATCACCTACAACACGATGCGCAACGCGGGCCGCCACTTCTTCAACTTCTACGGCAACGGCCCGAGCACCGCTTCGCGCACGCGCTCGAGCATGGACTACATGGCCACGCTGTTCGCCCACAATCACCTCTACAACGGCATGTTGCAGACCAAGGACGCGGGCTTCCTGACCAGCTACTACGCCAGCGGCGGCACGCTCGACGGGCTCAACTCGCAGGTCTGCTACAACGTCATGCACGACAGCTACGACCTGGCCGCGATGCGCTGGAACGTGCTGGGCATCGTCTACCTCGACGCCGGCTCCTGCGATGTGGACCTCTGGAACAACCTGCTCTGGGCCGCGCCCGGCTCGCTTCAGCGCGGGCTCTGGTACAACACGATGTGCGTCGACATCCACGAGCGCGACAACGTGTTCTGGCCCCAGTTCACGCGCACCAGCGCCGAGCTCGAGGCCAAGGACTTCCCGCGCGGCGTGCCGTTCCGCTTCGGCCACGACTTCGACGCGCCGCCGCCGCTCGCCCAGTGGCCGCAGTTGGTCCAGCAGCGCCGCGGGGTCGAGCAGGCGACCGCGCTCGCGCCGGGGCTGACCAGGACCGCGACCGGCGTCAGCGGGCTGCGCGACGGCGACTGGCTGGCGCTCGAGCCCGTCGACTGGGACCAGGGCTGGCAGTCGGCGGTCCTGCGCTTCGCCAGCGCGCGCACCGACCTCAACACCGACCGCGCCGCGCGTCAGGCGCCACGCCACCAGAAGACCACCGACCCGCTCGTGCTCGAAGTGAAGGACGCCAGCGCCCGCCAGGACAAGATCCGCAGCCAGTGGACGTTTGTCTACAACGTGAACGACGGCGCGTGGCTGCGCTTTGGCCGCGTGCCGCTGGGTGACGGCTACCGGCGCTTCCGCGTGGTCTACGGCAACGACCAGCCGACCGCGCGCAAGCTGGAGGTACGCCTCGACGCTCTCGACGGCCCGCTCGTGGGCCAGGTCGACCTGCCGCCCACCGACAAGCCGCGCGGCGGCCGCGTGCAGGTCTACGCCGAAGCCACCGGCGTGCTCGACGCGCGCGCCACGGGCACACACGACCTGTGCCTGATCTTCCGCTCGCCCGACGCCAAGCCGGTCGGCGAGTTCGAGTACTTCCGCTGCGAGCAGTACCGCGGCGCGATCCCGTTGGCGCGCAACGAGGTCAAGTTCGAGCTGCGCCTGGGCGCGCGCGACGGCGAGAAGATCGGCGAATTCCACCCGCGCGGCACCGGCGGCGCCGACACCTGGCGCGACCTGGTGGCGCCGCTCGAGCCCGCGCGCGGGCGCCAGCCGCTCTACCTGGTCGTGCGCTCGGCCGCCGCGGGCGCGCTGGGCGACCTCGACTGGTTGAGCCTGGAGCGTGCGCGCCAGCCGGTCGACTGGACCGGCGTCGGTGACCCGCCACTGCGCCGCGACGGCAAGCTGGTGCTGCCGCCCGCGACCCATCGCCCCTGCGCCCGGCCGGCCGACAAGATCCGCGCCGCCAGCACCAGCCCGCTCGCCGCGCGCAGCATCGCCGCCGCCCGCCCGTGTGACCCCGCGCCGACCATCGACGGCCGGCTCGACGAGTGGCCCACCGGCGACCAGCGGCGCACCGTGCTCCTCGCCCAGGACTACGACGGCTCACCCGCCAAAGGCCCGGCCAGTCAGGCCTGGCTGGCCTACGACCGGGCGGCGCTGTACGTCGCCCTGCGCCACCCGGTGCGCCACGCGGCGAAGCTGCTGCCCTCGTCCCACGAGTGGGGCGCGGTCGACGGTACGGAGCTCGCCTTCGAGGCCGACGGCGTGGTCCAGACGCTGTACGGCTTCCCCGACGGCCACTTCGTCAGCGCCGACTACGGCGGCGCCAGCCCGGCGCAACAGGCGCGCCTGCAGGCCGGCGTGACGTACCGCGCGGCGGTCGGCGCGGACGCCTGGACCTGCGAATGGCGTGTCCCGTTCGCCGCCGCCGGTCTGACCCCGCAGGCGGCGCCGGTGGTCGGCTTCAACCTCGGCGTGCGCAAGACCGACCCCGAGTCGTGGGTCATCTGGCGCGGCACCGGCGGGGCCACCTGGCAGGTCGCGCGCGGCGGGCTGCTGGCCTTCCCCACCGAGTTGCTGGCCGGCGCGCCGCCGACCGGCAAGTTGGAGGTGCATCTCGACGCCGACGCGCCCGACGCGGTGACGACCGACGCCGAGGGCAAGGTCGCGCGCTGGCAAGACCGGAGCGGCAAGCAGCGCGACGCGACCCAGCCCGACGCCCGCTACCGGCCCCGCCTGGTCCCGGCCGGCCTTGGCGGGCGACCGGTGCTGCGCTTCGACGAGCAGGACAAGACCCGCCTCGAGCTGCCCGACCTCGCCCCGGACAAGCTCAGCGGCACCGTGTGGGCGGTGATCAGCAACCCCGTCGCCGGCAGCGAGGTCAACCACGACCCGCGCATCTTCACCGCCAGCGACGGCAAGGGCTTCGACTACCAGATCGGCATCGCGCTGAGCGTGCCCGGCATGGAGACCGGCGGCCCGCGCATCGTCGCCGGCGGCTTCCGCGACGCCTGGGCCAAGCAGGTACGCGTGGGCTGCTTCTCGCCCAACTACCAGACCTTCTTCACCGGCCTGATCGCCGAGATCCTGGTCTACAGCCGCCCGCTGACCCCGGCCGAGCAGGACCGCCTGCGCGCTCGCTTGAGTGTGAAGTGGGGCTTGGCGGAAGGCGGGTGAGGGCGCGGGCGGGAGTCCGGCGTTCACGCGTTCTGCCAGCCCAAGCCGGGATTCCGCACGCGCGTCACCGGCCGGTGGCGGCCGGGACCGAACGAGCGTTCTCGATCGTCAGTGCTACCTGACGCTCGACCGTGGCGGCGTCGCGACCGAGCCGCACGCTGAGCAGGAGCCCGTTGCTGACGCGCGGCCCGCTGCGGTCGAAGATCGCGTTGCCCAGGCTGTAGGCGATCGGGCGATCCCGATAGACCTCGACAGGCTGCGTGACGTGCGGATGGTGCCCGAGGACCAGGTCGGCGCCGGCCTCGACCATCGCGTGAGCCAGGCTGCGCTGGCGGTCGGTCGGCTGGTCGACGTACTCGTTGCCCCAGTGTACCGAGACCACGAGCACGTCCGCCTCGGCGTGCGCCGAGCCAAGCTCCGCGGAGAGCGTCGTCTCATCGAGCGTGGCCAGACTGGGCTCGTCATCGCTGGGTATGTAGTCCTCGGGCGTCCAGTCAGTATAGGCGACCACGGCCACCCGCAGCCCCGAGCGCGTCAGGCGCACGGGTGCGACCGCCTGCGCGCGGCCCCGACCAGCCCCGGCCGCGGCGATGCCCCAGGCCCGCAGGTGGCCGAGGGTCTGCGCCAGGCCGGTCCGGCCCCAGTCCCAGGCATGGTTGTTGGCGAGCGCCACCACCTCGACAGCGCCCGCCTGGAGCACGGCCCGCGCCTGTTCCGGCACGGCGCGGAAACAGAAGCGCTTGAGCACGGGTCGCCCATCAGTGCAGACCGGGCACTCCAGGTTAGCGAAACGCAGGTCGGCCCCGGTCCAGGCGTCGCCGAGCCGCTCCCAGAACCAGGCTGGGCCGTGTGCGGCCAGCCGCTGGGGCACAGTGCGCGCGACCAGCACGTCGCCCACCGCCGCCAGGCGCACTTCGCCCGGCGCCGCCGCGAGCGCCAGCGCCAGCAGCCACGACGCGGTCAGCATCCCGTGCTCATCGGGGCCAGTTGGGTCACCGGCGCCCTGCTCCCCAGCGCCGGCCCGACCATGAAGCTGCCGGCCCACACGGGCATGCCGGGCGCTTTGTCCTTCTCGAGCATCTGCTGCCAGCGCTCGTCGGTCAGACGGTCGGCCATCGGGTGCTTGAACTCATAGTAGGTGAACACCGCGCCCCGCGCGGCAACCAGCTTGCCCTTGACCGGGACCACCACCCACAGCTCCGCGGCGTGACCCACGCCCTCCTCCAGCACCTGTCCCGGGCCGGTGTGTACGTCGGCAATCACCGCCATGTCGCGGTCGGTCTTCGACTGGATGTCCCACCAAGACACGTAGCTGCGCTGCTCCACGCGCGCGGCGATGCTCAGCATCAGTCGCTCCAGCGTGCCGCCGAACTCCTCGATCGCCTTCAGATCGTCGCGACTCAGGTCACTGCCCGCCAACTCCTTGCGGCTGACCGTGGCCAGCCAGTCGAGCACCCCAATGAACGACTGGAACTCGTGGGCGACCATGTCCGTGGGCAGCAGGAGCTTGCGGCCCACCAGGCCGTGATAGGTCAGCCGCAGCAGCCACGCCAGCCGGCTGTAGACCTCGGGCTCGGGCTCGACCCAGCCCGGTGGCGGCGGTGGTGGCTCGACGCCGTCCCCGCCGCATTCGGAGACCGACTGCTTGGCGTAGAGGATCGTGTCGTGGCGCAGTTCCGCCCAACTGGCCA
>Ga0233425_10007966_pt1 | contig 14442 bp, 12 predicted proteins | sample Watercolumn_Towu_2_FD_181712 | JGI IMG/M metagenome (GOLD analysis project Ga0233425, IMG submission 181712) | Freshwater microbial communities from Lake Towuti, South Sulawesi, Indonesia - Watercolumn_Towuti2014_140_MG | ecosystem: Environmental > Aquatic > Freshwater > Lake | place...
GTGACCCTTGTGTTATCATCAATCCCCACACCTTGCATTAACTGGGAACTTGGAACCTTGAACCTTGAACTCATCAGCATAGGAGGCCGCTTATGGATACCCTTTCCTCCCTCGAACCCATCTTTAAGGCCAGAAGCGTGGCGGTCATCGGCGCGTCCACTGCGCCGGGAAAGCTGGGCCACGACATTTTGGCCAATCTAAAGAACGGCGGCTTCGCCGGGCCCATCTATCCCGTCAATCCCAAGGCCGACGAAATCCTGGGCCTCAAGGTCTACAAGGCCATCACCGAAACCCCCGGGGCCCCGGACCTGGCGGTGGTGGTCATCCCCGCCCGGTTGGTACCCGGCACCCTGGAACAGGCCGCAAGCAAAGGCGTCAAGGCCGCGGTGGTCATCACCGGCGGCTTTGCCGAAGCCGGCGAGGAAGGGGAGCGCCTCCAGGACGAGCTGGCCCGGGTGGCCCGGCAAACGGGTATCAGGGTCATCGGCCCCAACTGCCAGGGGGTGAACCTGCCGCATCACCAGATGTGCGCCTCCTGGCCCCTGATTACCACCAAAGGAAAGATCGCGTTCGCGTCCCAGTCCGGGACCGTGGGCGCGGCCTTCCTGGACCTGGCCGCGGCGGAGAAGCTGGGGGTGAGCGCCTTCATCAGCTTGGGCAACCGGGTGGACGTGGACGAAGCCGAGATCATCAGCTACTTCAACCAGGACCCTCACACCCAGGTGATCGCCTTGTATCTGGAAGGCGTGAAGCGGCCCACCTATTTCCTGGACGCCCTCCGCGAGGCGGAAAAACCGGTGGTTATCCTCAAGGCGGGGCGCACCACCCGGGGCAGCCGGGCCGCGGAGTCCCACACCAAGTCTCTGGCGGGCACGGACGCCATTTATGACGCGCTTTTTGAAAAATATCAGGTCTACCGGGCCGATACCCTGGAGGAACTCTTCGATTTCTCCAAGGCACTGGCCTATCTGCCCAAACCCCAGGGGCCCAGGTTGATGATCACCACCTCCTCCGGGGGCGCGGCCATCCTGGCCATCGACGAGGCGGAGAAGAACGGCCTGGAGACCCCGGATCCCAGCCCCAGCCTCAAAGAATCACTGCGGCTGATGGTTCCGGCCCACTGCCCGGTGGGCAACCCCGTGGACTTGACCGGCGACGTCATGGCCGATGCTTCTTTGTACAAGAAAGTGATGGACGAGGCCCGCCGGGAGTTCGACACCCAGGTGGTGATCTTCGGGGACCCCATCCCCGGGGCCTGCCAGCAAGTGACCCCGGGAGAATCGGAACTGGTGATCTTCCTGGGAGGCGCGGAAGTAGAGCGGGAGGAGCGGGAAAAGTTATACGATGTAGGTGTGCCCGTGTTCCCCACGCCGGAGCGGGGTGTCAAGGCCCTGGCCCAATTTTTCCGGTTTGCTCCCCATAAGGCCCCGACCATCGCCACTTCCGGGGTGATTCCGGGGAGTTACCCTCATCCCCGGGGTCTGGAACTCATCCCCGCGTTCGAAGCCGCGGTAATGATGTCCAAGGCCGGCATTCCTGCAGCCTCCGCGCCTCTGGCCATCACTGCGGATGAAGCCGTGACCCTGGCCGAGAGCTTCGGCTACCCCGTGGCCCTGAAAATTGCCTCCCCCGACTTCCCCCACAAGACCGACGTGGGCGGAGTGTATCTTAACCTCCGGGATGAGGCCATGGTGCGCGCCGCGTATCAGGCCATCAAAGATTCGGCCCGTTTCTTTGACCGGGAGGCGAAAATAGACGGGGTCACCGTCTCCCCCATGGCCAAACCCGGGGCCCTGGAAGTCATCCTGGGCATCCTCACCGACCCGCAATACGGTCCCGTCCTGATGTTCGGGCTGGGGGGCATTCAAACGGAGATTTACCGGGACGTGGCTTTTTGCCTCCTTCCCGCAGAGGACGAAGAACTTCTGGCCCTGATGAAAAAAATCAAGGGCTACCCCCTGCTGGCCGGGTTCCGGGGCCGGCCCAAGCTGGACACGGACGCGCTGCTGGAGGCCATGAAGGCCCTGGCCCGCTATGCCTTCAAGCACCCGGAACTGGACCAAATCGAACTGAACCCCTTGCTGCTTTACCCCAAGGGCCTCTTCGCGGTGGACGTCCGCATCTTTTCGAGGGTGTAGGGTGCGTTTTCCGCACCTGAGAAAGATTGGGGAAGGCCGGGGCGAACCTTGAGTTCGCCCCGGACGCTCAGGGCGAACCCAAGGTTCGCTCCTTCGGAAAGACATCGTTGATAACTAATTGATAATATATTTCTTTTAGCTATCTTATGAAAAAGGAGAACCAAATGTCAGATAAAGCCCGCCTCCACGTTCTCATCGAGGGCCGGGTCCAAGGGGTCTTCTTCCGGGCCCATACCCGGGATGAAGCATTGGCCCGGGGGCTCAAGGGGTGGGTGCGGAATCTTCCGGACGGCCGGGTGGAGGCCCTGTTCGAAGGGGAGCGGGAGACTCTGAACAGCATGCTCGCCTGGTGCCACCAGGGGCCGCGCTACTCCTACGTGGATCAGGTGGAGAGCGAGTGGCAGCCTTACCGGGGGGATCTCCAGAGCTTCCGCATCGTTTATTGAGAAAACAATCTCTGCGCTCCTACTAAAAAGAAAGACCTCACGCAAAGACGCCAAGGCGCAAAGGAAGACGCAAGATAAGGCGCGTCCTGGCGGGTTAAAGCGCTGATCACGAATCCACCTCGTTCGTTAAAATAGGGGGAAAAGGGGAAAAGGAGGTTTGGTGGCCTGCCTTTCAGACTATTCTGTGCTCCCTTTTCGCCTTTTCCCCTTTTCCCCTTTTTATCCCAAGGCTCTATTAATAAACCCCAAAAAATCGAGTTGCCGGGCAATATAATGCAACCTGCCTTCGTCGATCTGCCGGTGACGCCGCTCCACCCAATCCCGGAAGCGTTTCCGGGGCAGGCGGGGATGGCCGTCCAGCGCGGTAGCCAGGGTATGAATGATAAAATGGAGGAAATAGGCTTCGTCCTGGGGATAGCCGCCGGGGCCGGGATGGACCACCCAATCGGAACCGCCCGCGGCCAGCACACTCGCGCCTGCGGCCGGCAGCATATGGAACAGCCGGCGCCCCGTCTGGCTCTGGGTGGGCGACCAGCTCTTCCAGTGGTGGTAATCCATGGTCTGGTGGTATAACTCCTCGATCTGCCGGTCAAACTCCGTGTCCAGGTAAGGCAGAAAAATGGTGGATCCGTCAAAATTGAGGGTGAAATAACAGAACCCGCCGTCTCGCAACAGGGACAACAGGGAGGGCAGGGTGGCGGAGAGGTCCACCAGGTCCAGGAAGGCATGGGCGATGAGCAGCTCCCAGGTCTGCCGCCCTTGCTCCCGGCGGATAAAATCGTGCAGGTCGATGGCCTCCAGAACCACGCAGAAACGCCGGCCCCGCTCCAGCCGCCAGCAAAGTACGCCTCCTTCCTCCCGGCTGGGGTAGCCCCGGTGGAGAGCATAATCTTGCAGGCGTTTCCGGGCCGCGGCGATGTTTTCAGGCTCCAGGTCGATGGCCGTGTAGACCGCGCCCCGGCGCAGCAGCCCCCAATCCAGGAGCCGCTCCACCATGGCGCCGAGGCCGCAGCCCACTTCCAGCACCTGCAAAGGACCGGAGGTGGATAAAGAGGCCAGGGAGCGGGACAGGGAATTGAAGACGTGGCGGTTCAGCGAACGGTCATCCAGGCTCTGCTTGGCGGCCAGGTAACGGATAAAGCTGAATTGTTCGGGACTAGTCATGGCTAAACACTCTATGCTTGAAAAATCGTCAATTCATCTAATTACGGGCGCAGGAAAAATTAATGTTCTTCAGCAACTTACCCTCTAGATGAGTGGCGGATATTGAGCACCCGATTCCTCTAATGGTTATTAAGCCTTAAAACTGTGAATAAATTGATGGATCGAACCCAGGCTTTCTTCCCAGGTGGGGTGGCGCGGGAAGTTGGTCCGGGCCGCCAGGCTCATTTGCAGCAGCAGGCCCCGATCCAGCAGCAACCGCTCCAGGTGACCGGCCAGAGCCGGGACGTCCCCCGGGGTCACCAGAAAGCCATCCGCCCCATGGTTGATAATCTCCCCGGCCCCCCCGGCCGTGGAGGCAATGGCCGGCAGGCCGAAACCCATCCCTTCCAGATAGACGATGCCGAAGGCCTCGTAGGAAGAAGGCACGGCCAGCACGTGGCTCCGGGCCAGAAGCGCGGCCAGATCATCGCCGTCCAGTGTGCCCGCTAAACGAACCTTAGCGGTCAGCCCGGTCTGTTCCATCCGGCGCCGGATGTCTTCTACGTAAGAGGCATCCATAGTCAGGCTCCCCGCCACCGTCAGCCGCCAGCCGGCCCGGGGCAGAGCCGCCAATGCCGCCAGCAGGGTGTGCAGTTCCTTCCGGGGAATGACATTGGCGACAAACACAATCTCCAAAGGCCCGGGGGCCAGGGACCGGGCGGCGATCTCCTCCTGGGTGATAGTCCCGGAAAGGCGGTCCCCCCCGCCCGGGGCCACCACCAGGGGCCGGCGGTTCCCCGCCAGTCTTTCCACGTCCCCTTTGATGGCCCGGCTGATGCAAATATAGCCGTCCACCGTCTTGAGATACCGCCCCTCCACCCACCGGTAAAAACGGCGGCGCCAGGGGGGATGGACTTCGTTGCCCCGCAAGTGAAAGACCAGGGCGATGATGGGGCAATCCAGGCGCCGGCGCAACCGCCGGTTCAGCCGGAAAAAGGAAGGGTGGACGAGTTCGTCCTGGAGCAGCACGTCGCACTCCAACCCTTCCAGGCGCTTCCTGAAGGCCCGGGAGCAGTTATCCAGGAGTCCCCGGCGATAATTGGGCCAGGGCAGGGAAATCACTTCCACCTGGTCCCCCCGGTTCCGGAGATATTCAACCAGGAGGCGGTCATACAGGAAGCCGCCGGTGACCAGGTCCAGGCTGCCGTAAATAATGAGGCCTATTTTCACCCCAGGTTCTCTTGATACGCGGCCCAGGCGATGTCGGTTTCCCAGATGGTGACCCGCATGGCTTGGAGATTAGGGGCTTTCAGGCGCTGCCGCAGCATCCCCCAAAAGATGCGGGCGAAATGCTCGATGCTGGGGTTCAGCCCTGCGAACTCCGCCAGCTCGTTCAGGGTCCGGTCCCGGAAGTAGGCCACGATCTCATCCAGGTGGAGGTCGATGTCCACGATGTCCACCAGGTAGCCGTGGGTGTCCAGGGCGGCTCCCTGGAGCCGGACCTCCACCTTATAAGCGTGGGAATGGAGCAGGTTTTCCGGCCCCCAATCGCCGCCGATAAGAAAATGCTGGGCCACGTAACTTCTTTCCACCGCCACGGTGTACATGCGGGCTCCTGTAAAAAAGATAACCTCACGCAAAGGCGCAAAGCGAGACGCAAATATAAATTATTAATACGTCAAAATCACCTGCAAAGCTTCTTCCGGGTTCTGATCCAGCAATTTAAAGGCCTGGGCCGCCTCGGTCAGCGGGAAGCGGTGGGTGATCAGGGAGGTAGGATCAATTTCCTGGAGCATCCTCCAGGCCAAAAGATAACGCCGGAACTTGCTCCAGCGCCCGCTCAATTCCGGGGCCAGGGTGGACACCTGGCTGCTGATGAGGCGCATACGGCTGCGGTGGAACCTGCCTCCCAGGTTGAGGTCAGCCTTTTTCAGGCCGTACCAGGAGCCGATGACCACCCGGCCGTGGAAGCCGGTGGCGGCGATGGCCTGCTCCAGGGCCTCCGGGTTGCCGGAGACCTCATAGCACAGGTCCGCGCCCCGGTAGGAACCGTCGCTCAAGGCGTCCAGCAATTGCCTCAAAAACCCGGGGACCGCGGGGTCCAGGCTGAGATGGGCCCCCCATTCCCTGGATAACTCCCGGCGGCCGGCATGGAGGTCCAGGGTGGCCAGCACGGCTAAAGGCAGCCGGGCCAACAGACCGGTGAGGAGCAGGCCCACCACCCCCTGGCCGAAGACCGCCACCTGCTCTCCCAGTTGAGGCCGGCCGTCCATCACCAGGGTGACCGCGGTCTCCATATTGGGAAAAAACACCGCGGCCTCGGGCGCCACGGTGGACGGCGGCAGGAGCAGTTCCTCCAGGTCGGCCAGAAAATGGCTTTCGTGGGGATGGAACGCGAATACCAGCCGGTCCTGCCATTCCTTCGGAACCCCCTCCCCCAGGGCCATAACCCGGCCGATGGCGGCGTAGCCGTACTTCAGGGGAAAGTCGAAACGCCCGGCCAGGGCGGGGATGGTTTCATCCACGGACAGATCGCCGGGAGCCTGGCCCCGGTAGATCAACAGTTCGGTCCCCGGGCTGATGGCGGAGATCAGGGTTTTTACGAGCGCCTGGCGGGGGCCGGGGGGGGCCAGGGGCTCTTCCCTGACTTCCACTTTATGGGGTCCCATGAAAAAGAGGGATTGCCGGATCATGCATTCTCCCACCGGGGTTCGCCCCGGAGCACCAAGTCCTCTCCCAGGCGCTGGTAGCTGACTTTTTGCAGCCTGGGGAAGCAGTTCATCTGGTGCTGTCCCAGATAATCCATGACTCTCAAGCCCCCCACCAGCATGGGGGCGATGGTCAGGACCACCTGGTCCACCAGCCGGGCGGCCAGAAAACTGGTGATGATCTGGGCTCCTCCTTCCACCATCAGGCTGTTGATGTTCATCTCTCCTAAATGCTGCAGCAGGGCCGCCAGGTCCACCCAGCCGTTGCTTGCTGCCGGCAGGCGCAGCACCCGGGCGCCGATCTGCTCCAGGGCCGCCTGGCGCTCCGGGTCCGCATCGGCGCTGGTGGCGATCCAGGGCACCCGGCAGTTCCTGAGCAGGTTGGCGTACGGCGGAAACCGGAGGCGGCTGTCCACCACGATGGGTTGGGGGTCTTTTCCCTCCACCAGCCGGACGTTGAGGCGGGGATTGTCGGCCAACAGCGTGCCGATACCCACCAGGATGGCGTCGTGCGCGGCCCGGAGGCCGTGGGTCAGGGCCATGGACTTGGAGCCGCTCAAAGCCAGGGGACGCCCGGGGCGGGCGGCGATGCTGCCGTCCAGGCTCTGGGCGTAGCTCAAGGTGACGAAGGGGCGCCCCAGGCGCCGGCGGTGCGCGGCCGCAGCCGCCAGAGGGGTATTGATCTGTTCCATAATCCCCAATTGCACCGGTTGATAACAGGGGGTGCCGTTGGGAAGTTCGTCCAGGATGAGGAGATGTTTCAGGCGCCTGGCCTTGGTGCGCAAATACTCGGCGTTTTCCGCACAGACCCCGGTCTGCAAAGGAATGCGGGCTCTCACTTCAATGCCCGATTCCTGGAGGCTGTCCAGCTTGTGGGGATTATTGGTGAGGAGCTTGATGGAGCCGACCCCCAAATCCTTCAAGATTTGGGCGGCCACCGTGTAGTCCCGCTCATCCACCTGATGCCCCAGAATCAGGTTGGCATCCACGGTGTCGTAACCCTGGTCCTGGAGACTATAGGCCTTGAGTTTATCCAAGAGGCCGATGCCCCGGCCCTCCTGGCGCAGATAGATGACCACGCCCGCGCCCGCGTCGGCAATGAGCTTTAGAGCCGCCTGCAACTGCGCGCCGCAATCGCAGCGCCTGGAGCCCAGGACGTCCCCGGTGAAACATTCGGAATGGACCCGCACCAGGACGTCTTCCTTGCCGGCCACCTCCCCCTTGACCAGGGCCAAGTGTTCTTTGTCATCTTGGCTGCCGGTGTAGAAAAAGAGCTGAAATTCGCTTTCCCCGGTGGGAATGCGGGCCGAGGCGGCGGAGGTCAGCGTGTGGTTGTCAGGAGGCATATCTCGGGTCTCCTTGGCCCGGGCTGGAAAAGGGAGCTTGGCGCCGGCTAATTAAAAAGCGACCTTGTGAAGCAACAAGCCCGAAAAATTCCCATCGCGGTGGTGACCGCTGTACTAAAAATAAGGCCCTTGCAAGGCATGTCAAGAAGGCGGGCGAAGCAGGGTTGGGAGAGGGAGGAACAAGGTGTACAAGCGGGCAAGGAGGACCGCGCCACCCGATTCCAATTACCAATTAACGGCATTTTTCCGTAGGGGCGAACCTTGTGTTCGCCCTGATTGCTGCTGGGCGAACACAAGGTTCGCCCCTACATGATAATGGTCTATAAACTTGGAACTTGGAACCTGGAACTTGGAACTTTAATATCCCACCGGCATTCGATAGAAAATATCCGCCAGCTCCTCGGCGCTGGCCACGGGGAGGTCCGTGTCTCCGTGGAGTTTCAGGCACTCCAGCCAGAGGCCGGGGATGGTCCGGTCGGTGGGCTCCCAGTCGATCTGCAGGGGGAACAGAGGGTCTTGCTCAGTGGCGGCCTCCCAGGCTTCGAAACTGGCGATGCGGGGGTTTAAGGTTTGCGCCCGCTCGAAGGCGCTGCCCTTTATGTCCTGGTTGAAGCCGGTGGACCAGAAAAACTCGATCAAGGTGGGCACCGACTGCACCAGGGGCACGCCCTCGATCATCTCCGGACGGTAGCGCAGGCAGACCCGCTGGCTCCCGTAATGGCCGGGCTCCCCCCGGACATTGGGGAGATTGGTGTGATATAGGGTGTCTTCCAAAGACGTTAAGGGGCCGGGCCGGTAAAACATCTTCATTTCCTGGAGGTCGCCCCGGTAGAAGCTGAGAAGATAGAGGATGTAGGGGAAGGCCAGGCGGTAGGTACGGTAATCTTCGCCGCCTTTTTTCTCCCAACTGGCGCGCAAGCTGCGGCATTGGGGGAGATGCTCCACCGCCAGGAAGACCAGGTCCTTGCGCACGGCCAGCCAGCGCGCGCCCGGCGGCAGGACCGGCAAGGGCGGCGGCATCACTTTCGCCACATAGCGGAGCAGGGAGTCGATGGGCGCCCGCCGGGCGATGCGGGACCCCTGATCGCCGTTTTCCTCCAGAAGTTGGGCCTCCCGGCCGGTGAAGACGATTTTTTCGCTGATGGCAATTTAACCTTTACTCATCAAAAAATTTTAAACAAGAACTTACCAGAAATTATTCCTGTTCGGTTCATTTGAACTCAATCCCAACCCTTGGAATATGGCATCAAGTTTTTCTTTGACCTCTGTAGGAATTTCGTCAGGATTCATTTGTGCAGCAATTTGGTAGTATTCATTTTTTGTCAACGGCACCCCTGCTGCTTCAAAAAATCCTGGCAAAAGCGTTTTACTTGCGGGAGTATACCGAAAATAATCGTCATCAATTAAGGGATTTTCAAAAATGGCTGGTGGCAAATGTTGTTTTAAATATTCAAGACCTCTTTCTGCGGATGCGGAAGTAAATAAATCAGGGTTAACCCCCCGGACAAATCTGAATAAAACATTCGGATTTATCAAATAATTCTCTGCCTCATAACGATTCCAACGGATAATAGTTAAACCTTCTGCTGAGACTTCATGAGAAGGAAGATCACGGTTATCTCTATCTAAAATTAACACACCTCTAATATTAGGTTTTACCACCTTCAATGCAAAGTAATGAGAGCGAGATTCGCGAGGATGGCTACCTTGATTACTATGAAATAATGGTCTTTTGGAAAAGAAATCGCATGTTGGATGCTGAAAAACACGCGCCCATTCTCGAAGTAAATTAAGATCAGTTTCACCTTCTGTATAAAGAATTCCAGGACTTTGCTCGGCAAGTAACATGTCCAAACTAGTCACTCTCTTTAAAGCCTCTCTAACTTGATCACGTTGGGTATCATCAAATAACTTATGCGGATGATCAAGAAAGGAGACAATTCTATCGGGGGAAGTACTATCAATTAATACCTCAGAATGTGTTGCAATAAGCAACTGGCAGCCACGATTACGAGCAATTGTCCTAAGTCTGTCATAAATCTGTTTCTGCAAAATAACATGTAAGTGAGCATCTGGCTCATCAAGCAATAAAACTGAAGCTGGCCGAGCATAAAAAAAACCTAGCAACATCAGAACTTGTAGAAATCCGCTTCCAGCACAAGATATGTCTAATCTTGGTTGAACTTTTTTGTCAGAGAACATTGGCTGGTATTCGCAAACAATAAAGGGGCGTCCATTATATTCTGGAGGTAAGAGATTATATCCAAATATTTCTCGTACAACGCTACATAGCTCAGACCACTCGTCTTGTTTTTCTCTGTATACCTCCAACAAAAGATTTCTTAGAATATCTCCAGGTTTACCTTGCCCTATGAGCAGTTCCTGGTATGCCAAATCATAACCTGTTTCCTCTGCACCAATACCTGAAAATGGAGGAACATGAATAACCTGAAATTTATTAATTTCCCTAAGAATAGGTTCAATAGGAGTTTCATTGCTTGGTTTAACATGAATTAGGTCAGGATAACGATAAGTAAACTCGAAGGCAAGTGACCATTCTTTGCTCGGGAATTTTCCTCTTAGTTCAATTATTAATTTTCGTGGAGTTCCAAGCTTCTGTCCTTGGTTAAGCTCTTCTTTAGAAAGCGCAGTTGACCGGTCAGTCCACAATAAGTTCATCTCTCTTAAGGGAATAGCAGTAAAATCTTTTCTAGTAATTGTAACACCAATACGCTGCTTCGCTCTTGACCCTGATTCAGGGCCGCGCTCTCTAAGCCATTTTTTTCGAGCTAAATTCCAAGCTGCTATAGCTTGCAAAAGTGTACTTTTACCACTATTATTAGGTCCTGCCAATATTATAGTGTCGAAGATATCAAAACTATCTTCCCGGAAACGTTTGAAGTGTCTAAGTGTTACTTTATGAACCATTTCTCCCCCTTAGAAACTTCCTGTGACAGATTATCTACTCAAAATCCTCCCTCAAATTTCCCCCTCTTCCCGCCGCGCCGCCCAGGACCAGACCCGCTCCGGAATGAAGCGCCGGGAGGAGCACTGGTTCAGGGCCAGGCGTTCCATCTGCCGCAGGACCTCCATCTGGTGGGGCGGCAGGAAGTCGTCGATGACCGCCTGGAAATCTTCCAGCTCGATCTTCTCCCGGCCCTGGAGGCGGGCCCGGCGATAGGCCCTGAAGACGATCTCCTCCAGGTCGCCGCCGGTGATCACCTCCGGGTGGCGGGCCTCCAGGTGGCGCACCACATCGGGGAAGTCCCCGGCGTCGCAGGGGATATCGCTGCGCCTGGCCACCACCTCCAGGATATGCACCTTCTCGGTGAAATCCGGCATGAAGAAGGGAATGCGCTCGCTGGAGCGCCCGGAGCGCAGGTCCGCCTTGTCCAGGCGGTCCGGCCGGTTGGTGATCCTGATCCACAGGACCTTCCCCTGGATGGCCGGGTCGCCCATGAACTCGAAACGCATCTGGCGCAAGCGGTTGCTCACCCCGGTGTCCCCGGAGTATTCGTCCCGGCCGTGTTCGCTCTGGTCGGCCTCGTCCTCCACCACCACCACCGGGGTCAGGGAACGCAGAGTTTGCAGGGCCTTGAAGAAGTTGCGCTCGGACTCCCCCACCCACTTGGTACGGGGGTTTAAGAGCTTGATGAAGTTGAAGCCGCAGTCCCGGGCCAGGGCCTCGGCCAGCGCGGTCTTGCCCACGCCCGGCGGCCCCATCATGGTGATGCCCCGGGGCACCAGTTTTTCTTCCCCGGCCTGGATGGCCTTGACGATTTGGGCGAAATACTCCTTGATGGGGTCCAGCCCCCCGATCTCGGAGAGCCCGTAGCGGGGTTCGATGACCTCGATGAGGCCCACCAGCTCCTGGCGCAGCAACTCCTTCTTTTTCTTGCGCACCAGGTCCATGGTCAAGGGCCGGCGCCGGGACTGGCGCAGGAGTTGGCCCACCACCCGGAGGCTCAGCCCCGCGGCCAGGTTGGCCAGTTCCTGGGCGGACAGAGCCAGGTTATATTTGCCCCGGGCCAGGAGGTGCTCGATGAAGGCCACCCGGTCCTCCAGCTCCGGAGCGGGGACGTCGATGATCTGGGCCCCGTAGCGGCTGAGCAGCAGGATGGGGTTTAAGTCCGCGAGATTGCCGGTGGTGAGGATCACCACGTGCCCGGCTTCGATGAGTTCCCGGTGCCTGGCCCAGCGCAGCAGCGTCACCAGGGCGGCCCGGTCCGGCTCGGTCATGGACCCCAACTCCAGGGCCGGGACCATGGTCTCGGCGTACTCCAGGATGAAAGCCAGGGGTTTGCTGGGGCCAGGAAAATTGCAGCACGCGGTCATCACCCGCTCCGCCAGTTGCAGCACTTCCCGGGGGCTTTGGGGCAGGGGTTCCGGCGCGGGGCGCTGGCCCAGGGCCTTTAAGGCCCGGGCCCGGACCCGGGAGACGTCTTCTTCGTCGTCTTCCTCCGCCTGGGGCGGGGCCAGGGCCTGGCGGAAGAGCCGCTCCACCTGGGCGTCTCCGAATTCCAGGCCCAAACCCAAATTGTAAAAGACGACGTGGCGCTCCTCCCCCAGCCAGTCCCCCAGAAAGGCGCGGCAGGGCAGGTAGTCGCCGTTTACCTTGACGTAATCGAACACCTGGCCGTGGAGAATGAACAGGGCCGATTCCCCGGCCTGGAGATGTTCTGCCAATTCCTTGGCCCATTCAGGCAGTTTGACGTCGGGCCCCATAGTTTGACCTCGCTTGCGCGACGGGGGGCCATTTACGGCCCCCTTCCGGCGCGGCAACCGATAAAGGGTTGCCAGCTTTCCTTACAATAACCCCTGGATCATCTTGACGAACTCTTCTTTCTTGCGAGTCCCCAGGATCTTATGGGCGATATTGCCTTGTTTGTCGATAATGAAGGTGGTGGGCACCACCTCTACGTTCCCGTAGTCCTTGCTCACCTTGTCGTTGCCGTTCAGCACCGGGTAGTTCAGGCCCATCTGCTTAACCAGAAAGCGGATCTGCACCGGATCGGAGCTGAGGGCGATTCCCAGGGTTTGGAAGCCCTTACCCTGCATCTCTTTGTAGATGGCGTTTAAATCCGGCATCTCCTCCCGGCAGGGCATGCAGAAAAAGGTGAAGAAGTTGATCATCACCACCTTGCCTTTATATTGGCTCAAAGAGTGCTCTTTGCCGGAAAGGACATCGGGCAGAGAGAAGTCGGGCGCAGTGCCTTTGTCCATGGCGGTGAAAGCGCCGGTGGCCAAGGCCAGAATACAGGCGGTCAGAACCAACCCCCGGAAAATATGGCGGAAACCGCCCTGGAAAAGTTTTGGCATTATAAGTCTCCTTACCGAGTAAGATGAAAAGCTGCTGCAAATTTATTAACTCAATATATCAAAATCCAGCCCCCGGAACAATTTGATTTCCTCCCCGGGTAATTCGCTAAGGAGCCCAGGCGATTATCCGACTTGACATCGCCCTAAAATTCCCTATGTATATTAGTCTAAACATTGGCGCCAACTTCATTCAGCCCGGGGGCCGGCCAGTCGCCGGAGAAAACCTGCCCCCGCCGCGGCCGGGAGTCATTCATGAAAGTTTTAGGCATTTGGGGCAGCCCCCGCCGGGGCGGCAATTCCGAAGTCCTGCTGGACGCCTTCCTGAAAGGCGCGGCCCAGGGGGGCGCGGAGGTGGAAAAGGTCTCCCTCCGGGAACTGAAGATCTCGCCCTGCATGGAAATCTATCACTGTTTCAAAGACGGCACCTGTCCCATCAAAGACGACATGCTGCCCCTGTACGATAAACTCCTGGACGCGGACGTGGTGGCCCTGGCCTCGCCCATCTTTTTCTATAGCGTTTCCGCCCAGGCCAAGGCCATGATCGACCGCACCCAGGCGCTGTGGTCCCGGCGCTACCACCTGAAACAGGACTTCCCCGGGGGCGACCGCCAGGGGGTGCTGCTGTGCACCGGCGCCACCAAAGGCCGCCTGGTCTTCGTGGGCGCGCGGCTGGTGGCCAAATACTTTTTCGACGCCATCAACGTCCGCTACGCCGCCGAAATCCTGGTCCGGGGAGTGGACGAAAAAGGCGCGATCCTGAACAGATCCGAGGAGCTGGCTGCGGCCGCGGCCTTGGGCCAGCGATTGGCCCAGGGGGAGGTGTTGCCCGCGATTAAGATGGATCCGTTGGCTGTGTAAAAAGAGTGAGCAGTGAGCAGTAAGCGGTGAGCAGTAATAGTGCTTGGTTAATCTCGATTTTACTGCTCACAGCTCACTGCTTACTGCTCACATTAAAAAAAGGAGGTCCCAATGGCAATCGAAGTGGGAATGAAAAATGAGCTGCGGTTGCAGACCGGTCCGGAGCATTCGGCCCAAAAATTTTTCCACGGCGTCCCCGATGTCTTCGGCACCCCGTTTTTGGGGGGACTGTTCGAGGGAGTAAGCGCGGGCCTCATGGCCCCGCACCTGGCTCCGGGGGAGCAGTCGGTGGGCATTTCCATGAACCTGACGCACACCGCACCCACGCCCTTGGGGATGGAAGTCCGGGCGGTCACTGAAGTCACCAAGGTGGAAGGCCGGAAGATCACCTTCAAGGTGGAAGGGTTCGACGAAAAGGAAAAGGTTGGCGAGGCGGTGCATGAACGGTTTATAATTAATGCCGAGAAGTTCAATCAACGGGTGG
>Ga0233425_10007968_pt1 | contig 14438 bp, 8 predicted proteins | sample Watercolumn_Towu_2_FD_181712 | JGI IMG/M metagenome (GOLD analysis project Ga0233425, IMG submission 181712) | Freshwater microbial communities from Lake Towuti, South Sulawesi, Indonesia - Watercolumn_Towuti2014_140_MG | ecosystem: Environmental > Aquatic > Freshwater > Lake | place: Indonesia...
GCGGCAGCCCGGCATCGGAGCCGAGCCGGTAGCCCATGAACACAGCGGCGGCGTTCTGGGTGGCCGTCGAGCGGATCTGGCACCAACTCGTCATCGTTGCCAGAGCGAGGTTGCGCGGGCCGAGGCGTTGCGGGCCGATGAGGGTGAAGAGCGCCTCGTTGAAGCCCGCGGTGTAGCCGCCGACCGGGGCGCTGTAGACCAACATTCCGGCCTCGCAGACCACGCGCGCGACTACCATGCCGACCAACGGGAAGAAGAGGTACTGGGCCATCGCCCAAAGCGGACTCATCCCGAAGTACGTGCCCCAGGCCACCACGAATACGAAGGCCGCCAGGAACCCCCAGACGGCCAGGCGGTAGGGCTCGCGGGCGTCCGCGTCGGCCGGGCCGCGTCGCACGACCCCGACCGCCGCCGAGGCGACCCGCCGGAGATGCCCGCGCGCGGAGTAGAGCAGCGCGCCGGCCAGGAGCAGGTAGCCGCCGATGGACTGCAGGCGGAAGAACTGGTACTCGCCGGCGGTAATGCCGACGCTGAGTCGGATGAACTCCTGCACCCGTCGGAAGAGGAAGAAGAACCACAGGGAGAAGCCGACCTCCGCGGCCAGCAGGTACGAGACCCCAACCATGTCCATCCGCAGCCAGAGCAGCATCCCGTTGAAGGCCGCCCACGGGCCGGCGAACTCCCACTTGGGCGGGGGGTCGAGGTTGATGAACGGGACCTCCGGCCAGTAGCCGTTCAGCCCCTGCAAGGTGTAATGGACACAGGGCAGGGCGAAGGCAACCCACGTCGGCCAGCCGCGCAGCAGCGGCGCGGCCGACAGGGGCTCATCGTCGACCACCTCCAGCGGAACGCTCATCAGTGGGTAAGGGAGCTTCTCCTCCCGCTCCCAGCGCCACGCAAGCGCCGCGGCGAAGGTCAGCACCATCCAGTAGACGGCCAGTAGGAAGGGCGTCCAGATCAGCAGGGGGCGCACCCAGGGTTGCCAGGGCATGCCCGCGCCGGGCGGCAGGCCCTCGTGTGCCCAGACCGCGACGGAGCCGGCGGGGTCGGTGCTCGGGAAGAGGGCCGGGTTGAGGCCGTCGAGGTAGACGCTCGGCGCGACGACATCGGGCGTAGCGTAGTACACCAAGCCGATCAGGTTCAGGTAGAAGTGCTGAGCGAACTCCTGGCCCGCGATGGCACCCACGATCAGCAGGAGGAGGAAGATCAGCAGCAGCTCGCGCGAGTTGAGCGGCGCGATACCGAGCCGGGGGAAGCGCCGGAGGAGCGCGTTGCCCGTCACCAGCGCCAGCAGCAGCGCCACGGCACCGCGGGGGAGGTACCCGGTGCCGATGATCTCGTACCGCAGGAAGACCGAGAAGCAGCCGGCGGCGGTGAAGGCGACCACCAGCAGGAGCGCCACCAGCACCGCCCGGGGGCTGATGCCCTCGGGTGGGGCAGGGCCGCTTCCGGCGGCGAGGGGAGCGGGTTCCGCGGTCACAGCAGGGCCTTCGGCGCTCGCGGCGTGATTCAGCGGGGCGAGTGTTCGGTCTCGAAGGAGGCCGGACCTCCGGCCCGGTCGGCAGGAGGCGCCTTGCCGACGGCGAATACGATGCGAGGTCGAGTCTCGCTCCTGTATCGGCGTGCCTCGGATTGGGAGGGCATGAGATGCGGCGAACTCCGTGCGGTCGCTGGCTGTTCCCCCTGGCAGTCTCCCTGACGGTGTTGTCGTTCGGCCTGAGCCCGGTCCTCGCCGGAGTGACGCGGGAAGTGGGCGCCGGGAAGACGTATGACGACATCCAGGACGCGATCAGCGCCTCGGTGAATGGCGACCGGGTGCTGGTGTACCCGGGCGTCTACGTACTCTACCCGGGCTCGGCAGACACGGTGCTGACCTACGGCGGGCGGAACATCGTGGTGGAGAGCACCAACCCGCACAATGCCAACGCGGTCGCGAACACGATCATTGAGCTGGCGCCCATCACTACCTACCAGACGCGCTACTCCCTCGTGGCCATGATCAACGGCGAGAGCCGGAGCGCGGTCTTCCGCGGGTTCACGGTGCGGAAGGGGCGCTGCCCGTACTACGGGGCGGGAATCCGGGTCACCGCGGGCGCGCGGCCGACCATCGAGCACTGCGTGTTCATCGACAACGACTGTACCGGCGGACCGGGAGGGGCGATCTTCCTGGGCGGGCCGGGCCTCGTGCAGAACTGCCGGTTCGAGGACAACCACGCGCAGGAGATCCTGGATTTCGCCTCGGGCGGCGGGGCGATCTGCCTCAAGGACGCTGGCGAGGCGGTCATCCGCAATAACGTGTTCATCGGCAACCACGCGGAGACAGGGGAGGTCATCGACACCGGTAACGGCGGGGCGATCAAGGTCGGGAGCTCCTCGCCGCGCATCTATGGAAACACGTTCAACGGGAACAGCGCGCCTACCGGCTCCGCGATCGAGGTCGCGGGCGAGGGCACGCAGATCTTCGGGAACCGCTTCGTGAACAACGTCGCGGGCGAGGGCAACGGCGGGACGATCCACGTCAGCACAGCCTGCGAGATCTTCGACAACGTGCTGCTGCGCAATGAGGCGAGGCGCGGCGCCGGCATCGTCATCGACCAGGGCGCGCCGAATGTCCACCACAACCTGATCTGCGAGAACGTGGCCGACTACTACGCCGGGAACAACGGCGGCGGCATCTATGTCGACTTCTGGGCCGGCGGCAGCCTCATCGAGAACAACACTATCGCGTATAACCGCGCCGTCGCCTCCCCGGGCTGGGCCAAGGGGGCCAACGTCTTCGTGCGGGGCGCGGCCATCACGCTGAAGAACAACATCATCGCCTTCGGCAACGACGGCGGCGGAGTCTACATCAACAGCGGCACGCCGCTGCCGGTCCTCTCCCGCAATGACGTGTTCGGCAACGGCGGCGGGAACTACGTGGGCATGGCCGACCAGACGGGTAAGAACGGGAACCTCTCGGTGGACCCGCTCTTCGTGGACCCGGGCGGCGACGACTACCACCTGTCCTCGCGTCGGGGCCACTGGACGGAAGGGGGATGGGTGGCGGATCCGATCCACAGCCCGTGCATCGACGCGGGGCCGACGCTCGGCGCCGGCACGCTGGAGCCGACCCCAAACGGAGGCAAGCGGAACCTGGGCGCCTACGGCGGGACTGCACAGGCCTCGAAGAGCTTCCCCGTCCCCGCGCCGAAGCCCGACATGCGCATCCGCGGCCCTCAGGAAGGGACGGCGTGGATCGGCAACAACATCTACTCGCCGACCGGGAAGAACCAGCGGGTCGTGGCCAACCTGAAGCCCGGGCAGACCGCCGTCTTCGATCTGCTGATCCAGAACGATGAGACCGATGACGACATGTTCATCCTGTTCGGAATCCCCTCGCCGCGGTCCGAGGTGGAGGTGAAGTACTTCAACGCCCCCTCGGGCGGGAGGGACATCACCGACGCGATCTGCGGGAGCGGATGGAAGACCGCAGTGCTGAGCGTAGGGCAGAGCAAGACGCTGCGCGTGCAGGCCAAGGCCCTCGCCGGCGCGCCGGCAGGGCTGGCCTTCGACCTGTCGGTCTGGGCGGCCTCGGTCAGCGACCCGTACTACAGGAAGGACCTGGTGAAGGCCGGGGTGAAGACGGTCGCGGCGACGGCCGCGGCCCAGGTCACGGCGCTGACGGTGCTCCCGACGGCTGCGGGGGCGGAGGTGCGGTTCGTGCTGTCGGCCGCGGCGCCGGTCACGGCCACGATCCGGAACCTCGCCGGGAGGCCGGTGCGGGCGCTCTGCCGCGATCGCGAGTGCCCGGCCGGGGGGAGCACGCTGCTCTGGGACGGACGGAGCGACGGCGGCCTCAGCGTGCCGTCCGGCGCGTACTTGGTGGAGCTGACGACGACCAGCCCCGACGGAGCGCGGTCGCGCGTCCTGGCGCCGTTGCAGTTTGCGCGGTGACGGGGGCGGCGGCCTGGGGGTTCGGAGGGAACGAGGGATCGCTGACCCCCAGGTCGTGCCGATGACCGAACGCGAGCGCTTCCTGCGCACGATGCGGTATGAGCCGGTGGACCGCCGGCCGCTGCACCTCGTCGGCCCGTGGCCCGATACTCTCGCCCGGTGGCATCGCGAGGGGCTGCCCGAGGGTTGGGACGCGACGACTCTCCACGGGCAGCACGGCCTCCACCCCCTCCGGCTGTGGAATGTCAGCGGCGACCACGGGCCCTGGCCGCGGTTTGAGACGCGCGTCCTTGACGAGGACGAGGAGACGCGCGTCTACGTCGATGAGTACGGCCGCACGGTCCGCGACCTCAAGCAGCACTCGACGCTCCCCGAGTGGCAGAGCTTCCCCGTCACCGATCGGAACAGCCTCGCGCGCGTCCTCGAGGAGCGGTACTCGCTCGAGCACCTCGACGCGCGCTTCGGGGAGGCCTGGGAACAGCGGGTCGCCGAGGCCAACGCCTCCGAGGACCTCATCGTGGCCGACGGCGGGTGCTTCTACTGGACACTCCGTTCGCTCGCGGGGGTCGCAGGGGCCAGCTATCTCCTCTACGACGCGCCGGACCTTGTCGATGAGCTCTGCGAGCGGTACTGCGCGATCGCGCTGGAGAGCCTCCGCCGCGCGCTCTCCCGCGTGCGGGTGGATGTGATCGGCTTCGGGGAGGACATCGGCTACAAGACCAGCACGTTGATCTCGCCCGCCATGTTCCGGCGCTTCATCGCCCCGCGCTACCGGCGAGCGATGGATCTCGCCCGCGCTCACGGGGTCGAGGCGACCTGGTACGACAGCGACGGCGACCTGCGCCCGTTCATTGGGGACTACCTCGACCTCGGCATCCGGTGCCTCGCGCCCTGCGAGGTCGCCGCCGGAATGAGCCCGAGCGAACTTCGCCCCCGGTACGGTCGCGCGCTGCAGTTCGTCGGCGGCCTCGACAAGCGCGCCATCGCCCAAGGCCCCTCTGCCATCGACGCAGAGATCGCCCGCAACCGCCCCGTCATTGTCGAGGGCGGTTACGTCCCTGCCATCGACCACTCCGTCTCCGCCGACATCAGCCTCGACTGCTACCGGCACTTCCTCGACCGCGTGCCGGGGATGTTGGCGGTGTGATGACCGGTCGTTGATCCCTCGTGCCTGCGGCTCTCCTGAGCCCCGGGCACGAGGGATCGCGGTTGGGAGCGGGGCTACTCCGGCCGGAGTTCCCACGTCGTTTCGATGTCGGCGACGGCTTTCAGCATCGCGTTGGCTGAGCAGTACTTGCTCTCCGACAGCTCGACGGCTTTCGCGAGCTTCGCCTCCTCAACCGCGCCTGTCATGATGTGTCGGACCTGGATGCGGGTGAAGACCTTGGGGAAGTCCTCGGCGCGCTCGCCCTCGACCTCGACGCGGTAGCCGGTCACCGGCTGGCGCATCTTCCGCAGGAAGCTGATCACGTCCATCGCCGTACAGCCGGCCAGCCCCACCAGCAGCAGGTGCATCGGCCGCGCGCCCCGGTTCCGGCCGCCGTGGTCCTCGCCCGCATCCATCACCAGCTCCTGGCCCGTCGGCAACGTCGCCGCGAACGCCATGCCTTCCAAGTCCAGCAGGTCCACGCCAACGTTCACGATCTCACCCATTGTCGCCCCTCCTTCGAGGTCCAGACGGTTCGCTCATCGCGCCCATGGCGCCTGCCTCGCCGGCCTGGAAAGGAGGATGTTGGGCGGCTCGTGCCCAAGAGGACGGCGCCTGCCCCGGAGGCCGATGGAGCAGGCGAGGAGCCTAGCCATGTGTAACTGGACCTGGAGGTTCGCCACCGTGATCGCCCTTGCATCGTGCTTCACGCTGGGTCAGGCCGCCCGGGCTGCTACGGAGGATCTGGGCGGGGGGTTTCGGCATCATGGGGTCGCAACTCCGGTGAGCAACCATCGGGGGATGGTCGCAACACAGGATGGCGAGGGCCGGGACGTGATGCTCGTCTGGCTGTTTGACCATCGCGGCGGGTATGCACTGCTGCTGATCGATGCGGAGACGGGGAAGAGCGAAGAGTTCCCGGCGCCCTTCCCGCCCGGCGGCGATTGCCCGTACTCGTCGATCCTGTCCAGCCGGAACCGCTACTACACCCACTTCAACAGCCACTTCTGCGAGTTCGACCCTGTCGAGCGGGCCTTCACGTTCTTCCAGAAGACGACGCCGCAGATGGCGATGAGCATGACCGAGGACGATGCGGGCCGCATCTGGTCGGCCACGTACCCGAACAGCGGTCTCGTGTCCTTTGACCCGGCGACGCGAGACTTCCAGGACTACGGCTCCCTGTACTCGCAGAACTGGGCGCAGTACCCGCGGTCCGTCGTCGCCGACGACGCCGGGTGGATCTACTTCGGCGTCGGCTCGACGGCGGGGCAGATCATCATCTTCGATCCCCAGACCAAGACGCCGAAGCCGCTGCTGGCCGACGCGGAGCGCACGCACGGGTATGGCACGGTCTACCGCGACATGAGCGGCAAGGTCTATGCCTCGAAGGGCTCGGAGCCCGATGTCTGGTATGAGTGCCACGGCGGCGAGGCGACGCGGCTGGAGCAGCCCCCGGCCGTCAACCACAAGCCGATCATCACCAGCCACCAGGGCCTCGTGCACCCGCTCTTCCCCAGCGGGAAGCGGCTGAAGGTATGTGACACGGTGGAGCGGCGGATGGTGGTCGAAGACCCCAAGACCGGGGAGACGAAGGAGTTCACCTTCGAGTACACCAGCGAGGGCGCGCACATCATGGGGCTCGCCACGGCGCCGGATGGGACGATCTGCGGCGGCACGGCCTTCCCCATGCGCTTCTTCAGCTACAACCCGAAGACCGACGAGTGGGCCAACCGCGACTCGTACGGTCAATGGAACACCGTCGCGCGGCAAGGCGACCGGTTCTTCGTCGGGGGCTACGGCGCCGGCTTCCTGCTGGAGTGGGACCCGGCGGGTGCGTGGGTCGCGACCGTGAAGGACAAGGCCGACTGCAACCCGCAGTTCCTCACCCAATGCGAGCCGTCCATCAATCGCCCTCACGACCTGCTGCCGCATCCCGACGGCAAGACCCTCGTGCTGGCGGGCACGCCGGGGTATGGGTACACGGGAGGCGGGCTGCTCTTCTGGGATCGGGAGACTGGCGAGGGGCAGCTCATCGAGCACACGGACATCCTGCCGGAGCATTCGACCATGAGCCTGGCCGCTCTACCCGAGGGCAAGCTCCTGGGGGGCTCGACCACCGGCGCCGGGACCGGCGGTGAGAAGAAGGCCGAGCAGGCGGAGCTCTACATCATGGACCTCGCGAGCAAGCGGGTCGAGTGGCATGAGGCCGTCTTCCCGGGCGCCCAGAGCTACACGGACCTGTGCCCGGGGCCCGACAGCCTGGCGTTCGGCTTCGCGGACTACCGGCGCTTCTTCGTCTTCGACGCCGCCGAGCGCAAGGTCATCTACGACGAGGACACCGGGGCCGGCTTCGGCTCCACGAACTCTCAGCAGGGCCCACGGACCTTCGTGCGGACCCCCGCGGGCGCGATCTACATCCTGTTCGTGAAGGGCATTGCGCAGCTCGATCCCGAGACGTTCAAGATCACGATGGTCGCCGAATCGCCGGTGTCGATCGGCCCCGGCGGCGACTACCTCGACGGCCGCCTCTACTTCGCGTCCGGTTCGCACATCTACAGCTTCGAGCTGCCGTAGCTCGAGGGAATCGAGGGAGGGTCTGGCATGTCTCGACTGCACGCGTTCAGCCTCGTCGCGGCGCTGCTGCTCTCAGGTCTGGCGGTCGGACAGGACGATCCGCAGACGGTTGCCGGCGGGGAGTACAACTTCGTTTCGGAGGACCCGGACAAGGCTATCGCCAAGGCGCTGGACGGCTCGGAGCTGACCCAGAAGGACGCCGACATCGTGGGGGGCTTGCTCGCGTGGTCCTTCGGGACGCAGCTGACCGAGGCGCAGAAGAAGGTCGTCTGGGCCAGCACGGTGGCCTTCTGGGAGGCCGCGGACGCGGTCGCGGTCCAGCAGTTCTCCCAGGGCTTCCGGCAGATGCCGGTGCTGATCCCGCAGCTGAACGAGCAACAGCGCGGCCAGGTTCAGGCGGCGTCGGCGGGCATCTTCCTGCAGATGGCCCAGATGGCGCCGAACGACCCTCTGGCGCAGGTCATCATCACGGTCGCCAAGTCGGCCGTGGAGGTTCTGGCGGGCAACGGAACGCCGCATCAGCTGACCAAGCAGGACGTCGATGCCCTGCTCGAGTATCTGTGTTTCCAGAACCAGATGATGACCGGGGTGCAGGTCGTCGTCACCGCGGACCAGTACGCCCAGTTCACCGAGCAGATCGTGGAGCAGTTCAACGCGGCGTCCGACGAGGACAAGGCGCAGCTCGCGAGCTTCGACCTGCTCTGGGGGCAGCTGCGCGCCGCCTGGGCAATCGCGCAGGCCACGAACCAGCAGGCCCTCATCGACCAGCAGATCCAGCAGTGGCAGCAGGCCTACCAGCAGGCCGGAATCTACAACCCGGGGGCCGGGGGCTGGGCCAACGCGGCGCCGCAGGGCGGGTGGGGCAACGCGGGCTCGACGATGGACCAGTCGACGTTTGAGACGCTGTCCGACGTGCTACGGATGCAGCACGAGACGTCGATGGGCATCATCAACAACATCGGCGACGGGCCCGACACGAGCGTCTACGACAGCAGCGGCAACTGGCTGTACGACTACTGACGCTCTGTCTGCCGTGGTCGGCAAGGTTGCGCAATCGAGGGACAGGCACTGGGGGAACCAGTGCCGGTTGGCAGTCTGCCCCGACGTCTGGCGGAGATGGGTAGCCGGTACTGACTTCCGGTGAGCTGCTCCAAGGGGGAGGGTCACTGCCAGAAGGCGTAGGCCGGGACGTGGCGGACCATCGCGTAGATGATCCACAGGGCGCCTGTGCCCACGTCGCCGAGGATCAGCCCGTAGGCCACGATCGGCAGGGCCCGCACCCCCGACAGCCCGCCCCAGCGCGCCGTCATGGCCTTCAGCCCCCAGGCCAGGAACATGGGGAACCACATGTGGGACATGTACCACGTGGTCGAGAGCGCGAAGCCCGCCGGGTGCAGCGGCCAGGCCAGCCAGCGGCTGCGCACCGCCATGATCGCCCAGTAGCCCACGAACCCGATCGCCCCCTGGCCCACGCGCCCCCAGGCCACGGGCTTGTCGGCGTTCAGCCACCCGGCCAGTTGCGTCCAGGTCTCCTGCGCGAACCACGTATGGAACGCCCCCCGGTACGTGCCCAGGCCCCGGCTGTGGGACAGGAACAGCGTCCAGAACCACGCCCAGGCGAGGCCCAGCGCGATGAACCCCACCGTTGCCAGGAGCAGCCGGCGGCCGTCCAGCTTCGTGCGCGAGGCGAAGTAGAGCCCCTCGAACTGGTGCGGGAAGGGGATGTTGCGCATCCCGCGCGTGAACCCGTAGAAGAGGCTCAGAACGGTCATGTTCCGCAGCCCGAGCACGCGAGGGCCGACGACCGTGCTCTGCAACCACGCCGGCCCCCAGCGTTCCAGCTCATGCGTGGGCAGGCCCATCTCAGCGCGGATGCGCCCGATGATCACGGCCATCACGAAGTACTGCAGGAAGAACGCCAGCGCCACCGGGGGGCTCAGCCCCACCGACACCCCGATGACGACCAGCGCCACGAACCCAGCGAGGAAGAGGCCCACAGACGCACCGGGGCTGAGAGGCTCGTCCGGCTCGCGGGCCGCTCGTCGCCACGCCCGGGCCACCAAGCCCGCCAGCTGATGCCGCGCGGCGTAGAGCGGGAACCCCACCAGCGCCAGGTATCCCCCGGCCGCGAAGTAGTAGTGCGAGTCCCACTGCGCCTCCAGCCCGAGCCACGAGGCCCCGATCTTCTCCACGCGCCAGAACAGGAAGAAGAACCAGAGCGACAGGCACAACTCCCCGGGCAGCAGCAGGCCCAGGCCGATGATGAACGGATACAGGCAGGTGTAGAGCATGTAGCCCGCCGCGTTCCACGGCCGGCCGTAGGCGGCCAGGTACCGGCCCATGTCCAGCCGGGCGTCCCACATGGCCGTCGGCAGCGAGGGCACCGCAGGCCAGTATGTGTGCAGGCCGCCGAGTAGGTTGATGAAAGCCGGCGCCGCCGCCGCACACCAGAACACCGGGCTGCGCAGCCACGGGACCCGTTCGCCAGCCAGCTCCATCGGCAGGTGGACGATGGGGAAGCCCATCTTCTCCTGCTCGATCCAGCGCTTGCGCAGCAGCTGGATCAGCCCGATCGGCGCGGCCCACAGGATCGTCATCAGCGCCCACCAGCGGGCGACCGGGCCTGCCCAGACGGTGAGGTTCCGCGCCTCGAAGAGGCTTGTGCCGCCGAGCCAGATGCGGTCGAGCGCCCCGGCCTGACTTACCGTCAGCGCCTGGGGGATCTGCTTGAGGAAGAGGCTGTCCCAGTGGTTCTCGGGGGAGGCGAAGCGGAACGCGCCCTGCATCGCCAGAAAGGTGCACTGCATGGAGTCGAGGCCCGTGGCGCTCGTCGCCACCGCCATGAGGGCCCACAGCGCCAGGAGCTCGGCCGGGCTGAACGCCGCCGCGGGCCGCCACCGGAGCAGGGCTTGGTTGATGAGCCGCACCACCACCAGCAGAAACAGCACGTTCCAGAAGAGGGCGACCAGCGTGGGATCGTAGATGTTGCGCTCATACGACATGAACAGCACGAAGAACGCGTTCAGCGGCACCAATAGGCCGGCGAGCACGAGAACCCGGGACGTGACTCCGGCGCCGCGAGGATCGGCCGCACCGGCCGGGGAGTGGGCGTCCTGAGGCGGAAGAACCGGCGGCATGCGCGTCACTTCGCCGAAGGCCAAGCCGAACCTGCCCGGCCCTACTCGAACCGCAGCGCGCGGAAGTCGTGCTTCCTGAGGGGGAAGACCACCTTGCCGCCGACGCCGGGGACTGTGTCGCCGGTCTCGAGGTCGGTGGCGGTCACGCTGTTCGGAAGGCCCAGAGCCTTCAGGTCGAGCTCGAGCGCGCAGTCGCCGCCTTCACCATAGTCGGTCACGACCACGATTGCGCGCCGACCGTTCACCAGCACGATTCCCCGCGCGTCGACGCCACTCACCTTCAGGGGGAAGCCCTCGTCCCAGTAGTCGTAGACCCGACACTCCGGGCTGCCGTAGCCGAACTCGAAGAGCTTCCCGTACAGCGCGTAGTGCCAGTCAGGCTGCCAGTCCCAGAGGCGGAGCTCGTGTACCAGGCACACGCCGAGGCGCGTCCTCATGCACCAACCCCAGGCCGGATCCTGCGCGTCGTAGAAGCCCCCCGCGAGGATCAAGGGGAGGTTGCCGCACTGTCGGCCGACGCTCTCGGCTACGGTCAGCTCGGGCGTGAAACGGTCCTGGAAGTCACGCTTGCCGTACTGCCACTCCCAGTCGAGGTTCACGTTCGCGAAGGAGAGGATGGGGACGAGGTTCGTGTTCGTCATGTGCGCGACATTGGCGAAGACCGGGCGCCCCTCTTCGTGGAAGAGCAGGGCCGTTCGCCGGATGAGATCGCGCATGGCCCACAGGCCCATGCTGGGATGGGTCCGGCCCCGTTCGTCGACCCACGCGCCGCCGGCGACGGTGTCGAAGTTCGCCGCGAGGTAGATGTTGTCCCAGTAGATGCCGTCGAAGCACGTCATCATCTCACGGTACGACCACAGCGCGGCGTCCTGGAAGCTCCGGACGGGGCAGATGTCGTACGCCAGACCGCCGGACTTCGCGCGCTCGTGATAGGGGAAGTTCACCCACTCGTCCTGGAAGCTCGGCCACTCAGCCATCTCGTAGCCGATGCCGCGCGGGTTGGTGTAGGGCGTCCAGAGCCAGCCTCGCGCGCGGGGCGTCCCGGCCGCCGAGCGCATTCCGGCGCTGATGTGGTTGTTGTAGAAGGTCCACTGCTCCGTGTCGGGTTGGATGCCGTAGGGCTTGTAGCCCTCCATCCACTGCTGCACGAAGGCCTCGTCGTACTCACCGGAGTCGCGGGCCCGAGAGAGGGCCTCGTAGATGGACAGATCGTGCTCACGCGGGTAGAAGTCGAAGCTCATGCAGCCGTAGTAGTACGAGGACCCGATGATCTGGAAGGGCTGCACGGGGGCCGACTCGTCGTCCCGGCAGGTCCAGCGCCGCCAGTTCACCGGCTCTTCGGGCATCGGCTTCACGGGGGTGGCCTGCAGGCCGAACTCGATCTCGCGGGGCTGATCCAGCGCGGTCGGGCGCGTCACGAGGTTCACGCGCAGGGTCAGCACGCCTGCGTTGCGCTCGAGTTGCACCGTGGGGGTTGTGTCATCGAGGCTCCAGCCCCGATCGGAGTCGGCGAACCAGGCGAGCCCGCGCTCCCCGCCGCCGAGCCACACGTACGGGTAGAACGTCCCGACGATGTTCGTCCGGTTGGCCTGCGAGGAGTCCCAGATCGGCCCCTCACCGGCGGGCGTCAGCCCGGCGTGGTTGAACCGCAGCCCATCGCCGCACGCGTGCAGGTAGGGCATCTGCGCGTCGTCGAGAGGGATCTCCAGGGACAGCCCCTCAATCTGCCTGCCGGGTGCGGCGTCCAGCGTCAGCCGAACCTTGGCCATCCCGTCGTAGTCCCACTCGCTCCGCACCGTGACCGCCGCGTCGCCCGCGGTGAAGCTGCCGACCGCCACTGCGAGGTTCGGTTGAGCCGTCTCCACAGCGAGCGTCCCTTCGGTGACCGGCGCGTCTGCGCCCGCGGCCTTCACTCGCCAGCGCATCGGGCCCCTCAGCAGCGGCCGCCCGAGGCTCGTCACCTGCCCCCAGACCCCCGCACCGGTCAGGTCGTGCTCGCGCAGCACCGTCGACAGTCGGCGGCCCGTGATCTCGATCGGAGTGAAGGGGGGGATGACCCGATCGGAGAGCCCGAGCCGGTTGTGCTCCCACGGGAAGACCCGGCGCTCGTACTTGCCGACGATCGGCTCAGTCGGCACGCCCTCACCGGCGAGGGTCACGCGCACCTCGTAGTCGCCCTCCGTCAGCTCCGGTGTGTCGAGGATCGTCTCCGCCGCGAAGTCGGTGAAGGCCAAGGCCGCGCGCGCGAGGGGCTCGTCGCCGCCGGTCTTCACGAAGGTGACTTCCGCTCCGGTCACCTCGTCGCGCGAGGCCAAAGACTGGAGGCCCACCCGCGCCTTCAGCTTCCGGTGGTAGGGGTAGACCTTGTACTGCAGCTGAACCGCCTGCGCGTCCTCACGGACGGTCGTCCAACGCTCGGCGGGGCGGTCGAGCCGCCACGTGAAGTCGCGCAGGTAGAGGGGGAACTCGACGCCCGGGCGCGTCACCCGGATGATCGTGTGGTGCGCGCCCTCGGGGCCGCCGTGGGGCGGTTCGAAGGCGACCTCCTCGCGGCCGCCCGCAGGCAGGGTCAGCGTCCGGGTGAACTCGGCCGGCGGGTTGCGGCTCCACGTATCGGAGATGGACACCTCCGCGTCGGCGGGCGCGTCGCCGGGGTTGGCGATGGAGAGCGCGATTCGCGGCTTGCCCTCGCCGCGCAAGCCCAGGACCTGCACCACAGGCGCCTGCGGGTCGAAGGCGACGCGGGGCATGGTGGGGAGGTCTTCATACGCCGCGGTGACGCTCTCCCAGCGGCTCTGGTCCCACTCCCGCTGCCAGTTCCGGCAGACGCGCAGCCCCCACGGGTGCTGCAGGTCCTCCGGCGTCGCGCCGATCTGCGCCAGCGGCATCGCGATCTCGACGTTCCACCAACCGTCCGCCGTGTCGTTCGCGAACTGCCACTCCTTCAGCCGCCACGTAGTGCTGATCGCATTGTTCGGGTTCGCCTCATCGAAGCTCCGGTCGAACATCGCTCCCCGGGCGTTCACGATGAGATGGAAGTACCGCCGGTCGCCCGCGGTCGCGCCCAGATGCGGGTGGATGACCAGCTCCACAGAGTCGTCCTGCAACGCCGCGACGACGTCCCGGTCGCCGTCCGGCACGCCGCGGGTCAACAGGTCGCCTGAGGGGGGCAGTTCGCACCGCAGGGCGAGGTAGAGGTTCGCGGCGTCCGCCCCGACCCAGAAGATCGCTTCCCGCGCGCCAAGCTCCATGTTGTACTGGCTGCAGAGTCCCACGCTTCGCACCGCGCCCGCCCACTCCGCCTCGTCGAGGCGGCCGTCGATGGTGGGCGGTTGCAGCAGGGGGCGCACGGTGATCTGTGGGACGGCTGCGTCTGCGGCCGCGGGCTGCGGGGTGAACAGCAAGGCCAGACCCAGGCCGATCATGGCGGCGCCTCCGGCATGAGCGCGCATAGCGCCCGCGTCTCATCGAGCGTCAGCGGTCGTCGGTAGATGGTGAGCTCATCGAGCAGCGTCGTCTGCCCGTCGGTGGCGCCGATGATGAGCCCCCCGAAGTTAGCCTCCGTCGGGTTCTGTTTCACCGAGAGGCTCTGGAACTCGCCGCCATCGAGCGAGAACGACATCGTCGGCCAGCTCCAGTTCGCCACC
>Ga0233425_10007969_pt1 | contig 14435 bp, 9 predicted proteins | sample Watercolumn_Towu_2_FD_181712 | JGI IMG/M metagenome (GOLD analysis project Ga0233425, IMG submission 181712) | Freshwater microbial communities from Lake Towuti, South Sulawesi, Indonesia - Watercolumn_Towuti2014_140_MG | ecosystem: Environmental > Aquatic > Freshwater > Lake | place: Indonesia...
TCCGGGCCTGGGCGCTCGATGAGGCCGGCGACTACGTATATGTGATTCCGGCGCGCGACCTCGCCGAGGCGCTGGGTGGAGGGGCCGGGGATCGGCTCGGCGGTGTCGGCGAGGGACTTCCCCGTGCCGACCATCAGGATTGCTTCTCCCAGGCAGACGATGTCGAGCCCCAGCTTCCCGGCGGCGTCGATCTGCTCGCACCAGAGGCCGAGGTTCCGTTCGGGGGTGCTGTTCGCGGGGCGCAGGTAGACCGTGCCGACCTTCACCTTGCGGGGAGAGGGGAGTTCGGTCGGCGTGAGGCTGACGCGCTTCCAGGTGACGGTCCCGCCCTGCGGCCAGCGGACTTCGAGGGTGAGGCGGGCGGAATCGGCTCCCTGAGGGGCGATGAGGACGTCGGAGAAGGCGGCCACGCCCTTCACGCGCGAGCCGCGCGTGCCACAAGCGACGAGCACCCCGGCCGGGTGGGCGGGCTGATCGCCCGTGAGCCAGTCGACGCGGACCGTGACGGCCTGGAGCGGGAAGGCGATCTTGTGGAGCTCGCACTCGGCCTCGACGGCGTAGGCGTGGCCGCCCGTGAGGCCCGTGACGGTCTGGTGCACGCCCCCAACGGCGAACGGGCGGCGCGGCGCGCTGACCTTGAGGCCGTCGGGCGTGGGGGAGAGAGCGCAGTGCGCGCCCTCCCAGGGAGGCTGCCAGGCGGTCCAGTCGGCGGGAAGGGCGTCGCCGGGACGGGCGGCGAAGGTGGGGTTGCGGAGAAGCTCGCCGGCAGACGACACGGCGGCCAACGCCAGCAGGCCGAGGAGGAAGAGCGGGCAGGAGGAGGGCATTGTGCGTGGACCTCCGGAGGCGGGGTGGGTGGTGGAGAGGGGTTCGCCGCAAGGGCGGGAGGGGCCTCGGCGGGCGGGACGGCAACGGCGCGCGCTGGTAGCGCGGTCCCACGCGGCGTTGCTGGGAGAGAAGGGGGGAACCTCGAGATGGTGGGTCTGCTAGCGGTGATCGGGTCTGCTACGGTTGCGGCGCAGCCCAACCTGTTGACAAACGCCGGGCTCGAGCAGACGGTCGAGGGGCGGCCAGTGGGCTGGACGTTCGAGAACTGGAAGATGGGCGGCGTGCCGGGGATGGAAGGGGGGCGAGAGGGTGGCGCGGCGGCCTCGGTCACGTGCGCCGGTGAGGCCGAGCGCGGCGCCTGGCGGCAGATCGTGCCGCTGGAGGGGCCTCGGTACGTGTACTTCTCGGCCTGGTACCGAACGTCGTTCGGCCGCGAGGTTTCTGCGCCGGAGCGCGGGGCGGTGGTGAGGTTCCTGTTCTTCCGCGACGCTGCGAAGTGGGATCACCCGTGGATTCCCTCCTTCGGGGCTCCGCCGAGCGAGGAGTGGGCGCAGTTCACGAAGGTGCTGCCGGCGTCCGCCGAGATCACGTCGGTGGGGATCGAGCTGTTCAACCTGAGCGCGGCGGGGACGGTCTGGTGGGACGATGTGATCCTGCGTCCTGCCACTGATGAGGAGGCCTCTGCCGCGCGTCGGGAGGAGGAGGCGCGCATGGACCGGGCGTCGGAGGCGGGCGAGACGGGCTATGCTCCGGAGATGGGGACGGTGGCGCCGATGAACCCGCCGGTGTTCGTGTGGCTGCCGGTGGAGCAGGCGCCCGAGTACACGCTGCAGTGGAGTCGCGATCCCGGCTTCCCCGCCGGGGAGACGGAGAGCGTGCGCAGCAGCCTGACGATCGTCGCCCCGCGTCACACCCTCGCGGCGGGGGAGTGGCACTGGCGGTTCGGGTGCGAGCGGCCGGAGCCGGTGGGCATGGCGTGGAGTCGCACGCGGAGCTTCACGGTGGCCGAGGACGCGCCGCGCGTGCCCTTCCCAGACGTGGCGGAGGTCGTCCGGCGGCTGAGCGCATACCGTCCACGCGACTTCCTGGCGCCGGGGGACCTGGAGCGGTTCCGCGCTCTCGCGCAGGGCGAGCTGAAGCCCTCGGTGGACGCCATGCGGCGCGAAGCCGAGCAGTATCTCGGCCAGGAGCTGCTGCCCGAGCCGCCGCGGCTGCCGCCCCCCGGCGACCCGAACCGGGGCCCCGAGTACACCCGCATCTTCCGCGCGACGCGCCCGTTCAACGCGGGGATGGTGGCCTGTGCGCAGGTGTACCTGCTGACCGGCGAGGAGCGGTTTGGGGTGGAGGCGCGCCGGCGGTTGCTGCACCTGATGAGCTGGGACCCCGAGGGCAGCACGAGCCTCTTCCACCACGACGAGCCCGGAACGGAGTTGGTACGGGTCTGCCCTCGGGTCTATGACTGGATCTACCCGCTGCTCACCGAGGAGGACAAGCAGCGCTGTCGCGAGGTGCTGGCGGTGCGCATCCCGCAGCTACACAAGGCCCTCACCGACATGCGCTTCGAGACCCGCCCGTACTCCAGCCATCCCATGGACTACTACATCAGCGACCTGACCGAGGCGTGCGTCGCGATGGCCGGGGAGCTGCCCGTCGAGGGGATGCTGGAGTACGTGCTGACCCAGCTGTGGAGCCCCTTCTACCCGCCCTTCGGCGGCCCGGAGGGGGGCTGGAGCGAGGGCCCGAGCTACTGGCAGTGGAGCACCGCGAGCTTCCTGCGGACCTTCTACCTCGCGAAGCTGGCGACCGGCTGCGACCTGACACAGCGACCGTGGCTGAGAAATACGCCCTACTTCAAGCTGTACTGCAACCCGCCCTACTCGAAGATGTCACCCTTCGGGGACGGGCAGTCCTCGCCTGCGGGAGGCGGGGACACGATGTACAAGCTGGGCGTGGTGCTGCGCGATCCGTATGCGCTGTGGTTCGCGGAGCAGCAGAAGCGGAAGGCCGGGGGCCTCGAGGAGTTCCTGTTCCGCGCGGAGGGGCTCGTCAGTCGGCCGCCCAGCGACCTGCCGCAAGCGCGCTGCTTCCCCGACATCGGGCTGGCGTGCCTGCACAGCGATCTCGCGAACGGCGACCGGAACGTGCACCTCGTGCTCCGCAGCAGCCCCTACGGCGCGACCAGCCACGCCTACGCGGATCAGAACGCCTTCGTGCTGCACGCCTTCGGCGAGCCGCTGGCCATTGCGTCGGGCTACTACCCGTACTACGCCAGTCCGCACCACGCCGAGTGGACGTGGCTGACCAAGGCCTCCAACAGCGTCCTGGTCGACGGCGAGGGTCAGCAGATCCGCTCGTGGCAATCGCGGGGGCGCATCGCCCAGTTCGCGACCACCGACTACTGCCACTATGTGCGAGGGGATGCGCGGTGGGCGTACCCGGGGCGGCTGAAGCGGTTCGATCGGCATGTGCTGTTCCTGCGGCCGGTGGAGGAGGGCGAGGAGGCCGCGGTAGTGGTGATCTACGACGACCTCGAGGGCGAACGGCCGGCGACGTACCAGTGGCTGTTGCACGCGCTGGAGGAGATGGCCGTCGATGAAGCGGCGGGGGAGGTGACAGTGCAGCGCGGGGCGGCACGGCTGAGTGTGCGCTTCCTGGCGCCGCAGGGGCTGAGCTTCAGCCAGACGGACCAGTTCACCGTGCCGCCGGAGGCCCCGAACATGCCGAACCAGTGGCACCTCGCGGCGAGCACGCGGGAGCCCGCGCTGCGGCAGAGGTTCCTGACGGTGCTGCTGCCACATCGAGAGGGGGCGGCGCCACCGGAGGTGAGGTCGGCCGAAGTGGAAGGCTGCCTGGCGGCGGAGATCGTCGGGCCGAAGGTGACGCACACGGTCGTGTTTCGGACCGAGGCGCCGGCGGGGAGTCGGGTGAGCGTAGCCGGCGCGGAGACGGAAGCCGATGTCTTCGCGCTGGCGCGCGGCGCGGATGGCGAGGCCAGGGCGGTGTTCTCGGCGCGGCGGGAAGGAGATGGGTGACGACGCCCCCCTTGAGTGCCCGGCTGCAGGTCTCCCGGGCACGAAGCCCCACCCCCGGCCCGGTTCTGAAGGGAGAGGGGAGTACTGGCAAGGGGCACGGCGGCCACACCGGGGCCACCCCGCAGGCGCGGGGCCAGTCCAGCGGACGAGAGTCCCGCGCGTGCGGGACGCTCCACCGAACAACCCACCTCGCTGGGGTCGCACCCTCTGACTCCTGCCGTCGTTGACGCTCCGGGGGGCCTCTGGTATAATCCGGCGCACGGCGGAAGGCGCCCGGGTGAGGCTTGGGCGCAGGGTTCCGCGTGTCTCCGGGAGTCCGTGGATGCGAGGCGATCGAGTGATCTTCGGCATCGCCCGCCGGGTGGCGGTCGGCGTCGGGGTGTTGTCATGCCTGGGTCTCGGCTGGGGCCAGGAGGCTCGCGAGCCGCAGCTCGACATCGCCGTGGTCGGCATTGGCGGCGCGATGAGCACGCTGACCGTCGGGTACCCGTCCGATCCGGGCCTGGATCAGGCGCGACGGGATGCAGCGGAACTGGCCGTCGCGGGCCGGTGGGAGGTCTCGCCGCCCGACCGCGCCGAGACCGAGCAGGGCGTCTTCTACGAATCCCAGATCACCCCGGCGCTGGCCCTCGATGCGCAGGGGCAGGTTCCGATCTTCCCCTTCCTCTCGGCCTTCCGGCGCTACTCCGGGGTGAAGCTGTGCTTCGTGGGCGAGGCGGCGGGCCCCCAGGGCGCGTTCCACGATGCCAACCGCTTCGTGGAGGCCCAGTGGAACCGCGAGGGCAGCACGGTCACCTACGACATCCGGGTCAAGGACAGCTCCTTCGAGTCGGCGGAGGACGTCGGCCTGACCGACCGCCCCGCGAGCGAGCCGCTGCCGACGGCTCTGGCGTCGCGCGGGCAGGCGCCTCCGGCGGCGCTCTGGGTGCTGCTGGTGGTGGGCTCGGCGGGGATGGGGGTCTTCGCGTGGGGGCTGACCTGGTGGCTGCTGAGCCGGGGCGACGCCGCGGCGGAGGCGGCCAAGGAGGTCGAGCCGACCCCGGAGGCCAATGACCCTCCTCCACCGCCCGAGACGGCCCCCCCGCGGGTCGCTGCCGGAGCGGACCCGGAGCAGACCGCGGTGCTGGCCTCCGCCGGGGAGGCCGCCTCGACCGACCGTCCGACGTAGGGCGCAGTGCGAATCGGATCGGCCCCGCAGCTGAGGGCTTCGCGGCCGACACTGGAGGTCCCACTTGATCGACTGGCGACAAGTCATCACCGACGCCGCTGCGCTGGGCGCCTCGGACGTCTTCTGGAAGCCCGGATCGCTGCCGTGCATGCGCCTGAAGAGCGTGATCCAGAGGATCGAGGGCCAGGAGAGGCTCCGCGAGGAGGATACGCGCGAGATCGCCTGGTCGCTGATGACCGAGAAGCAGCAGGCGCAGTTCGAGGAGTACCACGAGCGAGACATCGGCCTCACCATCGAGGGCGTGTGCCGGCTCCGGATCAACATCTACCAGGAGCGCGGCAACGTCGGGCTGGTCATGCGGATCATCCCGCTGAAGATCAAGACGGTGGCGGACCTCGAGTTGCCGACGGTCCTGAACCAGATCGCCGAGGAGCGTCAGGGCTTCATCCTCGTGACGGGGCCGACCGGCTGCGGGAAGTCGACGACGCTGGCCGCCATGATCGACCACATCAACGAGAACCGACAGGCGAACATCGTCACCGTTGAGGATCCGATCGAGTATGTCCACGGGGATAAGAAGTCCATCGTGAACATGCGAGAGGTCGGCCTGGACACGGAGTCGTTCACCGATGCGCTGAAGTACGTCGTGCGTCAGTCGCCGGACGTGATTCTCATCGGTGAGATGCGCGACATCGAGACGATGAACGTGGCGATGCAGGCGGCGGAGACGGGCCACCTGGTGTTCGCGACGGTCCACACGAACTCGGCCTCCGAGACGATGGACCGTGTCATCAACATGTTCCCGCCTCACGACCAGCACATCATCTGCTTGCGGCTCTCCAAGACGCTGCGCGCCGTGCTGTCTCAGGCGCTCGTGCCGCGGGCCGACGGGCCGGGCCGCGTGTGCGCCCTGGAGATCATGCGGGTCACGCCCACCGTTGCGAAGTGCATCGAGGAGAACCGCCCGGGCGAAGTCTACCCGCTCATCGCCGACGGGGAGTTCTGGGGGATGCAGACGAAGAACCAGAGTCTCCTGAAGCACTATGTGTCCGGGAAGATCTCGCCCCAGAGCGCGCTGTTCTACTCGGGGAACTACACCGAGATGCGCCAGATGCTGCGGCGGGCCAACCCGAACGTGGACCTGACCGACCGGACGGCGCCGCTGATCGCGACCGCCGAGACCGACGACGACAAGGCCGAGCGCGAACAGCGCCGCAAGCAGCGCCCCGCCGGGACGCAGCACCCCGGCATGCAGCCGCAACCGCAGCCCGGCGCGGCGCAGCCGCCGCGCGTGCAGCAGCCGGGCGCCCCGCAGGCGCCGCGCCCGATGCCACAGCAGCAGCGCCCGCCGGGGCGGTAGTCCGGCGGTCTCCGCAGGTGCAGACCGGAACACGGGAGGTCAGAAGCCATGCCGCTGAGCTACAACCTCGACGACCTGCTGCGCCAGATGCCGGTGCTCGATGCGTCGGACTTGCACCTGCGAGTCGGTGAGCCGCCCGTCATGCGGGTCCACGGCCACCTGCAGCGGCTCGACCAGTACCCCATCCTGGAGCCCGGCGACCCCGAAGAGATCATGTTCGCCGTGATGGACGAGCGCCGGCAGGCCGCGTACCAGCAGATGTGGGAGATGGACATGGCCTACGAGCTGGAGGACGTGGCCCGGTTCCGGGTCAACTGCTTCCGGCAGAAGGGCTGCCTCGGGGCGGTGCTCCGGCGGATCCCCATCGACATCAAGACGATCGACGAGCTTGGCCTACCGCCGATCCTCAAGCGCGTGGCGCTGCTGCCTCGCGGCCTGGTGCTGGTGACCGGGCCGACGGGCTCGGGGAAGTCGACGACGCTCGCGGGAATGGTCGACGAGATCAACCGGTCGCTGAAGAAGCACATCGTCACCATCGAGGACCCGATCGAGTTCGTGCACATGGACAAGAAGTGCGTCGTGAACCAGCGCGAGATCGGGCAGGATACCCACAGCTTTCCGTCGGCGCTGAAGCGCGTCGTGCGACAGGCCCCGGACGTGATCCTCGTCGGGGAGATGCGCGACCTGGAGACGATCTCACTGGCGATCACGGCGGCGGAGACGGGCCACCTCGTCTTCGCGACCCTGCACACGACCGACGCGATGCAGACCGTCGACCGCGCCATCGACGTCTTCCCGCCCCAGCAGCAGTCCCAGATTCGCACTCAGCTCGCGGTCACGCTTCAGGCGGTCGTCTGCCAGGCGCTCCTCCCGCTCAAGGGCGGCGGAGGGCGCGTGCCCGCCTTTGAGGTCATGCTCGGCACCCACGGCATTCGCGCCGCGGTCCGCGAGGGCAAGACCCACATGCTCTACAACATGATCCAGGCGGGGGCCGACGAGGGGATGATCGTCCTGGACCAGTACCTCGTCGGGCTGGTGCAACAGGAGCTGGTGAGCTTCGAGGAAGCGCTGGCGAAGTCGTCGTACCCGAAGGAGTTCTACATGCGCTGCGGCGTCCAGCCGCCCGACGAGGCCACGCTCGCGTAGGGCGCCGGCGCATCCGTCCGAGGCCGTACCCCAGGGAGGCGAGCCCATGGACCTGACCCTCGACAAGCTCCTGCGCTTCACCGTGAAGCAGGATGCCTCGGACCTGTTCCTGAAGGCCAACTGTCCGCCGCTGCTGCGCCTGTACGGGGACATGGTCCCGATGAAGGTCGACCCCTTGACCGCCGACCAGGCGCGGATGTTGTCCTACGAGAACCTCAGCGAGGAGCAGATCAGCCGCTTCGAGGATGAGTGGGAGTTGGACTACGCCCACCACGTCCCCGACCTCGCCCGGTTCCGCTGCAACGTGTGCCGCCAGAAGGGCCATGTCAGCAGCTTCTACCGCGTGATCCCGTACTCGATCAAGCGGATGGAGGACCTCGGGCTGCCCGACATCGCGCAGCGCGCCGCCGACCGCCCCCGAGGGATGGTGCTGGTTACCGGGCCTACGGGCTGCGGGAAGTCGACGTCCCTCGCGGCGATGCTCCGGTACATCAACGAGACGCGTCCGGAGCACATCATGACCGTGGAGGACCCCATCGAGTTCATCCACGAGGATGTGCGGTGCGTCGTGAACCAGCGCGAGGTCGGCAGCGACACGCTGAGCTTCCAGAACGCGCTGAAGTTCGTCCTCCGGCAGGACCCCGACGTGATCCTCATCGGTGAGATGCGCGACCTGGAGACGATCCAGCTGGCCATCACCGCCGCCGAGACGGGCCACCTCGTCTTTGCTACGCTGCACACGACGGACGCCGTGCAGACGGTCGACCGGATCATCGACGTGTTCCCGACCCACCAGCAGCAGCAAGTGCGGATGCAGCTGTCGGTGAACCTGATCGCGGTGCTGTCGCAGGTCCTGGTGAAGCGCGCCGACGGGAAGGGCCGCGTGCCGGCCTTCGAGACGATGGAGGCCATTCCGGCCATCCGCAACCTCATCCGCGAGGCCAAGACCCACCAGATCGCCTCGATCATCCAGACCGGGTCCAAGCGGGGCATGTGGACCCTGAACCAGCACCTCGCCGACCTCGTCATTCGGCAGATGGCCGACCCGGCCGATGCCCGCGCCAAGGCCGGCAGTCCGGCGGAGTTCGACGAGTTCGTGGCGGCGGGCAAGCCGCTCATCCGCGATCAGGCCTCGGTTCGCGCGGGCGCCAGGGTTCACTCGCACGAGGACCATGAGGACGCTTAGGCTCCCTTCAGCGTTGGACTGAAGGGATGAGGTGACGAACGTGGCAAAGGCAAGCAGCAGTGGGCCGCCCTCTCCGGGGCCAAAGCGCGAAGCAGACCGGGACTGGTACGCCGTGGTCGCCGCGTACGCGGGGCTGGCGGCGAAGATCACGGCCGTGGTCTTCGTGCTGTCCCTGGGCTACATCGTCTACGCGGTGTACGGGGGGCACCTGAGCGGCGACGTCGACCCGCGCATCGTCCGCAATATCGAGCTGATGGGCCAGGCCCTGACCGCGGCAGCCGTGGTGGGCACGATCGCCCTGGCGCTCGCGACGCTGGATGAGGTCGCCTACAGCATCGCCGCCGCAATTCTGGGCATCGGCCTGGTGCTGGGGACGCCCGTCCTGGTCATCAGCAAGCTGGATCAGGCCAACAGCCCAGTGGCGGATGTCATCAAGACGTGGACTCGCAACGCCGGCTTCGCGATCTGCGCCGTTGTCGCTCTCCGCGTCATCTACTACATCATCGATACGATCCGGTACGGGCCGAAGTCCAAGACCAAGGCCCAGCGGGAAGAGGAAGACGCCTTCGGGCCCAAGAAGGTCAAGCGCGTCCAGGGCGTCTACTCGCGGTGCTGGCAGCTCCCGTACTGCCACGACACCATCCGCGACGTGTGCCCGGCGTACAAGGAGCGGAAGAACTGCTGGAAGTTCGGGCGGGGCTGCAACTGCGACCCAACGCTGGTCGAGACGATGATCCGCTCCGGTGTCGCGCGCGCAGGGAAGGGCCAGGACAAGGTCTCGGCGCAGAAGCAGGCCACGGCGGACGCCTACGTGCGCGAGGCCCTGGGGAGCGGGCAGAAGGCGGCTCCCGGTAAGGCCGCCACGGACCGCACGATCGACTGCAAGAAGTGCCCGATCTACGGGGAGCACCAGCGCCAGAAGTTCAACATCGTGAACCCCATCGCGATCATCGCGACGATCGCGCTGCTGGTCATCGCGTACCCCATCCTCCATGGCGCGTACGAGATGACCATCAATGGCCTGGCGCAGTTCGCCGCCCGATTCACCCTCACCGAGGACACCTCCGTCACCCGCTGGATCGGATACCTGGACACCACCACGGTGAAGGTCTTCTTCTACGGCATCCTCAGCCTGTTTGTCGTGTCCTACGTGCTGAAGGTTGTCGAGTGGATCGTCTTTGTCAAGAAGCTGTAGACCGGCCGTCTTGCCCCAGAACCGAAGATGCCCCGCCTGAGGCGGGGCATCTCTGTGTGCGGCACTCGGAAGCGATGAGGACGCCGTTGCCGGGAGCGCCGGCGCTCCCGGGAACAGCGCGACGATCGTCTGCTCAGCTGCCTCTGCCTCGAGAGGACACGCCTCATGCTCTCCGTGACGACAGACTACAAGGCCGGAACCGGCTGTCCCGAGGACTACCTGCGGCGCATCGGCGAGGCCGGGTTCACCCGCATCCACTGGTGCCACCAGTGGGATACCGACTTCCTCTACGGGGAGGCGGAGATCGAGCAGATCGCGATCTGGCTGGGGGAGTGCGGCCTGCGGTTGCTCGACCTTCACGGCTCCGCGGGGCGCGAGAAGGGGTGGGGTTCGCCGCGGGAGTACGAGCGTCGGGCGGGGGTCGAACTCGTCGCGAACCGGATCGCCATGACCGCGCGCCTCGGGGGCGATGTGGTCATCATGCACCTCCCCGGCGGGGGATGGGAGGACTGCGGGCCACGCATCCGCCGGACGCTGGACGAACTCCGGCCTGTGGCTGAGCGGCACGCGGTGCGGATCGCGCTGGAGAACGGCGGCTCCCACGAGAGCTTCGATGAGATCGAGCGCGTTCTGGAGGCTTACGGGCCCGAGTACGTCGGCCTCTGCTACGACTCGGGGCACGGCAACCTGTTCGCGGAGGGGCTCTCGCGCCTCGACGTGCTCCGCGACCGTCTGATCTCGGTCCACCTCCACGACAACGACGGCTCCGGCGACCAGCACCGGCTGCTGTTCACCGGGACCATCGACTGGGGTCGCCTCGCGGGAATCCTGGCCCGATCATCCTACGCCGGGCCGGTCAGCATGGAGGTCTCGATGCGCAACGAGCCTCATACGGACGAGTCGGCCTTCCTCGCCGACACCCTCGCGGGCGGTAGCAGGCTGTCAACAATGATCGCTTCTTGCCGCCCAACCTGAGCGAAGCGTAGCACCCGGCCGCGGCCCCGTTCGCGCCCTACCCGCCCGCCGTCTGCACCTCAACACAGGCCCACAGCTCGACGCGCCCGAGGACGACCTCCGTGATCCCGTCACGGTAGCTCCAGCGGAGGGCGTCGACGCTGCCGTCCACCAGCAACGGCTCGCCGCCCGTTCGGAGGCGGATCGTCACGTCGTGAACGGGCGCGACGCGGTCCACCGTCGCGGGTCGCCCGGGGTGACGGGAAGCTGTGTAGTTCACGAGATGCACGAGCAGCGAGGCGCCACGCCGCAGGAGCGACACCTCCAGCGTCCCGTCGGCCTCCACCTCTAGCCTCGGCTCACAGACGCGCCGGACCAGGCCGGCGATAAGCGGCGCGAGGGCGGCGTGACCGCGCGCGAAGAAGTCGGTGGCAACCGGGGCCGCCACGAAGGCCGCTCGCCCCGCGCCATGGCGGTTCACCGAGATCGCGATCTGCTCCCCCGCTTCGCCCGGCGGCGCGCCCGAGTGCGGCGGACCGCCGGCGAGGGGGGCGATCAAGGGGGATAGGACCTCCGCGGTCGTCGCCCTGGCGAGCAGCGCGTGCCCCAGGACGAGACGCGGAGGGCAGGCGACCTCGTCGGCGGGGTTCAGGTCCTCCTCCTCGCAGACGAAGTAGCTCCGGTCCTCCGGCGCGAGGCCGACCCGCTCGATCCCCAGCACGTCGGCGAGTTGCGTCTCACCGATCACGACCAGCCCTCCGCCGCCCTCGACGTAGGCCCGGACTGCCGCAAGCGTCTCGTCGGTCAGGTGCGCCTGCTCGGGGATCACGAGGGCCGTGTACTCGCGCAGCAGACCCGGCAGCTCATGCTCGGGGAGGAGGTGCGCGTGCAGCCCGGCTTCCAGCAGCGCCAGATGGGCGCCCTTCACCGGAGTCGGGTCGGCGTTCGGCGCATGGGTGGAGAGGTAGTGGGATTGCGCGCTGTTCAGGATCGCGAGGTCCGGAGCCGGCTCGGCGCTGCGCGCGTAGGGCTCGATCTCGCGGCAGAGCGCGAAGGCCTCGCCCGCGTTGCGCAGCACCGCCGGATCGGGCATTGCAGTGCGGTGGTAGGCGATGTCGCCCAGGAACGTCCGCCCCCCGTTGGCGAGCACGGTCGCGAACTCCTGCTTCATCGCGGTCGCGGGCTTCTGCGTCCAGTCCGTCCACCAGTGCAGCATCCGCGAGTTCATCGCGTCATAGGGGAGCGGCTGGGTCGCGTGCTGCCGGCAGAGGAGGCTCGCGTTGAGCGAGCTGCTCTCGGGCTCGGGGATGTCGGCCGTGAGGTAGTCCAGCCCCTTGGGCGCGAGGTCCGGGTGGCGGAACGAGCCCGCGTAGTTCACCCCGAACAGCGCGTCCGGCCGCACCCTGTGCACCGCGGCCGCCGCCCGCCGGAAGAACTCGTCGGCCGCGCTGCGCCGCCACGCGAGGAAGGCGTCCCAGCCCTCCTCGGCGGGCGAGGCAGGCGGGTCCTGCCCGAAGCCCCGACGACACGCGTCGCAGTAGCACGTCTTCCACCCCAGCAGGTCATCGAGGAACAGCCCATCGGCCGGCTGCAGCGTGACGATCTCCACCAGTTGCGGGATGATCAGCTCCGTCCCCGCCGGGCCCATCGGGCAGATCGAGTAGCGGATGTTGCCGTCGCGGCCCGACGAGCCATCCGCGTTGCGCGCGTGCCACTCGGGCCGATCCCCGGCCCACTCGCAGCCGCTCACATGGTAGTAGCCCAGCACGCGAATGCCCCGGGCCTGGCAGGCCTCCACCGCGAGGGGGAACGTGTCCACCGCGAGATGTGGGTGCCGCCGCCCGACCTCCGTCGGGTAGTAGCTCCACCCATACCCACACTTCGCGAACCAGCAGATCGCCTCGACGCCGATGTCGGCGAGCTGCCGCGCGAACCCCTTGGCATCGAAGTCTACACCGACGTCCGTCACAGCGCTGGGCGTGTGCATGTCAAAGTGCATCTTGCGAAACGCCTGCGAGTACCAGTTCATGTCGACGCTGTCTCCTGCGTGCAGAGCCTACCGCGCGTTGGTTGTTAGAGTCGCGGCGCCCGTGCCGCGGGGGCCCTCGCACTACGTGTGGCCAGTGTAGCGGGGCAGGTGCCCCCACCGAGCGACGTGCTGCTTGTGGAGTTCCTCTTCTGCTGCCGCCGGTCTGTCCGTGATCGCCCACCTGACGACAACCTGCGCTGTGTCCTCGTCCCTACGGATCTTGTCGCCAGCTGGGTGTCCGACCTTGGCCCTGATAAGCCCCTGCTTCACCCTCATCCTGAGGTCCGAGGCCTTGCCGATTGTCACCCTCTCCTCCTCGTCCCGCCGCCTTGCTTCGTAGACGCCGGGCTCGCGATTCGGGACCCGCACACCACCCGCCCCTCTAGCGTCCTGAGCTAGGTCCTCCCACCGTACCCACGAGTGCCACTTCAGGATGATGGGAGGCAGGTGTAGGGTCTGCTCATCTGCCTTGTTCGTCATCTTGGCTATCACTCCATCAGACGCTAGTACGCTATCGCGCGGGAGCCCTGGGACTCTCCGTCGCCCCTTCGGGGCTTGGGGCCGGGGGGCGGGTTCCGTGGGCTTGCGCCCACGGCTATTCACCAGTTGCCCCTTCGGGGCTTGGGGCCGGGAGGCGGGTTCCGTGGGCTTGCGCCCACGGCTATTCACCCGTTGCCCCTTCGGGGCTTGGGGCCGGGGGGCGGGTTCCGTGGGCTTGCGCCCACGGCTATTCACCCGTTGCCCCTTCGGGGCTGACAGACAGCAGGCAAGGGCCCGTGCGCGGCCCCGACAGGGGCCACCGACGGATAGCCGTGGGTGAAACCCACGGATCACGGCCACTCCCTCCCTTGGTCAAGCCCCGAAGGGGCGGGTGGACGAGACGTGGCCTCAAGACTTCGTGCCCGGCACAGGTCTTCCATCGACCGACCCCCTCTCCCGGTAACGTTCGGCGGGGAATCGTGCCCGGCACAGGTCTTCAGACGACCTCTACACCTCCGTTGCCTTCGCCGATCCCATCGCCCATGGGGTCCCGACCTGAGGTACCGTGGGTCGAGGCGGCTCGGGCCCCGGCGTCAGTCCTTGTAGCAGCTCCACCGACGCGTCCTCGATCATCTGCCCGGCTTCAGGCGCCAGCTTGCTGCTGAGCGCCAGGCGCGGCTCGTACCCGCCCCCGCGAGGCCCCATCGCCTCGGGGGTCGGGACATAGCCGATGCACCCGTTCGCCAGCTCGACCACCCATGTGTACGCGAAGGGTGAGCGCTGCTTGATGTTCAGCCCGAACTGACAGAAGTACTCGGCCGGGTTCGCCACATACGCCGCCGGGCCGACCTGGATTGCCTGCACCTCGCAGGTCGCCGCGGGCTCCCACTTGTTCTGCTCGTGGAGCAGCAGCACGTCCCGCGCGAACCACCACTCGTGGTCGCGGGGCGCGTCGGACTGCACGAGAGCCAGGCATTCCTGGAACTGCCGCTCACTGACCTCGCGCGTCCTGATCGGGAACGTGGTGAGCGCCGATGCCAGCGGCAACAGGTGGGCC
>Ga0233425_10007970_pt1 | contig 14435 bp, 11 predicted proteins | sample Watercolumn_Towu_2_FD_181712 | JGI IMG/M metagenome (GOLD analysis project Ga0233425, IMG submission 181712) | Freshwater microbial communities from Lake Towuti, South Sulawesi, Indonesia - Watercolumn_Towuti2014_140_MG | ecosystem: Environmental > Aquatic > Freshwater > Lake | place...
AATCCACGTTCGACCTCGGCGCGAACAGCACCTTGGATCCGACCCTCTACGAGGCCTACAGCACCTGGTGCAACTTCCTTGGCATCAATGGCCTCTGCGCCATGATTGGTCGCCAGGAGCTCGCTTTCGGCAACCAGTTCGCCTACGGTGTGGATGATTGGAACGCTGGCGACAGCTCCGATCTCGTGAACTTCAGCTACGGCACCGAGTCCTTCAGCGCCAACTTGGTTTATGACCTCAACAGCGGCAACGGTTCCGATCACGACCAAGACTACATCCTCTACGTGGCTATCAAGTCCCTCAAGGACATGACCATCGAGGCGTACTACAGCAGCAATGACAACAACGTCTCCGCGGCTGACGGCGATCGTTTCGGCGCCCACTTCGCCGCGGCCTTCGGTGGCTTTGGTGTGGATGCCAACATCGATGTTCGGGAAGGTGTCGCCGGCGCTGATGACGCGGCCGCCCTCGAAGTCAACCTCGATTACGACATGAACAAGGACTTGGGCTTGTGGGGTCGCTTCTACTGCGCTGAAGAGGACTACGAGTTCACCGGCAACCGCCACAGCAACACCGGTTACCGCGCCCGTTACGGCCTGGCAGACTACTATGACCTCGCTGATGTCACGATCATCCAGGTCGGCGGCAACATGGCTTGTGGCTCGGGCTGGACCGCAGGCGCCAGCGTTGGCTTCTACACCTCCGACCCGGACAGCGATATGACTGGCACGGAAGTCGATGTGTGGGCTGAGCACGCTTGCGCGGACAACGCCACCTTGGGCGCTGGCCTCGCCTTCGTGAACCCTGACGAGGCTGACAACTTCACCGCGCTCTACGTTCAGGCCCGCATCGCGTTCTGATCGCGAAGCGAACCTCCTGCCCCTAGGGTAGGAACGACTCGGGGCTGCCACTGGCAGCCCCGCTGTCGTTTTGGGGCTGGTGCACTCGGTGGGACGAGTGCCCTCGGTGTCTTGCGCGAGATACACCGTTGGCATGTGAAGAAGATCGCCCCTCCTCATGAGGTGCTGGGGGATAAGATGTTGTGGCCGAGACGGGCGCCATCGACCATTGGCACGCCGCGTGCTTGAGCGACAGTGGGCAGCAAGTGCTGCCGGAGCGAAGACCATGATGCTGCGACTCTTGGCTGCTGTGACGATTTGTGCGGTGGGCGCCGTTGCACAGGGGCGGCCTGCAACCGATCAGAGCGGAGGAGGTGTAGCGCGTCCCATTCCTCAGCCCGCGCCAAAGTCGGCTCCAGCACCAGCACCTCGCCCACAGCCTGCGGCGCGCCCGAGTTTCTCGCCACCCACGGTCAATACTCGGCCGAGTTATTCGCCACCGAGCGCGCCTTCGCGCCCAACAGTGGCACCACCAACCTACGGCAGCCCTCAGGACACAGGCGGCCGTCCATCCGGCGTCGTGACCACGCGCCCTACGGTGTCGCCTAGCCGTCCGACGTATCAGCCGAGGACAGTTCCGGTGGATTCGAGTCCGCGTCCGCAAGTTCAACCGCAGCGTCCTAGCTACCAGCCGTCGCCATCAGCTCAGGACGTGAATGCTCGTCCGGTGGCCCGTCCGGTGGTTCAACCCCAGCGCCCGACTGCGGCGCCTTCAACTCGCCCTAGTGTGAGTTTGAGCGACAGCCCGCAAGGTTCGGGCAGCGGAGTTTCGGGCCGTCCAAACTCCTCGTCCGGTTGGTCAACCACGCCGCGGACTCCTTCAGGCACTTCGGCGAGGCCTCCTAGTGCCGCGCCGAGTCGCTCCGCCTGGTCCTCGTCGCCACCCGTGCGCACCGGCGGGTTGGCGAGAGATGTTGCACCTTCTGGAAGTGATCTAGGAACCGGTTTGCGCCCCGATGTTCGGTCCGTGACGGCACCTGCACGTCCAAATACGACAGGAGCTCGCCCCGCCAATGGCTGGACAACGCGCTCTTCGAAGTCACTGAGTCCAACTCCCGAGGTGCCCTCGGGAACGAGTGCGCGGCCTGCGTCAGGCGACTCGCCTACGAAAGGACAGGTTGGAGGTCCTCCAGCCATGGACTTGCCTGAGAAGGGTAAGGCTGAGCGCCCGGCGCGGACTCCCAATGCGGTGGTCACTCCTGCGAAGCCTGCTGCTTCAGCAGTCCGCCCAGTGCCTAGCCCGTTGGCTCCTGTCAGCGCTGCTCCCGCTGCGAGTGCACTGCATGCAGGTGGAGGCGCGGCAGTGATTCAAGGCACTGGAGTGGCTGTCGTGGCCGGCGGTGTGGGCTGCGTGCCCGTTGCAACCTGCTCGACGCCGTACGGCGCATCGCCTTGGAACTACTGCTACGACCCATGCAGCAGTTGGTGGAGCTTTAGCTGCTGGGACCCGTGCTGGCAGCCCTGTTCATGGACGTACTCTCCCGCTTGGTGCACGCCGAGTTGGTGTTTCTGGACTCCTAGCTGGTCGTGGGTGAGTTGGTGCCGCCCTCGCTGGAGGTTTTCTGTGGGCTTCGGCTGGAGTTCGGGGACGTGGGTTTCATCCTGCGGCGCACCGAGCTACTGCAACTGGAGCTACCTGCCCTGGAGCTACTACTGCGCAACAGGCTACTACCCTGCCATGAGCTCTGTGCAGTACGCGACCATCGTGGTGGATCGCACGGAATCCATGGATCCCTACGTGAGCTACGACGATGTGGTGACCGTTGCGACCGTGAGTGAACCGGTGCGCGCGACAACACGCGTCCCGGCGGCGTTTCATCAACCCTACGTCGGTGGGTTTCCCGAGGCTCTGAGCGCTGGGGAGTGCCTCGCGCGGGGCGAAGGTTGGCTGCGCTCACGGGATTACTTGTTGGCCGCCGAGGCCTTTCGGCGCGCGTGGCTTGAGCGCGATGACGACGCCTTCGCCGCAGCAGAGCTGGGGGTCGCCCTCGCAGCTGCCGGGCGTTACGAAGCCGCGGCCTTGGCCATGCAGTGCGCGTTCAGTGCCGATGCGCTGCTCACCTGTCGGCTGCCCGACCTATGGGTGGCTCTGCTAGAGCAGGGGCGCTTGGAACGCGACGTGGTGCGCCCGCTACAGGCGGATCTTCGCCGCAATCCCGCTGCGCAAGCAACGAGTTATGTGTTGGCCTGCGCCCATCTCGCCGCAGGAGATCCTTGGTCGGCGCAACGTGAATTGGGAAGTCTTTCGGGAGCTGGCTTTACGCATCACAGCCTCGCGCTCTTGGAAAGCCAGTGTGAGGCCGCCATCGCCGCTGCCGGCGCGCGCTGAACGAGCGCTCCGCAGCGAGTCCTCGGTGCCATCACGAGCCCGCAGGCTTCACGGCTAAAGTGAGGCCATGTGGGTTCTCATGGCGCTGGGCATAGCGCTGCTGCTAGTTGTGCTCGCACCAAGGCTGCGCTGGCCGCAGACCGTTGGTTATCTAGCCGCGGCTTTGCTGCTCACTCTCGCGGGCACCGCCGGCCCGTCCCACGGTGCGCTGACGCTTTGGCACGCGGCCTTTGCGAGCGGGACCCTCGCGTTTGTCGCGGCGGTGTGCGCCGTGTTTGTGCTGAGTGGTCAATTGCAGGAGGCAGGGGCTCTCGCTGATCTCACACGAGCAGCAAGCGTGCGTCTGAACTCTGCCCGAGCTCGCGCTGCGGTGTTGCCTGCCATCATCGGGCTCTTGCCCATGCCCGGGGGAGCGGTGGTTTCGGCACCCATGGTGGAGGAGTGCGGTAGCGGTACGCGCGAAGAACAGCACTTCACCAACTACTGGTTTCGTCACATCTGGGAAATCTGGTGGCCGCTGTATCCGCCGGTGCTGCTTGCAGCAGAGTTGGCCCACATTCCCTTGCTGCCGTTTTGTCTTCTGCTGGCTCCGCTCATGGCGTTCATGGTGGTGATTGGTGTGGTGTGGATCTTGCGACCGCTCCCGGCGCTAGAGAGCCAACGTCGAGAGCATGGCAGCATGAGCAGTGTGGCTCTAGCACTCGGTCTCATGTTGATCACCGCGCCGGCCCTCGCGCTGGCGGGTCCCGAGCTGGTGCCGGTTTCTCGCGAGTGGCACGTGACGTTGGCAGTCTTGCCTGCAGTAGCCTTCTTGACGTTGCGTCACGGTTGGTTGTCGCTGCAGCGCACTTTGACAAGCCGCCGCCTGTGGGCGCTCGTGGCCATGGCGGCAAGCATCAAGCTGTTCGGTTCCATGGTGGAGGGCTCTGGTGCGGCGAGCGAAGCCTCGGAAATGGCGGCTCGTTTCCATGCCGCATGGAGCGGAGTGATCCTGCTCCCGCTCCTTGCGGGTCTTGCAACGGGCAACACAGTGGCCGCAGTGAGCCTTTCGTTTCCGCTCGTGGGAGCGCTGGCGCTAGTGCGCGATTCCGGCGCTGATGGCCGGATCTTCTTGTTCGCTGTGGCCTACGCTAGCGGGTTTGTGGGCTACCTCCTCTCTCCGGTGCACATGTGCTTTGTACTTTCGGCCCGCTATTTCGGAGCGGAGCTTGCGCGGGGGCTTTCGAAGTTGCTGCTGCCGGTTGCTGCCTTCGGGCTACTGAGCGCCGCGTGGTTTCTAATGTGGAGTGCACTCTCGTGAGTCGTGCCGCATGAATGAGTCAAGGCCGTTTCGTCTCTCAGGCGCGCTGTCACCCACCGGCGACCAACCCGGAGCCATTGCAGCGTTGGTGCGGGGACTCGACGCGGGTAAGCGTCACCAGACCCTGCTGGGTGCTACAGGAAGTGGCAAGACCTTCACCGTCGCAAGCGTCATCGCTGCAGTGCAACGGCCCGCGCTGATTCTGGCGCCGAACAAGACGTTGGCCGCACAGCTCTTCTCAGAATTTCGCGAGCTGTTTCCCGAGAACGCAGTGGAGTACTTCATCTCCTACTACGACTACTACCAACCTGAGGCCTACGTTCCTGCGTCGGATACCTACATCGCCAAGGACGCCAACATTGATGACCGCATTGATCGGATGCGCCATGCAGCAACCGCCAATCTTCTGCTGCGCCGTGATGTGATCATCGTGGCTTCAGTTTCCTGCATCTATGGCATTGGTTCGCCTGGAACCTATGGCGCTATGCGCTTGGAATTACAGCGCGGGGCGGAGATGGAGCGCGAGAAGATCATCAAGCGCCTTGTGCAGATGCAATATCCGCGCAACGACATGACTCCCAAACGCGCCACCTTCCGCGCACGTGGTGATGTGATTGAAATCTCACCCGCGATGGGCGATGGAGAGTTGATTCGCCTTGAGCTCTTTGGGGACACCATCGAGTCGATTGAGCGCGTAGATGCCGTTACGGGCCGAGTGATCGAGGACTTGGACAGCGCTGTTGTGTTTCCGTCGTCCCATTACGTCACGCCCAAGGAACGCCTCTTGCCAGCGATTGAATCGATTGAAGTCGAACTCGAAGAGCGGCTCTTGGACTTGCGGGGCCGCAACAAGCTTGTGGAAGCGCAGCGACTCGAACAACGCACGCGCCACGATCTGGAAATGCTCACAGAACTGGGGCATTGCTCTGGGATCGAGAACTACAGTCGCCATCTAGATGGGCGAGGTGCCGGGGAGCCGCCTGCCACGCTCCTTGACTACTTTCCCGACGATTTCGTGCTCTTCGCGGATGAGTCCCACATCGCGCTGCCGCAGGTGGGTGGCATGGCCCGCGGCGACAGAGCGCGCAAACAAACTCTCGTCGATCACGGCTTTCGTTTGCCGAGCGCCCTCGACAACCGCCCACTCACCTTCGATGAGTTTGAAGCCCGCGTGAAGCAGTCCATTTACGTCTCCGCCACGCCTGCGGCGTTGGAGATCAAGAAGAGCGGTGGCATCGCTGCGGAGCAGGTCATCCGCCCCACAGGGCTCTTGGACCCCGTGACCGAGCTGCGGCCCGCTCGCGGGCAGGTGGACGATGTTCTCGCGGAGGCGCGCGTCGTGATCGCGCGCGGGTTTCGCGTGTTGGTTACCTGCCTAACGAAGCGCAGCGCAGAGGACCTCAGCACGTTCTTCCGCGAGACTGGCCTCAAGGTGAGGTACCTGCATTCCGACGTGGAGACACTCGAGCGCAGCGCCATCATCCGCGACCTGCGGCTTGGAACGTTCGATGTGCTCGTGGGGATCAATCTCTTGCGCGAAGGTCTCGACATCCCCGAAGTGGCTCTCGTGGCGATTCTGGATGCCGACAAAGAAGGCTTCTTGCGTTCTCGCGACAGTCTCATTCAGACCATTGGTCGCGCGGCGCGTAATGCAGAAGGTCGAGTCATCTTGTATGCCGACGGCATGACGGCGGCGATGCAAGCCGCCTTGGATGAGACCGCGCGTCGACGCAAGCGGCAGGAGCAGCACAATCAGGAACATGGGATCACGCCGCGCACGATCATGAAGCGCGTCGGCGAATTGCCCGAGAGTTTCTACAAAGACGAAGAGGCAGAGCCGCTCCCTCTAGGAGAGGCGCCATTGGACTTCACCCATGCTGCGCGCGACCTGAACAAACTGCGCGAGGAGATGCTCGCAGCGGCTTCGGCGCAACGCTACGAGGAGGCCGCGCGCATGCGAGACATGATTCGAGCTCTTGAGGCGCGTCTGCTGGCTTGAAACATGGCGCTTCCTTTTGTTGCTGATTCACTCTCCGGGCTGCCTACAAGCTGCGGCTGCTATCTGTTTCTCGATGAAGCTGGACGGGTGCTCTACGTCGGGAAAGCCCGCAACATCAAGGACCGCGTTGGAACTTATCTTCTGCCTCGCGAAGCGCGGCCGGTGAATCTGCTCTTGCCAGAGCACGCTGCGGCCATCGACTGGGTTGTGACCGACACAGAGTCGGAGGCGCTTGTTCTTGAGAATGCACTGATCAAACGACACGACCCGCCGCTCAATGTGAAGCTGAAGGACGACAGTCTTCACTTCTCGTTGCAAGTTGTGCCGGGGGAAGAGTGGCCGCGCTTGAGAGTTGTGCGCAAGCGGAAAGGGCGCGCGGGAGCGTTGCATTTTGGGCCATACCCGAGCGCTCACGGCGCGCGCCATCTCATGCGCGAACTCAACGGCATTTTCCCCTTGCGGTCCTGTGATGATCACGCGTTGCACAATCGTTCGCGACCATGCATCGAATACGAGATGAAGCGTTGCTTGGCGCCTTGCATGAATCTCTGTACACGCGAGGAGTATGCGCACGTTGTTACGGATTTGTTGAATCTGCTGCGAGGTCAAGAGCGAGGCTTGCTCGCAGGGATCGAAGAGCGCATGCACGCAGCGGCTGCGGCGCTTGAGTTTGAACACGCTGCGGACTTGCGCGATCGGCTGCATGCGTTGCGCGCCGTGTTGCGCAGCGCGGCCGTGAGTGTGCGAGGCACGGATGACGTGGACGCACTGGGTGTGGCTTGTCTCGCGGGCAAAGCGGCGTGTTGTGTCCTTTCTGTGCGGGATGGCGTGGTTTCAGGCACGCGGCACTTTGAAGCAGCCACCGCGGCCGCCGAAGAAGAGGTCTTGGAAGCGCTGCTCCTTGCGCATTACAGCGAAGAGTCCAAGCCTCCACGACGCGTTCTCCTGTGTGCGCCGCTCAGTGGGGGCGACGCACACGCAGAGCGCCTCTCTGCGTTGCTCGGTTCTCGCGTGAACTTGGAGGTGGCGCAGCGCGGCGGCCCGCGAAGACTCGTGGACTTGGCTCGCAAGAACGCCCTTTCGCGACTTGAAGGTCAGGAGCAGCTCGCAACACGTCAACGTGAGATTCTCGAGCGCCTGCGCGAGTTGGCGAAACTGCGCCACCTGCCGCGGCGCATCGAAGGCTTCGACATTTCTCATCTTGCCGGGGAGAGCGTGGTCGGTTCGTGCGTTGCATTTCTAGATGGACGCCCGGATCCCAAGCGCTACCGGAGCTTTCGCTTGCGCGGCGTTCAGCGGAACGATGATTTCGCAGCCATGGAAGAGGTCTTGCGCCGCAGACTTCAGCGCGGATTGAAAGAGGATGACTTGCCAGACCTCTTGCTCATCGATGGTGGGCCGCCGCAACTCGCGCGGGTGTTGCCGTTACTGAAGGAGGCCGCAGTCACGGGCACGGACGTGATCGCGCTAGCCAAGGCTCGCGCGGAAGGACCTCCAGCGCGGGCCCACGAACGCATTTGGATCGCTGATGCTTCGGAGGCTCTCATTCTCGCTGCGGACGAACCTGCACTGCTGTTGCTGATGCGCGTGCGGGATGAAGCCCATCGGCGGGCGATCAAGCACAATCGCGCGCTGCGCCGCGGCCGCATGGGGGGAAGTGTCTTGGAGTCCGTGCCTGGAGTCGGCCGTGCGAAAGCGGCCAGACTCTTGAGTGCGTTCGGCTCTATTCAGGAGATACGGCGGCAGGATGTGAGCGTGTTGGCACGAACTCCAGGCATCTCAGCTGGACTTGCGCGCCGCATCCTAGACGCGCTCTCGGTGATGAGTTGATCAGCGTTTGGCCGCCGGCAGGCCGGCAGCCGTCACGGCAGCAGTGAATACCGCCCGCACCATGGGCTCATCCACGCGACCAGTATTCACGTTGTAGCGACTGGTGTGGAAGCAATCGAAGAGTTGCAGTCCGTTCGGGAGCAGATGGCGGGCTCCGTGACGAAAGGCGAAGTCCTTCTTGCGGAGCGAGTGTTCCGCATGCACATGAGTGAGCAGGGCCTCGTGGGCCGTGCGTCCTAAGGCTACGACGACGCGCACCTGTCCAAGCACTGCGAGTTCGCGGCTGAGCCAAGGGGCGCAGCGTGCACTCTCGCCTGCGTCAGGTTTGTTGGCCGGTGGCACGCAGCGCACAGCATTGGTGATCCACACCTTCTTGAGACGCAAGGCATCGTCCCTCGAGACCGATTCACTCGCAGTCGCGAGACCGAGCGCGTGGAGCGTGCGATACAGCAGGATGCCCGCAGCATCACCAGTGAATGGACGCCCAGTGCGGTTCGCGCCGTGGGCACCGGGCGCGAGCCCGAGGACGAGGAGCGTGGCCTGCGGGTCGCCAAACCCGGGAACTGGCCGCCCCCAGTAGCTCTCGTCTCCGATGGATTCGCGGTACCGCACGAGGCGCGGGCAGAGCGTGCAGGTCACCAACGCGGCGCAATGGGCAGCTAGCTCAGGCACGAGGGTGGTGCTTCCGATGACTCTGACGTAGGTGTTCGTCCGCAAGCGAGGTGTAGATCTGCGTCGTATCGATGCTGGCGTGACCGAGCATCTCCTGCACGGAGCGTAAGTCGGCTCCGCCTTTCACGAGGTGGGTTGCGAAGGTGTGTCGCAGCGTGTGCGGAGTGACACGGCGTGCGAGTCCCTGCGCCTGAACGTGACGGCGAACCAAAGTGTAGACATCCCCACGTGTCAGTGGATGACCAGTGTCGCCCAAGAGGAGGTGTGCGCCGCTTTCTGGAGTCGCCAAGCTCTTGCGCGTCAACAACCATCGCGCAAGGGCTGCTTGAACGCTCGGGCCAAGGGGCACACTTCGCTCGCGATCACCTTTGCCGCGCACGCGCACGAATCCGCCCTCGAGATCCAAGTCATCGGTGCGCACTCGAGCGACTTCGCTCGCACGCAAGCCACAGCCGTAGAGCAACTCGAACAGCAGCCGCGTTCGCGGCGATTCGTCCGCACTCACTTTCGTCGGCAGCAGGCGTTCCATTTCCTCAAGACTGAGAGCTTTGGGGATGAGAGAGGGGAGCTTGGGCGTGGGCAGGATCCGGGCGGGGTCATGGCTGATGAGCCCCGTGTCTTGAGCATGACGAAAAAAGCCGCGTATGGAGGCCGCGCGTCGGGCCCGGGTGCGGGCTGACTCGCCAGCCTCCGTGCAGGTGGCGAGGAAAGCACCGATGTCCTCGGTGGTGGTCTGCAGCAGGGACTTTCCCGCCGCGCGCAAGTACTCGCTCAGGCGCTCAAGGTCCCGTGCGTAGGCCTGCTGCGTATTGGTGGCGAGTCCCGTCTCGAGTAGGCGTGCGTCAAGAAACCCCTTGATCAGCGGGTTGTCTAGGCGAGTGGCACGGCGGCCGGCGGAAGCCATGGGCCAAGCTTATGCGCGGGCGCGACAGGCGGCGGCCCGCACCCTCCATTGCTTGCGGCACCCGACGTTGAGCCGTAAACTCCGCGCCCACACTGCAGGCACGATGACCTGTAGATTGCAGCAGCAGGCAAGTCTGCTGTCACGGGAACCCCATGGCCAAGAAGAAACCAGCGCCGCAGAAGTCGGCGAAGAAGCCTCAGCCCAAAGCCAAGCCCGTGCCCATGGCGAAGAAGGGCCCCGCCTCTGCAGCGAAAGCCAAGGCTGATGCCCCCAAAGCCAAGGCCCCCGTGCTAGCGAAGCCTGTCGCCAAGGGCACGAAGGGCGCTGTCAAGGCCGCTGTTCCTCCCGCCAAAGGCAAGCCCGCGCCAGCAGTGAAAGCCCCGGCGGCTGCCAAGACCCCAGCGCCCAAGGCTGCTGATCAGAAGTCCGGAAGCAGTGCAAAACCAGTCGCTGCGGCCAAGCCAGCGCCTGCGCGCGCACCGAAGGGCAAGGCTGGCGCGAAAGCAAAGCCACCCGTCCCGCAATTGCCGCGGCACTTTTTTGGCAAACCTGTGATCGGTTCCGTCGCGCCAGAGAAGAAGTCGCCACCCAAGAAAACTGTGCCGCCGCTGACGAAGGCCGATATCGAGAAACTTCGCCATCGCCTGCTCGCGGAGAAGGCCCGCATCCTTGGCACTGTGCACGGCATGCGCAACGAAGCTCTCGAGAGCGGCGACGCACCATCTGGCGACAACATCGCCGATCACGGCACCGACGTGTACGAACAGGACATGACGCTTTCACTCGTTGAGCGCGAGCAATCCAACATCCAGGCTATCGACGAGGCGCTGGCCAAGATTGCCGACGGCACCTTTGGCCACTGCGAGCAGTGCGAAACGAATATCCGCAAGGAACGATTGGAAGCCTTGCCCTACGCACGCAACTGTCTCGATTGCCAGGAAAAGCACGAATCCAATCTGGCCTGAGGCCATATGCGCCGAGCCATCGTCATTCTCGGCGCGATCTTGGCTTTGGCGGCGCTGGATCTGCTGACCAAGAGTTGGGCCTTCGCACGGGTCCCCTTTCACTGGTCCGAGCACCTCGTGATCATCGATGGTTTCTTCTACATCACCCATGCCGAGAACGATGGGGCCATGTGGAGCCTGTTTCAGGGTCTGCCAGCGGTGTTTTGGGTGATCCTGCGGGGAGGCGTCTTCCTGCTGATCCTTTGGCAGAGTCTCAAGGCGCACGCGGCGCCGCGCTGGGTTCAGGCCGCATTAGTGCTCGTGCTTGCAGGTGCGCTCGGCAACCTCTACGACAATATGACCGGCAACGGGCGCGTCCGCGATTTCGTGACGTGGGTGTTCTGGGGCTGGCCATTTCCCACCTTCAATCTCGCGGATAGTTACATCAGCGTTGGAGCTGTGCTCCTAGGGATTTGGTTCCTTTGGGCGGAACCACGTCAACGCAAACTGGCGCAAGCATGAATGATCCACTCGCAGTCAACGTGGCTCGCCTGCAGCTGAGAAATCCAGTCCTTGCAGCGAGCGGGACCTACGGCAGCGGCGTCGAAGCCGTTGGACTCGCTGCTCTCGAACGCGTTGGTGGCGTAGTGAGCAAGTCGGTCAGCACGGAGCCAAGAAGGGGAAACAACCCCCCGCGCATTTTCGAAGTCGAAGCGGGCATGTTGAACAGCATCGGCCTGATGAATCCCGGCGCCGAGAGCTTCGAGTCCTCGGTTCTCCCGGAGATGTTGACGTTGCCTTGCGCGCGCATCGTCAATCTTGCTGGCGAGTCCATCGATGACTTCGCTGTGCTTTGTGCGCGCTTCGGCAGCACTGCTGGCATTGACGCGCTTGAACTCAATGTCTCCTGCCCGAATGTCTCCGGCGGACTGGATTTCGGCACGCGCCCCGTGGAACTCAGGTCTCTCGTGGCCGCGTGCCGCAAGGCCACCGACAAGGTGCTCATCGTCAAGCTCACGCCCAATGTCACCGATATCACAGAGCTGGCCAGAGCTGCACTAGAAAGTGGCGCGGATGTTCTCTCACTCGTGAACACCTATCAGGGCATGGCGATTGACTGGCGTCGGCGGCGTCCCGAACTTGGTTCGCCCTCGGGCATGGGTGGGCTGTCTGGCCCTGCGATCAAACCCCTCGCTCTGGCCGCTGTGCATCGAGTCTGGCGCGCCCTGAAATGCCCGATCATTGGCATCGGGGGCATCTGTTCCGCAACAGATGTGTTGGAGTTCATGGTTGCAGGCGCCGCGGCGGTGCAGGTGGGCACGGCGAATTTCACGGACCCAGCGGCTATCGTTCGCATTGCCGATGACCTTGCGACGCTTCAGCGCGCAGAGGGATTGCCACCTCTTCGCGAGCTCACCGGCAGTTTGGAGATCCCGCGCCGATGAACTCTCAGGGATTCGACGAAATCCCTCTGGCCTCGCTTTGCGAGGCCGTTTCGATCTACTGCAAGCTGGCTTTTCCTGCAGGAGGCGAACAGATTCCTCCCTTGAAGGAATGTGCTGATCTCTCGGCTGCGCTGGAACTGTTTGTGCGCGATCAGCGCGCCGGAAACATGCGCCGCTGGACGTTGCGCCTTGGGAATGCGCGCTATCCCTTCATGAAGCTGGTGTTTCAGGAACTGCTGGTGAAGGGGCGGTTCTTCTTCGCTGTGGACACCCACGACGATGTGGAACTGAAGGACTCTTTCCCAGACTACGATGCTTGGTTGGAGCTCAAGCGTTGGAACCAACAACTCAAAGAGCGCATCGAACGAAGTTGGCGGGAAGCAGGCGTGCCCACCTTCATCGACGTGGTTGCGAGAGTTGAACGCGAAACCCCGCCCGGACCGGGTGTGAGGCACACGGCGCCCCGCGTCCTCGTGGTCGATGACGACCTCGGGATCGCTCAAGGGGTGCAGGCCATGCTGCAACGCCGCGGTTACAGGACGACCGTTGTTCACACAGCCGAGGCAGCGCTCGAGTCCATTGCCAAGGAAGCGCCCGATCTCGTCCTCAGCGATCTCGAGATGGGTGTCGGGAAGTCCGGGCTAGAGCTCGCGACGGAGCTCCGTGCACAAGATGACACGCGGCGGATCCCGTTTATCCTCGCCACTGCCGCGAGCATTGCGTCTTCCAATTTCGCCGTCGTGGATGGCTTCATGGTCAAGCCTTTCGAGACGGGTGTCCTGCTCAAGTTCATTGCCCGACACATCGGGACACCGGAAGAACGGGATCGGCGCGGAGGCAGCGGACGGCTCACATGATCGACAAGTTCTTCAAGCTCTTTACGAAAGTGTTTGGTTCGCGCACAGAACGCGAGCTGAAGAAGTTGCTGCCGCTGGTGCATGCCATCAACGCGCGCGGGGCGGCGGTTGCTGCCATGACGGATGCTGAGCTGCGCGCGGCCACGGACACGTTCCGGGCGCGCATCGCAGCGGGTGAAACCCTCGACGCACTCTTGCCGGAAGCGTTCGCAGTGGTGCGGGAAATGAGCGCGCGCACTCCTCCTCCCGGCGCGGAGAAGGGCCTACGTCACTTCGATGTGCAGCTCCTTGGCGGGATCGTGCTGCATCGCGGGATGATCTCCGAAATGGCCACTGGCGAAGGCAAGACCCTCGTAGCCACCGCCCCGGCCTACTTGAACGCTCTCGGTGGCCGCGGTGTGCACGTCATCACGGTGAACGATTATCTCGCGCGTCGTGACCGTGAGTGGATGGGGCCGATCTATGAGCGTCTGGGTTTGCAGGTGGGAGTCATTCAATCGGAGATGACGCCAGCGCAACGCAAGCCCGCATACGACGCCGACATCACCTACGGCACCAACAACGAGTTCGGCTTCGACTATCTGCGCGACAACATGAAGTCGTCGCTCGATTCGCAGGTGCAGCGCCGCAACTACGCCATCCTCGACGAGGTGGACAACATCTTGATCGACGAGGCGCGCACGCCGCTGATTATCTCCGGCCCCTCCGAAGGCGATACGTGGAAGTACGGCAAGGCCGATGCCATCGCGCGCCGCTTGCAGACCGAAGCGCACTTCGAGGTGAAGGAGAAAGAGCAGCAGGTGATGCTCACAGAAGAGGGCATCGTCGAAGCTCAGAAAATCGCGGGCGTCGAGTCGTTCTACTCCGGGCGCCACATGGAGTGGCCGCATCTCATCGAGCAGTCGTTGCGCGCTCATCACATCTACAAGCGGGATGTGGACTACGTCGTTCAAGCTGGTGAGAGCGGTGGCCAAGAAGTCATCATCGTGGACGAATTCACGGGCCGGCTGATGCCCGGACGACGCTGGGGTGATGGCTTGCACCAAGCGGTGGAAGCGAAGGAGCGCATCGCGATCCGCGCTGAAAACCAGACCCTCGCCACGATTACCTTCCAGAACTTCTTCAAGCTTTACGACAAGCTCGCGGGCATGACAGGAACGGCACTCACCGAGGCCGGCGAATTCGTCCGCATCTATGGCTTGGACGTGATGCCGATTCCCACGAATCGGCCCATGGTGCGCGATGACATGGATGAC
>Ga0233425_10007971_pt1 | contig 14431 bp, 16 predicted proteins | sample Watercolumn_Towu_2_FD_181712 | JGI IMG/M metagenome (GOLD analysis project Ga0233425, IMG submission 181712) | Freshwater microbial communities from Lake Towuti, South Sulawesi, Indonesia - Watercolumn_Towuti2014_140_MG | ecosystem: Environmental > Aquatic > Freshwater > Lake | place...
AGATTTGGAGGGAATTATCATTGCCGTGAAAGAAGTGCTTAATCAAACCCCGCCAGAACTTTCCGCCGACGTGATTGATAAAGGCATTATCATGAGCGGCGGCAGCAGCATGCTGCGCAATATTGATCAGTTGGTCTCCCGCGCCGTCGGCGTGCCCGTGTACATTGCTGATGATCCCATGCTCTGCGTGGCCAAGGGGACGGGTATTGCGCTGGATAATCTTGAGTTGTATAAGAGATCTATACTAGCTACGAAATAACGAAACGCTACAAAACTACGAAAAATAAATGAATTGAGTTGTCCGAAATGATCGGACAGCTGAAAAAATATAATAAATAAAATAAACAATATGAGTTTGACGTTCAATTATGTTGAGATTTGTGAAAGGGCCTTTTTTAGTGATCCTGCGAAAAAATTGAACATAATAAATACATTTGATCATATTCAAAGCAATAATTTTCCTTTTTTATACCCAGGGTTTTCTGTTGTTGTTCAAGTTAGTGGGGATCCAGGATCTTATATATTGAGGATAAAAATTTATAAGAACAATTCAGAATTAACTTTACTTGAAAGTGGGGATATGTCTTTTGAAATTAAATCTGGTAGTAATAGACATAATATGGTTCTTGACTGCTTATTGATTAAGTTTACTGAACAAGGTGATTATATGATTGAAGTGTCGGATGGTAATCGCATATTGCAAAATACAAAGTTGGTAACAGTAAAAATGATGCAATAAATTTATGTGGCGGTTTATAAATGGAAATGAAAAACATGAAGAACCAGCAGTGGTGTCTAATTCTGTAGCAAGGAATAAGCTCCCAAAACCAGAATTTGCAGGGAGTGGAGGTGTCGAAACAACTCGGCTGAGAGAAGAGTGGAAATCTGATATTCAAAGAGCAATAGAGGGTATAATGAAAAGACTTGATAGTAGAATAACTAAGACGATTCAAGATTTTAACGTTGAAACTAGTAAAATTGCAAAAAAAAATGAGAAAGATGTCGGAATGGTTACTTCAATTATGGTAGGTATTGTTGTGGTTTTTGCTCTTGCAACGCTTGGATGGATAATTGCAGATATTGGTGACCAAGGGCGTATTACTAAATCATATGATTTGTATAATAGTTACATTTTTGAAAATAGCAAATTAAATAATGAAATTAATGCATATAATTTTGGTGTTTCGAATCGGTTTAATCAAATTGAACTAGACTTGAAGAATTTAAATTATGAATTGAGTCAAAAGATTGATTCTTTACGTAATGAATTAACCATATTGCAAGAAATGAGCAAAAGATAAATATTTAAAATAGGATTCGTAGTTTCGTAGCCAATTTGTTATTCGTAGTAGCAGTAATTATATGATAATCGGAGTGGATGCCTCTCGCGCCAATCGCAAGTTTAAAACCGGCGTGGAGTGGTACTCGTACAATTTGATCGAAAATTTGAAAAAGCTTGATCATGACAATCAATATTTTTTGTATACCAATACCGCTTTGCAGGGTGAGCTGGCAAAGTGCCCGGCGAATTTCAAGGAGAAAATTCTCGCCTGGCCGCCGATCAGATTGTGGACCTTGGTAAGGCTGAGTTATGAAATGAAAAAAGGTAAAGAGATTCCCGAATTGTTATTCGTGCCCGCTCATACGATTCCGCTTTTTAACCCAGCCAAAGTGGTAGTGACCGTGCATGACATCGGCTTTGCGCGTTTTCCGAAATATTATCATCTGGTGGACAAACTTTATCATGAATGGACGATGAAGTTTATTCGCAAGAACGCGACGCGCATTATTACGGTGTCAGAATTTTCCAAGCAGGAAATTATGGATGTTTATAATATTCCGGAGGAAAAAATCTTTGTGACGCCGATCAGTTACAATAGTGATGTTTATAAACGACTGGAATGGACCGAAGAAGAAAAGAATAAATATCTCAAGGAACAGTTCGCCTTGACCGATCCCTTCTTTTTGTTCGTCGGTCGGCTGGAAAAGAAAAAGAACATCGGCGGTTTGGTGTCAGCTTTTTTGAAATTCAAAGAGAAAAATCCCGAATCCAAACATAAGTTGGTGTTGGCTGGCAGACAAGGGTTGAGTTTCGACGCGGTGGAGATGGAACTCGAAATGAGTCAGTACGGCGATGAGGTGATTTGGATTGATTATGCTACACAGGTGGACTTGGTGAAATTGATGAACGCGGCCGCGGTGTTTGTCTTCCCATCGTTTTACGAAGGCTTTGGTATCCCGCCGTTGGAGGCCATGGCTTGCGGCTGTCCGGTGATCTGTTCCAATGCGGCGTCGATTCCTGAGGTGGTGGGTGACGCGGCCATCAAGTTCAATCCGCACAATGTGGATGCGATTGTGAAGGCGATGGAGACCGTGGTCTTCAATCAGGAAATTTGCGAAGCGTTGGTGATGGCCGGTTATGAACAGATTCGGAAGTATTCGTGGGAAACTTGTGCTCGTCAAACGCGACAGATTTTTGAATCATTGGCGTAAGATGTGATAAAATATATATGAGCCTGCAATTGCAAAATAAATGGCCGGTCGTCGGTCATCGACATATCCTGAATTTTCTGGAAGGCGGTTTGCAGAAACGTCGGCCGGCGCAAGTTTATTTATTTCTCGGCCCGAAGAAAGTGGGCAAGATGGCGGTGGCCACGCGACTGTGTCAGCTCTTGATCTGTGAAAAATATAATCAAGTGGTGGATGAGTCAGCAGTGAACGTGGCAGAATTGGGTTGCGGCACCTGTCCGACTTGTCGCATGTTCCAGAAAGGTTTGTACGCTGATTATTATTTATTGGAACGTGACGTCGAAGAACAAAAGCAAATGATTTCCGTGCGCCAGGTGCGGGAATTGCAGGAGCATTTATCCAAACGGTCATTTCAAAATTCCCATAAAATAGTGCTGGTTCCCGAGGCTGAATTGCTCAGTGATGGCGCCAGCAATAGTTTGTTGAAATTTTTAGAAGAACCGACCGTAAAAACCGTGGTCATTTTAATTGCCACCAATCGTGACGCCATCCTGCCAACCGTGATTTCACGCAGTCAGGTGTTGAACTTCTTACCGGTGGCCAGTGAAGAAATTTATCATTATTTGGTTTCCATTGATTGTGATCGTGATAAAGCCAGATCTATCGCGGCTCTGGCTAATGGTCGTCCGACGCTGGCGGAGAAATGGCATCGTGAGCCGGAGGTTTTGCGAGCCTATCAAGAACAAGTGTTGAAATGGTTGGAGATTTTAAGAGTGTCTCGTCTGGATAAATTTCGGTTATTGGAAGCCATGGTGGGAAAGGAATTTGATCGTGACGCGGCCTTGCAGGCTTTGGAAATTTTAATGAGCATTGGTCGTGACGTGGCCCTCAGTCAGCAGGGGAATGATAATTATCTGATCAATCTATTTGCTGATCGTGAAGTGAAGGCGGTAGCCGGAGTGTTGACCAGGGCGTCGCAATTCGTGGCCGCAGTCGAGCAAGCTCGTCAGATGATCAGTCAAAATGTCAATCCGCGATTAGTTTTTGAAAATTTACTTATAACATAATCCTTCTTCGCTGGTTCCTACGCTAAAGCTTTGAAGGAGAAAAAAACAAAAAGTATGAAAAAAGTTTCCTTATTAATTTTAGTGGCCATTATGGCCGTGGGCTTGGCCGGGTGTATTAAAATTCAATCCCAGCAAGCGGCGGTTAGCTCCTCGGTCGGTGTTTTTGTGTCCGGTGACCGAGGTGATACTTGGTTGCAGCGGGTGAAGCTCATGACTCCGGGCGCGATCGATGCCAATATACCGGGTGGTCAAATTTTAAATATTACCATGGATCCGACCGATACTGATGCTATGTATGTCGGCACGCGCAATGATGGCTTGTATTATTCTTATAATGGCGGTGATGGTTGGACCAAGGCGGTCAAGTTGTCAAAAGTGGCGCCGGGTCGAGTCTTGAGCGTGGCCATTGACCCGAAAGATAAATGTTCCATTTATGCCGGTGTGGAAAATCGCGTGGTGAAGAGCAGTGATTGCAATCGTACTTGGGAAGCGAAGTTCAATACGCCGCGCGGCGACTTGGTAATCAATTCATTGGCGATTGATTGGAGTAATACGGCCGTGGTTTACGCCGGCTCGAGCAATGGTACGATATTCAAGAGTACCAATGCCGGAGCCAGTTGGATCAATCTTTACAATTTGAACAAAAATGTTAAAAAGTTAATCGTGGATCCCAATGACAGTCAAGTCTTGTATGCCTTGTTGGAACAAGGCGGCATTCAAAGGTCATTGGATGGTGGCGCCAGTTGGATTAGCTTGAACGATAATATGAAGGATTTTGTCGGTAATACCAATGAAGGTTTTGGTCTGGAAATGGTGAAAGGTAGCCCGAATGTGTTGTACTATTTATCGCGGTTTGGATTGCTGCGCAGTTTGGATTCAGGTGCCTCTTGGTCTCAAGTGAAGCTCTTGACTGATATCGATAGCACGGCTTTTAACGCTTTTGCCGTGGCCCCGAACAATAGTAATTATCTGTTTATTGCCGATGACAAGACGGTGTATCGCAGTCTCAATGGCGGTCAAACCTGGGAGACGCGTGTCTTGCCGTCCACCAGTCGCATTACTGATATGAAAGTCCATTTGGCGAATGATAAAATTTTGTATATTGGATTTAAAGAAGTTGAAAAATAATTAATAGTAAGAAAAGTTATGGCAAATCAGTTTATAACCAAGCATGTGGAAGAAGTGAACAAAACCATTGAGCATTATAAAGATGACATTGCTACTCTGCGGACCGGTCGCGCCAATCCCGGCTTGGTGGAAATGATTCATGTTGATGCTTATGGCAGCAAAATGCCCATTATGCAGCTGGCCAGCGTGTCAATTCCGGAACCACGCATCATTCGTATTGAACCCTGGGACAAAACCCTATTAAAGGCGGTTGAAAAAGCGATTACCGATGCCAATCTCGGCGTGTCAGCGTCCGTCGATGGCAATATTGTCCGCGTGACTATTCCGATGATGACGGAAGAGAATCGTTTGGAGTTGGTAAAGTTGTTGAAGGGTAAAACTGAAGACGCAAAGGTGGCTTTACGCTCTATTCGAGAAAAAATTCGAGAATCGATTATGAATGCGGAAAAGAATAATGAGATTACTGAAGATGATAAGTTCGATTTTTTGAAAGAGCTTGATAAGGAAATCGAAGCTTGGAATAATAAGGTTGCAGAGTTTTTTGCCGTGAAGGAGAAAGAAATTTTAACAGTTTAAGCTACCAATAACGTATCGGCTACGAATCTACGAATATTGCTTATGTTTATTTGTAAATTTGTATCGATTGGTAATTTGTAATATGTCAGATACAATGGAAAAAATAGTCAGTCTGTGCAAGCGTCGCGGTTTTGTGTTTCCTTCGTCTGAAATTTACGGAGGTTTTGCTGCCGTTTATGACCTTGGGCCTTATGGAGTTGAAATGGTGAACAATATAAAATCATTTTGGTGGAAGAAAATGGTCCAGGAAAATGATAATATTGTTGGTCTAGATTCCGCCATTTTTATGCATCCAAAGGTTTGGGAAGCTAGTGGTCATGTTGGCGGTTTTGCTGATCCTCTGGCGGAGTGCAAGAAGTGTCACACCAGACACCGCGTGGATCATTTGTTGGAAGATATTAATGTTATGGCGGATGAAAAGATGTCAGAAGAAGATATAAATGTTTTGTTTAATCAAAATAAGGTGAAGATAAATTGTCCGAATTGTGGAAAAAGTGATTGGACTGATGTGGTGAAATTCAATCTGTTGGTGAAATCAAATTTGGGAAATTTTACCAATGATTGGTCAAAAGAGCCTGTTTATTTGAGAGGGGAAACATGTCAGGGAATTTATGTAAATTTTCAAAATGTCATGGATAGCACTCGTGTTAAGATTCCTTTTGGAATCGCCCAGATTGGTAAGGCTTTTCGTAATGAAATCACGGCTCGTCAATTTGTTTTTCGTACCCGTGAATTTGAACAAATGGAAATGCAGTATTTTGTCTCGCCTCAATCAGCGATGGATCACTATGAGGAGTGGAGACAAAAACGTTGGAGCTACTATTTGGAACTAGGTATAAAAGAAGAAAACCTCAAATGGCATAAGCATGAAAACTTAGTTTTTTACGCCAAAGAAGCTTATGATATTGAATATAATTATCCCTTTGGCTTTAAAGAGTTGGAAGGTATTCATGCCAGAGGTGACTATGATTTGACTCAGCATGGCAAATTTAGCGGCCATAATTTTATTTACACAGATCAAGCGAATGGAGAGAAATTTATTCCGAATGTAGTAGAGACTTCTGTTGGCGTGGCCAGAACTTTCTTGGCTTTGTTGTGTGATGCTTATACAGAAGAAAGCTTAGGCGAGGGGGATGATCGGGTTGTTTTGAAGTTATCACCCAAAATAGCACCAGTGAAGATAGCAGTATTTCCTTTATTGAAGAATAAACCGGATTTGGTGTCTAAGGCCAGAGAGGTGTTTGATGTGTTGAAGAAGCGATGGCGCTGCGAGTTTGACGACAACGGTAATGTTGGCAAACGCTATCGCCGTCAAGATGAAATCGGTACGCCATACTGCGTCACCGTGGACTTTGACACTCTGGAAAAGGATAATATGGTGACCGTGCGCGATCGCGATACCATGCAGCAAGAGAGAATCAAAGTAGAGGTGTTGGTGGAATATTTTGAGCAAAAAATAGGGTAATTTTGAAATTAGCGTTTTGTGTGGTATTATTAAATATATGAGTGAACATGAACCAACATTTTATTTGTTTTCAAGGCCAACTTTCCTGGAAGGTTATGGTAGAATTTTGGATGTTTTGGGGGTATTAAATAGTTATAATAAGAGTCCTTCGGCCGAAGAGGCAGATTTTATTGCTTTACGAAATGATTGGAAGGCTGTTGGTCAAGATATTAAGAAATCAATGAACGAATATGGCAGAAGAATCTGAAATATCAACAAAGAATGATTCAGAAAATAATGAAGATAAATGTTTGGAGGTTCATCATTCGCAAATAACCTTTTCAGGGCCTTTACCGCCGCCTACTGTCATGGAACAATATGAAATGATAGTACCTGGAGCGGCGGAACGAATATTGAAAATGGCTGAGGATCAATCACGACATCGTCAAACAATTGAGAAAAGAGTTATTTACTCAGATACTAGAAATTCTCTTTTGGGTCTCATATTCGCTTTAGTTCTCGGTGTTGTGGTGATTGTGTGTTCGACTTATTTAGTCGTAAATGGAAAACAGATAGCCGGAACTATTGTTAGTGGTGCATATTTAGTATCTTTAGTGTCAGTTTTTATTTATGGATCAAATGTTAGGAAAAAAGAAAGATCGGAACAACGGGAAGAGACAAAAAAATAGCATTTAAAAAGTTGGCCACGCGGTCAACTTTTTGTTTTTACAAGTTGTCTCTCGCATTGTTTTATAAAAAATTGTATAATATGTACATATCAAAATCAAAAACAAAAATATGCGAAAGTTTGACGTGGTGACCGTGGGCTCGGCGCTCAAGGATGTCACTTTTTATAGTGATCAGATTTCTGTTTTGAAAAATTCCCATGATTTGACCAAACAAAAATTATTAGCCGCTGAATACGGCGCCAAGATTGAGGTGGATCAAGTTTTTGTCAGCTATGGCGGCGGCGCCCTGAACGTGGGCTTGGGGTTGAAAAATCTGGGGTTAGTCGTGGCGCCTCTCGTGAGTTTGGGCAAAGACTGGAATGGCCAGGAGATTCATAGCTTTATGAAACAACACGGATTGAAGACTGATTTGATTCAAGTCGACAAGCATCATGGCACCGGTTTTTCGTTCGTACTGACAGCTGCCAAGGATCATGAACATACGATTTTTACTTATAAAGGCGCGTCCAACGCGCAGCATTTCCCGCGACTGCACGCGGTGAAGACCGATTGGTATTATGTGGCGGCCTTGTCAATGCCGGATTGGGCAATCCAGTTCGCGGAGATTATCCGTCAGGTGGATCGGACTTGGAAGAAACCGCACGAGATCAAGATAATGTGGAATCCGGGGGAGAAACAGCTCCGCGATTACAAAAAGATGTTACGCTTTTTTCCGAAGATTGAAGTTTTGATGGTCAATAAAGATGAAGCGATTGAATTGGTATTAAATGTTTTTGGGCGGCGAGTGGATCGTCGGAAAGTCAACGAGCCGCGCTATTTATTGGATGCGTTACATCAGACTAATTTAAAAAATATTATCATTACCGCCGGTAAACAAGGCGTTTACGGCATGGATGAGGCTGGGCATTATCATTATTTGCGCAGCCAAGCGAAAAAGATCCGCAATACTGTCGGCGCCGGTGATGCCTTTGGTTCCGGGTTCTTGGCGGCTTTTCATCAAACCAGCGACTTTAATAAAGGATTGCACTGGGGAATAAAAAATAGCGCCGCGGTTCTCTCTCAAGTCGGCGCTCAGGCCGGGTTGCTTCATGGTCAGATAAAGTAACTAAAATTAACTGTCATCCTGAGCTAGTCGAAGGGTAGACAGTGTTATTCCTGTTATGCTTCGGCAGGCTCAGTATGACATGGATAATTGAAAAACAGCCGGTTTGGGCTGTTTTGTGTTACTTGTGTTCGACGATGGTGACGTTTCCTTCCAGGATCCCCAGGGAGGAATCCTCGGAGAACTGGTAGGTCTCGGCGGTATCGTTTTCGTTCATGTCACGGGTGAGGTACCAGAGATCGTTGCCTTCTTTCCAGGTGACGTTCATCAACTTCTTGCCCTTCGGCAGGTTGATGGTGGAGTTTCCACCCCACTGCCGGGCCATCTGGTTCCGCGTGCAACCGTTGAAAGCGAGTGTCGAGAGCAGGATCACTACCAGCACCAAGATGCGCTTGACCATGACTCCTCCTTTCCTGTTGTGAGGAATGGTTCTACTGACCATCGAGCATTGCTTCATTGCGAGCGGTTTGATCCTCAATCTGATCAATGAGCCAGAGCAAATTCGCGTCACGTGTTCTGAACTTCAGCCACGGCAGGATGACTTCGCGCGTTTCTTGATTCTTGCGACGAATCTTGTCCGGCTTGCAATTGTCCAGCGTGCGCTGGTTGTGCAAGCGATCGCAGCCCTTGAGCTTCTTGGTCTTGCGATTATGGCTGGTCAGCAACTTCAGATGTTTGTTCGATCCCTCACCTTTGGTAACCGTACTGATGATCTCTGTGATTTCCGGACTGACCTGGTCGAAGATGAAATGCAGATGCGCTTCGCGGGCCACAAAGGTGTCCTCGATCAGATCGTGCAGCAGGGCGCCGACAACCAAGATGGTTAGCTCGAGTTCGGTCATGATGGTCGTGTTGAGCTCGGTCAGGACGATCAGAGCGACGGCCTTCACGTGACTGAAGTAACGCTCACCGTTTTCACGCCTTTGACGGCGGTGCGCTTCCTTGGCCAGGTTATAGGCAAATTCAATGGCAATGCGCAATTTCTTGGTCTGAATCTTCTGATAAACGATGGCGAAGAATTCACGGCGTTTCATTTCCATGGTCAGCCTCCAGACATTGTTAACGTTCTGAACATATTATTATCATATATATTCTTGTGTTTGTCAATGGTTGACCGCTTATGCCCAGTTTTTGATAAAAATTGTTTTCAATCACTTCAAATAATGATATAATGATATTGTCTTAAATAACAACAAAACATATGAAAATTCGCGTTGAAGTGTCCGCGCGTCATTTGCATTTAACTCAGCATGATCTGGAGGTTCTTTTTGGTGATGGCTATCAGTTGGAGAAATTCAAGGACTTGAGCCAAGGCGGTGAGTTTGCCAGTACGGCGGAGGTAACGCTGGTCGGTCCGAAGCGTAAGATTGAGAATGTCCGGGTCTTGGGCCCTTGCCGGCAGTTTACGCAGATTGAATTGGCTCGCACTGATTGCTTTTATTTGGGTGTCCAGGCGCCATTACGCTTGTCAGGAAAAATTGAGGGTTCGGGAGCGATTCAAGTGGTTGGTCCGCAAGGAACGTTGGACTTGAAAAAGGGCGTGATTATCGCCAAACGACACATTCATGTTTCTGATGAGGAGGCGGCGGATATGGGTTTGAAAAATGGTCAGGAAGTTTCTGTCAGATCTGAAGGTCCTCGATCTTTGGTTTTTGATCACGTGGAAGTGCGAGTAAAAGATTCCTTCAATGCAGCCGTGCATCTCGATACCGATGAAGGCAATGCGGCCATGTTGCCCATGACCAGCGAGGGTGAGATTATTATATAATTAAAATTATGTTTACTTTGATAATAAATTCCGGTTCCTCCAGTTTAAAATTTAAATTGTTCGATGCAAAACTGCGACCTAAGTTTAGCGGTTTGGTGGAGAAGATCGGTCAGCCTGGCAGTTTTATTAATTTTAATGATCACAAAGAAGAGTTCTCTTGCCCGGATCATGAACAAGCTCTGAAGGCGGTGTTGATCTTGTTGAAATCAAACAAGGTTGAGTTATCTGAAATAAATAAAATTGGGCACAGAGTGGTTCATGGCGGTGAGGAATTTGTGAAACCGATGTTAATTACAAAAAAGAACCTGTCAAGGCTGGAAAAATACAATCGTTTGGCGCCACTGCACAATCCCTCGAATATTCTGGGGATTAAGTGTTGTTTGACTTTATTACCTCAGGCGAAAAACTATGCGGTTTTTGATACCGCCTTTCATTCGACGTTGGAGCCGAAGGTTTACATGTACGCCTTGCCAATGAAATTGTATAAGAAAATGGGCATCAGACGTTATGGTTTTCACGGGTTGTCTCACGAATATGTGTCACATGAAGCCGCGAAAAAGTTGAAAAAGCCATTATCTAAAGTAAATATCATCTCTTGTCATTTGGGTAGCGGTTGCAGTATATGCGCGATCAAGGGTGGCAAATCAGTGGATACTTCTATGGGCTTTACGCCATTGGAGGGATTGATGATGTCGACTCGCAGTGGTGATCTTGATGCCAGTATTCCGATGTTTCTGATGAGAGAGGGGATGACTGCCATACAAATAGATTCCATGTTGAACAAGGAATCCGGTGTGCTTGGAATCTCCGGTTTCAAAGATATGCGTGATGTTTTGGTGGCCGCTGGTTTTGCTGTGTCCGGATATAAGTCGGGGAAATATAGTGTTGAGCAAAAAAGGTGTTCACTGATAGCCTTGGAGATGTTTGTTTATCGAGTGAAGAAATATATCGGAGCCTATAAAGCCATTCTTGGTCAGGTTGATGCCGTGGTTTTTACTGCGGGGATAGGTGAGAGAAATCAGACAATTCGTCAGATGATTATGAAAGATATGAAGATGAAAACTATCGTAGTCCCCGCCAATGAAGAGCTGATGATTGCTCGTAAGATATGATCAAGAAGATAGTTTTTGGAAAAGTCTCATCCATAGCGAACGCGGCCATCGTGGTCGCGCTTGCTTCATTTGCCAGTCGTTTGCTCGGCGTGGTTCGCGATCATGTGTTGGCAAGACAGTTTGGCGCTGGCCCGGCTTTGGATATTTATTACGCCGCGTTTCGAATTCCGGATTTGATTTATAATTTGGTAATTGTCGGAGCCATTGCCGCCGGATTTGTACCGGTTTTGACCGGGCTGATCAAGAGTAATGAGGATGCGTCAGAATCTGAGACCGGCACTCATTTGGCTCCGGCTCAAAATGAAGAGGCTTGGAAATTGACTAATAATGTTATTACGGTTTTTTCAGTTGTTTTGGTTTTGTTGTCGATGGTTGGTTTTATCTGGAGTAAACAGCTGGTGAAGTGGATTTCTCCGGGTTTTACCATCCAGCAAGTAAATATTACCGTGATCATGACTAGAATCATGTTTTTGAGTCCGGTCTTGATGGGTATTAGTGGGATTGTCAGCGGCACGTTGCAGGCTTTTAAACGTTTTTTGGTGTTTTCTCTGGCGCCGATTATGTATAATATTGGTATTATTTTCGGAGCTTTGTTCCTAACTAAACCACTCGATATTTATGGTTTGGCCTGGGGGGTGGCGATCGGCGCGGCTTTACATTTGGGTGTTCAGATTCCGGCTTTGTATCATCTGGGATTTAAATTTCGTTGGTACTGGAGCTTGAGTGACACGAATTTACGAGAAATATTCAAATTGATGATCCCTCGGCTGTTTGGGTTGGCAACAGCACAATTTAATTTAATAATTACGACGATCTTTGGTTCCTTGATTGCTTCTGGTAGTATTGCTATTTTCAATTTGGCCAATAACTTGCAAAGCTTACCGGTGGGATTGATTGGCGTTTCCTTTGCGATTGCGGCGTTTCCGACTTTATCTCAATTTTACAGTCGGCAAGATTTTCGAGGTTTTAACAGTACTTTGAACCAAACATTACGCATGATCTTGTTTGTCGTTTTGCCGGTGTCTTTTATGTTGTTGGTATTGAAGACCGAAGTTGTCACCATTGTCCTGGGCGCTGGACAATTTACCAGTAATGACGTGGCTTTGACGGCCAACGCTTTGTGGGCCTTTGTGGTGAGTTTGTTTGCGCAAGCGCTGATCCCATTATTGGCTAGAGCATTCTTTGCTCGGCATGATACGATTGCGCCGTTGGTGGCTGGTGTGGTCGGGGCGGTGGCTAATATTTTCTTCGCCTGGCTCATGGCCTATCGATTTGGCGTGGTGGGGTTGACACTGGCGTTCAGTTTCGGAGCCATTGTGAACTTCTTGGTCTTGGCCTGGTGGCTGAAGAAGAAAATAGGCGATTTGGATGAACAGAAGTTGATTGAATCTTTGTTGAAAATTATTGGCGCCTCGGTGGTTATGGGCGGCGCGATGATGTTATCTCGCATGCTTTTATTGCGTTGGTGGACGGTGGATACTATGTGGCAAGGTTTAAAAATGGGAGTGGTATTGGCGATAATAGGCGCCGCTGTTTATTTGATGGTTTGTGTTTTGGCTAAGTCACGTGAATTGAATTACTTGCGCGGTCGTTTTAAAGCAAAAATGGCGAAATAAAATACATATAAAATCAGGCCGAGATAAAGCTTGATTTTTATTTGAAATAATCGTAATATATGGTTTCGATCTTTTAATTATATCTGGATTGCTCACTACGAATGACTAATTGGCTACGAAACTACGAAAAAGGAGTTGGCGATTAGCTGTGATGAATAAATTAGCTATTAGCGATGAGCGATTAGGTGTAAAGTTTCACAAGATTGTTTCCAGTTCTGAAGGGTTAAAAATGAAATAGTCTGGATATTCCTTGTACCAATAAATCGCAACCTGCAATGGCGTTTTAAAATCTAGCACTTTAAGCCGTCTATACAGATTGTGATGTTTGTTAAAGTCATGAATGCCATGAATCATGTCTTTCGCAGATGTGTACCTGTGAACTCGAATTGTATGATCCTTAACAGTTCTTACACACCTTTCTGCCATACCATTTGTCCAGGGGTGGAAAGGTTTTGTCTTTCGGTGTTTAATTCCCGCATATTCACAGATAGTTTCAAATAGAGTTTCTCCGCTACATTTCTTTCCAAAACTCAGTTGATCTTTCATGGTAAACTGTCGTCCATTATCCGTTAAAATTGTATGAATCTTAACTGGAAAATAAGCAAGGCATTTTGTTAGAAAGTCAGCAGCTTCTTTGGCGGATTGCCTTTCGTAAACCTCCAAGAAGATTAATCTGGTAACTCGTTCAATCGCCAGAAAACAATAGTATTTCTTGCCTTCAAATGACGGTAGTTTGAGAATATCAATATGCAGAAACCCAGGCTTGTATGTGGCGAATTCCTTAACCTCTCGCTTCTGCTTCTCTGTCAATTTATTTTTCTTGTAGCGTTTAAGAGTCCTGTAGATGTTAGATAGTCCAAGATTGGGAATGTACATCTCAAGCAGATTGAATAATTCATCCCTCGATGCCGCTAATCGATGTCTTACCGCTAGCAAGATTCGTTCATCAGTCTTGGTTAACGCATATTGTATATTATGCGGCCGACAAGAGGCATCGTGCGGATCTTCACGCAGCTTCCATTTTCCGACAGTCACATGAGAAACTTTAATTTGTTTTGCGAGCTTACGAGTGGAGTCTTTACTGTTTTTAATAAAGGTCCGTTGATTTACATTACTCTTTGCGTTACAATGGTAGTGCATAAGGGTTTAATTGAGTGATTTAAAGGCTCCTCAATTTTAACCCTTTTTGCATTTTTGGGGTATGCCCACTGGTAATAATCTCATGAAACTCTACAACTAGTTACTGATTACTGTTTACTGATCACCAACCCCAAATAACTCTTTCAAAATTTTCGTCAGTTTATTGATATCATGTCGCGCCAACTCACCATCGGTCAACAAATCCGCTCGAATAATTCTCTTATCATCAGATGCAATAATCACCGGCCTGGCATTTTCCAATAAATATTTTTCCGTTACTGACGTTTCCGGCATGGTTTCATTCGCGATGACATGATCGA
>Ga0233425_10007972_pt1 | contig 14427 bp, 14 predicted proteins | sample Watercolumn_Towu_2_FD_181712 | JGI IMG/M metagenome (GOLD analysis project Ga0233425, IMG submission 181712) | Freshwater microbial communities from Lake Towuti, South Sulawesi, Indonesia - Watercolumn_Towuti2014_140_MG | ecosystem: Environmental > Aquatic > Freshwater > Lake | place...
TCTTTCGTATTTATTCACTTTATTTTTCTCCTTCTCCTATTTAAGGAGAAAAATAATAAAAGAAATTCAGAAAAATAAAAACAAAAATCTAAAGATTTCAAAAAGGGTTATGCAAGAAGTCTATTACCAAATGGCGAAGAGGCGACAAAAGCATTCAATCACGAATCGTTTGGAGTTGTTGATGTTAATAAATCATCTTTTGATAAGTTATGTATTGTACAGCACAATCCGCTACCCACCGATCAAAAAATAATTTGTCTTATGGATCGTACTATGCCAATAATGGGTGGTGATGAGGCTACGCAAATAATTAAAGGCAAAAAAGCACGACGGCAGAGCGAATCTTCTGCTCACATTCCCCCTACAGTTTTGGAAGAAAGACGGCCAAGTGTACCTGTTAATATGCAAGGATATGATGTTGCCATTGTTGCTTATTCTAGTGACATTTCAGATTTATCTTCACGAGAAACACAAACAACTATTGGTTACAACGATGCCTGGCATAAACCCCTACCCCCATCTCAACTTTTAGATAAAATCGACCAATTCGTACAAGAATTTCACTGGCAGAAAAAACCTTAACGGCAATGCGAGAAGGGGGACTCGAACCCCCACAAGATTGCTCCCACTACCACCTCAAAGTAGCGCGTCTACCAATTCCGCCATTCTCGCTTTTCGAAGTATTATAAGAAGATTAGCAAAATTTATTCACGCAAAAAATATTTTTCACTGAGCATATTGTTTTAGCCAGCTATCCAAGTTAAAAGGTTTATTTAGCATATTTTCAATAGTTTTATCCCAAGGTATGCTATCGCCGGAGAAGAACAATTTTTCTTTTAGTATTTTACCGATACGGTTTGTATTTTCAATAAACAGGTTATCTAAAGAAGAGGCGAAAACCTCTCCTATCAAATAACAATGGTAATATACTGGGGCCATACTGATGTGATATTTTGCTGCCCAATCCTGTTTTCCTTTTCTTTGAGGAGCTTTTATCATTTGATATTTTTCTACCAAATTCCACCAAAGAGCATTTAAATCCTGATCAGGATCTTTATAAAACTCTTTTTCAAAGTTAGTAATTACTAACACCCATCTACTAAATAAAAGCTGTTTTCTTTTCTGTGAATTTTTTGCTTTTTCAGCGATAATTTTATCATTAACCTTCAGAAATCCGTTTAAGAATAACGGTGTATACGCTTGTCTTCCTGCAAAAAGAGCCATGGCCTCAGTTGTTATTGGATTGGATGGATGTGTTCGTAAAAGCCACGGCATTTTTTCATTATATCCCAAGTCATATACGGCATGACCAAACTCATGCAAAAGTGTATCCATGTAACGAATAGTGGGTTTAACATTTTGCAGTGTTCTAACATCTTTTTTTCTATCTATACTAATGCAAAAGGCATGTTGATTTTTATTTTCTCTTTCAAAAAGATCGCTTCGTTTTATTATATCTTCTATGTCAAACCCCATGTAAGAATAAAATTGTTTACTTAACTCAACCATGTCCTTATTTTTCAAAAGGTCATCTAAATCTGTACTTTCAATAGGATCCTCTTGACAAAATGGTTCAGAAAAGGCCCAGGGGCCCAATTCTTCTATTTTTACTTTATACTTATTACTAAGTTCAGAATTTATATTTTGTATTACTTGTATATATGCAGCGTTAGATTTTTCATATAGCTTATTGAATGTTGTAAACAGCCAATTTTCATCTATTTCCTGTAATTCTAAAGACATCTGAAAAAAATCTCTATATCCTAGCATATGGGCTTGCTCATTTCTTAATTTAGCGACATCACGAGTAAGAGAAGAGAGTTTTTCTCCAATTTCTTTTGATAGAGCCCACACCTCTTTTCTAACCTCTACATTTTTTTCTTTTTTCAAGACATCGATAATCTCATGTTCCGACATACTTTTACCGTTAAATTTAGGTTTAAAAGTATTATAAACGCGCATAATTTCGGTCTCTTTTGCAGAAATTTTTTCTATTAACTCTTTTGGTATCATGTTAACTTTAAATTTACGTATTAAATCATCGAGTTGTCTAAGTAATATTGGATCTTTGATGGTATTTTCTTTTTTCCATTTTACAAGCTGTTCATAAATACCTTTATCAGCAAACATTAAACTCAATTCTACATTAGCTGTTGTAAGAAGATCAAAAGCATCTTGGGCTGATGTTGTTTCCGCTATCCACATCAGCTTATTAGCTTGTAATTCTTTTACTGCTACTTTTTCTATAAAACCATTTAAAAAAACCTCAAAATCGCTCATACTATATCCATTACTCATAGCCAACAATGCTCCTATTAAAAAAATTTTTAACCCTTTCATAATTCTCCGCTTGTTAGGAAAAAAATAACATAAAATTACTTTTTTTTCTTACTTTTTTGTTATATACTTATGGGATGAAAAAGATTTTTATTTTCTTTATTATGGTATATCAACGCACATTTGGAATTTTATTTACGGGGAGCTGTCGTTTTACTCCCACCTGTTCTGAATATGCTATTGAAGCGATAAAAAAGCATGGCATTTTTAAAGGCAGCTATTTCACTATTAAAAGGCTCCTAAAATGTCATCCTTATCATACCTCTTCAGGGGATGATCCTGTGCCATAATAACTCCTTGTTCAATTTCGTTAAGAGTATTATACTATATTCTATAACTTGAAAATTTTTTATGAGAATAACGTTTGCTTGTTTAAAAGAGTTTTTAGATTTTTCTTTATCATGTCAGCAAATTGCGGAAAATTTAACTTGTCTGGGTATTGAGGTAGATAAGATTGAAAACGAAAAGCCCTCATTTCAAGGGGTGGTGACTGTTCTTGTTGAAGAATGTCAAAAACATCCATCTGCTGATAAGTTATCTATTGCCAAGGTTACTGATGGTAAAGACACATTTCAAGTGGTGTGTGGTGCTGCTAATTGTCGTCGTGGTCTAAAGACAGCCTTAGCCAAAGTTGGAGCTATTTTGGATAATGGAAAGAAGAAAATCGATAAAGCCAAGCTTCGCGACGTAGAATCATTTGGTATGCTTACTTCTGCTAAGGAATTAAATCTCTTTGAAGAAAGTGGAAAAATCTTGGAGTTTGATGATGACACACCTCTTGGCAAGGATGTGGGATCATTAGTTGACCCTGTTTTTGAAATTTCTCTTACTCCCAATTTAGGTCATCTTTTAAGTGGTCTTGGCATAGCAAGAGAGCTTGGTGCTTTTCTGAACAAAAAAGTAATTTTGCCCAAGATATCACTTAAAGCTGACAAGATTAAGCCTAAAGTAGAAGTGGAAGAAAAGGATCTTTGTCCGAGGTACACATGTTGTGTGATGGAAAGGGTAAAAGTAAAAGATTCTCCTTTTTGGCTTAAATATAGGTTAGAAGCTTGTGGTATAAAATCGATAAATCTCATTGTAGATATTACTAATTATACGATGCTAATGTTAGGCCAGCCCATGCATGCCTTTGATTATAATCTTATTCATGGCAAGGTTAGAATTGCCAAGACAAGTTCTCCCCTTACTTTTACTGGGTTAGATGACGTGGAAAGAAAGCTAGAAAAACCAGCGCTTTTCATTCAGGATGAAAAGGGACCCATTGCTCTTGCCGGCATTCTTGGTTTTAAAAATTCTGCCATTTCTATAAACACTCAAAATATTTTACTAGAGAGTGCCTATTTTCTTTCGAGTGGCATTCAAAGCACGAGCAAACTACTGGATTTAAAGACACAAAGTTCGATGCGTTTTGAAAAGGGCTGTGATATTAACATGGCAAGTTACAGTCTTGACTTTGCCGCTAATTTATTAAAAAAGCATTTCCCGGAAGCATCTTTATCGGAGAAAGAAGACATATTCACACCACATAAATCCAAAGAAGTAACATGTAGAGTAAAAAAAGCGAATAAACTCCTTGGAACGACTTTAAGTTTAGGGGAAATAGAAAGTATCTTCCAACAATTAGATTTTGAAATTATTTTCTCGAAAAATGAAGAGATAAAAGTAAAAATTCCATCCTATCGTCATGACATAAACATAGAGGTCGATTTAATTGAAGAAGTAGCGCGCATTTATGGATATAATAATATAGTAAAACGTCCTTCTTTATGTCGCACCTCAACTATTGCGCATGCTCCTATGTATGTTTTTGAAAATAAAGTAAAAGAGAGGCTTATTGGGCAAGGCATGCAAGAGCTTATTAGTTGTGATCTTATAAGTCCTACTTTGGCAAAAATGACAGAGGGTCTAAATCTTTCCAAAGCGGCATTAATTGAAGTGCTAAAGACGAAATCGCAAGATTTTTCTATTTTAAGACCTACGTTATTTCCCTCACTATTGAAAGTGGTGAAATACAATCAAGATCATGGTAGTAATGACATTTTTGGCTTTGAACTTAGTAGGATACATATAAAAGAAAATGGCAAATATATAGAGCAAGCGGTTTTAGCGATGATATCTTCTGGTAAATGTCATCCTCATTTTTGGAAGTTAGAGGACAGAGCAGTGGATTTTTTTGATCTTAAAGGTATTTTAGAAAATCTCTTTAAAGTTTTATTCATTACTGACTATGAATTTAAACCATCGTGCTATACTGCTTTTCATCCGAAGAGGCAAGCTGATATTTACATTAAAGAGCAAAAAGTAGGTATTATTGGACAGGCTGGTTTTAATGTAACAAAAGTTTTGGACACAAAAAAAGAAATATTTTTTGCTGAATTGAATTTAAATACGCTCTTCAAATTGCATACCAAACAAAATAAAGTGCAAGACATTTGTCCTTATCCGGCATCTCAACGGGATTGGACTGTTAAAGTTAAAGAATCTATGCCTTTTGATCGTATTATGACAGCAATTAAGCAGATAGAATCGCATCTTTTAGAAGAAGTATTTTTATTAGACATATTCAAAGGGGATGATGAAAGTAAGAACATTACTTTGAGATTTATTTATCGTGACAAAGAGAAAACTCTTCTATTTGATGAGGCAGAAAAGGAGCATAATCGCGTAATAAAAGAGGCATTTAATCTATTCTCTCTTGAAAAATAGCCTCTCTCCTACATAAGATAGAAGAAATGGAGGTAATAATGAAAATTAATCTATGGTTTTTTTCTGCTTTGGTGGTATTGAGTTTATTATCCTGTGACCGAAGCAAGAAAGATTCTTCTGTGGTATCTCAACAATTCATTCACAAATATGGATTCAATCTTTCTGAAGAGGAGTGGAACAACAGGGCAAAAAATGGCAAGGTGATTACTGTTTTAAATAGTGGTATTACTGTTACTAGCAGTTACGCCAATGGCATATTGCAAGGGGATACTACATACACATTTCCGAAGAGCAATGCTATTGCGATGGTAGATACATATCGTGATGGAGTACTTGTTAAACGTCAAATCAATGACAGTCAAGGGTTACCTCTAAAAGAAGAGAGCAATGAGTTAGATGGGCAAAAGACTGTCACATTTTGGTATGAAGATGGTTGTCCTATGAGTGTTGAGGAATACAAAAATGGCGAGTTAACATATGGAGTTTATTATAATACCAAGCATGAAGTAGAGGCCAAAGTTGAAGACAAATGTGGTGACAGGACAACTCATGATCGCAAAACAGGACAATTACTATCCAAAGACAAAATAGAAAAAGGAGATCTTGTTTTTCGTATCACTTATCATTCTAATGGCACAATTGCCTCTCAATCTTCTTATGACAAATATAGGCTACATGGTGAACAAGTGAAATTTAACGAACTTGGTAAACCTACTTACAAAGCTAATTTTGATCATGAAGTATTAAATGGCATGAAGACCACATATCAAAATGGCAATAAAGTATGGGAAATCCCCTACGTACATGGGAAGAAACATGGTATTGAAAAAACATATGATGAGAAAGGTAAAGTAACAAGTGAGATAAAGTGGGACAATGGTCAAAAACATGGTAGTGCTCGTTATTTTAGCCTAGACAATACGCGCATTGAATGGTATTTTCATGGGAAAGAAGTCTCTGCACAAGATTATGTTGATCTTGAGCGTCAAGAGAAATTCTTGGCTAGTTTTCCTCGTCTTAAAGTGACGAAATAATCTTTTTAGAAGACCTTCTGTTTTTAAAGAAGGTCTTTTATTTATTAATAAAATAGCGGCAACGTCTTTGATGTTTACTTTGATGATCTGCAAGTTGGTGATGATCTTAGGTGGCGGTTTTAGCATTTTCTAAAAAAATCTTTTAAAAGAAAAAAAATAAATGTAAAATTTTTTTAATTTTTTTTGGAGGGATATATGTTTTTTTTTAGATTTTTCTTATTTTTAATAGTAAGTACGTTATGTTGGGCAAAAAGCGCTACTTATGTGACCTACAATCCTACTTCCAGCACAATACAGCCATCCGATGCAATTGTAACAGCCGTAACTACAAACTTTAATGACAACAATCAAGCTATGGCATTAATGAAAATCAAAAAAAATGATACTGATGCTTACGCAATACAAATGGCCAGTAGCGACAATGGCGGTGAAACTTGGCAGTCTGAGGCACCTACATTTTATAGTACACATGAATATGTCACATCTCCATTAGCGATTAACAATGAAGGTTATGGTTTTATACTTGATTCGTTATTTGCATATGATGACACTTGTTTAAACCTGGAGCTGAGGGGAATGTATATGTTTCTCAGCATGTCACTTGATCGTTCAGCTACTGGAACATATTCTTCTTTAAGTGCGGCCATGTCAGACAATTCTAACAAGTTGATAGGCAGTTGGGTGAAAGAAGATGAAGGTGTTTATACTCTTTTTTCTATATGGGGCAAAGGTGAACAGGGAATTATATTTTATGACTGGGTCTTTGGAGATAATCAACTCTTATTATCAAGCGATACTCCTATTACCCGTGTGCAATGTGTACTCAATGATAACGACGAAGCAGCACTAATCTTCATAAAAGACCACTTGACATATGTTATGACATCTACTGATGCTGGTCATACTTGGTCATTACCTCAAGTTATTTCTTCATCCAATGCTTCTTATGCTCAACTCACGATAAATAATTCTGGTAATTTAGCTGCTTTTTGGATTGTTACAGGAGAATCCTCTCAATCTATTATTGTCAGAACCTCTTCTGATAAGGGAACCACCTGGGCAGAACCTCTAACCATATCAAATCCTGATGAGTATGTAACAAATTTTATGGCTTACATGAATGCTAATGGTCAAATATTATTAGGTTACAAATATCAACTAGCGGATTTAGAACAATGTGTAGCTTCCGTATGTTCTCTTAATGCTGGGAACACGTTTACTCTCGCACAAACATTATGGGTAGGAGGAGGTACAGTGGGCAATGTTTTTATCGACCTAAATAACATAAACGATCTGGGACAAGCGTTCGGTGCTGTCAGTTTTTCAGTTGGGCAATCGCTAATGGCTAGCTATACGTATAATGCTGGAGTATTATGTGCTGCGCCGACAGCTGTAGCAAGTAATGTTCAAAACAATGCGGATTTAGCTTTAAACAATACTGGAGCTATGATTGTTTCTACGATTAACGCAAATAATTCCTTCGACACATTAACAGCTGATCTTTTTACCATTAATTTAAATTCCACGCAAACAAAACTACTCTTACAACGAGATATTGTAAGTGGGTTCCAAGGAACCACAATAAGTTATGCTACGAAATATAATATTTACGATAACATGACAGGAAAATTGTTATTTTCTGGAGATACTCTTTCTGCAGACTTACATGCGCAATTAGCTAATAATCAATCTTATTTCGTAACCTGGACAAATACTTTTGGCGAAGAAAGTGCTCCGATGGAAATATCCATACCTTGAATCTTTTTAACATGAATCAAGCAGATTTCCTTGTTTCATAACAAGGCCGGGAATTTTTAGACTTTTAGTTGTGCAATCCAAGACCGCTGTGCAACGGCCGCGAACGCGATAAACATTTGAGGTAACAAGCATGGCGCTATGGTATATAGCGCCATTTACGTAGAAAAATCTTATTGTGCTGCAGGTGGTGTAGCATCAGATTCTTGTTGTTCTATTCCATCTTCATCTTCATCTTCATCATCATCTATTGAAGAATCTTCATCTTCATCATCTGTTGATGAATTATCATCTGCTTTTGGTTCTTCTTTTTTCTTTTGTACAGATTGATCATCTTGTGTTGGTGTGGCTGGGGTTGTCGTATCTTTAGCTACTGGTGTAGCAACTGGTTGCGTAGCAATAGGTTGCTCGACTGGTTGTGTAGCAACTGGTTGCTCGACTGGTTGTGTAGCAACTGGTTGCTCGACTGGTTGTGTAGCAACTGGTTGCTCAATAGGTTGCTCAGCAACTGGTTGCGTAGCAATTGGTTGCTCGATTGGTTCAACTGGTTGTTGAACGTTAGCAGTTTCTTCTTGTACTGCTGGAGGCACAACTGAAGTATCTTGTGCTACTTGTTCTTTTTCATTTTTATTAAAAAGATCGGAACAAAACTCACTTTGTCCTTCTTTTTTTGATTTACATCCGCATACCAAGGTTAGGGCGCTAACCAGCAAAAACAATTTTAATTTCATAAATTTGCTCCTTAAAAATTTTTTCTAAATTTGAACATTACATTTCTCATTTCAATAATAATATCATACTCAAACTAACATTTAAGTAAATACCCTCCTTTTTACTTGGCACGTTTTTTGCATCTTTTCTTATTACAAACAAGTGAGGTTTTTTATGGAGAAGGAGCTGAGGGAAAGGATAGCAAAGCTAGAGAGCATAAACGATCAACTATCTGCTGAACTAAAATTTTTAGACATTTTAGCTCGCAAGTTGGGATTTGAGCATGGGATCAAAACGCTGAAAGCTGCAGCCTTAGAGCTTTTGGACGAGCAGGAGCATGAAACTTTTTAATGCCGGCAAAACTTACTGAGATGTGTAATTTCTGCTCATTGCCGGCAAGCGCGAAATCACACGTAACATCTTAGTTATTAGCGTCTTATCTAAAACATAGAAAAATTCTATTTTTTGATTTCTTGAATAAAAACCTCTAGTGATATACTATTTTTATCTTTAAGACAAAAAGACATGGGAGAAAAAAGATGAGCCGTTATACAGGGCCGAAGAATCGTATTGCGAGGAGATTTGGTGCTAATATTTTTGGTAAGGCGCGTAATCCTCTTTTACACAAGCCGAATCCTGCTGGTATGCATGGTGCTAAGCACAAGAAGAAATCCGACTATGGTGTTTTGATGGAAGAGCAGCAGAAGTTAAAGGCTATTTATGGAATGATGTCGAGAAAGCAATTGTTGAAAGCGTACAAAACGGCATTGAAACAACCCGGCAATACGGATCATAATCTTTTATCCATATTGGAAAGTCGTCTAGACAACATTGTGTATCGTTTACGTTTTGCACCTACTATTTTTGCTGCTCAGCAATTAGTATCACATGGGCACATATTAATTAATGGTAAGAAGGTAAATCGCAAATCCTTTAAAGTTACTCCTGGGATGATCATTTCATTACGCGACAAGGCGCAGAAGATGGTAATTGTGAAAGCCTCACAAGAAGCTACTACGAGAGAAATTCCTACTTATTTAGAACTTGAGAATCCCTCTTTAGGAAAGATGATCACGGTGCCGCAATATGATCAAATTTCTTTGCCGGTGGTGGTAAACATTTCTCACGTTTGTGAATTTTTGGCTCACGCATCGTAGAATAGTTGTTTTTTTCCTATGGAGGATAAATAACTTTGTGAAATTGTTATTATTCTCTAAAATGAAAACATGTTACATGATGATATTTTAGTTGGTGCGCACATGTCTATTTCTGATGGTGTTGACAAAGCGCTATATGATGGGCATGCTATTGGTGCTAATATTGTACAGATATTTACTGCTAATCAAAGGAGCTGGGTAACCAAGGATTTTTCTCAAGAAGATATTTTTCTTTTTCTTCGGGCGCAAAAAGAGACAAAAATATCTCACATAATGAGTCACAACAGTTATTTAATTAATCTTGGATCTAACAAAAAAGTTTTACTCTCCGGTAGTCGCAAAGCCATGCAAGAGGAACTAGTGCGATGTGAGCAACTAAATCTATCCTATTTAAATTTTCATCCGGGATCTGCTACAGGAAGTGATGAAAAGACATGTTTAGATACCATTGTAGAAAGTCTTTTAATGTTAAGGCCAAAAGGTAATGTCATTTTACTCATAGAGACGACAGCTGGACAGGGTTCATGTGTGGGGTACAAATTTGAACATCTTGCTTACATAATAGAAAAAGTTGACGGGAAAATTCCTCTTGGCGTTACAATAGATACGTGTCATATTTTTGCTGCGGGGTATGACATTAGGACAAGAGAGAATTGGGAGGCGACGCTCAAGCAATTTGATGATATTATTGGGTTAAAACACTTAAAAGCTTTCCATGTTAATGATTCCATTGCTTCTTTAGGGGAACGCAAGGACAGGCATGCTCCTTTGGGCAAAGGCAAAATAGGATTGGAATCATTTAAATTTATCATGCAGGACAAAAGGGTAAAACACTTGCCCAAATATTTAGAGACACCTTTTGGTGAAGAGAATTGGGCAAAGGAAATCAAACTTTTAAAAACGTGGGCAAGATTATGATTACAAAAATAAAGCAAATATTAAGTGATTCGGAAAATTTTTTAGGCAAGGTTATTGAAGTAGCTGGCTGGGTGAAGACGGTAAGGGAGCAGAAGAACATTGTTTTTTTACATTTGAATGACGGCTCATGTTTTGCAAATTTGCAAATTCTTGGTGACATAAAAGATATTACTACTGGTTCTGCGATCAAAGTGCTTGGGGAGGTTGTTAAGAGTCCATCGCAAGGGCAATGTGTGGAGATGAGAGCCAAAGACATTCACATTTATGGTAAATGTGATGCGAACAAATATCCTCTACAGAAAAAAACCCATTCTTTTGAATTTTTAAGAACGATTGCTCACTTAAGATCTAGAACGAACACACAAGGGGCCTTAGCAAGAGTACGAGAAGAGATGACTTTTGCTACTCACAAGTTTTTTCATGACAATGGTTATTTATTCATGCCCTCCCCTATTATTACTGGGTCAGATTGTGAAGGTGGTGGTGAGTTATTTAGAGTAACCACTCTTCCTCCAAAGGAAGACAATTTAACGAAGGACTATTTTGGCAAGGCGGCGTATTTGACTGTTTCCGGTCAACTCAATGCAGAAACATTTGCTTGTGCTCTTGGCAGTGTCTACACTTTTGGTCCTACATTTCGAGCGGAAGGATCAGAGACATCGCGTCATCTTTCAGAATTTTGGATGATAGAACCTGAGATAGCATTTTGTGACATTTATGGGCTTATGGACACTTCTGAGAAATACATAAAATACATGATTGAATGGGCACTTAAGAACTGTCATGAAGATCTTTTATTCTTTGACAATTTTATCCAGAAAGGGCTGATTGCTAAGTTAGAAAAGAGTGCGAAAAATCCCTTTGCTAAAATTCCTTATACTGAAGCTATTTCCATATTAGAAAAATCGAATGAAAAGTTTGAATTTCCTGTAAAGTGGGGATTAGGATTGCAATCGGAGCATGAGAGATATTTAGCGGAGAAATATTTTAATGACATTGTTATTGTTTACAACTATCCCAAGGAAATCAAGGCCTTTTACATGAGGCAAAATGAAGATGAAAAAACAGTAGCGGCCATGGACATTTTAGCTCCTGGTATTGGCGAAATTACTGGTGGATCTCAAAGGGAAGAGCGTTTAGATATACTTTTGAAAAAGCTCAAAGAGTTCAAGTTAAAACCTGAGGATTATTGGTGGTATTTAGAACTTCGCGAATATGGTTCTGTTCCTCATGCGGGTTTTGGTTTAGGGTTTGAGCGATTTTTACATTTTGTTACCGGTATTGAAAACATTCGTGATTTGATACCCTTTCCGCGCTATCCGGGTCATCTTGATTTTTAAGATGATATGTACATATTCTCATTTTTCTAATAACAAAGGGAAAAAAAATGATTTTCTCTTGCCAAATGATTTTTTTTTTGTTATTTAGCAAATTATGTCAGGTGTAGGACCTATTAGTTCTTCTAATCATCCTACGGGGGCGCACAAACCCTCGAGTGGACATCATATTTCTTCCAAGGATTTTGATAAAATCACGGGGTCGCATACTGTTTTAGGTATGCATCTCAATAAAAAAGAGTATCAAGCTTTTCTTCAAAACGAATCCAAGATATTGCTTACGTGCATGAAAGAGCAAGAAGCACGGCTAAAGAAGGCCAATGAAGAGCTAAAAAAAGCCTTACTTGGTGAAGAATAATTTTAAATATTTTTCTACATAATTCCACAAAATTATGTTAAAATTAATATCCTATGGAACACATTTTTTTAGTTGATAGAACTACTAGGTTGGATAAGTTATTACAAGAAAAATTTCCTGAGCACTCACGTACTTATTTTCAATATCTTATTGAAGAAGGCTTTGTTTTACTGAATGGTAAGAAAGTGAAAAAGAAAGAAGAGCCTAAAATTGGTGATGAGGTGAGAATAACATTTTTTTCTCTTCCAAAGCCATCACTTGAGCCGGAAAAGATTTCATTAAATATCATTTATGAAGACGAAGACATTATAGTGATAAATAAGCCTGCTGGTATGGTAGTACATCCGGCATGTGGTAACTGGTCAAAGACGCTGGTTAATGCTCTACTTTTCCACTGTGAGAATCTAAAAGACATCAATACCGATGATTTTAGACCTGGCATAGTACATCGTTTAGACAAAGACACATCTGGGTTAATAGTTGCTGCCAAGACTAATAAGGCAAAAGAAAAGCTTATTTTATCCTTTAAGGAAAAGAGAATTGAAAAAAAATATTTAGCTATTTGTGTGGGAAAACCTCCTGAAGGTCTTTTTTCTGCTCCTATTTGTCGTCATCCCAAGATGCGCAAAAAGATGACCATATCCTCCTCTGGCAAGGCTGCATCATCTAGTTTTAAGATACTAGCCTCTAAGGAATTACTATCTTTTTTAGAAGTTACTCTTCTTACTGGGAGAACTCATCAAATAAGAGTGCATTTAAGTCACTTAAAAACGCCAATTTTAGGTGATTCTCTTTATGGGAACGAGGCATTAAATAAGAAATTTAATGTTAAAAGACAACTATTACATGCGCACAAACTTTCTTTTGCACATCCTTTATCTGATAAAATTTTATCTTTTATTGCTCCCCTACCTGACGATATGTTATCATTTTTCTCCGTATAAGTATGAATGCGATTAATTATTTTCCGCTTCTTGGTCCTTGGAAAGATGTTACGTGTGCACTTTTTAATGATTTGCATTTTGTCATGCGTACCAACATCAAGGCTACTGAATTTCGCAAAACGCAATTGGAAAATGCTATTGCCAATAATGGTGTATTGCAAGCATTCATCGCACAAGGTATACCAAACAACAATAATGAACTACGTCGTCAGTTGTTTGGCCCAACAATTTTAGCTTTGCTCCAAGACCAGCAAGCAGAGTTGAACCATCTTAATACATTATTACAGGAACAATGGCCCAGCATCGAAACAGTTAAACGTAGATCTTATAGTTATTTAATTGGCAATGCCTTTTCACTACTTATCGTGACATTATCCTATTTATTTGCCACATCTGTTTTTCCTCTTCTAATTATCCTTGCAACTCCTGTGATGTTATCGCTTAGTTTACGAAGTATAATAATCTATAAGTGTAGTTCCAGAACAAATCCGCAACCGGTAAGATTAAATCCACAACCGGTGCTCACTGTATTAAGCTAATAATTTATCAAATAAAAACATAAAATCTTCTAAATAAGTTGCTTCCAACCCCGACAATATGTTAGCATTTTTTCCGTATAAGTATGAATGCGCTTAGTTATCTTCCGCTTCTTGGTCCTTGGAAAGATTTGATGAGGGTCGATGTTTTTAATGATTTTTGGTATGTAACATCTACTCAACCCCATATACAGCAACTTGAATTGGCTTTTGCCACTACGTATAGAGAGCATATGGAGGCTGTACAGAGACACAGAGCCGAGCTGGCAGCGCAAGTAGAGGGCATGCATCCAGATGATAACGAAGTAGTTAGACTGACCCGTGCACTTGTTGAACCCCAACTCGCGAGGTTAGACAACATAATTGTTAATAGAAGAGATGCTCATTTAGACGAGATACGTCAATTAAACAATCGAAGGATCGAAGCGATCAAACACAGATCCTACAGTTATGTGATCGGAGATATCCTTACATTGCTCTTAATTCCGTTAATCTGTTTCGTTACAGAGCCATTCTCGTTGACTAAATTTTCCTATAACAAAATTAATCGTTGAAAAGTAATTTACCCCACATCCTCTCCATAAATGTCTTGTTCCAACCACGAAAAAGATTAAAATTCACCCCAAACATA
>Ga0233425_10007973_pt1 | contig 14425 bp, 13 predicted proteins | sample Watercolumn_Towu_2_FD_181712 | JGI IMG/M metagenome (GOLD analysis project Ga0233425, IMG submission 181712) | Freshwater microbial communities from Lake Towuti, South Sulawesi, Indonesia - Watercolumn_Towuti2014_140_MG | ecosystem: Environmental > Aquatic > Freshwater > Lake | place...
CCCGATGTCCAGGCTTGGTTGACAAGGGTCGGGCCGGGGGCGTATAGTAGCCGTCCAACGCGGCGGCCAGTCTGGAGGAGGGCCGGCGCGACACGCGTTGTTTGGGGGAGCGCGGAGCCCTCAGGGGAGTAGCACGTTCCGGCGTCAGGCGATGTTTGAGACCCTCACCGAGAACCTGAAGGGCGCGTTCCGCCGGCTGGGCAGCAAGGGCCGCGTCACCGACGCAGACCTGCGGCGCGGGCTCAAGGAGATCCGCACCGCGCTGCTCGACGCCGATGTGAGCTACCCGGTCGTCAAGAGCTTCGAGCGGCGGCTGCGCGACAAGGCGCTCGGGGCGGATGTGCTGAAGGGCCTGAACCCGGCGCAGCAGCTCGTCAAGATCACCCACGACGAGCTGGTGCACCTGCTGGGCGAGCGGGCGGCGCCGATCAAGCTGGCCAAACAGCGGCCGACCATCGTCATGCTCTGTGGCCTCCAGGGCTCGGGCAAGACGACCATGGCCGGGAAGCTTGGCCGCCGGGCGAAGGGCGATGGGCTGAAGGTCCTGTTGGTCGCGACGGACATCTACCGGCCCGCCGCGATCCAGCAGCTGCAGGTCGTGGGCGAGCAGGCGGGTGTCGACGTCTTCCAGATGGGTCAAAACAACCCGGTCGACATCGCGAAGGCCGCCGTCAGCCACGCGAGGTCGGCGGCCCACGACATCGTCATCATCGACACCGCTGGCCGTCTGCACATCGACGATGAGATGATGCAGGAGGCCGCCGCGATCGAGACGGCGTTCGAGGAGGTCGAAACGCTCCTCGTCGTGGACTCGATGACCGGTCAGGACGCGGTGAACGTCGCGGAGGCGTTCAACCAGCGGCTGAGCATCGATGGGGTCATCCTCACAAAGCTCGACAGCGACGCCCACGGCGGCGCCGCCCTCAGCGTCCGTGAGGTGACGGGACGGGCCATCAAGTTTGTCGGAACCAGCGAGCATCTGGACGGGCTGGATGTCTTCCACCCGGACCGGATGGCGCAGCGGATCCTCGGTCAGGGCGACATCCTGACGCTCATCGAGCGCGCGCAGCAGACCCTGGACGCCAACCAGGCGGCCGAGATGCAGCGCAAGCTCCTCGAGGATGAGTTCGACCTCGAGGACTTCCGACAGCACCTGCGCTCGGTCCGGAAGATGGGCCCGCTGGACCAGATCCTGAAGATGATCCCCGGCGCCGAGAACATGCCCGGGATGATCCCCTCCGCTGAGGAGGGCGAGGCTGAGCTGGACCTCGTGGACGCGGTGATCTGCTCGATGACGCCGCACGAGCGCCAGGACCCGGAACTCCTGAACGGGAGCCGCCGCCGCCGAATCGCTCGGGGCAGCGGTCGCACCGTACAGGAGGTCAACATCGTCGTGAAGCAATGGAAGGAGCTGCGGGAGATGATGCGCGGCGTGGCCAAGGGCCAGCCCCTGCAGCTCGGCGACCTGATGATCGGACGCCAGAAGAAGGTCAAACAGCGACGGCCGTTTTGAACGGCAACGGCGGGGATCGGTGACCGACGACTCCGCACGACGAGAGGAGACTGGGAGTTGGCAGCACGCATCAGACTGAAGCGCGTGGGGGCGAAGAAGAACCCCCATTACCGAATCGTCGTCATGCACGGCACGAAGCCGCGCGATGGGGCGGCAGTGGAGGAGTTGGGCCACTACGATCCCCGCAAGGCCGATCCGATGCCCGTGTTCCCGAACCCCGACCGGGCGCTGCACTGGCTCATGACCGGGGCGGAGCCCACGGATACCGTGCGCTCGCTGCTGCGGAAGGCGGGGATCTGGGCCAAGTTCGCTGCGGCGCGCAGACCCAAGCCGGAGACCCGCGAGAGCGCGGCGACCGCCTGACCCGGCGTTCGGCCCACCGAACCGTGCATCGGGAGCCGGGCCACCGGCCTCCGGCGCTGAGGGGACCCACGGCGATGCAGGAGCTCATCGAGTACCTCGTCCGGGAACTGGTGGACGATCCTGACAGCGTGCGTATCGAGCCGGTCGAGGATCAGGGCTACATGGTCTACCAAGTGCACGTGGCTCCGGCCGATCTGGGGAAGGTGATCGGTCGGCGGGGTCGGATCGCCAACGCCCTGCGCGTCGTCGCGAAGGCCGCAGGACTGCGCGAGCGGGCGCGGGCGTCGGTCGAGATCGTGTCTTAGTCGGCAATCAGCGCCGGTTACCAGTTTCCTCCGGACGTCGGCGCAAACCGGTAACGGCCACTGACTCCCTGCGCCCCATCGGGGCTTGAGCAAGTGTGAGAGGCGGACAGCAAGATGGCATCTGTGACCGTGAAGCGCAGCGTGCTGCTCAAGGCGGTTGTGACCGAGAGGCTGAAGGCGGAAGTGGCGGAGGAGCTACAGCAGGCTGCGGCTGAGATCGCGGGTCGTATCGAGGAGCTCGACACGGCCGGCCGACGGTACATCTCGGACCTGCAGCGGACCGATCTGCAGCGGGCCATGGCCCTCCGCACGCAGGTGGAGACCGAGAAGCGCCGCCAGCAGGAGGTGCATGACCAGCTCCTGCAGCGACGCGAGGCGGTGGGGCAGTGGGAGCTGGGCTCGGAGGTGGTGCGCGGCACTATCGAGGGCACCGTGGAGGTCAACGAGGGCGATAACCTCGCCGTCCTCCTCGGCGGCACCGAGATCGTGGTGGAAGATGATGTGGTGAAGACGATTCGCGAGCTCTCCGCCTCGGAGCTGTCGACCCGGCTGCAGGACGCCATTGCCGCCGGCGCGGCTCAGGAGAGCGAGGAGCAGGATGTCCTCGGCCGGATCGAGACGCCCTGACGGCGCGGCGGGCGACTGGGTGGTCGTCGGCGCCGTGGTCGGTGTGCACGGCGTCCGAGGCGAGGTCCGCGTGGCGCCCACGGCCGAGCGGCCGGGGCGGCTGGGCGAGCTGCGCTCGGTCCGACTGGCCCTCCCCGACGGCCGCACCATCGAGGCCCGCATCATCGACTACCGGCCCTACGAGGGCAAGGGCGTCGGCCTGCTGCGCTTCGAGGGCTACGAGGACCGCACGAAGGCCGGAGCCCTCCGCGGTGCGCAGCTATTGGTGCCGCCGGAGGCGTCGCCGCCGCTCCCGCCGGGCGAGTACTACGAGTGGCAGCTCGTGGGGCTGATGGCGGTAACCGTCGACGGGCGAGAGCTGGGCCCGGTCGAGGAGATCCTGCAGACCGGCGCCAACGACGTCTTCGTGACTCGCACCTGCCTGATCCCGGTGATCCCGGACGTCATCCGCTCCGTCGACCTGCCGGGGGGACGGATTGTGGTGGAGCCGCTGGAGGGGATGATCGACGGCAGTGGTCAGTGACCGGTGCCGGGCCACTCGCTCATGCGCATCGACATCGTCACCCTGTTTCCTGAGCCGGTTCGGTCGATGCTGGACTACAGCATCCTGGGCCGCGCGCGGGAGCGGGGCGCGGTGATCGTGGAGGTGCACGACCTGCGGGACTGGACCGCCGACCGGCATCGCAGCGCCGATGACTACCCGTACGGCGGCGGGGCCGGGATGGTGATGAAGCCGGAGCCCGTCTGCGAGGCGGTGGATGACCTGCGTGAACGCACCGGCGCCCGGCGGGTGGTGTACATGACCGCGCAGGGCCGGCCGCTGACGCAGGCGTTGGTGGAGGAGCTGGCGGCCGAGGCGGCGCTCATCGTGGTCAGCGGGCACTACGAGGGCCTCGACGAGCGGGCGCGACAGCTCGCGATCACGGACGAGGTCTCCATCGGGGATTACCTCCTGACCGGGGGCGAGCTGCCGGCGTTGGTCCTCACGGACGCGGTGGCGCGGCTGCAGCCGGATGTGCTGGGCTGCTTGGCCTCCACGGACGAGGAATCGTTCGTCGACGGGCTGCTGGAGTACCCGCACTACACTCGCCCGCGCGGCTACCGGGGCCTGGACGTGCCCGAGGTGCTGCTGGGCGGGAACCATGAGGCCATTCGGGTGTGGCGGAGGCGGGAGTCGATCCGCCGCACATGGGAACGGCGGCCGGACCTTCTGGAGACGGCCGACCTGGATGCCGACGATGAGGCGTTCCTGGCCGAGCTGCGGCGAGGGGCGTCAGAGGGGACGACCACTTAGGGGACAGACAAGGGAACTCGCTGAGGCCGAGTTCCGTCGTCAGTCTCCGGGCAATCGAGGGGCGAACGATGCAACAGCAGCTGATGCGCGAGATTCAGGCCGAACATCTGCGGGACCCCGAGTTCATCCCGCAGTTCCGACCGGGCGACACGGTGAAGGTGCACCTGCGCCTCGTCGACGAGGTGAAGACCCGCAAGGCCGACAAGAGCACCGGGGCCAAGAGCACCGAGGCGCGCGTACAGGCCTTCGAGGGTGTCTGCATCTCCCGCCGGGGCACCGGCATCGATGAGACCTTCACGCTCCGCCGCGCGAGCGGGCAAGTCGGGGTGGAGCGCACGTTCCTCCTGAACTCCCCGCACATCGACAAGATCGAGGTCACGCGCCTCGGGCGCGTGCGGCGGGCGAAGCTGTACTACCTGCGGAGCCGGGTGGGCAAGCGCGCTCGCGTGAAGGCCGCGCGGCACAAGGGCGCCTGACCCCGGAGGTGCGCGTGATTGCGTTCGACCGGCCCTGGCATGTGGTGGGTCTGATCGGGCTCGTGGTGGCGGTGCGAGTCGTGATCCCCCGCCTCCGCTTCCTGGGCCGGTTGCGCGCTCCGCTGCTGGAGTTCGACGACAGCCTTCTCATCGCGCTGCTGGTGGTCTTCTGCGTGCTGCGCCCCTTCGTGGTGCAGGCCTTCTACATCCCCAGCGGCTCCATGCTCCCGACCCTTCAGGAGAAGGACCGCATCCTCGTCCTGAAGTTCTGGTACCACCTGACGCCGCCTCGGCCCGGCGACATCGTCGTCTTCCGGGCGCCCAAGGCCGCCTACTACAGCAACCCCGCCGAGAACCACGACCTGTCCGAACAGAAGGACTTCATCAAGCGTCTCGTAGGTGTACCGGGCGATCGGCTGCGGGTCAACGACAACGCGCTCTTCCGAAACGGCCGCCCCGTCGAGGAGCCGTACATCGAGTCCCCGCCCTTCTACGGCTGGCCGCTGGACCCGCTGAACGATGTGACCGTCCCGCCGCACCGCTACGTCGTGCTGGGGGACAACCGCAACAACAGCAACGACAGCCATCGCTGGACGCTACCGACGCGCGGCCGCTCCGAGGTCCATGCGCCCTTCGTCTCGGGCGATGACCTCCTCGGGCGGGCGTGGCTCATCTTCTATCCGCTGGACCGGATTCGGGTTCTGCGGTAACGGAAGCGGCAAGTCGCGGGCACTTACGCCAACCAGGTGGACCACTGACGGGTGACAGCGCTTCTACTCGTACCGTGCGCAGAGAGAGCCGTGTCGCCCGAGCACCTGTCACCTGTAACCTGCAACCTGTAACCGCCGCCCTGGCAGGAGGTGGAGACATGGCCTTCGACCGACCCTGGCAGATCGTCGGACTGATTGCTGTGGCGGTGGCGCTCCGGCTGGTGCTGCCGCGGCTGGGGAGTCCGGGCCGGTGGCGCGACCAGCTCCTGGAGTTCGATGACAGCCTGCTGATCGCGGTCCTGGTGGTGTTCTGCGTGGTGCGGCCGTTCGTGTTGCAGACGTTCTACATCCCCAGCGGGTCGATGCTGCCGACGCTCCAGGAGAAGGACCGGATCATCGTCCTGAAGTTCTGGTATCACGTGCAGGAGCCCAAGGCAGGGGACATCGTGGTCTTCCGGGCGCCGAAGTCGGCGTACTACAGCAACCCCGGCGAGAACCCGGATCTGGGGGAGCAGAAGGACTTCATAAAGCGGCTGGTGGCGACGCCGGGCGACCGGCTCAGGGTCTTCGACAGCGTGCTCTACCGGAACGGCCAGCCGCAGCCGGAACCGTACATCGAGTGGCCCAAGGCGCTGCCCTGGCCCGGTGACGGTCGCGAGGACCTGACCCTGCCGCCGAACCAGTTCGTCGTGATGGGCGACAACCGGAACAACAGCAACGACAGCACGCGCTGGTTGCTGCCAACGTACGGGCCAGGCCGGGTCAGCGCGCCGTACGTGTCGCGCGAGATGCTGCTGGGCAAGGCGTGTCTGATCTTCTGGCCCGTGAACCGCATCCGGCTGCTGCGGTAAGGCGGTCCGTTTCGGTGCGCCCGCAACCCCCGACCCGCAACCCGCAACCGCCTCCCCCCGAGCTCTGGCGCATCGACCGACACTACCTCGCGGCCGGGAGGCGGGCCGTGGCCGGCGTCGATGAGGCCGGGCGCGGCGCGCTGGCGGGCCCGGTAGTGGCGGCGGCGGTGGTGCTGCCCGGGGAGGGGGAGCTGGCAGGGGTCGGCGACTCGAAGCGCCTGACTCCCGAGCAGCGGTGGGTTCTGTACCGGGTGATCCGCGCGCACGCCGAGGGCGTGGCAATCGGCGTGGTTGAGAGCGACATCATCGACCGGGCCAACATCCTGCGGGCGACCCACCACGCAATGGCGGCGGCCCTCGGGAGGCTGCATCCGGCGGCGGACTTCGCGCTCATCGATGGGCTGCCCGTCGAGGGGCTCCCCACGGCGCATCGATGCCTCGTGAAGGGCGACCTGCACAGCTACGTGATCGCCGCGGCGTCCATCGTCGCCAAGGTCACGCGCGATCTCCTGATGACCGACCTCGACGCGCTGTACCCCGGGTACGGCTTCGCCGAGCACAAGGGCTATGGCACCGCCGCCCACTGCGCGGCGATGCGGCGCCTCGGCCCGTGCCCCATCCACCGCCGCACCTTCGAGCCTGTCGCCCAGCTCCTGCGGCCCACGCTGCCAGAGCTGCGACCGCAAGAGACGTGATTCCGCTCAGATTCATGGTCTCACTCCTCCTGAAGGGCGCGCCGACGGGCTCACACCAACGCGTCGCCCTGACCCTCCCGGGCCGCCATCCTCGCCTTCCGTAGGGCCCAGTAGTTGCGGTACCATCCCACCATCCCGGTGCCCACCAGTCGGGACTGGAGCCGCACGCAGCCGTCCTCCGGCAGCCGGTCATGGTCCTCGGTCAGGAAGACGGTGAAGTGCTCCGGCACTTGCCTGAAGTGACCTGCCACCTCGGCGGCTTCCTCAAGGGCGCCGGGATCTCCGAGCCGGGCCAGCGCGCACAGGAAGTGCGAGCCGGCGCCGCTCGCCGGTCGCTCCCGTGCCTGGTGGACGAGGAAGTCGGGCTCGAGGTTGTAGATGCCCCGCGGCACGGTGAAGGGCTCGAAGTCGGGCTCATGGACCTCCGGGTTCTGGTGGCACACGTAGCGGACCATCCCAGGCATGGTGTAGGTGGCCCGCTGCTCGCGCCACATCTCGCGGCCCCGGTCCAGGAGCGCCTGCGGGAACGCCTCCCGGAACTGAGGCCCCATCAGGTCCGCCAACATCACCATGTCTCCGCCCCAGTTGAAGGTCTCGTAGGCGTTGTAGGCGGGGTCTCGGAACAGCAGCACCCTCTCTTGCAGATGCTCGCGCCACTTCCCGTCTCCGGTCACCTTCGCCGCGAAGGCGAGAGCCGGCAGGTAGAAGCTGCCCGCGTGCTGCTGCGTGCTCTGCCACTCATGCATCAGCGCCTTGTACCACAGGTACCGGAAGCCCTGACGCTCGTACCAGGAGAGGGTCGCGACGACGATGTCGGCGATCTCGTCCTTCGCAGGTCCCGAGGCATGACGCCATAGACCGTACAGCCCGCTCAGGAGCGGGCTGGCCTGGTCGGTGCCGAGCGGCTCGGCCCATCTCGCCATGGTCTCGAACCCACCCGCGAAGCCCCCATAGGGCCGCAGGAAGGCGCCGCTTCCGAACACCTGCGAGGCGTAGTAGACCAGCCGGTACGGCTCCCAGACTCGCCACGCCTCCTCCAGAGCTGGGGGATCGCCGGTGACCTCGAGCTTGAGGACCAAGGCCTCCATGTACAGCCCCGCGGTAAGCACGGAATCCTCGTGGGTCCAGTATGTCGCGGGGTCGTCGTGGCCGCGGTAGGGACGACGGAGATGCTCGACGGCGGCCGGCTCAAGCGGCTTCCCTGACCGGACATCAATGTACGAGTACATGAGTCCATCGGGGCCGAAGAGATGCTCCCGGATGTAGCGCTCCACTTCCTCCGCGGTCTGGTGCAGGTCGGCGTTCATGGCTCTGTCTTCCCTTCCCATGCAGTGGAAGATGGGCAGTGACGCAACGCTCTCTCGCGGGTCCACGGGTGCGTCCGTTGGTGGCTGCCCGTCAGTGTCAGCGCAGGAGAGGATGCCGACCCGGCTGGTTGACAGGCCGGACTGGCCCGGCTTGGGATGGGAATGGGCTTGCTATACAGTCTGTCTGCGAGGGCTGTCAAGCCCGCAGTTCGGGGGACACCATACACAACTCCGGAGGTGTGGAGGGCGTTGTCCCGGGGACTCGGGCGATTGGGCTTGCGGGTCTTGGAGGGCGGCGTGGAGGAGTTCGAGGAGTCCTTCGGCGGCTGGGTAAGGCGCCTGATCTGGTCCTTGACCGCCGCAAGGCGGGCCGGGAGACCCAAGGCGATCTCAACGAGTTCCGCCTTGGAGAGCTGCTCCAACCGCTCGCGTGCCATGGCGGCGACCCCTGGTGTGACTGTGAGCGCGACCGGGTTGCCTACCTGCATGGACCTCCCGGGTCATTGCTCCGCCGGCGCTCTCGCCTCTGGCCGGACAGAAGTACTTGCAGTCGTCGTCAACAACACCACCTCGTCCACGCCCTCTGAGTTCGTGAAGATGCGATCACCCTCCACCCAGAACTTGCTGTTGTAGAAGAAGCATGGGAGCGTCTGGACCTTCTCCAACGTCAGGGGGTCTCCGCGCCAGCGCCAGACTCCCACACCGGCCCCCCGCCCCGATACGAGCAGGTAGTCCCCGAAGAACAGGGCACCCTCAGAACCGCAGCCTTCGTAGCTCCTTGCGAGTGTGGGAGCCCGCGGGTCCGAGACGTCGAACAACGAGAACGTGCCCGCCTCGCAGACGACGAGGTATCTGCCGTCCGGACTGAAGGCGCTGCCCTGGGTGCCCTTGCCGCCCGGGGTGGGCATGTCTGCCAGGAGCGAGGGCTGCGCGGGGTCGCTCACATCCAGGAGCACGATCCGGCTTGCACCAGAGAAGGCCAGCACCCGGCCCGACGGCGAGACGCTGATGTCGTGGCCCCAGGGGCTCGAGCCGGCCTTCACGATGCTGAGCAGCTGCGGCCGCGCGGGCTCGGACAGGTCGAAAGTTGCCAGGCCCGCCGGCCCCACTGCGGCGAAGAGCGTGGCCCCGGACACCTCGACGCCCTCGACCCAGCCCTCCTGGATGTTGGGCCCGGCCGTGTAGGGGAAGTCCCAGTAATGGACCTCGCGCGGGTTCGTCTCGTCCGACACGTCAACCACCGCGAGACCGGTTCCATTGGCGACGTAGAGGAGCTCCCCCCGGAGGGCGAGGTCCTCGGAGAGCCCTTTGAGGGGCACCCGTCGCTTGGCACATGGCCCGCGCTCCGCCTCCCAGTCGAGCTGCCAGAGCCCGTCCACGTCGGCGGTGACGTAGACCATGCGGCCCACCTTCGCCAGGCCCTCCATGCGGCTGGGCAGGTCAATGGTCAGGAGGGGATGCGGCTGGGCCGGAGCGTCCACGCCGATGAATCGCACGCCCTCCATGGTCGTGAGGACTGCCGCGACGCCCTCGCGCACGAAGACGCCCTGGGGCGCAAGGAGACCGTTGCCGCTTGGCTCGGATCGCGAGACCACGCCCAGATCCTGCCATCCCGTGTCGGCGATGCGCCAGGCCTTGACGACAAGGTCTGAGGCCGTAAAGGCGATGTCGCCCGCGACGGCAACCGCGCGGACCTGCCCCGCACCGCCGCGAGAGCCCCGTTGCGCGGCACCGGTGGCGGCGTGCCGATAGCGCAGCACTGGCGCGAGGGGCTCGGTGATGTCGTAGACCCCCACGCCGCCGTTGGACTCGGCCAAGTAGAGCGTGTCGCCCGCGACGGCCGCCGGGAAACGGATCAGGGTGGCATAGTCGGAGTTGCGGATCCGGGACGCGATGCTGAGCTTCGCTGGTTCGCGGGCGTCGAGGGCGAGCAGCTCCGCGTAGTCGCTGACGGCGCTGGTGTAGACCACCCCGCTCTCGGTGGCGGTGAGTCCGAACAGCCGCACATCGGGCAGGCCCTCGCCGAGCAGCTCGAGAGACGCGCCATCGAAGACGCCCAGCCCGCCGTCGGCGTAGGTGGCATAGACGCGCCCTCCAGCGGCACTCACCATGCCGAACCTCCGCGGAGCGGCCGCCCTGGCCGCGGGCTGGACCCCGGGCGTGGCCAGGTCCGCCAGGCGGTAGGCGAGCAACCCCTGGGCCGTTGCAGGGATGTAGAGCAGGTCGCCCGCAATGGCGCAGTTCTCGATGCGCCCATCGCTGCCGGGGAAGATGCGGTTCACCTCGGTGTAGTCCGAGGGCTCCGGCCCGGTCTTGCGGTAGACAAGCACGGAGCGCTCCGCCGCCACGAGGTAGAGGTCGCCCACTTTGGCCGCCCAGGTCGCCTCACTCACCGGGAAGGACCGGACGATCCGGAAGGGACCTGCGGCAACGTCCTGCGCCATGGCAGGCGCAGCGGCAATGAGGGTCAGGAGAAGGCCACTGACGAGTCGAGCGGGGATGCCGGGCAAAGTGCTGCTCCTCTCACAGGGCAGGCCGGGGCGCCGCGTCGTGTGCGGCCGAGCGGCAGATCTCGTCCTCGTCCAGGGCGCGCCCGTAGAGCCGGACATCCGCCAGCGACCCGTGGAAAGTGCCCCACTCGCCCGCGCCAAGGCGCAGCGGGGCCTCGCAGTCGAGGTTGTAACCGGCCCCAGGGAAGGGCTCCGACTCCGCCACAGGCCGCCCGTCCACCCACAGGCTCAGCCGCCCGCTGGAACGCACCGCCGCCAGATGGTGCCAGCCGGACCCGAGGTCGTCGTCGTGGCTGACGGCCTGCCCGGCCATGGTGGAGTACACGCGCCCGACCTCGTGGTGAGGGTTCGCGTCCGCCACGCCCCGGCAGGTGCTCGTCCCCGCGAAAAGCCTCCCGCGGTAGACCGTCATGCAGGGCACGCGCGACCAGCCGTCGGTATGGTCCGGGTTGTAGTCCGGCGCAGAGACGAGTCGCCGCACCATCGTCCACTCGCGGCCACCCTCGTAGCGGTACACCTCCCCCTTCGGGATGACCCCGGCGTACAGCTTGCCGTTGTAGACGGTGAGCTCGTTGACCTCGTTGATGGCCGAGACCTGTGGCGTGTCGGTCTCGCCGTAGGTGTGCCCGACCACGCCACCCAGGGCGCCGCAGTGGGACCACTGATGCCCGCCCTCCCAGCGCGCGACGATGCCGTCGGGCCAGGTCCCGGCGTACAGGCCGCCCCGGTAGACCTGCAGACAGTGGACCTGGTCGTTGGCGAAGGGGCGGCCGATGTAGGTCCATTCCTGCTCGCCCTCGTAGCGGTAGACCTCCCCCCACTGCGTGCCTCCGTACAGCCTGCCGCGGAAGGCGCAGAGCGCGAAGACGGAGTACTGCTCGCCGAGCCTCCCGCAGTCCTCCCACTCGGTCCCGCCGACCCACCGGTGGACCTTGCCCGCATCGGGGTTCGCGGCCATGGCATCGGTCCCGGCGTAGAGGCTTCCCTGGAAGGATGCAAGACTCAGAACCCGGTAGTTCACCCCCGGCTGGCCGCAGTCCAGCCACTCCTGCCCTCCGGCGTAGCGGTAGACGCGCACGGGGTCGCACTCATCCGGGCCGACGCTCCACCAGTCGTAGCGCCCCGTCCCGCAGAACAGCTCGCCGCCGTGCACGACCATCGAGTAGGCCGAGTGGGTGCGCAGGCTGTCGCCCACGCGCCCGCAGTCTTCCCAGTCCTCGCCGCCAGCGTAGCGGAAGACGCGGCATGCACTCCGCTTCTCCCCCACGGCATCGGCGATCCCGGCGTACAAGCTGCCGCGCCACACGGTGAGAGAGCTGACGTAGGTGTTGCTGGGCCAAGGCTTGCCGCGGTCTTCCCAGGGGTGGTCCATGGCCGCGTCAATGCCGAAATGGACGTTGCGCGCATCGCCCATGCCGTTGTAGCCCGCCGAGCTGCCGTGGATCGCCAGGCCGAACCCGCGCCGGGCGTCCGCGTCCCACTTGGAGAGCACGTCGCCGGCCGGGCCGGAGAACACTTCCTCCGCGCGCACCCAGGCGGTCACCGTGAGATTGCCGGTACCCAGGCGCAACGACTCCGCGTGGGGAACCTCGACTGCCGCGCCGCAGCCGTCAAGCCGCGCCGCCGTGCCAGGTTCGCCCCCGGGACCCTCCGCGGAGAAGTCGACGGCATGGGCGCGGCCGTGGTTGCCGCGGCCGGAGGCGTCCCGGGCGTCGCCGCGTAGAGGCCAGTGAGCAATGAGGCCGTCGTCCTTCATCGTCCGCCCTGCCCTTCAGCGGCGCCCCCGGCGCCGCGTGTCGCGTCGCCATCGCCCAGTTCGGCCAGCAGCTCGCGCAGGCTGCCCAGCACGTAGGCCGAGCCGTACTTGACTACGAGCCGCCCGGCGGCCGACTCCTCGATGAGGTAGACGCCGAGGATCGCCGCGCCGCGAAGCTGGCCCGCGAGGGCGGGCTCGGCGGCGACAAGCTCCCGGCAGCGCGCGAGTTGGGCGTCTACCTCGGCCTCCGCCGTGCCCTGCCGCAGGATGGTCCGGAAGGCTGCCTCCAGGCGGGGATCGTCGGGCTTCTGGCCGGGGATGGGTCGGGGCTGCTCAGCCTCGCGGGGAGGCTCGACTGCCGGGATCGCGGGCACGAAACGCGCGGCCTGGTCCGCCTCCGCGACGGACAGTGGCGGCGCGGAGTCCGGCCCCGAGTAGGCTTGCGCCGTCAGCGTCGCCCGGGTGCAGCCCAATGCCTCCACCGCCGCCCGCGAGAGGGGCGCAGGTCGCGTCTCCCCGCGAACCCACAACTCCAGGCCCGAAGTGCGATGCGGGCTCTCGGGGTCCTCGGCGTTGCCCGGCGCGAGCATGGCCCGGGACCCATCAATGTCCGCCAGGTTCACGACCTGGGTGTAGAAGTTGCCAGGCTGCGACCAGAGGGTGCCCGTGTCCAGGCAGGAGAGCGGCGGCGACACGATGTCCAGTCCGGGGGCGACGGCCGGCAGGTTGTGAGGCAGGCAGCGCTGGTAGGGGATGGTGATCGTGGCCTCCGGTCCCCGGGCCGCGGCGCCTGCCGACGCCCGGAGCCAGCTCAGCAGGTAGGCGCGGATGGCGGGGTCCTTCGGCCCCTCGCCCGTCGCGGCGAACTCGCCGTCAACCTGACGCGCCAGGTTGACGACGCCGCCCATGCCCGCACCGTACCGCGCGTTGAGGCCCGCACCCCGGTAGGGAGTCAGTGTGTTCCGCAGACCCGCGGCAGCCGGGAACCGCGCCACCGCCCCCTCGCGCATGTCCCACTCGGCGACCGCCTGCACGAGGGCCAGGACTGCGGGCTCGGTGATGCCGTCCTCCTCCACCACCTTCCGGGCCGCGGGCAGCAGCGCCGCCACGACCGAGTTCACGTCGTCGCGGTGGATGACCGCCTCGAAGTCGCCGGGAGAGAACCGCCTGTCGCCCGCGAGGAGCTGCTCCAGGCGCCACGAGCGGCCCGTGTGGCCGGTGCCACCGGTGGCGATGCCGAGATCATGGGGGTACCAGGAGCCGACGGGCATGTTGTTGGCGTGGCTGATGAAGCCGGACCTCGGGTTGAGCTTGTGGGGCATCTCGTCCAGGGGAACTCTCCCCGTGGTCTCCTGGGCGCCCGTCCAGCCCTCCTGGGCCAGGCGAGCGGGGGCAGCCGTTAGCGGCCGGTGGACGAGGGTCTGGTAGGCCAGGTTGCCATCGGCGTCCGCGTAGACGATGTGGATGCCGGGGTCGTAGTAGCGCTCCATCGCCGCGCGGAACTCCGCCCAGGTGCCGGCCGACATGAAGGCCAGCAGCGCCTCGGCGCTCGTGCCCCCGGTGATTGTCTGGGCATCATAGAGCACGCAGGCCTCGCCTGCCCGCGACTCCCGGACGAGGGAGTTGAACGCGGTACCGTGCCGGTTCGTGAGAACCTCCTGCACCACGTCCTGGCCGCCTTTGACGTGGATGACCTCGAGTCGCCGGTCGAAGGCGGCGGGGGCGTCCTGGAAGAGGTAGGTCCCCGGCCGCCGGCCCAGCCGGTCGAGGAACACCGTCGTGCTGTCGGTCCCCAGGGCGCTCGCGCCCCACGCCACGCGGCGGTTGTAGCCGATGAACAGCCCCGGACACCCCGGCAACCCCAGGCCGCGCGCGTCTATCCGCCCGGCCGACAGGTGGCACTCGTGAAAGAAAGGCGGCGACGAGAGGGGCAGTTGGGGGTCGCTTTCGAGGATCGGAGCGCCGGTGCTCGAGCGGCTCCCTCCCACGGCCCACGCATGGCTCATCTTCAGCCCCTC
>Ga0233425_10007974_pt1 | contig 14424 bp, 11 predicted proteins | sample Watercolumn_Towu_2_FD_181712 | JGI IMG/M metagenome (GOLD analysis project Ga0233425, IMG submission 181712) | Freshwater microbial communities from Lake Towuti, South Sulawesi, Indonesia - Watercolumn_Towuti2014_140_MG | ecosystem: Environmental > Aquatic > Freshwater > Lake | place...
GACACGGGGCGCGGCGGCCTCTCCGAGGCGGACTGCATCATCGAAGCCGTCTTCGAGGACCTGGCGGTGAAGCGTGAGGTGCTGCGCGGCGTGTCGGCGCAGGCGCGGCCTGACGCGGTCCTCGCGACGAACACGTCGACCTTCCGCATCGGCGATCTGGCCCAGCATTGCGAGCGACCCGAGCGCTTCCTGGGGCTGCACTTCTTCAACCCCGTCCCGGCGATGAAGCTGGTGGAGGTCATCCCCCACGCGCATACCTCGCCGACGGCGACCGAAGGCGCGCTGGCGCTGTGCGAGCGGCTGGGGAAGACGGCGCTGATCGCGCCGGACATCCCGGGGTTCATAGTGAACCGGGTCTTCGCGGCGCTTGTGGCCGCCGCAGCGGACCTGTGGGCTGCGGGGGCGGACCCGGCGGCCATCGATGAGGCGGTCGAGCTGGGGTTGGCGCACAAACTCGGGCCCCTGGGGAGCGCGGACCTGGTGGGGCTCGACGTGATGCTGGCGATCCTGCGCTCGCTGCACGCGCAGACGGGCGATCCGCGCTTCAGCGTGCCCGAGGGTTTCGCGGAGCTCGTCGCCGCGGGGAAGCTCGGCCGGAAGAGCGGCGAGGGATTCCACCGCTACGGAGAGACGCGATGAACGGGCGGCTGGCGGGCCGAACGGCCTTGGTCACGGGCGCCTCGCGCGGCTTGGGCGCGGCGATGGCGGAGCGGTTCGCCGAGGAGGGCTGTGAGGTCGCCCTGAACTTCGTCGCCGTCCCCGACCGCGACAACGCGGCCGAGGCGGAGGCCGTCGCGGCGCGGATCGAGGCGCTGGGGCGCCGGGCGCTGTGCCTGGAGGCGGACGTGACCGACGCCGACGCGGTCGAGGGAATGGTGGCCGCCGCGCTGGAGGCCTTCGGGCGGCTCGACATCCTGGTGAACAACGCGGGCATCAACCGCGACCGGACGCTGCGCAAGCTGGAACGGCCGGACTGGGACGCGGTGCTCGCGGTGAACCTGACCGGTCCGTATGTCTGTAGCCGCGCGGTCCTCGAGCCGATGCGCGAGCGCGGTTACGGGCGGATCGTGTCCATCGCCTCCGTCGTGGGCCAGATGGGCAACTTCGGCCAGACCAACTACGCCGCGAGCAAGGCGGGCCTGATCGGCTTCACGAAGTCGCTGGCGCGGGAGGTCGCGCGGTACGGAATCACCGCTAACGCGATCGCGCCGGGGTTCATCGAGACCGAGATGACCGCCGGGATGCCCGAGGAGGCCCGGGGGAACGTGCTGACCGCGATCCCGGTGGGGCGGCTGGGGCGGCCGGAGGACGTGGCGGAGGCGGCGCTGTTCCTCGCCTCGGAGGCGGCGGCGTATGTGACGGGTCAGGTGATCGGGGTGAACGGCGGGCTGTACATGTGAGGGAGGCGGCGGCGGGCTGGAAGCCCGACCTACGCGGGATCGCCGGGAACCGGGGGACACGATCCCAATTCGGTGAGGCTGAATTGGGCCATGTCCCCGACCGGTGGGCGATGAAGACGATGACTGCCGAGCAGGCTGTGGCGAGGGTGCCCGACGGCGCAACCGTTGCGTGCGGCGGATTCGTCGGCGCGGCGCATCCCGAGGCGCTGACGGCGGCGCTCGAACGGCGCTTCCTGGCGGAGGGGCGGCCGCGAGGGCTCACGGTGGTCTATGCCGCCGGGCAGGGCGACGGTAAGGGCCGGGGGATCAACCATCTGGCGCATGAGGGCCTGGTGCGGCGAGTGATCGGCGGGCACTGGGGCCTGTGCCCGGGCCTGGGCGCGCTCGCGGTGCAGAACCGCGTGGAGGGGTACAACTGGCCGCAGGGCGTCATCTCCCACCTCTTCCGGGCCATTGCGGCGGGCACACCGGGGGTCGTGACGCACATCGGGCTCAACACCTACGTCGACCCGCGCCACGGTGGCGGGCGGCTGAACGACTCGACGCGCGAGGAGCTGGTGGAACGGGTACACCTGCGCGGGCGAGAGTGGCTGCTCTACCCCACCTTCCCCATCGATGTGGGGCTCGTGCGCGGGACGACGGCCGATCCGCACGGGAACATCAGCATGGAGCGGGAGGCGGTCTTCGGGGAGGTGCTGGCCATCGCGCAGGCGGCCAGGAACAGCGGCGGGATCGTTCTGGCGCAGGTCGAGCGCGTCGTGGACGAGCCCCTGCACCCCCAGCAAGTCCGCATCCCGGGAATCCTGGTCGACGCCGTCGTCGTGGCGGCCCCCGAGGAGCACCCGCAGACCTTCGGCGAGCAGTACAACCCGGCGTACTGTGGGGCGGTGCGCGCGCCGCTGGGGGAGCTGCCGCCGATGCCGCTGGATGAGCGGAAGATCATCGCTCGCCGGGCCGCGCGAGAGCTGACGCCGGGGGCGGTGGTGAACCTGGGGATCGGGATGCCCGAGGGCGTGGCGCAGGTGGCGGCGGAAGAGGGCATCGCCGAGCAGATGACCCAGACGGTCGAGGCCGGACCGATCGGCGGGATTCCGGCCGGGGGTCTGTCCTTCGGCGCGGCGATGAACCCCGAGGCCATCGTCGATCAGCCCGCGCAGTTCGACTTCTACGACGGCGGCGGGCTGGACCTCGCGTTCCTGGGGATGGCGCAGGCCGACGCCGAGGGCAACGTGAATGTCAGCAAGTTCGGCCCGCGCATCGCCGGCTGCGGCGGGTTCATCAACATCACCCAGACCGCCCGGCGGCTGGTCTTCTGCGGGACCTTCACCACGGGCGGGCTGGAGGTCCGGATCGCGGAGGGCCGGCTGCAGATCGTGCGGGAGGGGCAGCACCGCAAGTTCGTGGCGGCGGTCGAGCATACCACCTTCTCCGGTCCCTACGCAGCCGAGCGCGGGCAGGAGGTCCTCTACGTCACCGAGCGGGCCGTGTTCCGGCTGGAGGAGGGGCAGATGGCCCTGATGGAGGTCGCGCCAGGGCTGGACGCGGAGGCGGACGTGCTGGCGCACATGGACTTCCGCCCGCGCGTCGCAGAGGACCTCGGGGAGATGGACGGCGGCTTGTTTGAGGAGTAGCCGGGGTCGGGGCTGCGGGATTCGGGGACACGATCCCAATTCGGTACGACGTGAATTGGGTCATGTGAGGTGGTCTCAGAATCGGTGCCAGGAACGGTTTCCCGCCGAGTACTCCCGCGAGTAGGGGTCCGTTGCGGGAAAACCAGTTCCAGGCACCGAGTTTTGAAACCACCTCATGTCCCCAAATTGCCAAACGCCGCGTCGAGGCGCAGTTCGCTCCCGGCGGCGAGCTCGAGGGTCACGGCACCCCAGGGGATGGCCTCGAGCGACGGCTCGATGAGCGGCAGGGGCTCGCCGTCGAGCGTGACGGCCTCTAAGAAGCGTCTCCGGAAGGGCGGCAGCAGGAGCGTCAGCCCCGACACCGCCTGCGGGCTCCGGATCGTGAGCGACATCTGCGGCGGATCGGGGCGCCAGCTCGTGACCTCCACCTCCAGCGCACGTCGCGCGTCATTGAAGGCCAGCCACTCGTCCGCGCTCACGCTGGGTACCCCGCGTCGCTGCGCCTCGGCCAGCACCCCCTCGAACCAGCGCAAGGTCGGGATCCCCCCACGTCCGCTAAGGTAGATCGGGTGGAAGTACGGGTGGAACACCCCGTGGAAGTCCGTGGCGCATCGATTGAGCGTCCGTAGCGACAGGTCCAGCGCCGCCTCTTCGTTCAGCGCGGGCAGCAGGGCCTTGTGGGTGCACAGGACGTCGTCGCCATGGAGGGTGGTCTGCTCGTAGCAGTCGATGATCTCGCCCGAGCGGCTCGCGAAGCGCACCGGCAGCCCACTGCCGTTCGCGTAGCCGGACTGGTAGCGGTAGCCGTTGATGAAGCTCGTGTCGAGGCGCAGGCCGGTCTCGGCGTAGAGCTGCGGGGTCTCATCGTAGCCCGGGAAGATGCACGAGTGGCTGCGCACGCTGCGGGGGGCGAAGCCGAACTTGCGGGTGAAGCTCGCGACGATCCGCTGCACCTCCGTGCGCCACTCCTCGACGCTGGGCTTCAGGGACACCCACGGATGCGGGCCGAAGGCGTGTCCGCGGGCCCGCAGCGCGGCAACCTCCTCCGGGCTGAAGGCGGCGATCTGGTCGTCCATCAGGTAGAAGGTGAACTTCGCCCCGTACCGTTCGCAGGTCTCGACGGTCAGGCGCAGCTCCTCGGCGTTCATCCCGTCCCCGTCGCCGTTCACGAACAGCGCCGCCGGAGCGCAGCGGGGGAAGTGCCAAAGGCGGGGGACCGGAGTTCGACTCCGGGTCAGGCCCAGGATCGCGCGGACCAGCAGGTCCTGGTGCACGTCGCCCTGGGGGATGGTGGTCAGGCCGAATTCGCGTACCCCTTCCAGCAGATCATCCGGCGTGAACTTGCCGTCGCGGTTGGCGTCGGGGTCGGGCCCGTTGCTGGCGTTCTCGGGCCGGCCCTGATGGAAGCGCACGACGCAGTCGGCGAGATCATACGCGAAGACGACCGCGAGACCGCGGCCCACGTGGCTGAGCGCGACGGCCGGCGCCGGCACGGCCCGGCCTCGCTGACCCGCCAGCCATGCCAGGGGACGAGTGGAGCCCGGCCCGTAGACGTCCGCCTCCCCGGGCAGCTGTAGGGTGCCGCCCCCGAACGCCTGAAGCCACGTGTGACGGGTGTTGACCTCCAGGTACACATCCCGCGCGACGCCGTAGGTCGGGCCCGGAGGTTCGAGGCCCACCCGCCGGGCCAGCTCCGCGGTCGGGCGCAGGAGGATGGCGCGACCGCCCGCGCGGAGGTAGCTCTCCACGGCATCGGGGCAGACGCGCGTTGCCGCGCCCGCGCCGATCATCACTAGAGGGTACGGCGCGAGGTCCTCGGGCCCCAACGCATCGGGAGTCGTCACCTCATCGAAGGCTCGGTAGCCCTCGGTGTCGAGGATCTCGCGCAAGTACCCGTCGTACGGGCGGGCCTCATCGGCGGAGGTCAGCAAAAGCAGCGGCTGCATGATCATCGCTCCTCGAAGGCGCGCCCGTCGAGCGCCCGGGCACGGGGCCGCGCCGTGGCTCGGAGCGCGTCCCGGTGGGTCAGCGGCGGGTCATGGTACGCGGGAGACAGGCAGGAGGGGGTCATCGCTCGGCCTCGGAGCGCGGAGACGCGATGGGGCAGACCACGATCGGGCGGACTCGCGGCCTGCCCCAGCGCTGCGGTCAGTACTTCAGCTCGACTTCCTTCCCGGTCGCGGCGCTGCGGTAGAGGCCGTCGAGGATCGCGATGACGTCCAGCGACTGCTCTGCCGGGACCGGCGAGGGCAGGCCCTTGGCGACGGCTTCGGCGAAGGCCATGCACTCCTTCGCATGGGGCGCGCCACCCTCGGCGCGGGTGAGCTGCGTGTTGAAGTGCTGCTTCGTCTTGTTGTCGGTGGTCAGGACCTCGTTGCTGGGCCAGTGGGCTCCGGCACCCTCGCCATAGAGCCACATCTGCATGTCCTCGCTCTCGGTCTTGTGGTTGAGCAGCCAGCTGACCTCGAGGACGAGGGTCGCGCCGTTGTCGAACCGCACGAAGGCCGTCGCGAACTCCTCGACATCGAACTCCTTGGGGATCGGCCCGCCCCAGTTGCTGAAGGCGCCCCTCTTGTGGGCGAGGCGGTCCTGGATCTGCCCGGTCACGCTGACGGGCCGCGGGTGGCCCATCATCCAGAGGGTGAGGTCGAGGATGTGGACGCCGATGTCGATGCAGGGGCCGCCGCCGGAGTGGGCCTTGAGGATGAAGCCCGGCCGGGTGGGCGCGCCGGAGCGCCGGAGCATCCAGCAGCGGGCGTGGTACACCGCCCCAAGCTTCCCGGTGTCGATCTCGGCTTTCAGGGCCTGTGCGGAACCCTGAAAGCGGAAGTGCTGGGCGGTCATCAGCAGCTTGCCGCTCTTGTCGCGGGCCTTGATCATCTTCTTGATGTCATCGGGCGTGGGCGCGAGGGGCTTCTCGCAGATGACGTTCTTCCCGGTGTTCAGCGCGGCCACGGTCAGCGGCGTGTGGTACGCATTCGGCGTGCAGACGTCCACGATGTCGAGGTCCCCGTTGGCGATCAGCTCGTAGGGGTCGTCATAGAGCAGCTTCACCCCGAGCTTCTCGCCCTGCGCCGCCAGCGGCCCGGGGGCGAGGTCCGCCAGCGCATGGATCTCCGTCAAGGGGCTCTCCAGCCAGCCCGGCAGGTGGGCGTTGGCGATGCCGCCAACCCCGATGATCCCGACCTTGAGTGTCTTGGGCATGTGGGCTCACGTCCCTCTGTCCGATTCAGGTTTGCGGGGCCGCCCGAGGGCGACTCGGGCGGCTGCTTCGCTGCCGGAAAGGAACGACCTTCCCGGAGGGCGCATTCCTCGATCCTGTCAGGGCCATCTCATTGTCGCGCCTTCGGGCGGCGCCGGTCGCGTGGGACGGACCTGGGGCCCGCGGCACTCCCCGGCGGCAAACATCGGGCTGTGGCCGACTGCACCGGACTCGCCCTGTCTCCCCGCGTTCTCCGCCTTGACAGTCTCGCCCCCCGTGGGTAGGCTGCACGGGCGCGATGCGCCGACCGCGGCGCCCGCGCAAGATCCCCCTTCAAGGAGTGACTCGCCCGTGACCGACCTGCGTTTTCGCCAGATTCACCTCGACTTCCACACCTCCGAGCAGATCGTGGGCGTCGGCTCGAAGTTCGATGCCGAGCACTTCGCCCGGACGCTGCAGGCGGCCCACGTCAACTCGGTCACCTGTTTCTCCCGCTGCCATCATGGGATGATCTACCACGACACGAAGTTCCCGAACCGGCACCCGCACTTGGAAGTGAACTTGCTGAGGGAACAGATCGAGGCCTGCCACGCGCTGGACATCCGCGTGCCGATCTACATCACTGTGGGCTGGGACGAGTACGCGTACCACAACTTCCCCGGCTGCACGGAACTCTCGCCCGAGGGCCGCATGTCCGTCGGGCCGCTGCAGGCGGGCTGGCACAAGCTGTGCCTGAACCTCCGCTCGCCCTACATGCAGTACGTCGAGGAGCAGACCCGCGAGGTCCTGGAGATGTTCGAGGTCGACGGGTTCTTCTTCGACATCATCCTGCAGGGCCAGTGCGTCTGCCGGTACTGCATGGAGGGGATGCGGGAGGCCGGCCTGGACCCGACCGCCGAGGCCGACCGTGTGCGCCACTCGAGGTTGGTCCTCGACGCATACAAGCGACGCTTCGCCGACGTGGTGCGCGAGTACACGACCGACGCTACGGTGTTCCACAACTCCGGGCACATCTACCCCGACTGGCGCCCGGTGCTCGACACGTACACCCATCTCGAGCTCGAGTCGCTGCCGAGCGGCTTCTGGGGCTACGCGCACTTCCCGATCACCATGCGGTACGCCCGGCGGCTGGGCCTCGATTGCATGGGCATGACCGGCAAGTTCCACACCTGGTGGGGCGACTTCTCCAGCTTCAAGCACGCCGAGGCGCTGGAGTACGAGGTCTACACCCAGATCGCCAACGGGGCCAAGTGTTCGATCGGTGACCAACTCCACCCCACCGGCGAGATCTGCCCCGAGACCTACAAACTCATCGGCGGCGTGTACGAGCGCGTCGAGGCGCTGGAGCCGTGGCTGCGCGGCGCAGAGCCTCTCGCCGAGATCGCGGTGCTGAACCCCGAGGCGGTTGGCAAAGCCGACGGGCATCTGGACAGCGGGGCGGTCGGCGCGTACTACATGCTGGCGGAGAGCCACCAGCAGTTCGATTTCGTGGACTGCGAAAGCGATCTGTCGCGATACCGGGTGCTGGTGCTGCCGGACAAGATCACGCTGGAGGGCCACTTCCTCGGCAAGGTGCAGCGCTTCCTCGCCGACGGGGGCGCCGTGATCGCGTCGTACCACTCAGGGCTCGACGCGACGGGCGAGGCGTTCGCCCTGCCCGAGTTAGGCGTCTCGCACATGGGCGAGGCCCAGTACAGTCCGGACTTCGTGCGCGCCCTCGAGCCGATTGCGGCGGGGACGCCCACGGTGCCGCATGTCATGTACGAGCGCGGGCTGGAGGTCGCCGCCGAGGACGGCACCCGAGTCCTGGCGGAGACGTATGACCCGTATTTCAACCGCACTTACGAGCACTTCTGCTCACACCAGCACACGCCGCCCGCGGGCCTCGCCCAGCGCCCGGCCGTGGTCGCCGGACCGCGGAGCATCTACTTGGCGCACCCGGTGTTCGGGATGTATCACCGCCGCGGCGCGCGGTTCTGGAAGCAGCTCGTGGTGAACTCGCTGCGGCTGCTGCTGCCCCGGCCGCTCGTGAAGACGAGCGCCCCGACGACGGCGCAGGTAACGGTGGCCCGTCAGGCGGCCGAGGGGCGCACGATCGTACACGTCCTGCACTACATCCCCGAGCGCCGCGCGAAGGACCTGGACACGATCCAGGACCGCATCCCGCTCCACGACGTGCAGGTGAGCCTGCGCTGCGAGAGCGCGCCCTCGCGGGTCTGCCTCGCCCCCGACGGCACGCCCCTTGCCTGCACCTGGGCCGACGGCTACGCCACCGTCACCGTACCCGTCATCGCCGGCCACGCCGCCGTGGCCTTCGGATAACCCGAGAAACCGGGGACAGGCACCATATATCATCCAACATATGGTGCCTGTCCCCGGTTTGCCCCGGTGTTTGGGCCATGCAGATCGCGGTCATCATTCCAGCTCTCAACGAGGAGCAGGCCATTGGGCAGGTGCTCGCCGAGCTGCCGCGCGACCTCGTCTCGGACGTGATCGTCGTCGATAACGGCTCCACGGACGGTACCGCCGCGGCGGCTGCGGCGGCGGGAGCCCGAGTCGTGCCGGAGCCGCGGCGGGGATATGGCAGCGCGTGCTTGCGCGGGATCGCGGAGCTTCGGGAGCCCGACGTCGTGGTGTTCCTCGACGGGGATCACAGCGACTACCCTGAAGACCTTCCTTCCCTCGTCGAGCCCATCGTGGAGGACCAAGCCGACCTCGTGATCGGCTCGCGCGCCCTCGGCGGCCCCGAAGCGGGCTCGCTGACGCCCCAGCAGGTGTTCGGCAACCGCTTTGCCTGCTTCCTGTTCGCGCTCATCTACCGCCGGCGGTTCACGGATCTCGGGCCCTTCCGCGCGGTCCGGTACTCGAGCCTGCTTGAACTAGGGATGGCCGACCCTGACTTCGGCTGGACGGTTGAGATGCAGATCAAGGCGGTGAAGCGCGGCCTCCGCGTCCTGGAAGTGCCGGTGCGCTACCGACCCCGCATCGGGCGGTCGAAGATCTCGGGCACCTTGCGCGGAGCCGTCCTGGCGGGCCACAAGATCGTCTCGACGATCCTGCGCCACGCGTGGCGATGATGCGTCACCTGATCGTCTTTGCCAAGACGCCCCACCCCGGCCGCGTGAAGACGCGGCTGACTCCGCACGTCTCGCCCGATGAGGCCGCGGCCCTCGCTCGCGCCTTCCTTCAGGACGTCCTCGCGATAGGCGAGTCGCTGCCGGACTGCGACCTGACCCTCGCCTACACCCCGCGCGGCACGCGCCCCGAGATGCGCGGCATGGCCGGCAGTCGCTGGCGCCTCCGCCTGCAACGCGGGCGCGACCTCGGCGAGCGACTGAGCGACGCCTTCGCCTCCCATCTGCTGCGCGGCGCCGACCGCGTGGTGATCATCGGCTCCGACAGCCCGCTCCTCACCGCCGACCGCGTCCGGGAGGCCTTCGAGGCCCTTGACCGCGCGGACCTCGTGATCGGCCCTTGCGATGACGGTGGATACTACCTTCTCGGCCTGCGCCGCTGGCCGAGGGGGTTGTTGCAGGACATCCGCTGGAGCACGGACCAGGCCTGCCCGGACACGCTGGCCCAGGCGGCGCGGCTCGGCCTCGAGTCGGCGGTTCTGGGAGGCGAGTACGACGTCGATGACGTCGGCGGTCTGGCCCGCCTGATCAACGACCTGCGCGCCCTGCCTGCCAGCCGTGCCCCTTGCGCGCGCGCAGAACTGATGCGCCAGGGCCGCTGGGACCGCTGAATGAGCACCTCCCAACCCTTCCCGACTCGCCGGTCGCTAGCCCTCGCCCTCGGCTGCCTCGCCGCCGGCTCCGCGGCCCTCTACGGCGCGGCCTACCTCCCCTTGGGTCCTCACCCCTATCCGCCGCCCGTCGGCCTGCGCCTGACCGTCTACCCACTGCTGTTCGTGATCTACTTCGTGGCGGTCTACATCCTCTGGCGCGAACGGGATCGCGCCGACACCCTGGGGTTCACGGGCCTGGTGCTGGGGGCGGGGGTCCTGTTCCGGCTGCTCGTGCTCAGCGGACCGCCGCCGACTAACAGCGACGCCTGGCGCTACCTCTGGGAGGGTCGTGTGCTGGTGGAGGGGATGAACCCATATGCCGCGCCGCCGGGCGCTGCCGCGTATGCGGACTTGCGCGAGCAGTTGGCGAAGTCCGGGGACCCGCTCTACACGAATCTGCCCCCGCGGCTGAATCGCGTCCGTTCCGTGTACGGCCCCCTCGCAACCGGGCTGTTCGCGGTGCCCCACCTGCTGCCCGCCGGCCGCATCAGTACGTTACGGTGGATGGCGGCGCTGTTTGACCTGGGCACGGTGCTCGTGCTCATGGCGCTCTTGCGGAGGCTTGGCCGAGCGCCGGCCGTGGCTCTCATCTACGCCTGGAACCCGGTCTGCCTGTCGGGCTTTGCCGATCGGGCGCAGATCGACGCGCCGATGACCTTCCTCGTCGCGCTCGCCGCTTACCTGATCCTCCTCCGTCGGCCGGTCTGGGCCGGGCTGGCCTTCGGGGCGGCGCTTCTCGTCAAGCTCTCGCCGCTATGGCTTGTCTTCCCCTTGGTTCGCCTCGGCAGGGAGCGCTTCGCAGCGGCGCTGAGCGCCGTTCTGGTGGCGGGCGCCGTTCCCTTCCTGCTGGCGGGCAGCGGGTCGCTGTCTGGCTTCCAGGAGTTCGCGACCTACTGGCACAACACGGACTCGCTCTTCTCGCTGCTGGTGTTGGCTCTGCAGCCGCTGCGGGGAGTGCTCCCGCCAGACAGCCTGGCGCGGCTGATTGTGACGGTCGCCGTGCCGGCCTATGCGCTCTGGCGCACGCTGCGTGGGGACAGCACTGAGCCCGCGTGGCTCTTCCGGACGAGCGCAGCCATTCTGGCAGCCGGCATCCTGCTCAGTCCCGTGGTGCACCCGTGGTATACGGCCTGCCTGCTGGTGTTCCTGGTGGTGACGCCCAGTCCGGGGTTGCTGTTGCTGACTGCGGGGACGATGAGCTGGTTCATGCGGTTCTGGCGCCCGCCCGCGGGCAGCGTGGGGGCCCGCCTGGTGGAGGCGTTCAGCCCCTACTCTGACCCCTGGCGCTGGGTCGGCTACATCCCCGTCTACGCCGCCCTCGCCTGGCAGTGGCTGAGAAACCGGGGACAGGCGCCATAGTCGTTAGGTTAGGAGATTGACTGGCTGGCAGTGCCGTGGTGTGTTGACGGCACCATGGAATGGAGACCCTCCGTTCGCCGTCACCCTGACTCCTGCATCCGGACCCCTGAATCCCCGCCGTCCTCCGGGCACGTCTCCGGCAGCCGACGCCACCAGGTGAAGTACAGCGCAACCCCCGTCACCGCGACCACCGCCGCGAGGCCTCCGGCGAGGTCGTAACGATGCAGCACCAGGTAGATAGGCGCCACATACATCGCCAACAGGCAAGGCAGCCCGATCAGCACGTTCACCAGGTCCATCGAGAAGGGCGAGTGCCGCCGGAAGTCCGGATCCAGCTCCTGCACGCGTCGCGCCACCGGACCCCAGAACCCCGCGGGCTGCACGTCGCGGTAGAAGGCGACGAGCGTCTCCTCGTCGGTCGGCCGCGTCAGCAGAGCCACGACCAGCGTGATGACCAGCACAGCGCCCGCTATGATCGGGAAGGTCAGGTACAGCGGCGCCTTGGCCAGCGACGGCACGACGGCCTGGATCAGCGACAGCGCCATCCCCGCCAGCGCCCCGGCCGCGTAGCCCGTCCCGTTGATGCGCCACCAGTACCAGCGCAGGACGTTGGGCAGCAGCACCCCGGCCCCCAGCGTGCCCATGATCCACGTGAACATCTGGTCGATCGTGCGCCCGCCCATCTTCGCCAGCGCGGGGGCGATGTCGCGGAAGAGCGCGTTGGTGATCTCCGGGAAGTACCCCACCACCAGCCCCAGCACGATCAGCAGTGCCGAGGAGACCCATCCGGCGCGGATCAGCGTGCGGTCGGTCGCGTGCGGGCGCAGGTACTTGTGGAAGATGTCCTTCACCAGGTACGAGCTGCCGCCGTTCACCGTCGAGTTGAACGTGGCCAGGAAGCCCGAGAGCAGCGCCGCCACCGCCAGGCCCTTCAGGCCCACGGGAAGCGTGCGGCTGAGGACCATCGGGAGGACCTTCTCGGGATCCTCGACGCCGTGCAGGCCCACGATGGCCATCGCCGCGATGGCCATCGCCATCGGCCAGCGGATCGTGTGGATCACGCCCCACAGCGCCCCGAGCTTCGAGGCCTCCCGCGGAGTACGCGCCGCGAGGAAACGCTGGAAGTCGTAGAGCTGCTCCGGTCCCGAGAGGTCCAGCAACAGCCCCTTCACCACCCACACGAGGCACAACGCGCCGAAGAGGTAGTACTCCGTTCCCTGCAAGTACCCGATCCGCCACTCCGGCAGCATCGAGCCCCAGCCCGGGGGCCGGCTGCGAAGCACCTCCTCCCAGGAGGTGTGGGTGAAGCCGATGTAGGCGATCAGGAGCGCCCCGGTGCTGAGCACGATGGTCTGGAAGATCTCCACCAGCACCACGCCGCGGAAGCCGCCCAGTATGACATACACGCCGGTCAGCCCGATGATGAGCACCGCGCACAGGTGCTCGGGGAGGCCGAGGTACACGCTGCCGAACTTCCCCATCCCCACCGAGCCGTAGGCCAGGAACGCCGTGATCGTGAGCACCGCGAAGACCGTGTACGCCAGCCGCGCCCACTCCCCCGGCTTGCCTGTGCCGAACCGCGTCTCCATCCACTCCGAGCCGGTCATCACCTTCGACCGGCGAATCCACGCGCCCATGTAGGCCATGTAGAACACGGTGATCGGGAAGCCCCAGATCCACTGAACCCACATCCCCCGCAGCCCGATCGTGAAGAAGAGCCCGACGATCCACATCGTCCCCGTGATGTCGAAGTAGGAGCTGCTGCCCGACATCGCCAGGGCCCACCACGGCAGCTCGCGCTCACCCAGGAAGTAGGAGCCCAGACTGCGCTCCGCCCGCCGCTTCATCACCACGCCCAGCGCGACGACGATCCCCATGTACGCCACGACGATGGCGATGTCTACGGGCCCCAGTGAGAGCGTCATCGTGCGACCCCTTCCCCGTCGAGAGCTGCCCCCCACTTCTTCACGCGGGAGGTCCTCCCTCCCCCGACGGTGTCTTGCCTCACAACCGTTCCTCGCAGAATCCGAACCACGGAGGTGAAGCCATGGAGGGTCTGGACCGCCGGGACTTCGTCGGCCTCGCCGGCGCGGGGCTGTTGGGCGCTCACCTGTTGGGCTCTATGGTCTCCGCACAGACCGAGGGGCCGCACGCGCTGCCGCCGCTGCCGTATGCGGCCGACGCGCTGGAGCCGCACTACGATCGCGAGACCGTCGCACTCCACCACGACAAGCATCACGCCGGGTACGTGAAGGGGCTGAACACTGCGGAGGGTAAGCTAGCCGACGCCCTGAAGGGCGGCGACTTCACCCAAGCCAAGGAGGTCTGCAAGGCGCTGGCCTTCCACGGCTCCGGGCACATCCTGCACACGCTCTTCTGGGCCAACATGCGACCGGGCGGCGGGGGCGAGCCGAGCGGCGGCCTCGCGGCGGGGATCGCGAAGTCCTTCGGCTCCTATGCCGCCTTCAAGGGGCTGTTCCTCGCAGCGGCCAACTCGGTCGAAGGCTCGGGTTGGGCGATCCTGGCCCACCGCGCCCTCGATGACCGCCTCGTCGTCCTGCAGGCCGAGAAGCACGAGAACCTGACTCAGTGGGGCGTCGCGCCGCTCCTCGCCCTCGACGTGTGGGAACACGCCTACTACCTGAAGTACCAGAACCGCCGCCCCGAGTGGACCCAGGCCTTCATGGACCACCTCGTGAACTGGGACAACGTCGGCGCCAACCTCGACGCCGCCCGCGGGTAGCCTCCAGGACTGACGCCGGACAACCGCCGTTGACGTCTCCGGGAGCGCCGGCGCTCCCGCACGTGCGGGACCGGCAGAGGTGGCGTGACGTAGGCGTGGGCGCTGTGGTCTGCGACGTGGACGGCACGGCGTGCCACCTCTGCCGGCAAGGGTGCCGGCGCTCCCGGCTACGGCACTCCCGGCTACGGCGCTCCCGGCGACGGCGCTCCCGGCTACGGCGCTCCCGGCTGGGGCGCTCCCGGCTACGGCACTCCCGGCTACGGCACTCCCGGCGCCGGCACTCCCGGCTACGGCGCTCCGGC
>Ga0233425_10007975_pt1 | contig 14424 bp, 9 predicted proteins | sample Watercolumn_Towu_2_FD_181712 | JGI IMG/M metagenome (GOLD analysis project Ga0233425, IMG submission 181712) | Freshwater microbial communities from Lake Towuti, South Sulawesi, Indonesia - Watercolumn_Towuti2014_140_MG | ecosystem: Environmental > Aquatic > Freshwater > Lake | place: Indonesia...
CCGCGATCATCCGCGGCGGAAAACACCTGCTCGGCGAAAAGCCCTTCGGCATCGATCAGCCGGCCAACACCGCGATCCTCGCGACCCTCCGCGAGAAACCGGAGTTGGTCGTGCGGTGTTCTTCGGAATTCCCCTTCTTCCCGGCGGTCCAGCGCATCTTCTCGCTCGTCGAGACGGGCGCCTTCGGCCGGATCATCGAGGTCGGCACCGGGTTCCTCCACTCCAGCGACCTCGACCCGAACAAGCCGATCAACTGGAAACGCCTCGTCCGCACCAACGGCGAGTACGGCGCGATGGGCGACCTCGGGATGCACGCGTGCCACGTGCCGTTCCGCGTGGGCTGGACGCCGCGTTCGGTGCGCGCCGTGCTCTCCAAGATCGTCGCCCAGCGCCCCGACGGCCGCGGCGGCCTCGTGCCGTGTGAGACCTGGGACAACGCCACCCTGCTCTGCGAAGCGGAGGATCGCGCGGGCGCCCGCTTTCCCTGGATCCTCAAGACGCACCGGATCGCGCCCGGCCAGAAGAACACCTGGTACCTCGAGATCTCCGGCACCAAGGCCTCGGTCCGGTTTTCGACCAAGAACCCGAAGCGCCTCGAGCTGCTGGCTTACACCGGCGGAGAGCAGGCTTGGCAGGAGCTCGATCTCGGGTACGGCGGCACGGCGTTCAAGGGCATCACCGGCGACATCTTCGAGTTCGGCTTCGTGGACTCGATCCAGCAGATGATCGCCGCGTTCTTCCACGAGGTCGCCCATGGCCGCCCGCTGCGGCCCGCGGCGGGCTGTGTTCTGCCCGAGGAAACCGCCCTCAGCCACCGCCTGTTCACTGCGGCCTTGCGCTCGCAGGCAAACGGCACCACCGAACTGGTGTGACGGACGCCGATCGCCCCATGCCGCCCCTGCTGATTCAGAACGTGCGCCTCGTGCGGCCCGGGCTGAGCGTGGAACCGGGCGAGCTGCTCGTGCGCGATGGACGCATCGCCGCCGTCGGCAGCGTTCCCGCTTCGGCTGACCTGACGGGCGTGACACGTCTCGACGGTGGCGGCCGCCTGCTCACCCCGGGGCTGATCGATCTACACACGCACGGCGTGATGCACAGCCTTTACGAGGCAGGCCCCGAGGGGCTCCGCGCGGCCGCGCGCGAGCTGGGCCGCTTCGGCGTGACTGCGGTGCTGCCCACCATCGTCCCGCAGATGCGGGCGGGTTGCCTGGAAAATCTCGCCGCGATTGCCGCCGCGATTCCATCGGTCACGGAAGTGCGCATTCCCGGCCTGCACCTCGAGGGCCCCTTCATGGCGGTGGGTGGCGCGGCCTGCCCGACCCTGCCAGGCGACTTGGGCTTGCTTGAGGAAATCCTCGCGGCCTGCGGCGGGCGGGTGGCCGTGATGTCCCTCAGCCCCGATGCGCCCAACATCGTCCCGGTGATCCGCCGCCTGCGGGAGCGCGGCATTGTCGTTTTCCTCACCCATACGCGTGCGGGCGTCGAGGAAACCGAGGCCGCGCTCGCGGCCGGCGCGGTACACGCCACGCATTTCTACGACGTCTTCCACGCTCCGGCCGAAACCGAGCCCGGGGCGCGCCCGGTCGGTGCCGTCGAGGCGATTCTGGCGGACCCGCGCGCGAGCGTGGACTTCATTGCCGACGGCGTGCACGTGCATCCCACCGCCATTCGCGCCGCGCTGGCCGCCAAGGGCTGGCGCGGCGTGATCCTCATCACCGATTCCAACATTGGCGCCGGCCTGCGGCCCGGCGTTTACGACACACCCTGGGGCTACCCGGTGAGGGTGTCGCCGACCGATGCCGCGCGCCACGCCACGAAGAATTTCCTCGCCGGCAGCTCGCTTACGATGAACCGCGGCATGGCCAACCTGCTGCGCTGGCTGCAGCTGCCGCCCGAGCAGGTCTGGGCGATGGGCACCCTCAACCCTGCCCGCTTGCTCGGCCTCGAGCGCCAGGGTCGCCTCGAACCCGGCGCCGAGGCCGACTTTGTGCTGTGGGAGGAGAACCTCGATCCCGCGCAAACCTGGGTCGGAGGCGTGTGCACGTATGATCGCGAATAGGCGCTCGCCCCACCGCGCCGGTTGCGGGCTCGCCGCGCAGCGCCATTCCTGTTGCGCCACCGGAGCATGTTTCCATCGCGACGCGAGGTCGCAACCTGCGGGGAACCCTGCCCAGCCTCTGTCCATCCTCCCACGATGAAAGCCCGTTCCGCCCCCTTCACCTTTGCTCCCGCTGCGTTCGTTCCGTTCCGCGACAAGCGCGCCGTTGCGCGCGTGCGCGCCATCAAGCGTCGCGACATCGCCAAACACCGCAATCCCGACTTCCGCATCACGGTCGTCCCGGACGCCGAACTCGAACACCTCTGGATTACCGACATGTTTTTCCGCCTCCAGGAGGCGATGGCCGCCGGCCGGCAATACGTGATGATCATGCCCAACCCCTGGCCGGGCTATGCCAAACTCGCACGGTTGCTCAATCGCGCCCGCGTCGACTGCCGCCGCCTGCACACCTTCAACATGGACGAGTACGCCGACGAGCACGGCCACATCGCCCCCGAGTCGTGGGAGTTCGGCTTTGGCCACGCGTTCAAGAAGTACTTCTGGTCGCAGCTCGATCCACGGCTTCGCCCGCCCGAACACCAGATCCACTGCTTCAGCGACGCCAACCTGGCCGACTACGGGCGGATGCTCGCCGACCTCGGCCATGCCGACATCTGCTACAGCGGCCCCGGCTGGACCGGGCACCTCGCCTTCATCGAACCCGACGCCCCCGAATTCGCCGGCTCCCTCGAGGAGTGGAAGCAGATGGGACCGCGCGTCTGCACCTTGAGTCCCTTCACCATCGCGCAGAATTCCCTGCACGGCTGCTTCGGCATGAGCGGCGACCTCACGGCCGTGCCGCCCAAGGCCGCGACGATCGGCCCCGCCGAGGTCATCGCCGCCAAGCACCGGATCGACATGCACGGGATCACGGTCGACGGCTCCTTCGCCTCCTGGCAACGGCTCACCACCCGACTCGTCCTGCACGGGCCGGTGACTCCGCGCGTGCCCGAGTCGATCCTCCAGACCTTGCGCACCGACGTGTGGGTGACCGAGTCGCTCGCCACCGACATCGTACCGCGCTGGGACAAGGGCTACTGACCCCTGAGCCCGCCTCACGATGCCAACATTACCCTTGGCCCTTCCTCACATGACGTCACCTCACCCTGCCTTGCCTTCCTCTCCGGAAGAACTGCCCGAAAAGCAATGTCACCTATTAAGTGACATTGCCTCTGACGTCCGGCGGTTTTTCGAGGGTGAACTTGGTGGAACCATGCTCGGCGCAATGTCACTTAATAGGTGACATTCCCTCTGGGAATTGGCGAATTCTCACGAGGCGACGTTGCCAAGCGATGTTTGCCGGCCGGCCGGCCCCCGCGATGCTATCCCAGACCTTTACCCTCCTTGATTACGCGGTCTTCGCCGCGTACCTGCTGTTGTCCGCGTCGATCGGCCTGTGGTTCGTCAAGGGGCAGCGCGACCTGAGCGAGTATTTTCTCGCCGGCCGCTCGATGGGCAGCCTGGTCGTGGCGATGACGATCCTCGCGTCGCTGTTCTCGGGTATCAGCTTCCTCGCGGCGCCCGGGGAAGGCTACGCCAACGGCCCCGTCTTCTACCTCGTCACCCTCGGCTTTTTATTGGCGACGCCGCTGACGAACATCGTCTTCATCCGCTTTTACTACAATTCGCGGTTCTTCACCGCCTATCAGTATCTCGAAGAACGTTTCTCCGTCACGTTGCGCACGCTGGCGTCGCTGTCGTTCATCGTCCGCGTGCTACTTTGGCTGGCCGCGGCCACCTACGCGCCGGCGCTCGCCCTTGAGCAGGTCACCGGCCTGCCCCTTTCGTTCACCATCCTGTGCACGGGCGTCGTCACGACGATCTACACGACCTTCGGCGGGATGCGCGCGGTGATCTGGACGGATGTGATGCAGCTCCTCGTGCTGTTCGGCGGGCAATTGGTCATCGTGCTTGTCGCTGTCACGCAGGTGCCCGGCGGATTGGCCGGCGTGGTCGAGTTCGGGCAGCAGGGCGGTCGCCTCAGCCTCAGCCTCAGCTTCGATCCGACCGTGCGTATCACGCTCTGGGGACTGATCCTCGGGGCGGCCTTCATGCACCTCGTGCAGATGGCGACCGATCAAGTCTCGGTGCAGCGTTACCTGACGGCGAAGAACCTGCGGACCGCGCGCCGCGGGCTCTGGATCAAGCTCGCCCTGGCGCTCCCGGTGTCGGGTTTGTTCTACGGCACCGGGCTGGTGCTGTACGCTTTCTACGCCGTGCACGGCGATCCGCTGGCGGCCGGGAAGATCAGCAAGGTCGATCAGATCCTCCCTTATTTTGTGGTGAATCAACTGCCGCCCGGCCTACCCGGGCTCTTCATTGCGGCGATCTATGCCGCCAGCATGTCGACCATCTCCGCCGGCATCAACTCGCTCACGTCGGCCAGCCTCGTCGATTTTTACCAGCGGCTCTGGCGCAACCCCGATCTTTCCGAGCACAACCAACTCCGGATCGCCCGCATCCTCACCTTCACCTACGGGGCCCTGGTCATCGCGTTGGCGTTTCTCGTCGAGCGCCTCGGCACCCTGCTCGAGGCCACCAACAAGGTCATCAGTCTGATCGGCGGGCCCCTCATCGGTCTGTTTCTCCTCGGCATGGTGCTGACGCGCACCACGGCGCGCGGGGCGATCGTCGGCTGGGCCTCCGGCCTCGCGATGACGATCTGGATCTGCTTTGGCACCAAGGTCTCGTTCCTCTGGTATGCGCTGTACGGGTGTGCCACCACCCTGGCAGTCGGTTACCTCGTCAGCCTCCTCGGACCGCCGCCGTCCGACCGGCAGCTCGACGGCCTCACCTGGTCGCGACGACGCCCCCTCGAGGAGTGATTTCGCCGCGGCCTCTCCACCTCGAGCGGAACGGGATCGCTCCCCCCAGCGCCACCGCATGAAGAGAATCCTTCCTCCAATCCTGCTTGCCTCCGCTTCGCTGGCCGGCGCGCCCGCTGCCCCCGGAGGATGGGAGCGCCTCGCCCCGCTGCCCGTCGGCAATGGCGGGTTTGTGGTCGGATCCGTTGCCGGCCAAATCGTTGTCGCGGGCGGCACCACGTGGCAGGGCGAAACCAAGCTCTGGCTCGACCACATCTGGACGTACGACCCGTCGCACGACGCCTGGCGCGAGGCCGGGCGACTGCCGGTGGCCGTCGCATATCCGGCGTCTGGGTACGACGGGCGGGCGTTGTGGTTCGCCGGCGGCAGCGGGGGCGGCGGCGCTCACCGCACCCTCTGGCGGCTGGAGTCCGCCGGCCCCGCCGTGCGCGCCACGCCGGTCGCCCGCGCGGCCGTGTACGCGGTCGGCGGTGTGATCGGCGGCAAGCTCTACGCCGTCGGCGGCACCGACGATCAAGCGGGGATCGCACGCACGACCAACCATCTCGTCGCCACGAACCTCGCCACCGGAGCAGTGGAGCGGCTGGCCGATCACCCGGAGCAGATGGTCTCCAACGCCGGGGCCGCCGTGCTCGGCCAGCGCCTCTTCGTCTTCGGCGGCGGTTACTGGGACGCCGCGCGGCAGGGCGTGTTCAACCATGCTTCCGCCCACGCATTCTCCGTCGCCAGCGGGCGCTGGGAGCGGCTGCCCCCGCTGCCCCACCCCGGCCGCGGGTTCAGCGCGCTCGCTCTCGACGACCGCCGCATTCTCGTCGCCGGTGGGTATCGCAACGACGCGGTCGAATTCGTCGCCGATGCGTACCTCTTCGATTCCGCCACTGGGGCGTACGTTCCGACAACGGCCCTGCCCTACGCCGGGATGGTCGGGCTCGTGCCGGACGGCGAATGGCTTTACTGCCTCGGCGGTGAGGACCGCAAACGCCACCGCACCGCCGCCGCCTATCGCATCCGCTGGGCGGAGCTGCTGCCGCGGGGTTGATCGGCATCAAGTCAAATCGCCAGACGTAGTGCGTGTCATCTTGGCAAACGATCTTCCAAGCAGTCGGTATGATGGGGTGCATCTCCGTGACCGGTGGCACGCGTAGGTTGCGCGGTGGCCTCGCAACCGGCCTGATGCGCGAATGCTCGGCACGATCAGCGCGCCACCTGCCACGTGGGACCACCGCGCTGGCGTCGCCCGACAACTTGGAGATTCACCCCGTTTGATCCCTCCAACGATTGCCACCGAATCCCGCGCGCCGCGCCCTCACCCCCCCGGTTGCACCACGCAAACCAGATCCGTCCACGCCAGCGCCGGCGCGGCGGGAGCCAACGCCACCGCCACGACATTGGCTCCGGTTCGGAGCCGGCCGGCGCGAAATTCCACTTCGAGCCAGTGACCTTCGAGCCGACCCTCAGGCGCGGCCGTCCCGTTCACCTTCACGGCCACCGCGCCGACCGCGGGCGCCCGATTGAATTGCAAACGCAGCACTGCCTTCGCCGACTGGCCGCGGTCCGTGCCTCCTGGAGCGCCGCCGATCGCCAGGGTGGTTTCCACCGTTTGGCCTGGTTGCAACGCCAGCGGGCTGGCCGGGTTCAAGCGGGGGATGCGCATGAAATCCGCGTGGGGCAGCGCGCCGCCCGCGGCCGCTCCCTGGCCGAGCACGCTGGCGAAGTAGACCTGTTCTTTGGCGGCGAGTTGCGCCGGGGAGCCCAGTTCGCGCCAAATCGCGTCGGTTGGATTGAAGGAATTGAAAAGGTACACGCCGTCCGCGCCGGCGCTCCAGGCTTCGAGGGCGCGGCCCCGGTACGCCGCCGTGGAAGACCGCAGCTTGCGCGCCTGCTCATCGCGCACGCGGGATTCGTCGAGCGACGGATAGACCTTCACCCCGTGCTTTCGCCCCAGCGCCACGCTGTCCGCGAGGTCGTTTAACCGGAAGTAGCCGCCCGTCACCAGCAGGTCCACCAGCCCGTCCTCGAGCCACCGCGGCAGGTCGAGCCCGATGGCGCGGGCGTACTCGATCGAGTCGGGCACCCGCAACGCAACCAGGATCGGCCGCCCGCGGCGCAGGCCTTCGGCCTCCGTCATCGCGCGCATACGCGCGATGAGCCCGGTCATGAGCGCGCGCTCCTCGTCGTGGCAGGCCACCCCCGCCTGCGCCGCGCGCTTGAAGAAAACCGGATGGCGAAAGAAGTCGATCTCGACGCCGTCGACGTCGTAGCCGCGGCAGACCTCCTCGACATAGCGAAACGCCAGCTCGCGAATCTCCGCACGGGCGAAATCGACCGCCGACCAGGCGCCGAATTTCGGTTTCTGCTGCGGCGAGCCGATCAGCCACTCCGGATGCTCCTGCTTGAGGCGGTTGGCGCGAAACATGACCGGGCCGTAGTCCGCCGTGCTGCCGTCGTGGGTGTCGTTGAGCCGGAACGACCAGAAGATCTCGACGCCGTGCTTCCGGCCGAAGTCCACCATGACGCGCAGCGGATCGGTGCCGGCGGCCAACATCGCCGGCGCGAGGTTGCGCTCGAAGCGCCCTTCGCGCGTGGCGAAGACCGCGCCCACTTTCGTGTCGTGGGTGAACAGCCCGAACCCGGAACTCCACGTGCAATAGAAGATCGCGTCGACGTGCGTGCCCGCCAGGGGCGTCGTGCGGTACGACAGCAATTCCTCCGGCGCGGTGGTCTTGCAAAGGTAAACCGGCTCGTTGCCGTCGTTGTTGAAGATGACCCGCCGCGGCCGGGCGGCGGCTTGCCGGCGGGCCGCGCGCAGCTCATCGATCGAAGCGATCTGCCGGCCGGTTTCCGCTGCCGGCACGGTGGGCAGGGCCAGCCAGAGGACAGCCGGACCGAAAGCAAACAGCCGCAAAAGACGACGGAGGTTCATGCGGCAGGAGGGAAACCCCCGGCCCTCACTTCGCGAGCAGGAAGTGCAGACCCTCGCCTCATATATTCAAAGCGTTCAGGAGTTCTTCGAAGTCGGACTTCCGCCAATCCATGAACGTTTCGAATCCTTGGGTAGATCCGGTTTTGGTCCCTACCCTCTCCGACCTTGAGCGGTCCCCGCCCGCCGGTTTGGCCTCGCACTCGGGATCGACCGTGACAACCGCCTTGCCAGCGCAAGCAACCGCGAGCATTCTCCCATTATGAAGAAAGCAGTTTCACCCGCCCGCGCCAAAGTCGAGCTGGGCCGGTATATCGTCGCTGATCCCGCCATCTGCCACGGACAGGTTACGTTCAGGGGAACGCGCGTCTTCGTCGCCGATGTGCTGGCCGACGTGGAGCGGGGCCTCTCGTGGGATTCAATTACGGCGCGGTGGGGCGGTGGAAAGATTGGTAAGGCCGCAATCGCCGAGGCCGTGCACCTCGCGCGCACCGCGTTCCTGAGTGACGACGGACGGCTTGCGCCGCGGCCGCGCGCGGCCCGCCTCGCCCGCGTCGCGTGATCCTCCTGGATGAGAATGTCCCGCTTGAGCAGGCCGACCTCCTGCGCGGGTGGAGCATCCGCTGCCGCGTTATCGGCCGCGACGTGGCGGAACTGAGTATTGGGGACGACGATATCGTCGTCCTGTTGCACCGGCTCAAACGGTCGACTTTCATCACCCGCGACCGCCACTTCTTTCGGCGCAGTTTGTGCCATCCCAACTCTTGCCTGGTCATGCTCGATGCGTTGCCAGAGGAATCGGCGATGTTCACCCGCCGCTTTCATCGTCATCCGGCCTTCCATCGGGCTGCGGATCGACTTGGCATCGTCGCCCGCGCGCACCACGACGGCATTCACTTCTGGCAGCGCGGCCGCGCCGCGCTGCAGCAGATCGGGTGGTCGCCGCAAGTGTGAATCTGAACGCGAACCGCTGTTCCACGGACTGGCGGGAAACGTGGCGTGGTTGGTGACGGCGATCCTCGACTCCGGGAACGGCAGCACCGGACTGCGTCGATCCTCAAACCGATCTCGCGCAAAGACGCAGAGGCGCCAAGGGCAAGACCCGCCCCAATTGTCGCCACGGGGCGACAATGCCCCCGCGTCGTCCGCGTCTCCCTCGGTGAGTCGCCGGCGGGTCCATTCCCCGTGGCTTGCCACGATCCTTCCGGCGATCAAACGGAGGCCGGTCCGCGCAGCGGTCGCTGGGCCCTGATGCCCCGAGGCTTGCCTCGGGGTGGCGCAGCGAAGGCCCGAGTTTTCACTCCGGCGACCAAGCGCAGGATAGCACGGGCGGCGGCGCAGTCAGTGCACGCGGCCGGCCAGCGTGTTGGGTCGCGACCAGCGCACGACCGCGACGAACGACGGACCGCCGGCGGTCGTGATCCACGTCTCGTGCGGGCCGACGGTGGTGGCGTCGAAATTCCCGAGGTCCGCCCCGCGCTCGGGAATTGCGATGCGCTCGGTGGCGCGGAGGACGTGCAGTTTCTCCGGGTCGACCCGCGCAAGGAAAAGCGGCGCGCGGTTCCGCGGAATGTGGTCGTTGTTCGCGCCGCGCCGCGTGTACACGAGGAAGAGGCCGTCGCTGTGCGTCACCCACTTTTGCTGCGTGTTGTAGCTGCCGAGATCGCTGCCGTCGTCGAAGATCCACGGGCGGATGGGCCCGTAGTTCAGCCCGTCCTCGCTCACCGCCACGTAGCCGCGCTGGTCGTTGCGCATCGTCAGGTAATAGCGGCCGGCGAACCACGTGAGCGACTTCTCGTAGAGCCCGCGCGGCACCGGCAGGTTGAGTTCGTTGCCCTGCGTCAGATACTCGAGCCGGTCGCCGTCGAACTTCATTCGCGCGACGGCGCCCCGGAACGAGAACTGCCACCGCTTGTCGGCGATCTTCGGGCCGAGAAAATAGTACGGCACGAGCAGCGAGCCGTCGGGCTCGACCAGGAACTGCCCGTGCACGCCGTTGATGAAGGTGCGGTCGTCTGGCGTGGCGGGAAACGTCAGCTCGCGCCACGGCGTCCAGCGACCGGTCGCGGGGTCATGGGTAATCCATACGGTATCGCGGCGGTGCTCGATGCCGGCGAAGCCCGTTTTCGCGTAGGTCGCGGTGTGGCCGATGCCGATCACCTTCCGGGTCGGCGGATGCCACGCGAGCGTGATGTCGCAGACGCCGATATCCAGGCCCCCCTCGCCCACCCGCCAGCCAAGGCCCGGGTCAGGCTGCGGCACCGACCACGTCGTGCCGCCGTCGGTGCTCCGCGACGTGCTGAGGCCGGTGAAGAAATCGCTGCCGATCGCCTTCTGGATCGTCATCACCGCGAGCGGGGAGCCGTCGCGCGTGGGGATGGCCACCGGCCGCGGCTGGAACCATTTGCCGCCCTCGGTCGCGGCGGGGAACGACTCCAGGAGCTCGATCGTGTAGTCGGGGCCCGGGGCGGCGGCCGCCGCGCCCGCCGGTGCCGTGACGGTCCAAACCGCGGCAAGCACCATCCCCACCGTTCGTGGCAAGGTACGCCTCATTTGATTTCCTCCCGGCGCAGGTTGATCACGCCCATGTGGTAACGCTGGTGCTCCGGGATCCCGCCGGCGTAGTACGCGATCAGCAACCGACCGTCGGGGTACTCCATGGCCTCGGGATAACCGCAGTCGCGGTTGACCAACGGCACCAGCCGCTGCGGCGGGCCCCAGGTGCGGCCGCCGTCGGAGCTCGTGCGCGCGTCGATCCCGCAGTCCGCCTCGGCGCGCTTGCCATAGGTGAGCAGGAGGCGGCCGTCGCCGAGCTGGAGCAAGTGCGCCGACGACACGGGCGTCACGTCGAGCAGGGTCACGCGCTTCCAGGTGAACGCGTCGTCCTCGGAGGCGAAGATCTCGAGATCGAGGAACTCGAAGCGACGGCTGGCGGCGAGCCAGCGCCCGCCCCCGAGGTGGGCCATGGCCGCCTCGACGTGCCGGTCCTGCGCGATCGGGGCGAAATGCGTCCAGGTGCGGCCACCGTCGCGGCTGCGCACGGCGTAGATGCTGCCCTTGGGCCGGCTGAAGGCGTAGGTGCCGGCCACGAGGTCGCCGTTGGCGGCCGTGAGGATGTCGCCGAAGGGCACGTGATAACTCAGTCCCTCGACCGCGGGCAGCACCGGTCCGAGCTGTTCCCAGGTGCGGCCGCCATCGCGCGAAACGGCGCCGTGGGTCTGGATCGGCCGGCTGGCGGCGTTGCGCCGGGGCGTGATCTTGTCCCAACCGTTGCACAGCACGACGAGGTGGCCCTCGGCGTTGAGGCCCACGCCGTGGTTCATGCGCACGGTCTGCGGGGCGTGGCGGGTGACGGTGCTCAACCGCTGCCAGAGCAGGCCGTCGGCGCTGCCCCAGCAGTCGACGTCGCCCTCCGTGTAGCCGTGGTTGGGCTGGTTGAAGACCACGGCCACCAGGGAGCCGTCGCGCAGGCGCTGGAGGTTCGGCCACGCGCAGACATTGTCGATGACGATGAGGCGGCGCGGGAGGACCGGCTCCGGCGTGGCCGGCGGGGTGGCCGCGGAGGCGAGGCCCGCGAGCAGTGCGCCGGCCAGGGCGCCACCCGCCCCGCGCAGTCCCGGCGCCCGGAACGGCCCGCCCGGCATGTCAAAACTCCCCCTTCACGCCGAGGACGTAGGCGATGCCGTTGTCGCGGTACTGGGTGGGCCGGGTGTATTCGGGGGCGCCGGGCGAGAAGGTCATGTTGCGGTAGAGGACGTTGGTGAGGTTTTGGCCCGAGGCGTGCACGGTGAGCCAGCGGTTGATCCGGTATTCGAGCGAACCGCCGACCATCATGCGCGGGGCGAGCCCCGAGTAGGTGCCGGTGGGAGTGGTGGCGTTGGCGGCGACGATTGCGTTGCGCGGACCGTTGGTGTAGGTGGCGTTCGCCTTGAGCGCGAAATTGCCGCGCGTGTACGCGAGGCCCCAGTTGATCACGCGCGTCGAGTAGCCGGAAAATTCGTTGGCGCCGGAGCCGGTGAGGCGCAGGTGCGTCCCGTTGATCGACGCCCCGAGCGCGCGCACCCACCCCGGCAGGCCGGCGAAGGAGCGGAACGACTGCCGCCAGCTCCACTCGAAACCGTTGATGATCGCGTCCTGCGACGAGTTCTCGCGCGTGATGATCTCGTAGTTTGAGCCCGCGAGTTCGTCGGGCAGGCCGAATTGATCGAGCAGGGCCTGCGTCGCCGGCACGCGCACCGAGGTGAAAAACCTGCTGATTTCCTTGCGGAAGCCGCTCACGGCGAGCGTGGCACCGCGGTATTCGTAGGACTCGAGCGTGAGGTCGTAGTTGTCGGAGGTCCAGGGCTGCAGGCCGGTGTTGACCACGGTGATGGTCGGCGCCGCGGCGGAGGGGTCGGAAATGACCGTGCCGGGAGTGATAAAGCTGAGGTCGGGCCGCCCGATCGTGCGGGCCCAGGCGGTGCGGAGGACGAAGTGCTCGCCGAGATGGTAGCTCGCGTTGAGGCTCGGGTACCAGCCCTGGTAGCTCTTTTCGCTGTGGGCGCCGAGCTCCTGGTACTGCAGCCGGGCGAGCGCCAGCGCGTCGGTGGTGATCTGCATCGGGCGGCCGTTGGCCCCGAGGACGATGCGACCGGCGGCATCCTTCAGGTAGGTGTTGCGGATATCATTGAGCGGCCCGAGACCCTCGTCCGCCGTGTGCTCGAGGCGCACGCCGGCCACGAGCCAGAGCCGGTTCTCGAAGGCGCGCAGATCGGAGCGCAGGTAGGCGGCGGAAATGGTCTCCTCGAGGCGCCGCGAGGCGCTCGCGCGGTTGGTGTAGGCGCCGGCCTCGTTGAGCTGGAACCAGTCGGGATTCCGGCGGTAGAGGTCGTAGAGCTTCGTGGCACTGACCCAGGCGATCCTCACGCCGCCGTTGAACTCGCGCCGGGCGGCGTACCCCTCGGCAATCAGGTCGTGCGCGCCGACGAGCTGGCCGCCGGCCGACGCCGGCGGGCGGAAGTTCCAGGTCATGCTCTCGGTCCAGTTGTCGCGCTTGGTCGTCGCGACGGAGACGCCCGCCTTGAGGGTCAGCGGGAGGGCGGTCGCGAACGTGCGCGCGGCGTTGGCCGCCACATTGCCGGCCTGGTTCTGGAAGTACATCCGGCCGCTGGTGGCGGAATTGAGGGTGTATTGGCGGATGTCGTACGGGTCGACCGTCGCCCCGGCGCGAGTGCGCGCGGTGAGGCGGGGCAGCGTCATGGTGGAGATGCCCTCGAGGCCGTCGGCGGAGAGGAGCAGGTTCGAGAGCGTGGAGGAGGCCGAGTAGAACATGCCCTCGTCGACGTCGCTGAAGAGGCGGCGCGCCTCGGAGTAGGCGGCGGACCAGTCGAACTTCCAGCGGTCGCCGGCGTAGGCGTGGCTGACGCGGCCGTTGAGCAGGCGCCGGTACTGGTTGGGGTTGGCGCCGGCGCCCTGGGTGAGCGTACCGACCCCGGTGGCGGCGCCCTGCGTGGCCGTCTCGCCGCCGGTCGCTCCGGCGCCGAAGTTGGCGGTGAACTGGTTCTGGCGGGTGATGGCGTGATAGCGGGAGACGTCGACGCGGGCGCGCACAACGTGGCGGGAGCTGCGCCAGTCGGCACCGAGCGCGGCGACGTCCTGGTAGAAGATGTTGAGGACGGAATTGAGCACGTATGACGTCTGCACGCCGCGGACGCGATCCCAGGAGGGTGAGAGGTACTCGCGGTCCTGGTACCGGGCGTTGCGACCGACATTGAGGGTCAGAGCCAGCGCCGGACCGATCGGCCGGCTGTAGCTCAAGTCGAAGCCGGGCTGGATGCCGTGCGCGGTCGTGCGGTCATCGTTGCCGGCGAGTTTCTCCCCGGGCGCCGGGAAGCCGCCGTGCGACCCCTTGGCTTGAATCGTCGCCAGCAGGTTGTACCGGAAGATCGGGGTGCGGCGGTGGAAGCCGCTCTTGGTGATCATGTTGATCGAGCCGCCGACGGCGTTGGCCGGCAGATCGGGGGTCGGCACCTTGGTCACCTCGATACGGTCGAGATTGGCGGTGCTGGTGCCGCTGAAGTTATAGGCGCGCTGGGCGGGGTCGTTGCTCGCCGCCGGCGCGCCGTCGAACATCACCAGCGTGCCGCCGGAGGACATGCCCCGGACGCCGATGCCCTCGACCTCGCCCGTGGTGTTGTAGACGTTGCTGATGCCGGGCACATAGGTGAGGAAGTGACCGGGGTTGGTGATGCCGAGGTCGCCAAATTCCTCGATCGACACCACGTTCTTGATGTTGGCGGCGCTGCGCTGCTCGTGCAGCGCCTGGCTCTGCGCCGTGAGTTCGCGTTCCTCCACGGTGAACGCCTCGAGCTGAACTATCTCCCCGGACGCGCGCGCCGTGCCGGCCAGCCGCAACTCGAAGTCGACGCGCGCCACCGCGCCCGGCGCGACGGTGAGCACCCTGGTCTGCGGCTCGAGGCCGGTGTGGGAGGCCGTGATCGAGACCGGACCGGCCGGCACGCCGGCGAGCCGGAACTCGCCGTTTGCATCGGTGGCGGCGGCGAGCAGCGTGCCTTTCACGACCACGCTGACGTTGTTGAGAT
>Ga0233425_10007976_pt1 | contig 14420 bp, 13 predicted proteins | sample Watercolumn_Towu_2_FD_181712 | JGI IMG/M metagenome (GOLD analysis project Ga0233425, IMG submission 181712) | Freshwater microbial communities from Lake Towuti, South Sulawesi, Indonesia - Watercolumn_Towuti2014_140_MG | ecosystem: Environmental > Aquatic > Freshwater > Lake | place...
GAACCTGCGGCCTATGCGCTGCAGTCGCGCAAGACGATCGTGATCGTGGATGACAAGCAGAACCGCATGTCGCGCGTCGCGCTGCGTGTGGAGATTGGCGATGCGGCCGGCACGGAACTGCTTGAGAACGATGTCGTGCCAGAAGTGATCTCGACGCGCGATTCGGTGGCGCTTGCGCGGCGGCTCGATACTGCGTCGAAGCCGGTCTCCATTCAGCGTCTTGGCGAGTCGCTTGGTGCGGAGCAGGTCATTTATGTGGAAGTGGACGAGTTTGTGCTTGCGGGCGGTCGCAAGGAAGGTGGACCGGAGGCGGTCGTGCTCGTGAAGGTGATCGACGCAGCCAATGGAACGCGCCTCTGGCCTTCAGTGGGTTCGCAGGCGGTGCAGAGCGATTTGCTTGATATCAATCCGTCGCTGCTCGAAACGAGCGCGGGCCGCCGCGAGATCGAGGAAAAGCTTGCGTTGCAGATTGGTGAGGATGTTGCGAAGTTGTTCTACGAGCATCCGCGCCGCGAGCTCGGCGGACGGCTGGGCGTGAAGAAGTAATGGGCGTGGGATCGCTGGCGCACTTGCCGCGTTGTGGTGTGCTGCATGTTGTGCAGGCGACTGCGCCGGTGGGCTGGAGTGCTGCCGCTGCGCTCCCCGCAGACACGGGGGCATGCGTGTTGATTGGAGCGGAGGGTGGTGGCGATGTTGCAAAGCTGGTGCGAGGATGCGTGCCGCGCGTGATCGTTCCACCGCTTGGGATTGCAGCGCTCGGCGCGCGTCGGTTGCGGGACTGGGTTCGTTCGCGCGGTGCATTGCCGCGCGAGGTGCATTGCCACGGACCCGCGGTTGCAGCGCTTGTGCGCGCAGGGCTTGGCGAGGTTGCATGCGCGGTGTCGGCGCTGCCGCCAGCGGGATTCGCTCTGCGCTGCAGTGAGTCGGCGGCGTCGCTGTTTTCCCGCTGTGCGGAGGACGCTCATGTGGATTGCGCCGCGAGCGATGGTTCGCAGGTCGTATCTGCGCAGGAATCTGCGCGCGCATCCGTGCGTGCCGATCTGGGGCTATCGGAGTCGACGGGACTGGTGCTCGCGATCGGTGATCGCCCGAGTGCGATCGATGCTGCCGAGGCGTTCGCTGCAGTGGGGCGTGCCGTGCTCGCGGGCGCCGATCTTGTGCTGATGGTGCCAGAGTCGGCGCGGTGGGTGACCGAGACGCAGCGGCACGCGCGCGGATCGCGCATGGAGAACCGTTTCATTGTGTCGGAGTCATGCGGCACGCCGAGTGCGATCTGGCGCGCGGCCGATGTTGCGCTGCTGCAGCGACCGACTGCGGGCGCGCAGTTGGCGTGGTGGGGTCACTGCGGTTGGTGGGCGCTCGCGGCGGGCACCGATCTGGTGCACGCTTCGTGCTTTGCCGGGGCGGGGGCGGCGGGCTGCTATGCGCCGGGCGACCGATTGGCGCTGGTGCGCTGGCTGCTTGCGTGGAGCGATTCGCGCTGCGCAGTCGGTTGATGTGCGCTGCGCTGCACGGCCTCGCGGAGGATTCGCTGCGCATTCCCGCGGAAGAATGGCAGCAGCAGTTCACGCGGCAACTTCACGCCTCGCAGCATCGGCGAGTCCTTTGGCGAGCGGCTTGGGTCGACGAGGGCGAGATCGCCATCGGCGATCGGACTACGACCAGTCCAATCGGTTTCCCACAGCGTTCGCAGCGCCCAGTAGCGGCTCGCATAGAGATCGAACGCGCTCTCGCGGCTCTGCGCCTTCGATTCCATCTCGGTGCCGCCGGGCGTTTCGGTGAGATGTGCATTGCTCGTCACGATGTCCGAGCCGAACAACAGGCGATCGCGCCAGCGCGTGAAGAACTGCAGGACGCGCTCGCGTGGGTGGCGTGAAATCTCCCGCACGATCCACTTCGTGGCGCTTGCGTCGAGGACGAGATTCGGATGCCGATCGAGGAGTCCGTCGAGGAAATCCAGATCTTCCGGCCAACCGCCCATGTGTGCTGCGATGCACGGCACGGGAAAGCGATGCAGAAGCGCTTCGAACGGCTCATACTGTTGACGCTTGCTGCCGTACTTCGCGGCATCGGAATACTTGGTGGCGAACCATGTGTCCGGATCCGCGATATGCACCATGAGTGTCATGCGAAGTTCGACGGCCGTTTCGACGGCTGCGATGCGCACTGGATTGTCCAGACGCATGAGCGCGGGATCGCCCGCCTGCGTGCCCATGTCGATGCCGCGCGGCGCTGCCCAGAACTTGGCGATGCGGGCACCGAGCGCGTGGTACTTGCGAATCTGCTGCGCGTAACCGTGACCGTGACTTTCGCGGATGTCCGGCGCGCGCCAATTGGGGATCGCGATGAACGCGATGCGATCGCCGAGGATGCTGCGAAGCCCTTCGACTTCATCGATGTTGGATGTCATGCTCCAAATCTGTTCGATGCCGTAGAGATCCATCGCTTCCTTCAGGATCGGCGCCGCATCGAGGCCCGCCACATGCGCGTGCGCATCGATGATCGGCACGATCGGCGCACCGATTTCAGCGGCGCGGGTGCGGTAATCCCACGCAAACAGATTGGAGTCGTTCGCAGTCATCGGCGCAGATTCGAAGCGGACACGCCGCGTGCGTTCACCCGCCGCGGCGTCGAGATGCTACGCGCGTGATGCGCGCCTTTCTCGTCGAGCGCTTCGCAGCAGAGCGATGCGCGCCTGTTCCGCCCGGCCGCGGTCCCTTGCTGCGATTCGAATCGAGCAGCGCGGCATGATGCACCATCCCGATGTAGACCTCGTGATCCGCTTCGATGTCGAGGTGGCGTACCACTTCGCACGCGATGTAGCCGCGCGCGCGCAGCGGCACGGGCGCGCCACCGGGCACCGTGAGGTGCGGCACCGTGAGGAATGCGTCGACACCCTGATCGGGCGACTGAGCAAACAGTCGAAGAAGAGTACGCTCGTTTCGATCGAGAAGGCATAGCGCGAAGTTGCGCGCGTCACGGATGATCGGTGAGATCGTCTGTCCCTTCTCCATCGCGATGAGCAGCATCGGCGGTTGCGTTGCAACTTGCTGGACGAACCGGACTGTGACTGCGCTGCGCAGTTCGCTGAATGCAGCGGTCAGCAGAAATGTCGACGAAGGCACAAGGTCAAGCACATGTGCAACGCTCGAACGAATGGCTGCTGTCCTGTCAGTCTGCATGCGAGGCGGACCTCCAAAAATGTTTTCGCCCAGAGCCGAGTGTAGGGTGATAAATAACTTTTTTCCACAACCATTTGCAATTCAATGATTTATGCGAGCGGATCCGCGCGACTCCATATTCTCGGACTTCCATTGCCCCGTGTAGTGTGTGGCGCAAACTTCAATTTTTGTTGAGAAGTGTTGCAAGGTGGGGCATAGTGGGTATAGTGTCTGCATCCACCCATGGACCGCACCGATGCTCTTCCTCGGCGAATACGAACACAGTCTCGATGCGAAGCAGCGTCTCGCCATTCCGAGCGAGTTGCGCGAAGTGCTCAATCCAGCGGTGAACGGCGATCACTTTGTTGCAGTTCCTGGTGCGGACGATGTGCTGACGCTTTGGCCGAGCAAAACATTCGAGCGTCTGGCGATGAGTCAGGAAGGTTCGCTCATCGGCGACGATGTGTTGCGTCGCTTCGAGCGATCGTTCTACAGCCAGGCGGCACGCTGCCCGCTCGACACAGCTGGACGAGTTCGCATTCCAGATCGGCTTTTGACGCGCTTTGGCTTGGCAGGATCCATCGTGATTCTCGGCGTGCGCGATCACCTCGAACTCATCGCATCCGCGGCATGGAAGGCCGGGGCGAAGGACAGGTCTGCATCCACGGCGTCGCTCTGGCAGCAGGCCAATCAGTTGATGAACGCACGACAGGGGGGAGCGCGGTGAAGGACCGCCACGCTCGCTGACCCTCGCGCGCCGACAGGGATGACGGCGCGGATCGACAACGCTTGGGCGCTGCAAGGACGCGCTGCCTGAGCACGAGCAACGGGCCACGGATGGCCCTCGGGCGTGCCGAAGCCAGGATGGCGAACAGGCACGGACAGTCGGCGTTCAGCCGCTGTCATTGCACCCCCCGCGTCACTGGCCCGACGCGGGGGCTTTTTTGTGCTCCGATAACGGGCATTTTTGCCATGAATTGCGCTATTTTCGCCGTCGCTAGGTCCATCTTGGTTACCCTTCACGAAGGTCGGTTGCTTGGTCGATGACACTCGTCCAAGCTGTTCGCAGGGAGAGCGCACGGTGCGCTCGAGGCGAACCGGTTCAGTCGGCGGGCGAAGCCCCGCCGCATCAGGGCAGGAGGTCCGACGGAATGCTGGTCATCACACGACGAGAAGGCGAAGAGGTCGTCATCGGGAATCCTGCTTCACCGATCGGCATCGTTCGGATTGCCTCCATCAAGGGTGACCGTGTGCGTATCGCGTTCGAGTTTCCCCGCGAAGTGGCAGTCCACCGCAAGGAAGTGGCGGAGCAGATCCTCGCCGGAGCGGTCGACCCAGCCAAGAATGTGATCGGTCAGATTCGGCCCGCTGAAGGCGGCGCCTGAACGCCCACGCCCCTCCCAACCTGTGATGAGTCGACCGAACCGCCACCTAGGGCCGGTTTGTTCTATCGAGTCGCCTCAACCCCCGAAACTTCCGGGATGCGCTCGCGCAGCAGCCGTGCAAGCCCGTCCTGCAGAGTGATGCGGCTTGATGGGCAGTTCACGCACGCCCCGTGCAGCCGAACCTTGACGATTCCAGCGCTCACAGCCACCACCTCCACATCGCCTCCATCCGCCTGAATGTCCGGGCGCATCAGATCCACGACGGCGCGCACGCGCTGCAGCAGCGCATCGCTGCCGCCCTCGTGAGTGAGCGCATCACTGCGGTTGGTTCGTGACGATGCCATGCAAACGCACGGAGTGTAGATCGGACTCCTTACACTGCATCTATGAACGCCACGGAAGGCACGCGCCCGCGGCTCCTGCGCCGCTGCTGGCGGGGGTTGGTCACATGCTCGTGCGTGTGGATGGCCTCGTGCGCAGCGACGCCGGCGGGCGATCCGCTCGAATCGCTCGGTCGCACCGACCTCGTGCCTGCGCGGCAACTGGCAGCGATGAACTTGCTCGATGCGGATCCGACCGATCCCGCCTACTTGAAGGCGCTGCGACGCATCGTGGTGCAGCCGGACTTTGTGCGCGAACTGCGTGACGAGGCATGGGAGCGATTGGTTCGCTACGACCAAGATGGGTTGAAGTCCGTGCTGGAAATCAACCTGCCGCGCATGCTGCAGTATGAGTGGCGCACTGAAGTGTGCCGTCGCATCGCGGCGCTTGGGTGGAAGGACATGACGCAAACGCTCGTGCGTGCGTGGGCGGTTCCACTGCCGATTCTCGCGGTGAAACTCTTCGATCGACCGGAGTATCACGCGCTGTGCAAGCTGTGGGGAAAGGAGCGCGTGCCACAGGTGCTGCTCGATCTGCTGCTGCGAAGCGATCCGATCAAGGAGGCAAATCTGCGCGCGCGCTGCTGGGAGTTGCTGCTCGCAACGGGTGAACGCCAGCGCATTCTCGATCTGCTCGCCGACCAGTCGCTCGCCACGACCGACTCGTTCGTGCTGGACATGCGCCGCTGCGCGACCGATCTCGGTGTGATCCCGTCGAATCGCGAGGAGATCCTTTGGATGCGTGCGCTGCTGAAGCCCGACAAGCGTGCGCTGTGGGATGAGGCGCGCGCCGCCGCGGCGAAGTTGCCGCCGGAGGTGCGCGCTTCGCTCGAGCCGCGAGACATCGCCATTCTCTGCGCCGTCGCTCGAACGCAGCCGGCGCTGCTCGCGCGTTCGCGTGATGAACTCTTCGCGGATGTGTCGGCCGTGCTCGCCGCGCAGGATCAGCGGCGCTACAGCGCATCGTTTGATGGTTACGGCAGTGAACTCGCGGAGACGCCGCGCGCGCACGCATCGAGTCTTGATTGGGGCGACTGTGCGGCGGTGCTGGTTGCGCGCGACGCGCTTCGGCAGGCGCCTGTGCGGGCGCATCTGTTTGAGATCGCCGACCGCGATCAGGCGGACCGCCGAACCGAGTATGGCGGGTTGCTGCGACTGGATGCACAGGGCCGGTATGAACTGGTGGAGTTCACGCCCGTGCAACTGGGCAGCGATGTGCGCTTCGAGGCGTCGAACGACATGTTTGAAGCGGGCTACGACGCGCTCTTCCACTTTCACAACCACGCTCAGTCCTACGACAATCGGCGCTATGCGGGGCCGCACTGGGGCGACTTCGCCTACGCGGATGCGACGGGGGTGAATGGCCTAGTGTTTACTTTTATCGACCGCGATCGGATCAACGCAGATTTCTATCGCCGTGGAAAGGTTGTCATCGACCTCGGCGAAGTCCTACGACCAGACGCATGAACGCGATCCGCTTCAGCAAGATGCATGGCATCGGAAACGATTATGTGTACATCGATGCCGATGCCGAGCGTGTCGAAGATCCGGCGGCGCTCGCGCGCGCCGTCAGCGATCGGCACACCGCGATCGGCGGCGACGGTGTGATTCTTGTCTCGCGCGCGCAGGCCGGTTGCGCGGCCGATGCGCGGATGCGCATCTTCAACGCCGATGGCAGCGAAGCGCAGATGTGCGGTAACGGCCTGCGGTGCGTGGCAAAGTTTGTTGTGGATCGCGGGCTCTCCACTTCGAATCCGCTGCGTGTGGAGACGGGGCGCGGCGTGCTGCCTGTGCGTTGGTGGCGCGGCGCCGATGGGAGCGTGTCGGAAGCGGAGGTCGAGATGGGCGCGCCGATGCTGTCTGCTGCGGATGTTGGCGTGCGATGGCCGGGTGTGTCAGACGGCGATCGCCTTGTTGGCGTGCGCTTCGATCAGGCGATGTGGCGTGAAGCGATCGCGGCACATTCAGAGCGCGTGGGCTGTCACGCAGAAGCCGATCTCTCGTGGTGGAGCGCTTCGTGCACCGAGCCGACGGCAACACTCGTGTCGATGGGCAACCCGCACATCGTGTTCTGGTGCCGCGATCCGGAGAAGATTCCGCTGGAGCGCGTGGGCGCGGCGATTGAGTGTCACGCATTTTTCCCGCAGCGCATCAATGTGCACTTCGTGGTGGTGGGCGCGCGAGATCATCTGCGCATGCGAACATGGGAACGCGGCTCGGGCATCACGCTCGCCTGCGGCACGGGTGCGAGCGCTGTGCTCGTGGCAGGCGTGCTCGAAGGTCGATGCGCCCGCGCGGCAGACATCGATCTTCCGGGTGGACGGTTGCGCATTGCATGGGAACGCGACGAAGGTTTCGTGCGTATGCGCGGGCCTGCCACGCATGCGTTCGATGGCGTGTGGGGCGGTGCGCTGGAGATGTGCCGTGGGGGGTGATGCAACGGTCACAGCGGCGGAGCAGCGCGTCATTGACGCAGTGCATCGTCGACGCGGGGCGATGGAGTCCGATCTTGCTTCGCTCGTTGCGATCCCGACTGGATGCGGTCATCGACAAGGCCTTGATGCGGCGCGCGCGTGGATGCGATCGCGGCTTGAGTCGCTTGGTGCGAGTGTGCAGCGCGAGACGGGAGGGGAACGCCCGCAGTGGTTGCGCGATGGCGCAGCGGGCGACGATCAGGGCGATGTGCTGATCGCGCGCAGTGGAAACCGCGCACGCGGCCCGCGACTGCTGCTCAGCGGTCATCTCGACACAGTGCATGATCCGCGCGGCGCGTTCCAATCGCTCGGCGTAGAGCAGGGGGGCATGCGCGAGGGTCCGGGCGCCGCCGACATGAAGGGCGGGCTAATCGTTGCACTCGCTGCACTTGAGTCGCTCGCGGATGTTGGGGTGCATCCGAATTGGACATTCCTGCTGAACGCCGACGAGGAGACGGGCAGTTTTCGCAGTGCTGCGATCTTGGAGCGCGTGGCGCGCGAGTGCGATGTTGGGCTCGTGCTGGAGCCGGCGGTCGGTAGCGACTTTGTGGTGGAACGCCCCGGATCCGCGCAGTTCCGCATCGATGCCCAAGGGCGTTCGGCGCATGCGGGGCGCGATGCGGCGCGTGGGGTGTCCGCGGTGCATGCGCTCGCGCAGGCCATCTGCACGGTGCTGGCTGCGAACGATCCCGCGAGCGGCTGCATTCTGAACATCGGTCCACTCGAGGGCGGTGGTGCAACCAATGTGGTGCCTGCAGCCGCCGCGGCGTGGGGCAACGCGCGCTACTTCTCGTCCCATGCGCGAGCGCAGGTTGAACGCGCGCTCGGTGCAGTGATCACGGGCGATGCCGGACTGCCGCGCGTGAGTGTTGAAGTGGTGCACAATCGACCCGTCAAGCCGGCGACTGAAACGGTGCAGGCGCTCGCGGCGTGCGCGGTGGAGTGTGCCGCAAAGGTGGGATGTGCATGCAGTGCTGTCGCGACGGGCGGCGTGAGCGATGCAAATGTGCTGCAGCATGTTGGATTGCCTTGTCTCGATGGACTTGGTGTTCGTGGCGGCAACCTGCACCGAACGGATGAGTTCGTTGTGGTGGACAGCCTGTGTGAACGCGCCGCGATCCTGGCACTGCTTCTGCAGCGGATCATGGAACGCCCGCCCGTACCATGCCGCACATGACCTCGGCGCCCACACAACCCGCTGCGTCCGCTGCGACCGCTGGTGCGCTCGACGGAACGCCGCCGCTCATTCGGGTGCCGGCGGTGCGTGCTGCGGTCGATGCGATCCTGGCGGAATTGCGCCGTTTGCAGGCTGGAATCACGGGCGTTCGCCCAGCCGATCCAAGCCGTGCTGCGGCCGCCGCGGCGTGGCTGCAGCGACACAACACACTGCGTGGTCGACCCACGATGTACCCCTACATCGGCGCGGGCATCGGCAACGGTGCGCTCGTGCAACTCGCCGACGGCAGCGTCAAGTGGGACATGATCAGCGGCATCGGCGTTCACATGTTTGGACATTCCGATCCGCGCATGGTGGAAGCGGCTGTGATCGGCGCACTCTCTGACATCTGCATGGGCGGTCACCTGCAGCCGAATGCGGATGTGCTCGCGGTGGCTGAGATTCTGCAGACGGAGGCGGCGCGCACGAGTGCGCTGCGCCACTGCTTCATCACCAACTCGGGATGCATGGCGAATGAGAACGCGCTGAAGGTGTGTCAGCAGAAGACGGGCAGTGCGCCGCGCATCATCGCCTTCGCCGACTGTTTCATGGGTCGCTCCACCACGATGAGCCAGATCGGCGACACCGCCGGCTATCGGCAGGGGCTGGTGCAGAACATTCTTGTCGACTACATGCCCTATTACGACGAGACACTCGGCGCGCGTTCGACCGAGATCGCCGTCTGGCACTTGCGGCAGTTGATCGCTCGGTACCCGAAGCAGCATGCATGCTTCGTGATGGAATTGGTGCAGGGCGAAGGTGGCTTCCGCGTTGCGCCGCGTTCTTTCTTTGAGGCGCTGATGCGTCTGTGCCGAGAAAGTGGCATCCCTGTGTGGGCGGATGAGGTGCAGTCGTTCGGGCGAACCGAGTGCATGTTTGCATTTGAGACCCTCGGGCTTGGCGAGTACATCGATGTTGCGACCGTGGGAAAGTTGAGTCAGGTGTGTGCATGCCTGTTCCGAGAGGAGTTCAATCCTCAGCCCGGTCTGCTTGCTGGCACCTTCAGTTCGAGCGCGAGCGCGTTTCATGTGGGGCGGCGCGCGCTCGAAGTGCTGCGCGATGGCGGTTACTACGGTCCGAGCGGACGCATCGCCGCGCTGCACCGCGCCTTCCGCGAGAAGGCGCAGGATCTGGTGCAGCGTCGCCCAGAGTTTTTCCCGCCGGTGCTCGACAGTTTCGGGCGTCCGCAGCCATCGCATGTGGGTGGAACGGGCGGCATGATGCGCCTCTCGCCGCTTGGCGGCAGCAAGGATCGCTTGAACGCGCTGCTGAAGGCGATGTTTGACGAGGGCGTGATCGCGCTCACCTGTGGTCACGGCCCCTATCACCTGCGCTTGCTGCCTCCCATCGGCGTGATGGAGCCTGCGCAGTTCGGTCCGGTCTTCGAGATCATCGAGCGTGCGCTCGGCAAGGTGGCGTGACATGTTCGTCATCCGTGAAGCGACCGTTGAGGACATGCCGCAGCTGCTGAAGCTTGCGCGACTCGTTCACTCTTTCAATCTGCCGCAGGACCGTGATGCGCTCGCTGCGAAACTGGATCGCAGCCGCCGCGCGTTCGCGGGTTCGGTGCGCGATGCGCGCGGGCGGGAGTTCGTGTTCGTTCTGGAAGACACCGATTCGGGCTCGGTCATCGGCACTAGCACGGTGTATTCGCGGATTTCGTGGCCAGGTCACCCGCACCTCTTCTTCCGCGTGCGTCGCCGCGAGCACTACAGCAAGGATCTGGGAATGGGTCAGGTGCATGTCACGATTCAGCTCGACACCGACGAGAGTGGACCGAGCGAGATCGGTGGACTCATTCTTGCGCCTGGCTACCGAGGTCATCCGCAGAAACTTGGTGCATTCCTCTCGCACACGCGTTTCCAGTTCATCGGCGCGCGACCGCAGCAGTTTCAGAAGCGCATCATCGCGGAGATGATGGGGGCGCTCACCCCCGACAGTCGCTCGACGCTGTGGGATTACCTCGGTCGTCGCTTCATCAATCTTTCGTACACCGAGGCGGACACATTCAATCAGCGCAGCAAGGAGTTCATCCTCAAGTTGTTCCCAGCGGTCGAGATCTACACATCGCTGTTGCCGCCGGAGGCGCGCCAGCTCGTCGGCAAGGTCGGCGATGAGACGCTGCCCGCGCTGCACATGCTGACCAAGCTTGGATTCCGCCCGCAGGAGCATGTCGACCCCTTCGACGGCGGGCCGTATCTCGAAGCTGTCACTGCGGAGATTCCGATCGTGAAGGCATCGGCGTTGGTGACGCTTGGTGGCGCAGGCGCGGGCACTTCGCATCGCGGGATCGTCTCCTGCTCGGGCGAACAAGGATTTCGCGCAGTTCGAAGCGGGTTCTCGCTGCGCGCAGGAAAGTTGCTGCTGCCGGAGCGCATCATCGAAGCGCTTGGAGCATCGAAGGGAACGAAGATCGCCGTCACTGCGTTCGACGCGCAGGCGCGTGCGGTGCCGCTGACCGGCGCGCGGCGCAGCAGCGCTAGCGCGCTGCGCCGCCGGAGTCGCGCATGAGCGAAGCAGTACGGCGCGGACTGCTGCGCCATGCTCCAGCGGACTTCATCGGCGGATCGTGGCACGGGCTTCCTGTGGCGGGGGAGGAACTGATCCGCAGCGTGGATCCCGCGCAGCCATCCACCATCGTGTGGAACGCAGCAGCCGATCGTGAGCACATCGACCGCGCTGTTGCAGCTGCACGAGCGGCCGGGCGCGCTTGGGCGGAGGCGCCTGCACAGGATCGGCGCGCCGCACTCTTGCGCTGGCGCGATGTTGTGATGGCGAGTGAATCGCGCATCGCAGACTTGCTGGTGCTTGAGGCGGGCAAGACGCGCGGCGAAGCTGTGCTGGAAGCGAAGGCGCTCGCAGAGAAGGTGACGATCACGGTGGAGGAGCGCACGCTCGATCGCGTGAGAGGTTTCGGCATCGATCTGTCGCCGACACGGCGCGGCATCTGTGCGTTCCGCCCGCATGGCGTGATGGCGGTGTTTGGACCGTTCAATTTTCCGGCGCACCTGCCCAACGGCCACTTCGTGCCGGCGCTGCTGCTTGGCAACACGATTGTCCTCAAGCCGAGCGAGCGCACACCTGCCATCGGTCAACTGCTTGGTGAGCTCGCCGAAGCTGCTGCATTCCCCCCGGGCGTTTTCAATGTGGTGCAGGCTGGTGCGGGAGGCGCTGCTGCGCTGTCCGCGCACGCGCACATCGATGGCATCTTGTTTACGGGATCGTGGCCCGTGGGTCGGCGCATATTGCAAGCCAATCTCGATCGGCCCGGACGGATCGTGGCGCTTGAGATGGGCGGCAGCAACCCCGCGATCGTGCTCGATGACTGCCACCTGAAGCAGGCGGTGGTGGAGTGCGTGCGATCCGCGTTTGCGACTGCGGGTCAACGCTGCACCTGTACGCGGCGAGTGATTGTGCAGCGCGGAGTTGCCGATGCATTCCTGCGCTCGCTTGTCGATGTTGCGTCGCGGCTGCGTGTCGGCGGCGGCGACGAGGCGGGGGTGTTCATGGGTCCGCTCATCAGCGAGGCGGCGCGTGAAGCGGTGGTGGCGTTCCAATCACGGCGAGTGCGCGAAGGGTGTGTGTCGCTGCTCGCGGCCCGCGCACCAGCGCGCGATGGATGGTTCCTGACGCCTGGGGTGCTTCGAGTCGATCGGTTTTCAGCCGAAGTGGATGAGGAAGTGTTCGGTCCTCTGCTGCAGGCTGCCGTTGTGGACAGCGATGACGAAGCGGTGGAGCAAGCGAATGCCACGCGCTTTGGACTCGCCGCTGCCGTGTTCACGGCGGACACTGCGCGTTGGAACGCACTCTCGCCGCGACTGCGCGCGGGGTGCGTGAATTGGAATGTTGGCACCGCTGGTGCGAGCAGTCGACTCCCATTCGGGGGGCTTGGACTCTCTGGAAATCATCGGCCTGCTGCTGCATTCAGCGTGGATGCGTGCGCGTTCGCGGTTGCCCATCTCGAGGAGCGCACGGATGCCGCGCCGCTGCCGCCGGGGATGGATCCCTTCTGATCCGCGCTCGCCTATCCTGCGCCCATGCCGACAGAACTGCCGAGTGGACGGGTTCAGCCGCGGTTCGCGGGGCTCGCCACTTTCATGCGATTTCCCCGCTTTGATGAGGCGTCGGGAACGCACGACTGGGTCGTGTACGGCGTCCCGTTCGATGGCGGCACAACCTTCCACCCGGGTGCGCGCTTCGGTCCGCGTGCGGTGCGTGAGGCAAGCCAATATGTGAAGCCGGCAAGCAGTGAGTTGCAGGTGGACATCGCGCAAGTGTTTTCCCTGGCAGATGCAGGGGATGCGCCTGTCGCGCCTTTTTCGTGTGCGGACAATCTGGATCTCGTCACCGACTTTGCCAAGACGCTCGGCGGAAGCGGCGCACATTTGCTGGCGCTTGGTGGCGATCACTCCGTGTCGCTGGCGAACATTCGTGCAGCGTGGGAACACTGCGGGCGACCGAGTAGTGGACTCGCGTTGGTCTTGTTCGATGCGCACATCGACACCGTCGACCGCCTGTGGAACGAACCGTTCAGCCATGCGTCATTTCTGCGGCGCGCTGTCGAGGATGGGTGCATCGATCCCGCCCGCACGCTGCTCGTTGGCCAGCGCGGTGGACTGAACACGCTGGACGATCTGGTGTTTGCGCGAGACAAGGGGATGACGACGATCTCCGCGGCTGCCTTTCACGCGGATGCAGCAGAGGCAGCCGCGCAAGTGCAGGCCTTTCGCCATCGCATCGGAGATGCGCCGATGTATCTGTCGTGCGATGTGGACTGTGCCGACCCTGCTTTTGCCCCTGGAACGGGAACGCCGGTGTGCGGCGGCTTGTCGTCGGGTGCGCTGCTCGCGCAGGTGCGGGCATTCGCGGGCGCGCAACTTGTCGGCGCGGATGTCGTGGAGGTCTGTCCTGCTCGCGATGTGGCCGGGGTGACTGCACTGCTCGCGGCGCATGTCGCGTTTGAGTGCATTGCGATCGACGCGGTGGGACGCACGGGCTGATTCGCGCGCGTGCGCGTGCGGCGGTGGCGCCTCTTAGAAGCCAGTGGCGGGTTCTAGCCCGATTGAAATGAGACGCAGGAATTCAGCGCGTGTGGCCGAATCTTCGAGGAACACACCTGTCAACTTGCTGGTGGTGGTCCACGCGTGCGGTTGGTGAACGCCGCGGTAGCACATGCAGAAGTGGCGTGCCTGAACGATGACCGCGACACCGAGTGGCTTCAAGTGTTCCTGAATGCAGTTAGCGATTTGCGCCGTCAGCTTCTCCTGTACCTGCAGTCGCTTCGCATAAATCTCGACGACTTTCGCCAGTTTGGAAAGCCCGACCACGCGTCCACTTGGGATGTAGGCCACATGCGCCTTGCCGACAAAGGGCACCATGTGATGCTCGCAGTGGCTGTGCATATCGATTCCGGTGAGCAAGACCATCTGGTCGTAGCCCTCGATCTCAGAAAAGGTGCGCGCCAGTTCTTTCGCCGGATCCATTGTGTATCCGACAAAGTGCTCCCGCAGCGCGAGCGCGACGCGGCGCGGTGTGTCGACAAGCCCCTCCCTCGTCGGATCCTCTCCGATGTATCTCAAGAGTGCACGGACATGCTCAAGTGCGCCGGTGGCTTCTGCGTCGAGTGGGGCATCGCGATTCATACATCCAAAATGATAGGCTCGAAGCCCATGGCGGACTCAACTACTCAGCACCATGCGCCGAGCGCGTCCGTGCACTCCAAAGGCTCGATGATCAAGAAGATTGCCTTTGGTGGCGCGATCCTCGTGATGGCAAGCGTTGTGATGGCCCTCCTGTTCCTTGAT
>Ga0233425_10007977_pt1 | contig 14420 bp, 13 predicted proteins | sample Watercolumn_Towu_2_FD_181712 | JGI IMG/M metagenome (GOLD analysis project Ga0233425, IMG submission 181712) | Freshwater microbial communities from Lake Towuti, South Sulawesi, Indonesia - Watercolumn_Towuti2014_140_MG | ecosystem: Environmental > Aquatic > Freshwater > Lake | place...
ATCGACCACCAGGAAAGGGATTTCCATGCGTTCGAGCAGGTTGGCAATATGGCGTCCCACCCTTCCGTAGCCCACGATCACCACATGACCGGTGGCATGGGCTTCGTCCACCATGTCCGGGATCTTGATGGAGTGATTCAGCAATTTCCATAGCCGTGGAATCCGTTTCAATCGATTTTCAGCGGGGGTAATCAATCGGAACATCAACGGGTTGAGGGTGATGGACAGCAGCGCCCCGGCCAAAATCAAAGAGTACTGATCCTGGTTGATGATCCCCAATTTGATTCCAGCCTGCCCGAGAATGAAGGAGAATTCACCGATCTGGCTCAACCCGGCAGCGACGATTAATCCTGTTCGAGCCGACCACGGGAAGACCAGTCCCAGCAGGAGAGTGATCAGCGGTTTGCCGAGGACGATCAGCGCGGTAAGCGCCAGAACGGGACCGAGGTTGGCAAGCAGGTACATGGGATTGACCAGCATTCCAATGGAGACAAAGAAAAGAACAGCGAACGCCTCGCGGAATGGGACGAGGTCGGCACCAACCTGATGGCTGAGCGGGGATTCGCTGACCACCACGCCCGCCACGAAGGCGCCCAATGCCAGCGATACGCCGAAGACCTCGGCAGCGCCGAGCGCCGTGCCAAGGGAGATGGTTAGAATGGAGAGAATGAATAACTCACGGGAACGGGTGTGCGCGATTCGCAATAACAACCATGGGATAAACCTTGTCCCGATGAAGAACACAAGCGCAATAAAGACGCCCGCTTTAAGCAGGGTCAAGCCCAATTGCTGCCAATTGAAACCGCCTGTGGTGTTCGATAGCGCGGGCATCAATACCAGGATCAGCACCGTTGCGAGGTCTTCCAGCACCAGCCATCCGACCGCAGCCTGTCCATGAGATGTGCTCAACAGACCGTTGTCCATCAGACCGCGCAGGAGGACAACTGTGCTGGCAATTGAAATTGCCAGGCCAAGCACGATCCCGGATGGAAGCGACCAACCCCAGGTCCGGCTCAGTGCCATACCCAGCAGTGTTGCAAGCGTCATTTGTCCCACCGCACCGGGGATGGCGATGGCGCGCACCTTCCAAAGGTCTTTCAACGAAAAATGCAGCCCCACTCCAAACATGAGGAAGATCACGCCCAATTCCGCCAGTTGACCGATTGTATTTGTGTCTCCTACAAAACCGGGTGTGAATGGTCCGATCACGATTCCCCCCAGCAAATACCCCACGATGGTGGGCAAACCAAGACGGCGCGCGATCAGCCCGCCAAGGAAAGCCACGACCAGCGCTACGGCAATGTTGACCAACAATGTCAGCTCATGCATATTACCTCCATCTGTCGCTGCAGCGAAACTACCGGTAAACCATTAATAAAGAGACTATGTCACAGCCAACCTCTGTTCAACCTCATTAAAACACAAACTTCGTCGGGTTCTCGAAGAATACCGTCCACGCGAGACATTGGCGCGGGGTGAAGACGTACAAGCCGCCTTCGTCCCATTGGTCGGGCTTGGGCGCGTATCCCAGCGCCTCGTACTTGGCGCAATATGCAGCCGCCAGTTGTTGAGCAAGTTCGGGACCCGGCTTGGGCGCGGGTTGTGAAGTCCCGTCCAGGATGATCGCCTCGCTGCCGCTTTCGAGGTGCAGGCTGACGTTTGGGTTCTGTTCCAAATTGCGGGCGTGACGTGTTTCGGGGCTGCCGTCGTAATAGAATTTTCCATCCACGAACACACCCCAGCGGGGAATCACATGCGGAGCGCCGTTGGGTCTCACGGTGCATAACCAGTAATTTATCGAATCGGTTAATCGCTTTTCGACATATTCCCAGGGCACTTCGGATGTGGGATTATCCACATAACCCTTGGGGAACTTGGGACGGGAAATCTTTGGAGCCATTGCTTGTTCTCCTTGATAAAACGTTCGCGCTGAGCGCAGTCGAAGCGCATGGAACCAGTGCGCTTAGTACGGAGTATTTTATTTGGTGGTGGCAAAGACATAGGTGACGCGCTCGAAAGCCCAAAAGCTTTTAACGCGAATGACACGAATTGGGTGAATTTCACGAATCTTTTTGTTCTTTTTCGCGTCATTCGCCACATTTGAGAAATTCGCGTTAGGGTTTGTCACTTCAAATTGACCACTACCATTTATTTTTGCAGCGCCTTCTTCACCGCCGCATACACATCCACCATGCCATAGCCGTAGGCATTACTTGGCATATCGCCGCTGAAACATCCCAGCGAGGTGTTGCCTTCGTAGGGTTGGGCGGTTTCGATGAGAAGTTCTTCGGTGGCTTCGATGTCGCCGATCAGATCGGGCTGGGCAGACCAGAGCAGCGCCACCACGCCTGCCACATGCGGACCAGCCATCGAAGTGCCGCTGAATTGGGCGTAGGTGTTTTCGGGGGTAGCCGAGAGGATGTCCACGCCGGGCGCGACGATATCGGGTTTGACCCTGCCGGAGCCGTCAACGGTCACGGGACCGCGGCTGCTGAAGTCTGCCATGTTCCCAAACTGGTCGATGGCGCCGACGGAGAAAACCGAGTCATACAAAGACAGCGGGGAGGCGACCGTCTCACAACTGGGTCCGTCATTGCCGGTCGAGACGACGACGAAGATTCCCGCGTGACGCAGGTTGTCGGCGGCGGGCAGCAGCGAGGTGGGATCGCAGCCTTCGATTTCAGGACATCCCCATGAGTTGTTGAGCACATGCGCGGCCAGGGTTGGGTCGCCGTCTTTGAACGGGTCACCGCCCTGTGGGAAGGGCGCGAGCATGAACTGCATACAGTCGAGATACAGCGCGGGGTTGGCAAGGTTTCTGTCGAGGTTCACGCAGCCGATCCACTGGGCTTCGGGCGCAACGCCGATTCCCCCGGTGCCAAGGATCGTGCCGGTGGTGTGCGTGCCGTGCCCGCCCTCGTCGTTGGGCGAGGCGGTTCCGTCCCAGGGATCGAACCAGTTGTAGTCGTCGCCCGTGTTGTACCCGCGATATTGCTTTGCGATGGCGGGATGATTCCCGTCCACGCCCGAATCGGATTGCCCGACCACGATGCCTTCACCGCGGACGCCGAACTCCTCCCAGACCTTGTCCGCGCCGATCATCGAGATGTTCCACTGCACGCCGTCATCCACCGCAGATAAATATCCGGGGGCGGGAGAATCTTCGGGAACGGCACGCAGCCTCGGGCTTGGTAAAACGCGGTCCACTTCGGGACGGGTCAAAAGATACAGCCGCACCAGAGTCCCGCCGCGCACCTCCATCGCATTTTCCAAATAATAGGGCGTGTACTCGATGCCGACCTTGTCGAAGAAGTTTCGCAAATCCGCCTGCGTGACGTTCGCGTGCGCGGTCAATGTTTCGTAGGCGGTGGTCAAACGCTCATCGCGGTCTTTGATGGCGGCGACTTTGGAAATGTCGAGCTGGTCTTTCATAACGACGAAGAGACGGTCGCCATAATTTCCCGGATTGCCGAAGAGGAAGAAGATGACGACGACTGCGACCCAGACCCCGCCCGCGCCTGTCCAGCCGATGATGCGCTTCGCGCCTTCGCCCGAAGTTGATGCGGTTGCGAGACGTAGAATCAGCGCGGCGAGGCTGGTGACCAGCCCGACGCCGATGACGATGGCGGAGGTTTTCAACGCAATCAACCCGATGTCACTGAGGACATAGGTCAACTCGGTGGGGTCGAAGGTTGCCAGCGCGGCAAACGCCAGCAGGGACGTGGCTGCCCATGCCGCGACTTTCGATGGCATGACGGCAGAGATGGCAAAAGCGAACGGTGGGAGAGCCGCAAGCAGAATCAACTGTGCGCCGTCGTAGCCCAAGGCAGAGCCGAGCAGGGCAAGCACTGCGCCGATCCCAATGCCATCGAGGAGGCGGCTTTCGGTGGTGGCTTTCATCAACACGGCGGCTAGCAGACCAAAGGCAAGGCTGGCAAGCAGGCTGAGTGTTGCGTCGCCCACCGAACCGAAGGAGCCGTAAATCGCAAACGGGAGGAAGCCGATGCCCGCCACGATCAAGCCGAATGGCAGGGACTTTGAATCCCAGATGATTTCATCCCTGCGACGCCAGATGACGAGGAGGGCGGCAGCCAGCGCCATCACCAATTGGGCAATCGAACCCAACTGGTCGTTGTTCGGGCCGAGCCATTTCAGCAGCAGGGCGGGAAACGCCATAAGCGAAGCGATGAACAGCCCTTCATAAATGGGCTTGAAGCGTTTGTCTTTTGTGAAATGCCAAAGCGCGGCAGTAAGCGCGGACATGACGACGGCTTGAATTGCCAGCCCGGCAAGCCCCGACCATTCCATTTGCTTTGCGCTCAGCGACATGATGGCGCTTTGTTCCATCGTCCAAACGATAAAGTGATATACCAGCAGGCACAACGGCATGGGCAGGATAAGCAAGACGAATGCCCACACCGCGCCGCTGGAACGAGTTGTTTTATGTTCCGATTCCATTTTGTCTCCTGTTGTAAACAGTAATTGGTAATTTTATACGCCGAATTGCCAATCACCATTTACCAACCTACTCCGCCCCGCCTTCGATTCCCGCGGCAATCTCCGGCTCGACGGGCTTGTGCGGTTGGACGTTGAAAATCTTGAAGCCCCATTGAACCGAGGGACCAATCAAGAGGGCAAAGACCACCGTGCCAACGCCGGCGGGACCGCCCAGCAGCCAGCCGATGGCGACGACGGTCACTTCGATGATGCCCCGCGCCATGCGGAGGCTGAGTCCGGTGGTACGTTTGACCGCCAGCATCAAACTATCGCGCGGACCCGCTCCCGCTTCCACGCCGATGTAGATGGCGCTTGCCAGGCCCGTCAAAAAAATGGCAAACAGCAGCATCGCGCTTTGCAGGGGCAGGTTGTCTTTCACCGATGGGATGAGAGACAGCCATTGATCGATCCACGGTCCAATGGACAGGATGTTTGCCAGCGTCCCCCAGCCGATTTGTTCGCGCATGATCAATGCGCCCGCAAGCACGGTGAACCCCACCAAAACGGTCATGGTGCCGATCGAAAGATGGAAGATCGGCGATAGCGCAACGTCCAGCACCGTCCAGGCGTTTGTGCCCAGGTTGCCGCGAATCAACAGGGCAGATGCAAGCCCGTAAATAATGAAGCCGATTTCGATCCTGATAAAGTCACGGGGGAAGGTTTTCCAGCGGATGGGTTTGAACATGAGTCTCCAATTGGTTATATGTCATTGCGAGGGCGGCGCACTTCCGCCCGAAGCAATCTCCAACACAATAATAAGATTGCTTCGTCGGGACACTTGCCCAGTACGCAAGTGCTGGGAGAACACCCTCCTCGCAATGACATTTGTAAGAGGATGATACCATGATGTGATAGACTCCCCCGCATGGCACAAATTTACGAGACCCAACATGATTCATTCGCCATCAGCACGGATCCGTCCCGGTTGGATATGTCGGTTGTGTACGATTTTCTCTCCCGCTCCTATTGGGCGAAGACTCGCCCGCGCGAATACACCGATGAGGCATTTGCCAATTCACTGGTCTTCGGCGTTTACGATGGGCAGCGCATGGTCGGCATGGCGCGGGTCGTGACCGATTACATCATTGTCGCCTACCTCTGCGATGTTTTCATCCATGAGGATTTTCGCGGGCGCGGACTCGGCAAGTGGTTGATGGAATCCATACTTGCCCACCCTGACCTGAATCACGTCCGCCGCTGGCTGCTTGCCACCGACGACGCCCACGGCTTGTATCGTCAATTTGGCTTCGAGGCATTGACCGATGTCGAGAAATGGATGCAGCGCCTGCGTCCGTTTCCGGGGGAATAATATTTGGCGCTCTTCCGAGAAAAAGACGATTTTTGGATTAGAATTGGCGACAATTCGTGTCTAAGTTATCAATAAAGGAGTGTGAAAAATGCGACGTAGAAATTGGCGATTTGTCTTTACCGGGTTTCTTTTCATTGCATTGGCAATCGGATTTTTCCTGTTTATGATGACCATTGCCCCACAGTCCACCGACCCGGTAGAGTTTATGCGGATTGTCGGATCGGCGTCTGGAACCGTCATCGGCATTTGTGTGGCCCTGATCATCGTTGGGTTGATTGGGAAAAAGGTTTAACCGAAAATTTTTATGGTATCAACATTACAGGCCACGCTCCAGCGTGGCCTGTAATGAATCTGTTGCCATTGTTGTTTCAGTCATCCATCCAGTAAATCCGCAAGAAAGCCCATCAACCCGCCATCCTCTTCCTCTTTCTGGGCCTTGTCCAAAACATCGCTGGAGACCACGCCATTCTGTCCATTGATGAGGACGAGGTGTTCGCGCCCGTCGAAGGGGAGTTCGGTCATCCACACGGGGAGCAGGTTAAGCTTGAACGAGTCGATTGCCAGGTTCGCAGACGAGGTGTGAACGATGTTGGAGTTGTTGATCAAATGCGGCAGGTCGTTCTTGTACTTTTTGTAGACCTGGCTTCGCGCATCGAGCGAGGCATCCGCCATCGGCACATCGTAGATTTCGGCGGGCCAGTCTGCAAGGAAACGCGCATCGTAGGGCTTGATGGAGGCCATGTCGAAGGAAGCAATCAGCCGCAAGAAAACGGCGGATGGTTTTTTCGATGCAGGCAGGGGCAGGTCGTTGACCATGATGGGGTACTGGTCTGTCATGCGGATGACCTGTCTTTCCCCGCGCCGTCCAAACATTTGGTCATCGGAGACAACCATTTCGTAGGTGTAGTCAATTGCGCCGCCCACGTCGAAAGTCCAGAGCGGAAGGTAGAGTCCGCGCGGGAGTTCCACCTGCTTTTCGGGCGTGAGCCCGTTTCCCTCCACCCAATCCACCAGTAGTTTGATGGCGCGTTTTTGATTGAAGGCATGCGGGATGATGCCGTCGGGGGCGAGCAATTCCTTTGCCTTGTCGAGGCTGACCACATGCGGCGAAGCGCAGTAGGCGCAGGAGGCGGAAATCTGTTTCGGCGGTAGGATGAACTCCGCGCCGCATCCGTTGCAATGAAAAACCTGCTCCTGGAGCGGCTTGCCGTGTCCGCGCGCAGTTGCCATGGCGACAATGAAATCCTTTTCCTCCGCTTCTTCTGGACCGGCGCCGACGACTTGTCCGCGTGTGCAGTAGTCGCAGACGAGGGTTTGACCATCGGGTGCGAATGCCATGCGTCCGCCGCATTTGGGGCACATGAAGCGGTCTGCTTCCGCTTTGCGCTGACCGTCTGGGGCGGCGGGCAATTTATCGGGGTTCACTACTTCGTCGGCTTTGAGTTTGCCATCCACGATTGCCAACGCGCGTCGCGCCCGCGAATGGCGCATGTCGTGGGAAAGGCAATTTTCCAGCGCCTTGCGTTTTTCGACCGGGTCGGCGGTAATCTCTCCCATCCAGAACCATGCTTCAGCCAGTACTTCATGAGAACCAGACATGTAAATGGCGCGGTCGAGGTAGCGGCGGGCCGCCTCTTTGCTGCCCGTTTTCGCCTCGATAATTCCAGAGCGGAGGAGTTCCTTGGCGTATCCTTGCTGCATAAGACCTCAACTTCTCACAATCGCATCCGTCATCTTCGCCACCCGCGCCATTTCCTTCACGTCATGCATGCGGATGATATCTGCGCCGCGCGTGATGCCCACTGCCACGCTTGCAGCCGTCCCTTCGACGCGCTGATCAGCGGGAAGGTCGAGGGTGAAGCCGATGAACGATTTGCGCGACGTGCCGAGCAGGATGGGATATCCCAACTCGCGGATTTGGTCCAGACGGTTGACCAGTTCGAGGTTATGTTCCCGCGTTTTGCCGAACCCGATGCCTGGATCCAGGATAATGTGCGAATCGTCAATTCGGGCTTTGTGCGCGATTTCCACGCAGTCGAGCAGTTCCCTCTTTACATCTTCGATCAGGTTTTGATATTCGGACCCCGCATAGGCATTCCCCAACTTCTCGCGGACTTCCACGCTGGCTGGGTTGCTGCGGTTGTGCATGAGCATGACGGGCGCGTTGTATTTCTTTGCGACGGATGCAAGCCCGTTGTCTGCGCGGAGTCCCCACACGTCGTTGACGATATGCGCGCCAGCCTTGAGCGCCTCTTCGGCAACCTGTGCCTTGTAGGTGTCAATTGAGATGATGGCTTTGGGGAAGTTTTGATGCAGCGCCTGAACGACGGGGATGACGCGTTCCATCTCTTCATCGGCGTTGACGGGCGCGGAGCCGGGGCGGGTGGATTCGCCGCCCACATCGAGGATGTCTGCCCCGCTGGTGAGAAAGTCCCGCGCCTGGTTTACGGCGGCGGCCACCGCATCCCCCTTGGAAAGGATTCCATCACCGGAAAAGCTGTCGGGGGTTGCGTTCAGGATTCCCATCACATAGGTGCGGGAACCCCAGTGGAAGATGAAACTCCCGATCTGAAGGGATGGTGATTTCATATTAAAGCCATGTCATTGCGACGAGGGTGTTTTTCCCGACGAAGCAATCTCATCACGCGTCAGAGATTGCTTCGGGCAAAGAGCAAGAGCGCCCTCGCAATGACATGTGTTTGCTAGATCTGGTCCAACGGACGACCCAGCCAGGCTTCGGCTTCGTTGATGTCGGTGAAGATTTTCATCGCCGAAGCGGAACCAGCCTCGGCCAATGCCGCGACTTTGACGATCGCATCCACAACCGACTGGTCAGCCACCACCACCGCCACGCGGATATTCCGCGCCGAGGGGTCGCTGTTGGCGTCCACTGCCATGCGGATTGCTTTTTCGGGAATTTCCTTCACAGCCCGCAGGTCGTAGAGGTTGCGGGTGCGACGGTCTGCGCCCATCAAATGTTCCAGCGCAAACCCGTGCCAGTGCGCGAGGGTCGCTTCGGAAAGGTCGGTGAAGGTCAGGGTCATGCCGCCATCGCCGCGGCGGATGACAGAGTAGCCGATGCCGGGCGTTGGAGTCCAGTTCAAGGGTTTGGGTTCAGTCATGGGTTCTCTCCTGTGTATTGTGCGATTATAACGCAGGGGGAAAAATAAAATCATGCTATAATGCGAAACGTTGGGCGCTTAGCTCAGTTGGTTAGAGCGTCTCGTTTACACCGAGAAGGTCAGGGGTTCGAGTCCCTTAGCGCCCACAGAGTCCCGTAAAAGCGGGACTTTTATTTTGTATCTGGGGTTTGAGCGCAAGGGTACACAGGGAAACAAGTAGACAGGCAGTCAAGGAATTGAGCGCCTGTCTACTCGCCTTATCGCCCATCTCCGACCCGTATACCTGTTTACTTGTATACCTCTTTCCGTGTCCTTGTCCTCCTGTCCACTTCTCCACTATAATCCCACCCATGATCCTCATCACCGGTTCCACCGGCTTTATCGGGCGCGCTCTCATTCGACAATTCTCCGCCATCGGGACTCCCGTGCGGGCGTTGATCCGTCCTTCGCCACGGACTCCGCGCCTGCCCAAAGGCGTTTCGGTGGAAGTGGCGGTGGTCAGCCTGGCGGATACGCGCGGTCTGCGCGCCGCCCTCAGCGGGGTGGATACCATCATCCACCTTGCCAGCGCCGAGAATCAGGGCAGTCGCGGCAGCCTGCTGATGACCGATATCCAGGGGACGGCAAACCTCGTCGAAGCGGCATCCGATGCGGGCGTGGACCGGTTTGTGTATCTCAGCCACATTGGCGCGGGACCTTCATCTGCCTATCCAGCCTTCAAAGCCAAAGGACTTGCCGAAGAAGCCATCCGCAACGGCAAAACGCCCTACACCATTTTGCGCTCGTCGCTGGTGTACGGCGCCGAAGACCATTTCACCAACAACCTCTCGCGCTTGATCCGCGCTTCTGTGGGAGTCTTTCCCGTCCCTTCCGGCGGGCGGACGGTGGTGCAGCCGGTCTGGGTCGAAGACCTGATTACCTGCGTCTTGTGGGCGCTGGAGCGGGAAGACACGCTGAATCAAGTGTATGAACTCGGCGGCAGCGAATTTTTTACCCTGCAACAAATCATCGAAACGGTCATGGAAGTCACACACCGCCGCCGTTTCCTCTTTCCGCTTTCGCCGATTACCCTGCGCGCCCTCACCGTGTTTTTTGAAGGCGTCACTCGCAACTTCCCCATCTCTTCCTTCTGGCTCGATTACTTTGCCGTCAACCGCACCTGCGCCGTCGATTCGATGCCACGCCTCTTCGGGCTGATGCCCGCACGCTTCACCTATCGCCTCGACTACCTCGTCCGCAAGCCCTGGTACCAACGCGCCTGGAATGCCGCCACCGAAAGACTCGCTTCCCTGCGCCCGCGTAACTTGTAACTCTTAGCTTCCCCATGCTCACCATCCGCCTGATCGAAACCCCCGAAGAAATGCCGCTTGTGGAAGAACTCCAGCGCATCGTGTGGCCCGACTCCGAAACCGATGTCGTCCCCCTGCACATGCTCATCACTGCCGTCCACAACGGTGGACTGATCCTCGGAGCGTTCCACGAAGAAAAGATGATCGGCTTCGTCTTTGGCTTCCCCGGCCTCGACTTCACCCCCGACGGTCCGCGCCCGAAGCATTGCTCGCACATGATGGGCATCCACCCCGACCACCGCGACAGTGGCGTCGGCTTCGCCCTGAAACGCGCCCAGTGGCAGATGGTCCGCCATCAGGGGCTCGACCACGTCACCTGGACTTACGATCCTCTGCTCAGCCGCAACGCCTACCTCAACATCGCCAAACTCGGTGCGGTCTGCGTCACCTACCGCCGCTCGGAATACGGCGACATGCGCGACGGTTTGAATGTCGGATTACCTTCCGACCGCTTTCAGGTGGATTGGTGGATTCAAACCCAGCGCGTACAGCGGAGACTGGGCAAGCGGGCGCGACCCACCCTCAAGTTGACTCATGCCACGCGGTCTGGTCTACGCCCGTTTTATCCGCTTCGCGCCGACGCTTTGGGGCTGATCCACCCGCCCGAACACGTCCCGCCCTTCGAGAGCCGCCTGCTCATGGCGGAAATTCCCGCCGACTTCACCGCCCTCAAATCCGCCGATTTCGCCCTCGCCCGCGACTGGCGCTTCTTCACCCGCGAATTGTTCGAACTCGCCTTCGAAAAAAAATACATCGTCACCGATTTCATCTTCGACAAAAGCGAAAGCGCCTCTCGCGGATTCTATGTCCTGACCCACGGCGAAAGTACGCTGGATGATTTTGAATGAAACCGCTTGTTTGGGGGCTTAGCCCAAAAACAACCGTTAACGCATGAGACGCCCTTGCGGGCGTCCCAGCGGTTGGATGGATGGAGAAACGAAGCGGAAAACGGAAAGCGGCTGGCTACCTCCTGACGGATGAATTTTGTTCGCTGCGGCTCATCGCGCCCATCCCGACGGGGTGATAAGTCGGTTCGGGGCGATTGATCGCGTTTGCATAATTTGGCATGGGCGCAGGGCGCGGCTTGGGCGCAGGGCGCGGATAACTGTTTGCAGTTGGAATGCTGGCAGGGATGTTCTGCGCGGGACGGGCATAGGTCTGGGGCACGGGTCTCGGCTGGTTGTAGGAAACCGGGCGCTGGCCAACATCTGCAAGGGTAAAGAGGCGCTCGCCTGCAATCGAAAAAGTACCGATAATCAGCACACGGATCAACCAAACCATCGCCGCTACGAAGATTGGCACAAACTTGGTCATGGTCTCCTGCCCGAGGAGCGAGCCGCCCACCGCGTTGTGGTTGACGATGGCGACCGAAACACCCCACCAGGTCAGCATGGCGTTGAAGGCGGCAGCAAGCAGCCACGCGCCAAACAGGTACCAGACTTCGGCTGGTTCGTCGCGACCCTGCTCCGGGGTGAAGATGCGGGCAATGCCGGCAAAGTCCATGCCGCAGAAGGCAAAGGCAAGGATGCTCGACCAGCGCAGCCCGGCAAATTTCAAGTCACCGAGCATGTCCTGCAAGGCAAACGAGGTTGTCCCGTAATTGAACAACTCGAAGGACAGCAGGGCGCTGATGAGAATGCCGCCAAAGATCGCGCCGCGTTTGAGAGAAACACTCTTCAAGAATGGCAACAGTTGGATATTCAGGGAAGGGTTCATGGGAAGTCTCCTTTTTGGAACCAGGGGAGGAAAACGATCTTCCCTACTATAGAACACTTGTTCTAATTTGTCAAGCAGGATTCCTTGCAGGTTTATAATTTTTAAGGTGTGGACTTAAATCAAAAAGCGGGCATCCCAGGATGCCCGCTTTCGATGTTCATAAATGTTTATTCGGCTGGGATGATTGGCAGCGGCATGGGTCCGCTCAATTGAACGAGCACGGAATAGACCCAGGCGGTTTGTCCGGGCTGTCCCGGCACTTCGATCATGATCCATGAGCCGTCCGTGTTCTGCCCCAGCGCCAGCGCCGATTGCCCGACCGCCAGCATTCCCACGGTCTGCCCGTCGAGATTGGGGTCGAGGCGCATGTTGATTCCACCGGGTCCCGCATTGGTCACCACCGGGACGGTGGGCGTGGGAGCAACTGTGGCAGGTGTAACCTTCGGGTCGATGAGGGTGGGTTCCGGGCTGGGAGTCGGCGGGACGTTGATGCCCTGGAGCTTCGCCATTTCGATCATGTACTGGTCGTGCAACTGGCGCGAGAGCGCAATGCCCTGGTTGACCGCTTCCTGGTCGGCGCCGCCCATAAACCCCAGCAGGGTCTGGATGAAGGTGTTCATGTGGGTCAACTGCAATTCTCGCAGCGATTTCAAACAATAGGGGACGGAGAGGTCTTCGGCGTCGCGGCGGATGCGTTGCAGGTCTTCGATGGTGGGTTTCAACTGGTCGCGGGTGGTGTTGGACGAGAGCGCAGCGGCATCGTCGAACTCGCGCATCAGGCGGTGTACCTTTTGAATTTCAGCGCCGATATTTTCGATGCCGCAAGGGTCCGGAGTGGAGGTGGGGGCAGGCGTTTCGGTGGGGAGCGGAACCGGGCTTGGGTCGGGCGCGGCGGGCGCGGTGGGCGCTGGAACGCAGGCGGCAGCCAAAAGGGCAATCAACAGCAGGATAAAAACGATGGGACGCGGTTTTCTCATGGAAAGACTCCTTTACGGGGTGACGACGGGCGGCTCGCCTGAAATCTGGACGGCGGAAGTGGAGACCCAGGCTTTCTGACCGGGCTGTCCGGGAACTTCCACCTGGAACCATAGTTTGTCGGCGGTGACGCCGAAGGCGGCGGTGACGGCTCCAGCCGGCAGGGTTGCCACGCCGCCGGCAGCGGCATCGGGCGCGGAGAGCAGGGTGACTTCGTTGGGGCCAGGGTTAAGCACCGACAAACCAGCGGGTTTGGTCAACGCGGCGGGCGGGATGGTCGCATTCGGGTCGACAGTGGGCGGTCCGCCAGTGGGCGCAACGAGAGTCAGCCCCAGCAGGCGGGCGATTTCGATGTCGTACTTCATGTGCAGGTCGCGCGCTTCGGCGATTCCCCTGCTCACATCCTGCGACTGCGTGTTTGCCATGAAAGCCATCAGGGTTTCGAGGACGATGTTCATGTGGAGGAGCTGCAGTTTCTTCAACTCCAGCAGGCATTCGGGCGCTTTCTGGCTTTCGGCGCGACGGCGAATCTCCTGCATGGGCGGGATGATTTCCAGCAGTTTTTCCTGCGGGGTGCTGGATGCCAGGCGCGAATAATCGTCGAACTCGCGCATCAGGTCGTTGACCTTTTCCACTTCGCCCGTCAGCGCGGCTTCGGAACAAGGGTCAAGGGTGGGTGTGGGCGCGGCAGGGACGGCAGAAGCGGCAGGGGCAGATTCAGGCGCCGTCGCTTCCCCTCCCCCGCAGGCGGAAAGCAAAAGAATAAAGGCGATAGCCAGAATGGCAGGGGTTTTGTTTTTCATGGGCATTCCATCTTTGCAACTGGTTGGATGAAGTTATTATACCTGAATGAAGCCTATAAAATTCGAGGGACGGCTTGGTCGCCGTCCCTCTGTTGGTTTCGTGATGCGGTTGTATCGAACGGGTTACGGGGTTGCCAGCGCAAAGATGCCCGATTCGCCAACCTTGAAGGTCACTTTGCCGTCGGCGATCTCGGCTTCCACTTCTTCCCATTCGGAGCCGTTCCAGGAGAGGACGGTGAGGGTGTCGCCATCGGCGAAGCCTTCGGGCGTTTCGAAGAAGACTTCGGTCACTTCGCCGGGGATGCCGCCGCTGACGGTGGCTTCGAAGGCGTCGGCGAAGGTCTTGCCTTCGGGCAGGGCACCGGGCAGGTCATCTTCGGTCAGCGGGGTGATTTCCGCGCTCATGGGCTGGGTTTCCGTCACGATGGGCGGCGCGAAGCGGCTGAGCCAGCGGGAATACCAATAGCCGCTGTACCAGTTGGGCACGTCCCACCACCACCAGTTCGGCGAGTAGCTGATCTTGTTGATGTAGAAGTCGTTGTAGAAGTAGTTGTAGACGCTGTAGTTGGGGAAGTACTGCCCGTTGAAGTAGAGACCATAGAGGTTCACCACCGGCGCGGGGTAGTAGTAGTATTCGGAGGCGGGGAAC
>Ga0233425_10007978_pt1 | contig 14419 bp, 10 predicted proteins | sample Watercolumn_Towu_2_FD_181712 | JGI IMG/M metagenome (GOLD analysis project Ga0233425, IMG submission 181712) | Freshwater microbial communities from Lake Towuti, South Sulawesi, Indonesia - Watercolumn_Towuti2014_140_MG | ecosystem: Environmental > Aquatic > Freshwater > Lake | place...
ACCGCTACAACAGCAACCGCAGCAGCAATCTGCACGTCTACCGGGTACAGAACGTCGACGCCGCCGACCTGGCCAACACCATCGGCCAGATCTTCGGCCAGACCGGCGGCCGCGGCGGCTCCCGCGGCGCCTCGGTGGCCCCCGGCATGACCGGATCCAGCATCAGCGGCGGCGGCGGTTTCGGCGGCGACAGCAATAGCGCCTCGTCGGGAACGGGGGACGATTTCTCCGGTTCCGGTACCGGAAGTTCCACGGGCTTCGGCGGATCCTCTTCCGGCGGCGGTCTGGGCGGCAGCTCCTCCTCCGGTTTCGGCAGCACCTCCGGTACCGGCAGCTCCTCCAGCGGGCTGGGCGGAAGCTCCACCTCCGGCGGCCTGGGCGGATCCTCCTCCCGCAGCGGCGGCAGCGGCGGATTCGGGGGCGGCGGCGGATTCGGGGGCGGCGGATTCGGTTCCAGCGGCTCCGGCCGCAGCGGCCGCGGCAACCGCGGCGCCGTCGCCACCGATCTCGGCAACAACACCCGCATCATCGCCGACCCCAACAACAACGCCCTGATCATCATGGCGAAACCGGCCGACTACAAGGAGATCGAGGCGGTGATCAAGGAGCTGGACATCATGCCCCTGCAGGTTCTGATCGACGCCACCATCGTCGAGGTCACCCTCACCGACAACCTCAAGTACGGCCTCAAATGGTATTTCGACCACGGCAAGGCCGGCGGCTATGCCTTCAATCCGCCGGGTGTGCAGACCACCAACTCGTCCAACAACAACAGCTCCACCACCGGCATTCCCGGCGGCGCCTCGCTGTCGGGCGCGCTGGCCGCCGCCGGTTCGTCGGCAACCGGGGGCTTCACCTATGCCCTGGTCAGCCACGCTCAGGACTTGCGCATCGAGCTGGATGCGCTGGCCAACCTCAACAAGGTGAACTTCCTGTCCACCCCCTCGCTGATGGTGTTGAACAACCAGGAAGCCCAGATCAACGTCGGCGACCGGGTGCCGACCCCGACCTCCTCCGCCGCCAACCTGCTGGGCGGCACCAGCACCACCAACACCCTCGGTTCCACCATCACCAGCGGCATCCAGTACCAGGAGAGCGGCATCTCGCTCCGCGTCAAGCCCAGGGTCAACGCCGGCGGCCTGGTGATCATGGACGTGGCGCAGGAGAACAGCACGCCGTCGCAGGTGGTGGTCGGCAACGTCCAGACCTTCCAGTTCGCCCAGCGCAAGATCCGCAGCCAGGTGGCAGTGCCGAGCGGCGACACCCTCGCCCTGGGCGGCCTGATTCAGGAAAAGCGGGCTGACCCCAACATCTCCGGCCTGCCGTTCCTGTCGCGGCTACCGCTGATCGGCTGGTTGTTCGGCCAGCGCAGCATCGCCGTCGACCGCACCGAACTGGTGATGATGCTGACCCCCCGCGTCATCAACAACCGCCCGGACATCACCCGCATCACCAACGAATTCCGCAACCGCATGACGACCTTCTCCAGCCAGCACGATCCGGTGACCGTGGAAACCCTGCCCGCCACCAGCCAGCCTTGAGGAACCGCGGATCGCTTCGGCGAATCCAGCGGCGTAGGCGTAGCCTGGATGAAGCGAAGCGGAATCCGGGAATGAATCGGAGACAGGATCCGGAAGATTTCCCTTCCACCTGACTCGTAACCATGCGGTGACAAGCAGCCTTTCAGTCTGATTTCGCCAGCTTGCGCAAGGCGCGAATCTTCTGCCACAGCACAGCCTTCGGCAGCGTCATCGCCAGGGCTCGCATACAGCGATCCAGCCAACCCTGACGCTCGCGCAGGCGGTCGATGGCCTTGCCGAGGTCACGCGCCACCGCTGCACCGTAGGCCTGCTCGGTCTTGCGCAACGCCGCGCGCAGCAAGGGCAGACCCAGGCCCATCATCGCCAGGTCGATCACATCCCGGCTGAATACGCCGTCGTCGGCATAGCGGTCCGAGTTGGCCAGAAGCTTGGAAGCCGCCAAGTCCAACGGCGTGAGAGTGCCGACGCCGCACAACCGGTCAGCTTCTCCGGGGCGCTCCAGTTCGATCCGCGCCTCGCGCACGATCTCGAACTTGATGGCGACGCGGTCCATGAGCACCTCGGTACGCATGCCATACTGATCGGCACGGATCTCGCGGGTCATCACCACCGGCTGGCTGCCCGCACGTACGATGGCATTGATGCCGCCGGCTCCAGTCAGCCGCTGCCGCAGTTCACGGTAACCCGCCGCGTCGGACACCAAGAAGTCCATGTCGACCGACTCGCGGTATTCGCCATAGCGCAGAGCGATGCAGGTGCCGCCACCGAACAGGCAGCCGTGTTCGCGCAGCAGCTCCCCGTCCAGCGCCGCCAGAACGTGAGCAATGCGTTGATGGTAACTGCGCTCAAACATCGGCGGATTTTCCTAGAGCGGCACGCAAAGCAGTCAACAGGCCCCGCTCCTTCTCCGACAGGGCTTCGACTTGCAGATGGCGGGCGTTGCGCTCGTAAATGTCCAAGGCTTCGCCGGGCGTCAGCGTGTCGGTACCGTGAACCTGCCAGGCCAGCGCCTGGAGCTGGGGGTAGTCGGCCAGGCGCACCCGCACCGGAACCCACTGGCCGGAATCCATGGGGGCCGAATCAGGGAGTTCATCCGCGCGCTGCGCGCTCAGCGTCAGCCCCAATGCGTCCAGCACATTGGCCCAAGCCCCTGCGGACACCGAGGGTTCACCTTTTTCGATGCGGTGCAGCGTTACTCGGGAGAGTCCTGCGGCCTCGGCGGCCGCCGTGCTGCTGACACGCAGGGCTTTGCGCCTGGCCCGGATCAGCCGGGCCAAGGCCTTGAGCTGTTCGAGAGCGGCTTCCGTTGGCGGTGGAGTTGATGCTGGCATTTGTTTCCCATGTTATTCACAAATGTCTACTTGTTAAATATAAGAAACAAAAATACTGCTAGCATGCCCTTTTTCCCGGTTTCTGTGCTTTTCGGCGTTGCCTGGCTGGCGAGGCAATCGCTATTGTCCTCACGGCCGTACGGCGGGTCCGCGAAGCGATCCGCCATTGCACCGGGAAAATGGACGGGTTCCCGTCGACGCGGCCTGTCTCGCAACGAAGCGGGGCCGGCTCTTGCTCTTTCGGAAGTTTGCTCGGCCGGCGCGGCTGATTCGGCGGATTGCCACTTCGCGGCGACTCCGCTCTACGTTGAAACCTTGGCTCGGCGGGATGGGGGGCGGTCGCCGCCGCCAGCATCCCGCTCTGCGGCGTATCAGCCGGCTTCCACCATGCCGCGGGCGGCCTGGTCGACCAGCCACACCAGCTTGCCGTCCGCCGGCCGCACCCGGCCGGCGGGCAGTTCGCCGTCGACGCCTTCGCTCAGAACACGGTTCAAAGCCGCTGCCTTGTCGGCGCCAGTGACCAGGAACCACACCTGGCGCGCCTGGCTGAGCAGGGGCAAGGTCAACGTCAGCCGGGTGGGCGGCGGCTTCGGCGAGTTTTTCACGGCGACGACGGATTCGGTGGTCTCGAGCGGGTGCCCCGGAAACAGGGAGGCGGTGTGGCCGTCCGCTCCCATCCCCAACAGCACCAGATCGAGCCGCTGCGGCTGGTCGCCGAAATAGTCCCGCAACACCCCCCGGTAGCGCGTGGCGCAGTCTTCCGGGCCGCCGTCCGTAGCCATGGGATGCAGATGAGAGGGCGGAATCGGCACCCGCTCCAGCAACGCCTCCCGCATCATGCGGTAATTGCTGTCGGCATGGTCAGGGGACACGTGGCGTTCGTCCACCACGAAGACATGGATCTGCTGCCACGGCAGGCGCGAGCGGTAGGGCTCCGCCGCCAGCAGCCGGTAGTAGCGCTGCGGCGTGGTGCCGCCGGACAGGGCCAGGCTCAGCGGCCCGCTGCGGCCGGCCAGCAGGGCCACGGTGCGGTCGGCGGCGGCCCGCGCCACCGCCTCGGCGTCGGCCAGGACCACCAGTTCGGTCGCGTTCGAATCGGTCACTATCCCCTCCCCCGGATCAAAGTTGGTAGTCGTATTCCACCGCAAGCGGTGCATGATCGGAAAACCAGCGCTCCTTGTGCACGGCCGCGCGGGTGGCGGTCTGCGCCAGGGCGGCGGTGGCGATGTGATAGTCGATGCGCCAACCGACGTTGTTGGCCCGAGCCTGGCCGCGGTTGCTCCACCAGGTGTAGCCATCGCCGCCGGCCTCCGGATAGAGGCGGCGGTATACGTCGACCCAGTGCAGGTCGTCGAACACGCGGCTGAGCCAGGCCCGCTCCTCCGGCAGGAACCCGGAGTTCTTCTGGTTGGATCGCCAATTCTTCAGGTCCACCGGGCGATGCGCAATGTTCCAGTCGCCGCACAGGAGGACGTCACGGCCGCTGCCGGCGAGTTCAGCGAGATGGCCGAAGAAGCGCTCCATGAATGCATATTTGGCCTGCTGCCGGTGTTCGCCGCTGGAACCCGAGGGCAGGTACAGGGATATGATGGAGAAGGGGCCGTAGACCAGTTCCAGATAGCGGCCCTCGGCGTCGATCTCGGGGACGCCGAGGCCTTCGATGACCCGTTCCGGCTCGCGCCGGGCGTAGATCCCGACCCCGCTGTAGCCCTTCTTCTCGGCATGGTGGAAATAGCCGGTGAAGCCGGCAGGCTGCCGCATGGGAGGCGTCAGGTCGGCGTCCTGGGCCTTGAGCTCCTGCACGCAGACCCAATCGGCAGCGGCGTCCGGCAGCCAGTCGAAGAAGCCCTTGCCGGCGGCGGAGCGGATTCCGTTGAGATTGAAGGTGAGCACTCTCATGGCAGGGGAGCGGATGGCGCGTCGCCACCCTCCGCGCCCACTTCGTGCAGCAGCACGACGACGCCGGTGACGGTTTCCTCGGTCACCACCGGGTAGGCGGAGCATTCGGCGGTGAAGCTGGAACCGTCCTTACGCCAGGCCAATTCACGGGTCCGCGCCGGGATTCCGCTGTCGAACACGTCGTACAGAGGGCATTCCCGCCGCCCGTACGGCGTGCCGTCCGCACGGCTGGGGTGGATGCGGGCGTGGATGTCGAGCCCCAGCAGTTCGGCGCCGTTGCCGTAGCCCAGGAGGGCCAGCGCCGCCTGGTTGACGAAGGTGCAGCGGCCGTCGGCATCGATGCCGTAGATACCCTCCCCCACCGACTCCAGAAGCAGCCGGAAACGTGCCTCGCTGGCCCGCAGCTCCGACTCCATGCGCTTGCTGCGGCACAGCTCGCGGTCGGCGTTGGCATTGGCGAAACGGAGGGATTCGCTCTGCTTCTCCAGCTGCTGGGTGCGCTGCGCCACCAGTTCCTCCAGGCGGTTGCGGTAATATGCCAGTTCCTGCTCGGTCTCCTTGCGTTCCGTGATATCCAGAAGAATTCCCTGCAGGAACAGCGGCCTGCCTTCTTCTCCCCGCACCACGTTGGCCTTGTCCAGGAACCAGCGCGGCTGACCCTGGCGGTTCAGCAGCCGGTATTCGCAGCGCAGGGCGGTCTGGTGCTCATGGACCTGGGCGAAGGCATCGATGACCCGCTCGCGGTCCTCCGGGTGCACCCACTGCAGCAGGCCCTGGGCCTGGCCACACCATTCCTGCGGCAGGTAGCCGAGCTGCTCCAGCTGCGGGCTGACGTAGCGCAGCCGGCCCGGCTCGTCGATGGCAGCGATATAGGTGATTGCCGGGATCTGCTCCACCAGGGTGCGATACTTGGCTTCCGCCTCACGCAGGCGCTCCACCGCGTCCGCCTTCTCGCGCTGGGCCCGCTGCTCGCGCAGGGCGCGGATGATCACCGTCGGCAGCCACTGCATGGACTCCCGGTCGTTGACCTTGACCAGGTAGTCACGAGCGCCGCGCTTCAGCGCATCCACCGCGATCAGAGCGTTGTCGGTGCCGGTGAGCATCACCACTGGCACCTGCAGGTCGCCGGTCGCATCCGCCAGTCCCGACAGGAACTCCACCCCGGAGAAATCCGGCAGGTTGTAGTCCAGCAGGATGCAGTCCGGATTGCGCATCCGCGCCAGCCGCAGTCCCTCGTCTCCGGTGGCTGCCTCGATCAGCTCGAAGCGGTGGTCGGGGAACTGGGCGAAGGCGCGGCGGATGGCGAGGCGGTCCACCTCGTCATCGTCCACCAGGAGCAGGGTGATGCAATCATCTCGGGGATCCGCGCTCATTCCGGCAGCTCGCTCAGAGTCCAGTAGGCGTCGATGGAGCGGACGGTCTCGACGAATTCGTGGTAGTCGACCGGCTTGCGCATGTAGCCCGCCACCCCCAGCCGGAAACTCTCCACCACGTCCCGCTGTTCCTCGGAGGTGGTGAGCACGATGACCGGCAGCCGCATGAGCTGGACATCGGCCTTCGCCACCTGCAGGAATTCGATGCCGCTCATGATGGGCATATTGAGGTCCAGCAGGATGATGCAGGGCTTGATCCCTTCCCCGTCCCGCAACCGAGCCAGCGCCTCCTCGCCGTTCTCCACGTGCACCAGGGAATTGGTGATGTGCAGGTCGCGTAGCGCCCGCCGCACCGTCATGGCATCCACCTGGTCGTCTTCCACCAGCAGGATCGGCTTATTCTCGACTCTCATGGCTACTCGCTTTCGGACTGGATGATTGCAACCGGAATTTCGGCAGCAGGACATGGAATTGGCTGCCCTGCCCCGGCGTCGATTCCACGGCGACCTGCCCGCCCAGGTTTTCCACGATCTTCTTGACGATGGACAGGCCCACGCCGGTACTCTCCACCCGATCGCGCGGGTTGAGGGTCTGGAACAACTGGAAGATTCTATCGAAATGGCGCGCTTCGATGCCGGGTCCGTTGTCGCTGACGGAAAACCGCCAGTGCTCCGCCAGTTCGGCCGCCTCCACCCGGATGCGGCCCTCCGGCTTGTCCAGGAAGCGGATGGCGTTGGCAAGAAGGTTCTGGAAGACCTGCTGCATCTGGGTACGATCGGCCCGCACCACGGGCAGCGGGGCGACGGTGACCTCGATGTGGGGCGGCGGTGCCAGGGAATCCACCACCTCCTTCAACAGCAGGTTGAGGTCTACCTTCAGCACCTGTTCCTGCTGGCGGCCGATGCGCGAATACTGGAGGATGCCGTCGATCAGCCCGTCCATCCGCCGCACCCGCTGCTGCAGCAGGCGCAGGTGTTCCTGACCTTCGGCGTCGAGCCGGTCGCGCTGATCCTGGGCGATCCAGTCCGCCAGGGAACCGATGGCGCGCAGCGGCGCCTTGAGGTCGTGGGAAACCACGTAGGCGAAATTCTTCAGCTCCTCGTTGGCGCGCTCCAGTTCCTGAATGATGCGGAGCTGTTCCGCCTCCAGGGTCTTGCGCGCGGTGATGTCCTCCATCGCCAGGAGATACAGCCGGCGCTGATCGGAGCTGCCGACCACCGGGCGGGCGCGCAGGGACACCTGGAGCAGGCCGGCACCCTCGAAGGTCTGGGCGAACTCCTGGGCAGCGCCCCCGCCTTGGGCCAGGGTCTCCGTCAGCAGCGCCCGCAACGGGGGAAGATCCCATCTCCCCCCTTGCATCCGGAACAGCGGCTGACCCACGACTTGTTCCGGCGAGGCGCGGAAGCTCCGGAGAAAGGCAGGGTTGGCCGCGATCACCCGCAACTCCGCATCCAGCACCAGGAGCGCTTCCTGGATGGTGGCGACGATACTGTCGGAAAACTCGCGGGCGGCGACCAGGGACTCCTCGGCACGCTTGCGCCGGCTGATGTCGTAGACCGCCGCCAGAACCGCGCCGCCCTCCAGCCGGCTGAGGCTCACATCCACCTCGATTTCGCGGCCGTCCCGGGTGAGCGCGTACAAATCCAGGCCTCCGCCCATGGGCCTGGCCCCCGGGCGGGCGCCGAATTCCGACCGGCGCGCCTCGTGGCCGCGGCGAAACCGGGACGGAATCAGGTCTTCCACCGACATCCCGGGGAACTCCTCCGGGAGGTAGCCGAACAGGCGCTGCGCCGGGGTGTTGGCCGCTGTGATGCGGCCGTCGGGCGCCACGATCAGCACCGCATCGGCCAGGCATTCGATCAGTTCGAGGAGATCGGAGGTCTTCACGGGAATGGGGATCGGCAATCGGTAGCGGCAAGGCCGGTTGATGCGTCGGGGACAGGGTGCCTGCAATCATCGCTCTGGTCACGGGCTGGCCTCGCCGCAGCCGGGCAGCGGGACCCGGCATCACCCGCAGCTGGCCTAAAGCGTCTTGGTCACCACCACGATGCTCGGTTCCTCGGGATTGGGGCGCTGGCTGAAGCCCAGTTTGGCCATCAGATGCAGCATCTTCGGGTTGTTGGCCAGGACGTCCCCTTCCAGATGGCTGAAGCCGCGCTCCCGCGCCGCTTCGATGATACAGCCCATGAGCTTGCTGCCGATACCCTTGTTCTGCCATTCGTCGGCCACCACCAGGCCGATCTCGCCGCTCTCGGCGTCGGGGTTGGTGATATAGCGCGCCACCCCCAGCTCCACCTCTTCGCCGTCGCGCCGCATGGTGGCGATGAAGGCCAGTTCCCGGCTGTAGTCCAGTTGCGTGAAGCGCACCAGCATATCCTGGGTGAGCTCATGGATCGATTCCATGAAGCGGAAATACTTGGATTCCGGCGACAGCTTGCGCACGAATTTCTGCTCCATCTCGGCGTCTTCCGGACGGATCGGCCGGATCAGCACGTTGGTGCCGTCGGTCAGCTGCCAGTGCTGGGTCAGATGGCTGGGATAGGGATGGATGGCCATGTGATCGTAGGGCCTCTGGCCCGGCGCCACGTATTTGACGACGATGCGCGCGTCCAGCGAATAGGCCCCGGTCTCGTCGACCACCAGGGGATTGATGTCCATCTCCTTGATCTGGGGAAGTTCGCAGACCATTTCGGAAACCCGCAGCAGCACCTGCACCAGCGCATCGAGGTCCACCGGCGGCTGGCCACGGAAGGCTTCCAGCATCTTGGAGATGTGGGTCTGCCGAATCAGCGAGCGGGCAATGTGGTCGTTGATGGGGGGTAGTCCGATAGCCCGGTCGCGCAGGATCTCCACCGCGGTGCCGCCGGCGCCGAAGCTCACCACCGGGCCGAACACGGGATCGTCGATCACCCCCACCAGCACCTCGCGGCCGCTGGTCTTCTTGTACATCTTCTCGACGCTGACCCCCTCCAGTTTGGCCTCCGGCCGCAGCGCCTGCACCTGTTCCAGCATCTCGTTGTAGACGTGGCGCACCGCCTGCGCCCGGTTGATGTTGAGCCGCACCCCGCCGACATCGGACTTGTGGGTGATGTCTGGCGACAGGATCTTCATCGCCACCGGAAAACCCAGGTATTCCGCCGCGGCCAGCGCCTCGCTGGGGCTCCGCGCGATCATCCCCGGCAGCATCGGGATGTTGAAGGCCCGCATCAGGGCGCGGGTCTCCATCCCGCTCAGCAGCGAGCGCTTCTCCGCCAGCGCGCCCTCGATGATGAGCCGCGCCCCTTCGACGTCGGGCACATCCAGTTCCGCCAGGGGACCCGGCGCCTGCATCAGCATGTCCTGGTTGCGGCGGAACTGGGTGAGGAAGCCGAATGCCTCGAGGGCGCTCTCCGGGTTGAAAAAGGTCGGGATCTTCTTCTTGTGGAACACCTGGCGGCCCTGGCGCACCTGGGTCTCCCCCAGCCAGCAGGTGAGCACCGGCTTGCGCGCGCCCTTGGCGGCCCGCACCACCGCCTCCGCCGCCGCGGTGGGCTCGGTCATCGCCTGCGGCGTCAGCATCACCAGCAGGCCGTCCACCTGGTCGTCCGCCAGACAGGTTTGCACCGCCGCCTCGTAACGCTCCGGGGTGGCATCGCCGAGGATGTCCACCGGATTGTTGCGCGACCAGTGCTTGGGCAACACCCCGTCGAGGCTGGTGACGGTGGCAGCGCCCAGTTCGGCGATCTTCACCCCCTGCTCCACCGCACAATCGGTAGCCATGACGCCGGGTCCGCCGGCGTTGGTGATGATCGCCAGCCGGTTGTTGGCCCGCACCCGTTGTGGATTGGATAGTAACTGGGCGGCGGCGAACAGCTGCTCGATGGTATTGGCCCGCACCACTCCCGCCCGCTGCAGGGCGGCGTCGAACACGTCGTCGGCACCCACCAGCGAACCGGTATGGGACATGGCGGCGCGGGAGCCCTCCGCGTGGCGCCCGGACTTGATCACGATCACCGGCTTCATCCGCGCCGCTGCCCGCAGTCCGCTCATGAAGCGGCGGGCATCCCGCACCCCCTCCACGTACATGAGGATGCTGCGGGTCTCGTGGTCCATCGCCAGATAGTCGAGGATGTCGCCGAACTCCACGTCCGCCGCGTCCCCCACCGATGCCATGCAGGAGAAGCCGATGCCGTGGGCGCCGGCCCAGTCCAGGATGGCGGTGCAGAGGGCGCCGGATTGCGAGATCAGGGCGAGGGAACCAGGCTGCGCCACGTTGTTGCTGAAGGTGGCGTTGAGCCCGATGGAGGGGCGCATGAGCCCCAGGCAGTTGGGTCCGAGGACGCGGATGCGGTAGCGGTGCGCCTCGTCCAGGAGGCTGCGCTCCAGCTGCTTGCCGGCGCCTTCCAGCTCGCCGAATCCGGCCGACAGCACGATCGCCGCCGGGATCTGGTTCTCGCCGCAGCTGCGCAGCAGTCCCGGTACCGTCGCCGCCGGCGTGGCGATGACCGCCAGATCGATGCGCTCGTTGACGGCATCCAGGGAGGGATGGCACGGCCGGCCGTCGATCTCGGGGTACTTGGGGTTGATCGCCACCACCGGCCCGGCGAAGCCGCTGTCGAGCAGGTTGCGGTAAACCCGGCCACCCACCGCTTCCGGCAACTGGCTGGCGCCAAACACGGCGATCGAGTTCGGGGTGAAGAGGTGTTTCAGGTAATGCCGGCCCATGGGAGGCTTACTCCGTATCGATGTTGGCTGGCCGCTGGGACCACCGGTCACCCGGGAAGATCCGGCCGCAGCAGGTTGCGCCTGGTCGCTCCGGCACGGCGCACGCGGCGGCCGGATCCAGAATGGCTTTGCGCCAAGCCTCCCAAGTTTAGATCGCTACGCCCGGTTCCGCGCCGGCCGCTGCGGTCATCCGGCGGTGCTTTCCTCGCTGGTCGGATACACCCGTAAGCCGTTCTTGCCGGCCGCCTTCACTTGCTCCATCGCCGCCTCGGCGTGGGCGATCAAGGTCTGGGGATTGATGCAGTCGGTGGGGGCGAAGGTGAGGCCGACACTGGCCGAGATGTCCAGGTGGAGCCCGTCGATGGCCATGGGTTCGGCGATCAGCTTGATGATGCGCCCGCTGATGGATTCCGACTCCGCCTGGTTCTCCACGCCGATCAGCAGAAACACGAATTCGTCGCTGCCGATCCGCGCCACGGTGTCGCCGGCACGCAGCAACTCCTTGAGCCGTTTGGCCACTTCCAGCAAGACCCGATCGGCGGCGGGGCGACCGATTCGCTCCTGCACCGCGGAAAAGCCGTCGAGGTCCAGATAGCCCACCGCCAGCAATCCGCCGTAACGCAAGGTATGGGCGATGGCATGGTGGATGCGGTCTTCCAGCAGGGCGCGGTTGGGCAGATCGGTCAGGGGATCGTAGTAGGCCAGGCGTTCCAGCTGCTGGGCGCGGTTGGCGACCATGCGCAGGTCGGTGAACAGCGCCAGGTAATGAGCAGGCTCGCCGCCGCGTCCGCGGATCGCGCAGATGCTGACCTGCTGCGGATAGACTTCACCGTTCTTCATCCGGTTCCAGATCTCGCCGCTCCATTTGCCGGTCGTGGTGAGGGCATCCCACATCCCGCGGAAGAATGCCGGGTCATGGCGCCCCGACTGCAGCAGGGCCGGGGTCTGGCCGAGCAGTTCCGCGCGGCTGTATCCCGTCAGGGCGCAAAAGGCGGGGTTGGCGTCGACGATGCGGTCGCCGCAATCGGTCACCAGAACGCCCTCCAGCATGGTCTCGACCACGCACTCCAGCAACGCCGCGCGGACCTGCCGGCGCCCCAGCTCCAGCAGCCGGCGCAGGCGCACTGCGACCTCCGGCAGCCCCGGATCCTCGTGGATCAATTCGTCGGCCCCCATCTGCAGCAGGCGCCGGGCGGCGGCGCCATCGCCCGCTTCCGCCAGGACCGCCGCCAGCGCGCCACCGGCCCGGGCCTGCGCGGCGCAGCGGCCGAGCACCCCTTCGGCGAAGGCCTGCTGGCCGCCACGCCCGTCCACCAACAGCAACCCCGGACACCGGCCGGTCACGACCGCCAATGCGGCCTCGGCGGAGTCCGCCGGCACCACCGTGAATTCGCTCTGGAACGTCTGCAGCGATTGGTTCACACGTTGCCGGTTCTGGTCGACGATCAGGATGGTGGCGGGCTGCTGGTTCACGATTCCTCTCCGAATTGCGGTTGTGCCGCGCCCAGCATAGCAAGTCCCGTCACGCCGGTGGAATGGCGCCCGGCAAACACAGAGGGACCGCTGCCGGTCCCGGGCAGGGTCAGACTCCCGCCGCCGCGGCAAGGCTGGCCGCTACCGTGCGTCCAGAGGGGAAAGCCAGTCTGCCAGCGGCGGCAAGTCCGGATCGGAGTCGGAGTCGGACGAATCCTCGGACGATGTGGCGGAGTCCGGCTTTTCGGCGCTGAGGCCCACCTTGTCCATGAGCCGGTACAGGGTCATGCGGGAGACGGATAGAGACTTCGCCGCCACCGAGACATTGTGGCCGGCGTGCCAGAGGGCGACCTGGATGGCTTTCCGTTCCGCCGCCGAGCGCGCCTGGTTCAGGCTCTGGACCTGATGGTTGGCGAAACTGGCCCGGGTGAATCCCAGATCCTGCGGGCTCGCCAGCCAGCTCTCGCCCATCACCAGGGCACGGCGCACGCGGTTGAGCAATTCCCGGATGTTTCCCGGCCAGCTGTGGTTGACCATGGTTTCCAGCGCCTGGCTAGTGAAACCGGTCAGCGGCGACTCGGCGCCCCGGAAATTCTCGAGAAAATAATTGGCCAGCAGGATGACGTCGTTGCCGCGCTCGCGCAGCGGCGGCGGCGTCAGCCGCAGCACGTTGAGCCGGTAAAACAGGTCTTCCCGGAAGCGCCCGGCGGCCACGGCCGTCTCCAGATCGACATGGGTCGCGGCGATGACCCGAACGTCCACCGGAATTTCCCGGGCGCCCCCGACCCGGCAGATGTCCTGTTCCTGAATGAATCGGAGCAGCACCCCCTGCAGCGGCATGGGCAGATCACCGATCTCGTCGAGAAACAGGCTGCCGCCGTTGGCGGCCTCGATGCGGCCCGGCCTGCCGTCCACGGCGCCAGTGAATGCCCCCTTGTCGTGGCCGAACAGCTCCGCCTGGATCAGATTACCCGGCAGGGCGGCGCAATTGACTGCCACGAAGGGGCCGGACGCCCGCCCGGAGGAGCGGTGGATGGCTTGGGCGACCAACTCCTTGCCGGTGCCGCTCTCGCCGGAGATCAGCACCGGCAGGTCGACCGCCGCGGCCTTGCCGATGTCCCGGTAGACCCGGTTCATCACCACCGATTCGCCGATCAGGCCGGCGTGGTTGAAGCGGCTCTGCTCCTCGGCCTTGCCGGGATTGAGCATGGCCATGCCATAGGCATGACCGAGGATGATGAGCAGCCGCTGCGGATCGTGGGGTACCGTGTGGTAGTCGAAGAAGCGGCCCACCAGGTCGCGGCGGAAGCCGTCGTCGTCCAGCAAGGGCGATGGCACCAGGGCGAGCCACTGCGTCCTGGGATTCAGCCGCGCCAGTTCGTCCTGCCAGAGAAACAGGCGTTCCGCCGGAAACGAGGTGAAATCGGCGACACCGACGAAAAAATTGTTCTTGGCGACGAGGGCGCGGGCCTCGGAAAATTCGCTGGCGTCGGCCAGCTTCCAGCCATTTCGCGAGGCTTCTTCGGGCAGCAGCGAACCGGCGCCTTTCCGGGTCAAGACAAAAATATCTCGTTTCATGGATGGTGCATCGGGTGGCTCTTGATGATCTTGTTCTGTTCCGGCCGGTCGGACGACACCGACGGCAGGTCATCACAGAGAATGCATCTTGTATGCCATGAATCCGAGGATCACCGTGGCGACATCCCCATCACCCCCACACTCTCCATTATCAAATTGAATCAAATAATATTTTTTTACAATCCCGAAACTCCCGGAGGGAGGATGAGGATCGTCTGGCGTCCCTGAAATTTCTGCGTGTAAATAATTGATGACAGTGCTTCGTAAGGAATCGGAGACATTTCGTCTCCCACCTTTGTGACATATTGCCTAAAACCAATGAAAAATCAGTGCCAATACCCACGATCAAGGTGTAAAGAATTTCGACAGTAGGAAATTTCCGGGAAACGGCAGCGTCCTTGCACGGCGAGCCGTCCCGAGCAGGCAATAGCGGGAACGGCTCCCGCCGAAGCGAAGGGAACGGATGGAACCGGCGTCGTTACGGAGGCTGCCAGTCCAGCGCCACCGCCGGCGTGCCCGG
>Ga0233425_10007979_pt1 | contig 14414 bp, 8 predicted proteins | sample Watercolumn_Towu_2_FD_181712 | JGI IMG/M metagenome (GOLD analysis project Ga0233425, IMG submission 181712) | Freshwater microbial communities from Lake Towuti, South Sulawesi, Indonesia - Watercolumn_Towuti2014_140_MG | ecosystem: Environmental > Aquatic > Freshwater > Lake | place: Indonesia...
CTCTTCTAGCTCACGAGGCGCTCCCAGGAATGCAGAGCGCCTAGTGACAACGCAGTATGCCAGCATCGGCAGCGGAAGTCAAGCACTTTTCACGGGCTTTTCGCGCAGGTATCCTGACCTTCGACGCGGACGACAGCGTTGGTGCGCGCGGCCTGCAAGGCCGCCAGGGCGATGCGCAGGGCTGAGAGCCCGTCCTCTCCGGTGACGCGCGGCGCAACGCGGTTCGTAACCGCGGCGAGGAAGCTGTAGGCCTGCTCTCGGTAGAGATGGTCGGGGTCGAGCGCGAAGTCGCGGCGCTCCCACTCCCGCGAGACAGCGCGATAGAGGGACGCCTGGGCGTCGTGGCGGCTCCAGACAATCGTCCCGTCGCGTCCGATGAGCTCCAGCTCGTCGGTGGGATCGCGCTGCAGATGGCTGATGTGCAGGTCGATCACTGCCCCCGAGGGGAAGCGCAGCAGGAGGGCCGCCACATCCTCGACATCCGCCTCCGCGTCCCAGTGCCCGAGGCGCCCCGCGAAGCAGCTCACCTGGCTGGGTAGCCCCATGAGCCACTGCAGGCAGTCGAGTTGATGGGCCGCGTCAAGGAGGCATCCGCCCCCCGTCGCGACGCGTGTGCGGTAGGTGTCACGGTAGTCCGGGCGGTCCTCGGGCAGGTAGAGCCCTACCTTCACTCGGCCTGCGACGACCTCCCCAATCTCGCCCCGGTCCAGCCACTCACGCACGAGGCGTAGGCCCGGGTGACTGCGGAGGGCGTGGCCCACCTGCAACACCACGCCGCGTTGCCGCACCCGCTCCAGCAGCGTGTCGACGCCGGCCAAGGACAGCGAGAGCGGACCCTCGACGAAGAGGTGGCAGCCGGACTCCGCGGCCTGCGTGGCCTGGGGCACATGCAGATGGGTGGGGGTGCAGACTGCGACGGCGCGGAAGGCGCTGAGGTCCACATCGGCGAGGTCGCGGTACGTCTCCTGCACCCCGTGCAGGTTCTGCGCACGTTCGAGACGGTCCGTTCGGGGGTCACATACCGCGATCTCCCACCGGGTGGCTTCGCGGAACACGCGCAACTGCCGCTCGCCCGCCCGGCCGCAACCCACTATCAGCAATCGGAAAGCCATCGTTCGCCTCCAAGGTCAAGCCTTCTACTCGCAAGGTTAGCCGTAGGCTGCGCGGCCCCCTCCGCCGTTGACAGGCAAGCCCGGGCCTGCGTATCATCAGGCAACGTTGCAGGACTGCTGCGGGAAGCCCACTGCCCATGCCACTTCGGATCGCCGTCTACGATGCCTTCGCGCTCTTCGAGGGCTCCGGTCGTGCCGTGCTCGACATCCTCACGCGCCTCGGCCGGGATCGCTTCGAGCCGGTGATCGTGTGCCCCCGGGATGGCGACCTGCTGCAGGCGGCGCGGGCGCGGGGCTTCGAGGCGCATGTGCTTCAGCCTGCCGGTCCCCTGCGGCAGTACAATAAGGCCCTGCTGGCGGGAGGCCTCGGAGCGGCGCTGGGCATCGGGGCAGCCCTGCTGCGGCACGGAGTGCAGCTGGCCTGGTGGCTGCGTCGCCATCGCATCCGACTGCTCCACTGCAACCAGACGCGCGCGGCGCTCCAAGCCGGGCTAGGCGCGAAGCTGGCGGGGCTGCCGATGGTGTGGGTGGTGCGCATCCAGGAACGCCTCCCCGCGCGGGCGACGCGCTTCGGCGGCTGGTGCGCCTCGGCCGTGGTCAGCCTCGCGCCAACCTGCCTGGAGACCTTCGGCGCCGCGTCCGCGCTCGAGGGCAAAGTGACCGAGATCCCGCTGGGGGTGGACACGGACCGCTTTGCTCCCCCGGAGGGCGATCCGCCGATGCCCCATGGGCTGCACGTTCGGCCGGGGGAACGCGTGGTCCTGATGGTGGGCGGCCTGCATCCCCGCAAGCGGCATGAGCTGCTGGTGGAGGCCGCCTCCGGCATCCTCCGCCAGGTCTCCGAGGCGCGAGTCGTGATCGTGGGCGGGCCGTTCGAGGACGTCGGCCCGGATTATGAGGCCGGGCTCAGGGCTCGTGCGGCCCAGCTCGGCCTGGGCGAGCGGATCGTCTTTGCGGGTCGGCGGCAGGACGTGCCCGCTATCCTGCGCGTGTGCGACGTGTTCGTGCTCCCGTCCGACCAGGAGGGCCTGCCGGGGTCGGTGTTGGAAGCGATGGCGACCGGGAAGCCGTGCGTCGTGACCCCGGCGGCCGCGGCGCCGGTGCTGGACGGAGCGACGGGGCTGGTGGTGCCGCCGAACGACGCTGAGGCGCTCGGGGCGGCCATAGCGCGGCTGCTGCTCGACCCCGGTCTCGCCCGGTCGATGGGCCGGGCCGCGCGCCGGCGGGCGGTCGAGGTGTACTCGCTCGACGCGACGGTGCGGCAGTATGAGGCGCTGTACTCCAGGCTCGCGGGCTCGGCGCCGGAGGCTACCGCGTGGCCGTCGTCGGCATCTCGGTCTTGATGAGATCGGAGGCCTCGGCCGCGGCGGAGCCGACGAAGGCGATCTGGCGATTCAGCTCCTCGCCGTCGAGGATGCGAGTGGTCGTGGCAAGGGTGAACCAGAGGTCGAGGTCCCTGTCGAGACCGAACTTCCCCTGGTACAGGTCGTAGTTCCTCCGCAGCACGCGGATGAGATCGTTCGCCGCGACGTTCTTGGGCGCGCGCCCCAGGTAGCTCTGAACCACCACGTACTCCCCCGCCACCCGCACGTAGACATCGGGCCCCTGGAAGGCGAAGCGGAAGGCCTGGAGGTCCTCGACCCACTCCGACTGCCACTCGCACTTGGCGAGCAGTGGGTCGAGCACGTCGCGCGGCGTGGCCGGGCCGGACTTCTCCGGCGCCGCGGGCGGCGGAGCCTCATCGGCCGCGTGCAGCGCCAGGCCCACCCCCCCGAGTAGCAGCGCAATCGCCAGCAGTATGATCGACGGAGTCCTTGGCGTCAGCCGCATGGCACACCTCAAGCACCGGGGTCGAGTCCTACAAGCCTCAGTCGAGTCCGCCGCATCCGCGCCCGGTATCACGTTGAACGCTTCGGCGCCGCGCTTCGTTCGGTCCGCGCTAACCCGACGCCGCCATCGCCTCGCGGGCGGCGCGGACCTCCTCCAGTACATCCTCCTCCGAGACGAAGGGCTTGTAGATGAGCCGCAGGCGGAAGGTGTACTCCGTCTCGGGCGCGTAGCGCTCGGCGGGGATGATCCACAGGAAGTCCCACGCCGGGCACGTTTGGCCGGGGAGCAGGCTGCCGCCCCCACCGGAGGGCGAGCAGAAAAAGCGGAGATCGTCGGGCGTGTCGAAGACATAGAGCAGCAGCATGTGGCCGAGCCGCCCATAGTAGAACGGCTCATCGAAGGTGATGGGCGCCCAGTCCACGTGGAAGGGGCTGCGCTTCTCGTCCTGCGGCGGGACGGCCTCGCGCTGCGCGATGTACGAGGGCGCAATCCGCGAACCGACGCCGTGCTCCGGCGAGAGGTACGATGTCAACTGGCCGTCAGCGAGGAAGTGCAGCGTCGGGTCCTCCGGGCAGTTCATGTACGAGCACCAGCTGACCTCGCGATAGCCCTGCTGGCCCACGAAGGAGCGGGCGTCGCGGATGGTGAGCGTGTGCTCGATGCAGTCCGGGCCGACGATCCGGTACGTCGCGCGTCCGTCGGAGGCCCAGGCGTCATCGGCCTTGTGCACGAGCGCGACCGCGGCCTCATCCACGATCTCCAGCGTGACCGCCTTGCCCCGGAGTTCGCCGGGGATCAGGCCCGCATACGAGTTGCCGAAGCAGTTGAACTGCCGCTGCTTGCTCGTCAGCGACCAGAGCCCGCAGTACTGCGGACCGCCCATGCCGTCCCGCGAGCAGTCGCCAACCACCGCCTGGATCTCCCCGGACTGGACCATCTGGCAATGCGTCATCGGGCGCGGCTCGGGCTCTTGGGCGGCAATGGCCGACGCGATGGCGAGCGCAGGCAGCATGGGGTTGGCCCTCCGGCTCAGCGTTCGAGGATGACGACCTCGGTCGTGTCCAGCGGCAGGGAGAGTCCGGCGCCTTGCTCCAGGGCCACCTCAGCGCCCGACACGGCGCGAGCGGCCCGGTAGCTCCCGCCAGGGATGTACACCGTCAGGTCGGCCATTGGCTCCCCAGACCAGTTGGCGAGCACGAGCACGTCGCGCTGCGGGCCGGAGAGCAGCTTCGCCTCCACGAGGAGGGAGTCGATCTCCAGAGCCGGAGCGACCCCGGCGAGCGTCGCCGCGGCGGTCAGGACCGGGAGCTGCTCGGGCCGGTAGCCGACGGTCAGACGCTCGGGGCCCGGGTCGGCGGACTTCGCGTACCCAAGGCCCGGCATGAAGGCATACCTCAGCACAGTGCCTCGGCCGGCCCGCTGCCGCACCACGGCCGGCGCGCCGTCGGCGAAGGTGGCCAGCACCTCGCCGGTCGCAACCTGCGCGGTCTCCCGATAGCCCAGGATGGGAAGGGTGCAGGCGGGCCAGAGGTCGCCGGCGGGCAGCACCACCTCACCGCGAGGGGCCGTGTAGTGCAGCCCGTAGTGCTCGCGGTAGTCGCCGCCGGGCTTCTCGACCTCGGTGACCGCGATGCCCGCGAGGTCGAGCAGGTCGGCCAGCGGCTCGTTGTACTCATCCCGCATGGCGGACCCTGCGCCCAGATACAGCACGCCGCCCGCGCGGACCCACTCGCCAATCTTGGCCGCCACATCGCGCCGCAGGTTGGACTCGCTGAGGTACAGAGCCTTGTACCCCGACAGCAGCCCGTCGGCGATGTCGTCCTCGCAGACGATGTCCACCGGAAAGCGCGCCTGCTGAAGGGCGAGGTATAGGCTGCGGCGCTCGGTGTTGACGGCCGCGTCCTCCTGCCAGACCTCGTGGCTCCGCCCATAGAGGAGCGCGACCTGGCCCGGCGGGAGCTTCGCGTCCTTCAGGTACTCGTCCGCCGCCGCGATGCGCCGGAGGGTGCGGGCGAGGGTGGCCTGTGTCTCCGGGTTGTCGGAGACCATCCCGTCCGCGAAGGCGTAGTACGGGCCGTAGCAGTAGAAGTGCAATGTCCGCGCCCCGTGCATGAGGGCCGAGAAGGCCCGCTGCTCGAGGGTCGGGTTGTGGTTGCAGATGATGTACTCGCCGAGGGGCAAGCTGTCGGGGCGAGCCGCGGCGCGGAGGACGTCGGTAATGTAGCCGCTGACCTCGGGGCCCAGCGTGGCCCAGTCCTCGGACCACATCATCGAGACGGCGCCCATCCGCCCGCAGAGGAACCAGTCGGGACCGTGGATCATCCCCGACTCCCAGCCGCTGAGCGCCCCGTCGGTGAAGTTCACCGTGTTCAGGATGTGCGGCCCGAGGTGCTTCTCGGAGGCGAGGCGGCCCTCGCGGATTAGCCGCGCGTTCGTCCAGTCCCGGTAGGCGAGGCTCCAGTAGTGCTGCCGCCGCGTTGGCCCATCGACAGCCTGATCGCGCGGGATCGGCTTCACCTCATCCCAACTCGCGCAGCCGAAGTCGGCAGGCGTCCAGGGGCCGCACTCCTCCAGGAAGGGTCGGAAGCCTGCGATGCAATGGGGGCACTCGCCCAGGTGCTTCAGGTCGCTCGTCCCGGGCTCATCCTGCAGGATGTTGCGGTACACGCGGCCCAGGCCTTCGGGGTCCTCCTCGCGGATGCGCTTCGCGACCGCTGCGAAGTGGTCGTCCATCATCTTCGGCAGGTCCGGGGTCATCGGGCAGTGCCACGCCTGGTAGGGCACCCACTCGCTGAGGAACGCATGGCGCAGGCCGAGCGGCGCGCCCAGTTCGTGGCGTACCCCGTAGAGGTCGTTGACCGCGCTCGCGCCGAGGGTTCGTGTGGTCTCGAGCTCGGCTGCGAGGATCTTCCGTGAACGGTACGCGTTGCCGAAGCCCGCGATCCAGAGCTCCCGCTGGATGGCCGGGGCCTCGTCCGGCACGGGCGGCAGTCCGAGGGCCCGGGCCGTCGCGAGGTGCCGCGCGGAGAGCTCCGAGACGAGGGCCGGTGTCTCCGGGAAGCGGCGCAGGTTGCCGGGCAGCGAGAGGCCGATGATCTCCCCGTCGAGGTCCTCGGTGAAGGTGCGGGCCTGAGCCTCATCGGCCTCGGGTGCGACTTGGACCTCGGCCCTCACGGCCGGAAGAGGCTGATCGCCGGACAGGAACCGGAGCTTGATCGTGGTGGTCCACTTGCCCGCGTCCATCCAGGGGCTGAGGTCCACCCACGGCGACCACGTCTCGGCGGGCAGAGGCTCCGCGCTCCCCAGGCCCGTGGCCCCGAGCGTGCCGGGATCGCCATACCAGTTCGGCGCGCGGTGCTGGTAGGTGGTGACCGGGAGGCGGACGGCCTGCTGCGGCGCGAGGAGTCTGACCCGCAGGAAGACCTGGGGCGCGAAGTCTCGGTAGTTGGGCGGGTCGGTCGGGTCGGGAGTGAGCAGCACGCAGTCGACGCGCTGACGGATGCCCGGCTGCTTGATGTACAGAGTCAGCATCGCCGGACCGGCAACCAGGTCGGCGTCGAACTTCTCCCAGACCGCCCGCCAGTCGCCGCCCTCGGGGTTGGCACGGTACTCGCCGTCGACAGCGGTCGCGCCGCCCTGCTCGACTCGCAGACCGAACGTCCCGGGGTAGGCGCCGACCTTCAGGTAGCGGACCCAGACGTGGTACGTGTCGTCCGCGGGGATGACCACTTCAGCGGTGGCCTCGCCGGCCCCGCCGTCGTTGGCGAGCACGGCATCGCCCGAATTCGCCTCGTAGATGTCGTCCGCCCAGCCCTGGCCGGCGCGCCACTCCGTGCCGCGCGGCTGGAAGTCCTCGCCCTCAACGAAGACGGAGCTGCGTCGCAATGCCTCGTCGGCTACGGACGCGCTCGTCAGAAGCACGGCAACTGCGGCAATCCCAAGGACGTGTCGCATGGGGGCTCCTGGCGGATCGGCCTGGAAGCGAGGCTCCCGCGGGACCTGGCGCCGACGCCTCGCCGCTCCGGAGTTGTGCGCGCCAAGTTCTGCAAGTGGGATCTCAGCATCTCCGGTTGGGTTTGCGCGTTGCGAGCGATGGGCGCCACACCTGGCGAGTGCCAGCTTGGCGGCAGCCCGCGTCACCTACAAGTCCAGCTCCACCGCACAGACCTGCATCTGCCCGTCCACTGTGTCGTTGAATATCACCCACCGATTGTCCATCGAGACCCCCGTCTCGACCCCCTGGGCCGCCGCCGGCTTGTAGGGCGTGTGGATCGTCGCCAGTGCCTGGAAGGCGATGCGCGTGTCGGCCATGTCGAAGGGCGCGGCGCAGGCGAAACCGTAGTCGTAAGTGCCCTCTCCCGTAGCGAAGCGCGCGTTGGAGGAGACGTCCAGGTGGGAGTGGTAGTGCTCCAGCGGGTCTGAGAGGTAGACCTCCTCACCGGCGAGGTTCGCGAGGCCCAACCGCAGCGGGCGCGGGGCGTACTCGCCCCAAGGGAGCTGGTGGATGGTGGCGTCGCCCCGGCGGTCCATGTACTTGTAGCCGATGAGCTGCCCGCCGGGCCACCAGAACTCGTGGTGGACCCATTCCCCGGCGACCTGGGGGCGGACCATGCGCCACTCGCTGCCGTCCACCCGGACTGTGTGGATGCGTTGATCGAAGGCCGCCAGGCCATCTTGGGCGTACTTGAACAGGCCGGGGTCCACCGGCGAGGTGTCGAGGTGTTGCGGGTTGTACTCGGGCATCCGTACAACCTCTGTATAGCGGGCCTCGTCCACGTCGTAGCTCCAGATGACGGCGCTGCGCTTGCGGTAGATCCAGCGCCAGAAGCGGCGGAAGTCGCCGTCGAACAGCCCGTCAGTCTCCGAGGGCTCGCACTCGCAGACCGAGCCGATGAGTGTGCGGCCATCGCAGGTGACGTCGGCAACCTCACCCGGGACCTCCGGCCCCAAGCGCCCGCGCAGGCGCACCTCCCCGTTGGGCAGTTGCCTCCCCCAAAGCTCCCGGGCCTCACGATCGTAGTACCACGCCCACCCGTCCGCCTCACGGAACTTGAGGATGCGGGCGCGGCCGGGGTCTGTGATGAACTCCAGCTCGCCCGAGGCCGGGTCCAGCGCGATCAGGCTGCCCGAGGCATGGGCGGCGAAGGCGATGACGCGCCCGTCCGGCAGGTCCCGCGGCCAGCGGAAGTACGGCACGCGCGCGCCCTCGGGGAGGTTGGTGAGCTGCCTCACCAGACGCCCGGTGTTCTCGTCGGTCCAGGTGTTCATGCGTGGCCTCAGCGGAGGGCCGTGACCGGGCCGGCGGCAGCAACCAGGACGACCCGAGCGCGCAGCACCAGCCGCTGTTCACTCGTGCCGGCCCGCACCCAACCGGTGAGGGTCGCCCGATCGCCGCGTACGTGCGCAGACGGCGTCACCGGTGTGGCCGGGCGACCAGCCCCGGCCACAACGCCTTCTTTGCCTGCCGGGGGCTATGGCCGGTACACGTACCGCATGTCGGCCTCGACGATGGGCGGTCGCTCGGCGAGCATGTCCTCGCGCGGGTTGGTGCGGATCTCCTCGGCGAGTTGGTGCAGCGCATCGAGCATGGCCTGCGCTTCGGGATCGTCGCGGCTCGGGAAGACGGGCTGCCCGCACTTCTCGGTGCCACCGGCCGCCTTCGCGAGCGGCGCGAGGAGGGCCGGGCTCTGCTCGACATCGAGGAACTTCACTCGCTCGACCCGGGCCTTGTCCTGCCCGTGGCAGGAGGCACAGCGCCGGTCGAAGACCCCGTGGAGGGCGGCCTTGATGCCCGGGGTCAGCAGCTCATGCCCACCCACGGTGTTCGGCCGGTTGAACAGGTACGTGCCGTAGTACGGTGCGTTGAGGTCGATCCACGTCACGAGCCGGCGGAGATCGTCCGGAGGCAGGGTCACGCGGTCCTTGTGGGTCGTCCGAAGGACCTCGATGATCTTGCTGGCATGAGATCCATAGTGTAGCGGCGGACGCAGCGGCAGCGTGTCGGCTCGGCGGATGTCGATGAAGTTCACGTAGCCCCGGTTCGTGAGGTTCTCGTACGCTACGTTGAAGATGTTCGTCGGGTCGGGCGACAGATCGAGGCTGCCGGCGGGCTGCTCGCCGCCATGGCAGCTGACGCAGTGACGGGTAAGCACGGGCTGGGCGTCGCGGGCGAAGTCGATGCCGCGCACGCCGTCCAGCGGTGTCGGGATCGTGCGCGCGGGCTTGCGCAGGGCCAAGGGCGTGGCGTTCATCGGCGCGGTCGTCCGCTGCTCGTGGCAACCGACGCAGGTCACAGTCTCGCCGGGCTCCAGCTGCGTGAGGGCCCGCATTCGCTGCAGCTCCATGTAGTTCTCGTCCAGGGCCGCGAAGTACAGCGCGGCCTTCGCGGGTGCTTCGAAGTAGACGGAGCCGTCTTCCTCCACGGGCACCTCGCCCAACAGCTTCTTCACCACGAAGTGCCCGTTATTGCTGACAACCGGGTGTTGCAGCCCGAAGCCGATGCAGTTGGCGGAGACGGGCTTGGGCACTTCCTCCACGACGCGGAGGTACTTCACCCGACCGCGCTCGATGCCCGTGAGGCCTTCGTAGACATCGAGCACGCACACGCGCGCGACCTCATCGTGGGGCGTGCCGGCCTCGGGGACGATGGGCGGGCGGGTCCGCGCCGCCACGGGGAAGGCCTCGAAGCACGAGAAGTCCGGGTCACGGTAGATCAGATCCCGGTTGTTCCAGCGGTCCAGCAGGTACAGTGCGTAGCCCGTGGGGTCGCGATCGCCCGGGCCATAGGCGTAGGAGACGATGTAGTAGTCCTCCGAGAGCGGGAAGGGACTGCAGTAGAAGCCCACGTCCGTGCGGAGCCAGCCGAAGTGATGCGGCGGCGGGACCTCCGGGGTGAGGTTCTCGAACTTCGCCGGACTGCTGCACACATCGGCCGGGTCCACCAAGGCCACCGGGCCCACCGCGATGGGCATGTGCGGGGCGAGGGTGGTCACGATCTTCGAGCTCCCCGGCACCTGGCGCGGCTCCCACAGGGTCACGGGCCCCCAGTGCTCACCGGACATGTGAGACGGGTGCGCCCCGTCCGGGTTCATGACCCACATGCTCTGGTTGTTGCCCACATGCTTGTCTACGTACTCCCAGCGGGTGAAGGCCAGCCGGCCGTCCGCGAGGACGCTCGGCGTGAACTCGTTGACGGTGTTCGTGGAGATGCACTGCACGTCTCCGCCGTCGGCGTCCATCGTGTAGAGGACCGAGACGGTGAAGGCGTTGTGGCAGAGCACGACCCGCCGGCAGCGGGTGGAGATGAACGCGATCCGCCCGTCCGGGAGGTAGCAGGGGTCGATGTCGTCGTAGTCCGTGTTGCTCAGCTGCCGGAGGCCCGAGCCATCGGCGTTCACCTCATACAGACGGCAGGGCGTCGGCTTGTCTGGCTTGTAGCTGAAGACGACCTTCTGCCCATCGAAGGACACGTCCGGGTCGCGGAAGATGCCCTTGCTGTCGAGTTCCGGGACGAGCGGCGCGGGCTGCGCATCCGGCCGCAGGTCGGAGAGGGTGAACAGCCCGCCGCCCTCCTGATAGCGATCGCTGCCGTCGAAGTAGGTGGTGTAGATATGGCTCGTGTTGTAGGTGAGACGCCGCGCGAAGAGGAGCTTGCCGAAGTCCAGCAGCGGGTTGCTGAGCGCCACGCGGTTCTTCAGCACATAGGCCTTCACGTAGAGCCCGTAGACCTGCTCCCACTTTGCCTTGTCCTCATCGCTCAGGCCATCCACCCGCTGAAGCTCGGCCGCGAGACGTTCGCTCTCTGCGGCCTCAGCGGCGAGGAACGCGCGGTGTGTCACGCGGCGGAAACTACCGATCAGCCGGTCCGTATGGCCCAGCATCTTCCCGATCCGCTTGGGGGCCTCGGCGAGGAGCATCGACTCGGTCTCGGTCCGCCCCTCCACGACCTGCACGGACAGGATGGCGGCCCATTCCTCCCACTCGTTGGGGGCGACTAACGCCTCGACGCGGTACTTCCCCTCACCCATCAGGAGGTACTCGAGGATACGCTCGGCCCGGGGCGCCGGCGCCGGGACGGGGTCGTACGGCAGGATCGGGTCGTAGTCCTGGGGTGCGTCGACATACCCGTCCGTGCGGACATAGGCCTCGTAGTCGTACTTGCCCGGCTCGGGCTTGCCGCTGCAGTTCTGGGCCGCCTGGGTCTCCAGGCGCTTGGGCTTGCGGCGCTTGGTGCCCTCAGGGAAGGGCACGCTCGAATCGAGTCGGAAGGCCGCGATGTGCGGAATGCACCCGGCCGGGCAGACGAACTTCAGCGTGTGTCGCCCCTGCGGGATCTCGACATCGCCCTGCTTCTCCCACTTCCCCTGGCTGATCTGCCAGCTCCCCGTGACCGATGAGACCCCGTGGGCGACCAGCTTGTCGTCGAGGTATAGGTCGACGGGGCGCGAGTCCTGGGCCGTGTACTTGGCCCACAGCGTGTAGGTCGCAGTGACCGGGAAGTCCAGGTCATACTCGGCCTGGTTCGGGTACACGTTGCCGTTCACGACGACCGGCTCGGTGTCCGCGTAGGACATCCCGACATTGTAGATCGCCACGTTGCCGCGGTCGAACTCCCAGGCCCCGACGAGGATCGAGTCCCGCGGCGTCTGGGTGAAGCCGGCGGCAGTGACAAGGCAGAGGAGGAGGGTGGCCATGGGTTCTGCTTCCCCGATTGGGATGGTCGGCACGGGCGGCCGACAACATCACTCGTGCATTTCGGCCCCTGTCCCCCGGAATCCTTGCGGCACGATCGGGTGGAGGTGAGCCGGCGGCCGACAGCGAAGGGCGCCCCGTTCCCGGCAAGAACCGGAGAGCCCCAGCGCTCAGCGAGGCTGGGGCCCGAAGTCAGTATGGTGCCGGAGGCCGGGGTCGAACCGGCACGGGGTGTGAACCCCACCAGATTTTGAGTCTGGCGCGTCTGCCTGTTCCGCCACTCCGGCAGCGGACCCGAAGTATAGGCGCGCCCGTCAGCCCTGTCAACCCGCAACCGAGCGGTTGCCGTCAAGGAGCGCTCCATGTCCACTCCCCCGCCGTGGGAGCAGCCCCAACCGGAAACGCCTCCCCCTACCGCCGCGCAGGTCGAGGCGCTCGCGCCCCCGGAAGCCCCCGCCCCTGAGCCAACGGTCGCGGCGCCGGCGGCCGAGTTGCCTCCCCGCGGTCCGGCCGCGCCTCCCCCGGGCGGGTACCGGCCGCCTCCGGGGCCGCCGCCCTCGTACCCGGTGACGCCGACCATGGCCTCGGCCCCGACGCCGCCCAAGAAGAGCAGCGGCGCGATCACCTGCCTCATCGTGGCGGTGGTCATCATGGCCGTCGGCCTGGGTGGCCTGGCGTTGTTGGCGGTCGCGATAGGGCCCAGCAGCAGCACGACTCCGACTTGGCCCGGGGCCACCGGCGATACCGTCGGAGTGATCGGCGTCGAGGGGGTCATCACCGGCGGCGGACAGATTTCGCCCCTCTTCGGGGCCACCGCGGGGTCGGACTTCGTGACGACCCAGCTCCGGAAGGCGGAGAAGGACGACTCGGTGAAGGCCATCGTGCTCCGCATCGACAGCCCCGGCGGCAGCGCGGCGGCGTCCCAGGAGATCTACCAAGCGGTTCAGAAGTACATGAGCAAGACCAAGAAGCCCGTCGTGGCCTCCATGGGCGACGTCGCGGCCTCCGGCGGGTACTACGTCGCGGCGCCTTGCAGCAAAATCGTCGCGCTCCCGGCCACCATGACGGGCTCCATCGGGGTCATCTTCGAGACGATGGAGTACCACGAACTGATGAAGCGGTTCGGCGTGAAGGGCAACACCATGACCAGCGGACCGCACAAGGACATGGGCTCGCCCTTCCGCGCCATCACGCCTCAGGAGAAGCAGATCTTCCAGTCCATGATCGACGACGTCTACGACCAGTTCGTGACGGCCGTCGCCGAGGGCCGGAAGATGGACAAAGCTGCGGTGAAGAAGCTGGCCGATGGGCGCGTCTATACGGGTCGGCAGGCCAAGGCGAAGGGCCTCGTCGATCAGCTCGGCACCTTCCAGGACGCCATCGACACTGCCGCTGAGACGGCCGGCATCAAGGATGAGCCGACGGTGAAGTTCTTCGGGCGGATGACCCTCTTCGAGGCGATGTTCGGCGAGGTCTCGTCTCAGCCGCCCATGCGGAACTTCCCGCCGGGCCTCCTCTTCGACAGCCGCCTGTGGCCCATGAGCGACGCACTGCTGTCCGAGGGAATGGCACCCCGGCTGGAGTGACGGCGAACGGCAGACCACAGACCACAGTCCGCAGGCCACAGACCCGAAGCCCGAAACGCGAAACCGCCTTGCCCAACCGACTCGTCCTGATTGACGGCAACAGCCTCGTTCATCGCGCGTACCACGCGATCCCCAACCTCACGACCTCCTCCGGGCGACCGGTGGGGGCGGTGTTCGGGTTCGCGCAGACGGTGCTGAAGCTGCTGGAGGAGAACCCGCCGGACTTCGCCGCGGTCGCCTTCGACCCCCCCGGCCCCACCTTCCGCCACGAGCGCTTCGCCCAGTACAAGGCCAATCGGCCCCCCACGCCGCCTGACTTGGCCGAGCAGTTCGGCTTGGTGCGGGACTTGGCCGAGACGTGCCGCTTGCGGAGCGTGGAGGTACCCGGCTTCGAGGCGGACGATGTGATCGGTACGTTGGCGGTGCGCGGGGCCGAAGCGGGGCTTGAGGTGCTGATCATCACCCTCGACCGCGACTGCCTGCAGCTCATCAGGGACCGGGTCGTGGTCCTGTCGCCCAGCCGCGGGCCGCTGGACGCCGTCCGATTCGATGCAGAGGCGGTCCTACAGGAGTATGGGTACCGCCCCGGGCAGGTGCCCGACGCCAAGAGCCTCATCGGCGATCCCTCGGACAACATCCCTGGTGTCCCGAAGGTGGGGAAGAAGACCGCCGCCCTGCTGCTGGGCAGGCACGGCTGCGTCGAGGAGGTCCTGAAGCACCCGGAGGACGTGCCGAACAAGACGGCTCGCGAGTACATCGAGAAACACCCCGGGGCGGTGCTGGCGGCCAAGGACCTCGCCACGATCCGCACCGATGTGCCGGTTGATGCGGCGCTGGAAGAACTGCAATGGCCGGGCTATGACCTTGACGCGCTGCGCGAGCTGCTGGCGTCGCTGGAGTTCCGCAGCCTGATCGAACGGCTCCCGGCAGGCGAGGGGGGGGACGTGCCGGCCCCGTGCGCCGTGCTGGAGTCGGCGGATGAGGTAGTGGCCGCCTGTGAGCGGCTGGGGCGGGAGGCCGAGATCGGTGTGTGCGTGCTGACCGATCGAGGCGCGGTGCAGGGCGTGGCCATTTCGGGCGCCGAGGGTGCGTGCTTCGTGCCCGGGGCGCTTTTCGCGCGCGCGGAGGGGGCGCAATTGGCCCTCTTCGAGGCGGCCGAGCCGGCTCCGGTGGACGTAGAGCTCGAGCGAGCACG
>Ga0233425_10007980_pt1 | contig 14414 bp, 10 predicted proteins | sample Watercolumn_Towu_2_FD_181712 | JGI IMG/M metagenome (GOLD analysis project Ga0233425, IMG submission 181712) | Freshwater microbial communities from Lake Towuti, South Sulawesi, Indonesia - Watercolumn_Towuti2014_140_MG | ecosystem: Environmental > Aquatic > Freshwater > Lake | place...
GCACGACGCCGACGCCGCATCCGCACCGGCCCCGCGGGGCGGGGGCTGGGTTTCACGCTGATCGAACTCCTCGTCGTGATCGCGCTGGTGGGCCTGATCACGGCGATGGCGCTGCCGGCGTTCCAGGGGATCGGCCGCGGGGCCTCTCTGCGCGCCGCCGTCGCCGAGGTCCGCTCGACGGTGTACCTCGCGCGGCAGCGGGCGATCACGAAGTACTCGCACACCAAGGTCGTCTTCCCGACGCGAAACGCGCTGACGGTGACGGCCTATGCCGCGATGGGGGGGTCGCCCAGCGCGGCGTTCGTGCCGTTCCAGTCGTACCAGATCATGATCAAAGGCGGCAACAACGTCATCAGTTTCCGCTACGAAGGCCAGTTGCGCCTCCTCCCGCAAGGGCTGGTCTTCGACCCGAACATGGATGCCGGGCCGACCGGATCGAACATCCTTTCGCCCGCGAATCGTCTGAGGCGCTGGATCGATTGCGGGGGCACGACCGGTCCGGTCAGCGCGCCCCTGTGGTGGAACGAGTGCCCCGAGGTGTCGGACGGCCAGCCCTGCATCGTGTTCCGGGCAGGCACGGGCGAGATGCTGTACGACCCGGACTACGGCGGCTACTGGAGCACCTATCGCCGCAAGGACTACGGCACGACGATCTACATCACGAAGGGGATCGTCGAGACCAACGTGCAGCCCGCCGTCTGCCAGACGGCCGGCTCGAACGGCGTGGCCGTGGCCGTCCACCACCTCGTCGGGATGCCGCAGACCCGGGAATACTCGTACTGAACCCGCCTCCCGGGGTCGACTCTCTGTCCGGCCCCCTTTGCGGCCCTTTGCGAGCTTCTGTGAAATCCGACACCACAGAGAGCCCGGCCCCGCGACGGCTCAAACGAAGAGGGCAACGGAAGGCCGCAAGGAATCGCAGAGGTTTGAACCTGCCGAGATCCCTTCAGTCCCGGGGTCACTCGGGTCCCGGCGCGGAGGCGCGGAAGTAGTTCGTCGTCCAGCGGAGAACGTCCTCCTGCCGCACCGCGCCCATGTGGCCGTCGCAGAAGAGCACGTTCGACTGCCGGTTGTGCGGGTAGAAATGGACGTAGTTCCAGTCCGCCCACGCGTTCATCTTCGGTACGCCCGCGTATTCGCCCGGCGGGCAGCTGCCGTCCATCAACATGATCTTGCGCGAGGGCCGCTCGATGGACGAGAGGCGGATGGGCAGTCTCCGCTGGGCCGTCGTCTCGCTGTTCAGCCACGCGTAGCTATAGGTCGTCATCGCGGCGTCGAGGCTGCCGCCGTTCGACCACCAGACGCCCATCTTGACCAGCTTCGGGCAGAAGGCGAACGGCGAGTTGCGGCGGTTCATCCGGCCGTTCGAGCTGGTCGCGACGCCGGTCAGGACCTTCGAAATCAGATACGGCCACTGATCCTGCCAGCTCGACGGATTCCCGACGTTGGCCCACGGCGACGGCCACGCGCCGTCGTTCTGCCCGGCATAGTCCTGGAAGGGGATGTACATCTGCTTGAGGTTGGAGGCGCAATGGGTCTGCGTGGCGAGTTCGCGGGACTTGCCGATCATGGGGACCAGCATGGACATGAGCAGCATCAGGATGCTCAGGACGACGAGAAGTTCGACGAGCGTGAAACCCCGGGGCCGGCGTGTTCTCATGTGCTTCGTCTCCGCGTTGCCGCCATGATACCGCAGGGCCCGGGGAGAGGGAAGACGGAAGGGAGTTCTCTCGGGGCGCATCGGCGAGTTGTTGCCGTCGAGGTCGGTTCGTGCGCGACATGGGCTGTGCACGCCGGCTCGCTCGGAGAGCTCGCCCTACCGGTGCCATGGGGGCGATAGGTAGGGCGCGTTCTCCGAACGCGCCGCAGGGGTCAGGCGGTGGTCAACGGCTCGCTCGGAGAGCTCGCCCTACCTGTCGCCCGGAAGCCATCGGTGGGGCGAGGTCTCCGACCGAGCGCGGTATAACGAATCGCCGATGCGCCCGGGGCAAGGCGTCCGTCACGCCGGGGGGCGGAACCACGATCGGCTCGCGGGGCCCCGCCTCCGCGAAGCCCGGCTCCACCACGCCCGCCCTCAGGCCCAGGCGACGCGGGGCCGCAGCGTGCCGTCCTTCTCCATCTCCGCGGCCGCGAAGCGCAGCAGCAGCGCCTCGCGCGCGTCGCGGCCGGCGGGGTCCGCCCACCGGTTGCGCATCTGGTCCGGGTCCGCCTCGCGGTCGTACAACTCGTTGCACGCCGGATCGGTGCACAGGACCATCTTCCAGCGGCCGTGCACGAAGGTCTTCTGCATGAACGGGCCTTCCGTCGGCCGGTACTCGCACAGCGCCCAGTCGCGCGCGGCGGCGCCGGCGTCGCGCCACGCCTCGAGCTGGCTGACGCCCTGCAGGCCGGCCGGCGCGGCGAGGCCCATCGCGTCGAGGATCGACGGCCCGATGTCGACGAGGCTCTGGAACGCGCGGCTGCGCGCGCCGGGCGTGCGGACGCCGGGGTGGCGGACGAGGAACGGCACGCGCTGCGCGTCGTCGTAGGCGGCGAGGCCCTTCCACCACAGGCCGTGGTTGCCGAGGTAGTCGCCGTGGTCGGTCGTGAAGATCACGATGGTGCGGTCGCGCAGGCCGGTCGCGTCGAGGTGCTCGAGGATGCGCCCGATGTGGCGGTCCATCAGGCTGACCATGCCGAAGTAGCTCGCGCACAGCTCGCGCGTGCGGCGCTCGTCCATGAACGGCAGGCCCTTGTAGCAGTACCAGTTCTTCGCGCCGTCGAGCTGCGGGTGGCCGAAACGGCCGGTCGCGGCGCGGGCGGCCTCGTAGAACGGCGGCTTGCCCTCGAATTCGCCGGGCCGGAACCGGTAGTCGGGCATGTCCTCCGGCCGGTACATCCGCGACCACGGCCGCGGGACGACGCAGGGGTTGTGGGGATCCTGGAAGCTCGACCAGACGAAGAACGGGCGGCCCGAGTCGCGCGCGAGATCGAGCGCGCGGATGGTCTCGTCGGCCGTCCAGCGGGAGTTGTGGAATTCCTCCGGCAGGTCCCACTCGCCGTAGTCGGTGTACTTCCCGGTGCCGAAATACGTCGACGCATCGACGCCCTGCTCGCGCAGCCAGAGGCCGTAGTGCATCGACGGCGCGTTCACGTGATTGCTGTGGTCGATGGCGAGGCGCGCGTGGCGGAAGCCGTAGTACGGCCCCGACCAGCGGCGGAAGAAATCGAAGTCGAAGATGCGCGGCGGCGCCTCGAGGCTGTCGACCGGGCCGATGGGGGCGTTCGTGCACGGTTGGAAATGCGCCTTGCCGGCCAGCGCCGTGAAGCCGCCGGCGGCCTCGACCGCGGCCGGGATGGTCGGGTAGTCCTCCGGGAGGCCCGTGCCGATGGTGTAGCAGCCGTGGCGCGAGGGGTAGTGGCCCGTGAGGATCGAAACCCGCGCCGGCGTGCAGACGGGGTTGCACGTGAAGGCGCGCTCGAAGAGCAGTCCCTCGTCCGCCAGCCGGTCGAGCGCCGGGGTCCGCAGGACGGGGTTCTCGCGACCCAGCGCGTCCCACCGCTGCTGGTCGCTGGTGATGAGGAGGACGTTCAATGGCTCCGCGCTCACGGTCGTTCCCTTCCGGCGGCCGGGCGCGATTGAACCACACGGCCGGACGGAGGGGAAGAGGGTTCAGGCGTCGGGCGGGGCGGATCTGCGAGTCGTTTCGCCGAGACGCCCCCGTCACACCGTTTCTCCGACGCCGCTTGACGGCGGGGCGGCGGTGGACTAGAGGTCGCGGGAGCCCAAGAAGCCGGAGGCCTGCCATGGACGAACGGCCGATCACAATCGCGATTCTCGGGGCGGGCGGCCGCGGGCGCGGCTTCGCCGACCTGCTCCACCGCCGCTTCCCGCACTGGGCGCGCGTGGTCGCCGTCGCCGAGCCGCGCGACGACTACCGCTCCGACGTCGCCGCGCAGTGGGGCCTGCCGCCGGAGCGCGTCTTCCGCGACTGGCGCGACCTCGTCGCCCGCCCGAAGCTCGCCGACGCCGCCCTTGTGGCCACACTCGATCGCGAGCACCGCGGCCCCGCCGTCGCGGCCCTCGAACAAGGCTGTCACCTGTTCCTCGAGAAACCCATGGCCGTCACGCTCCGGGACTGCGAGGCCATCGACGACGCCGCCCGCCGCGCCGGCACCGTCACCACCGTCTGTCACTCCCTGCGCTACCACAAGGGCAAGAGCCTCTTCGCCTCGATCCTCCGCTCCGGCCGCATCGGCCGCCTGATCACGATCGACCAGATCGAGCAGGTCGCCTGGTGGCACCAGGCGCACAGCTTCGTCCGCGGCAACTGGCGGCGGGCCGACACGACCACCTTCATGCTCCTCGCCAAGAGCTGCCACGATCTCGACTTCATCGCCTCGCTGACCGACGAGCCCTGCCGGCGGGTGAGCTCCTTCGGGTCGCTGACGCACTTCCGGCCGGAGCACGCGCCGAAGGGCGCCGCCGCTCGGTGCGTCGACTGCCCGATCGAGACGGACTGCAAGTACTCCGCGCTGCGCCAGTATGTGGACACGAACCGCGAGCACTGGCCGGCGGCCGTCGCGTCGCACGACCACGACCGCGCCTCGCACTACCGCGCGATCGCCGAGGGCCCCTACGGCCGCTGCGTGTGGCGCTGCGACAACGACGTCGTCGACCACCAGGTCGTCGCGATGGAATTCGGCGGCGGGATGACCGCGACCTTCACGATGACCGCCTTCACGCAGCACTGCTCGCGGCGGATCCGGGCCCACGGCACGGAGGGCGAGGCGTATTTCGAGGACAACGCCGTCGTCGTGCGCGATTTCGGCACCGGCAACGAGGAGCGCATCCACGTCGCGCCGGAGGCGGGCGGGCACGGCGGCGGCGACGAGCGCGTGATGCGGACGTGGCTGCGCGCCGTGCGCGCCGGCGACCCGTCGCTCGTGCCGACGAACGTCGCGGAGTCGCTGCGCACGCACCGGATCGTCTTCGCCGCCGAGCAGGCGCGCCTCGAGGGCCGCGTGGTCGAGCTGCCGGCCGACGGCCCCGCCACCCGCCCGGAGGCGACGCGCCGCCGGGCCGCCGCCCGGAGGCGGACGTGACGGGCGCGCGAGCGACGCGCCGCCGGGCCGCCGCACTCGCGGCGGCCGCGGGCGCGGCGTGCGCCGCGGGATGCGCCACCTCGAAGGCGCCGCCGCCGGAGCGGACGGAGGAGATGTCTCCCGACGCCCGCGCGGCCCTGCAGACGCGATACCACGCCGGCGGTTACGACGCCGTCTTCGCCGCGACGATCGCGGTCCTGCAGGACGGGGGCTGGAGCCTGGACACGGTGGACAAGCCCGCCGGCTTCATCCGCGCCTCGACGCGCCGCCAACGCGCGGGGCTGGGTCCCGAGGACGAGGTCACGCGCACGCCGGACGAGCAGCGCATCCTGGCCAGCGTCGGGCCGTCGTCGCCCTATTCCTGGACGCGGTGGAACGAGCTGGTGATCCACATCGAGCCCTGGCCCGCCGGCGGCGTCCGCCAGCGCATCGTGATGAACCGCCGCGGCACGCGGCCCGCGATCACGAACGAGGAAATCCGCGGCGTCAACCTCTTCAGCTCCCCGCGGCGCATCCTCTTCCACCACCCGGCGGAGGAGCAGTTCGTCGAGGCGCGCGCGCCGGAGGTCTACGCCGATCTGTTCGACCGCATCGCGGAGGCGCTGCGGCAGCGGTCGGCCGCCTCCGCCGCCGCGCCGGAACCGCCCGCGCGCTGACGGCGCGCGCGCGGGACAACCGGGGGCGCGCGCGCAACCGTTTCGTCGGCGGCGCCGACACGACAGCCCCTCGCCGATGCGCCCCGACAAGAGGAAGCGAGCCGCCACTGGCACCGGCCCGCCCACGAGTTCGTCGCCGCCGCGAACGCCCCGCGCGGCTGGGGATGGGTCGGCCGTCTGCGCGAGTCGGACTACCCCGGCCATCTCGGCATGGTCGGGCTGGCCGCCCTGACCACCCTCGGCTATCTGCGGATTCTCCCGATCCTCGCGCGGCGGCGGGATGGGATCTACGCAGGCATCGCGCTCGCTGAAATCGCCGTGATCCTGCTCTCCACCTCCGGCCTCGTGCAGGGCGGGGAGTGAGGGAGTCCGGCGTCCAACGTGCAACGCTGACCGCGGCGCGTCAGGACGGCGTCAGCCGGGCGTTGTCGATCAGGCGCGTCGCGCCGATGAAGACGGCCAGCGCGGCGAGGGCGGGCCGCTCGATGCGCGCGACCGGTTCGAGCGTTTCGTCATCCACAATCTCGACGTAGTCGATCCGCGCCGCCGGGGCGGCCGCGATCGTCTCCCGCATCGCCCCGCGGATCCGCGCGGCGTCGCGCTCGCCGCCCCGCACGAGCGCCCCGGCGCGGTCGAGGGCGCGGCGGAGACACGCGGCCTGGCGCCGCTCGTCGGGCGAGAGGTAGCGGTTGCGGGAACTCATGGCCAAGCCGTCCGGCTCGCGCACGATCGGCCCGGCGACGATCTCGACCGGGAAATCCAGATCCCGGACCATCCGCCGGATCACGCGGAGCTGCTGCGCATCCTTCTCGCCGAAGACCGCCACGTGCGGAAGGACGAGGTGGAAGAGCTTGGCCACGACCGTGCACACGCCGCGGAAATGCGTGGGGCGCGCGGCGCCGCAGAGGCCGCGGGCGAGCGATTCCTCGACGACGTAAACGCTGTGCCCCGGGGCGTACAGGCCGCCGTCGGCCGGCGCGAAGAGCGCGTCCACCCCGGCCTCGCGGCACAGCCGCTCGTCGCGCGCGAAGTCGCGCGGGTATTGGGCCAGGTCTTCGTTCGGACCGAATTGCGTCGGATTCACGAACAGGCTGAGCACCGTGATGTCCGCCCGCTCCCGCGCCAGGCGCACGAGCGAGAGATGTCCCTCGTGGAGACAGCCCATGGTCGGCACGAGGGCCACGCGCCGCCCCGCCGCCCGCCACGCGAGCGCCATCCGTTGCATCGCCGCCGGTTCGTCAAGGATGTCCATGAGGGGACGGGGGGTTCAGGGCCTGGGGTTCAGGGTTCAGGGTTCAGGGTCTGGGGTTCAGGGTTCAGGGTCTGGGATCGGCCTTCGTTCTTTCGTCCCGCCTTCCGCCTCCAGCCTCTTCAGTAACTTTCCGACTCGCACGGGAACCGCCCTTCTTCCACGTCGCGGCGGTAGTCCGCGGCGGCCTTGCCGACGGCCGCGCCGAGGTCGGCGTAGCGGCGCACGAACTTGGGCGTGAAGTCGCCGGAGAGGCCGAGGAGGTCATGGAGGACGAGGATCTGTCCGTCGCAGTGAGGGCCCGCGCCGATGCCGATCGTGGGCGCGCCGACGGCGGCGGTGATCTCGCGCCCGAGTTCGGCGGGGATGCCCTCGAGCACGATCGAGAACGCGCCCGCGCCGTCCAGCGCACGCGCATCCTCGAGGATCGCGCGGGCGGCCTCCGCCGTGCGCCCCTGCACGCGATAGCCGCCGAGCGTCCGCACGCTCTGGGGCGTGAGGCCGACGTGGCCCATGACCGGTATGCCGTTTTCGACGAGGCGGCGGACGGTCTCGACCCGCCGCGCGCCGCCCTCGAGCTTGACGGCGTCGGCGCCGGCTTCCTGCAGGAATCTGCCGGCGTTCGCGAGCGCCTGCTCCGGCGAGATCTGATACGAGAGGAACGGGAGGTCCGCCACGACCAGCGCGGTCTTCACGCCGCGGGCGACCGCCGCCGTGTGGTGGAGCATCTGATCGATCGTCACCGGCAGCGTCGTCGCGTGGCCGAGCACCGTCATGCCGAGCGAGTCGCCGACGAGGATCAGCGGAATGCCCGCGGCGTCGAGCAGGCGGCCCATGCTGAAGTCGTAGGCGGTGAGGCAGGCCAGCCGCTGCTTGCCCTTGGCCGCGCAAATCCGGTCGGCGGTCCATTTCTTCGCGTTCGCCATGGCCGTGATTATCGCCCCATGCCGCCCCGGGCGCAAGCCGGCCGCCGCGACGGTCAACACGGTCAACGCCGCGACACGCCTCGCCCCCGCCCAGGCCCAGGCCGCGCCCGGCCCGATCCGGTCACACTTTACAAAGTGTGACCGTCTTCCGCTGTGCCTCGCGGGGCCGCTTCGCCGGGGCCGCCGGCCCGGACCGCGACGCGCGGGCTCCACGCCCCCGTCGCCTTCTCTTGACCCGTGTCAAGTCGCGGCGGGCGCGGGCGGCGTAGGGTGAGCGCGTGACGCAGGGACGAAACGGAAAGGGCGCGAGCATGGCAAAGCGAAAGATCATCACGGTCGACGAGGACCTCTGCAACGGCTGCGGCGAATGCATCACGGCCTGCGCGGAGGGCGCGCTGAAGCTGGTCGACGGCAAGGCTCGGCTCGTGAAGGAGCAGTTCTGCGACGGCTTCGGCGACTGTATCGGCGACTGCCCGACCGGCGCGCTGAAGATCGTCGAGAAGGACGTCCCCGACTATGACCCCGACGCGACGCGCACGCACGTCGCGAAGATCGCCGGCCCCGACGGCGTCATGCGGTTCGACGAGGCCGCCCGCCGGCACGGCGACGGCGCGGCCGCCGCCGCCCGCCCTCCCTCCCCCGCCGCGGCCCACGCGGCGCTCCATGCCATGGGCGGCTGCCCGGGTTCGCGCATGCGAACGGCCCCGCCCGACGCGCGCCCGGCCGCCGCCGTCGCGACCGCCGGGCCGGGCCTGCCGCCGCATGTCCAACCCTCGGAACTCCGCCAGTGGCCGGTGCAGATCCACCTCGTCCAGCCGGGCGCTCCGTTCTTCAAGGGCCGGGAACTGGTGGTCATGAGCACCTGCGGGCCGATCGCCTCCGCCGATGTCCACTGGCGTTTCCTGCGCGGCCGGTCCGTCGTCGTCGGCTGCCCGAAACTCGATGACACCGCCCCCTACGCGGAGAAGCTCGGCGCCATCCTGCGCGACCCCTCGATCCCGAAGGTGATCGTCGTGCGCATGGAAGTGCCCTGCTGCGGCGGGCTGACGGAGATCGTGCGGGAGGCGGTGGTGCAGTCCGGCCGGCGCGACCTCGCCGCCGAGGAAGTCACCCTTGGCCTCGACGGCGACGTGCGGGCGACGGCGGCCTTGTGAGTGGAGCGGCTCGCCCGGCGCGTTCGCCCGACCGGTTCCCGCCGGCCGTTTGTCTCCGCCGCGGCCGCGTGGTAGGCTGCGCCGGGCGGGATCGGCACCATGGCACCGGCGGCGGAATCCGTGGCGGGCGTGTGGCGCGGGCGGCTGGCCGCGGCGGCGGCCGTCGCCGTGCTGGCCGCGCTCTACGCGCCTTCGCTCGCCGCCCACGTCCGCGAGGGCGAACGGCGCTACAACGACGACGTCTGCCAGCATCTCTCGCCCTTTCTCCGTCCGCTGTCGGACGGTCCCGCCGACTACATTGACCGCTACTGCCGGGCGACGCTGCCCACGGGATACCGCGCGATCTTCAGCGCCGCGCGCGCGTTCGACGGCGTCCGTCCCCTGAGCCGCTTCCTCCCCGGCGCGCTGCTGATCCTGACGGCCGCGGGCGCGGCGGCCGCCGCCGCGCGCTTCGCGGGCGTCGCGGGGGGCTTCGCCGCCGCCGCGCTCGTTCTCTCGGCCGACGTCTTCCTCGCCCGTATGACCGGCGGCCTCCCGCGCGCCTTCGCCTTCCCGATCTTCGCCGCCGCCGCGGCCGCCGCCGCGCGGGGCCGGCCCGCCGGCGTCGCCGCGGCGGCCGTCGCCGGTGCGGCGCTGTATCCCTCCATCGCCGTCCCCGCCGGCCTTGGTCTGGCCGCGCTGTGCCTGCCGCCGGCGCGCTGGACGGGACTCGACCCCGCCGCCTGGCCGCGGCGCCGGCGCTGGACGCTGCTCGCGCTCGCCGCGGCGCTCTGCGCGTTCGCGATCCTGCCCAACGCGATCGCCCTGCGGCCCTACGGCGGCCGCATCGTCCGCCGCTCGCTCGAGGCGTATCCCGAAGCGGCGCGCGGCGGGCGTTTGGGCGAGGGCGACCGGATCGACTTCCGTCCGTCGCTCGGATCCTGCCTCCGCGAGATGCCCCCGCTCGCCTTCCGCAGCGGCGGCCGCCCGTGGCGGGATGCGCGAGACGCGGCGGGCGCGCCGCTCATCCCGGACGCCGCCATCCTGGCCATCCTCGCCCTTCTCGGCGCCTCCGCCGCGGTCCGCACGCGGGAGGGCCGCCGGCTGTTGGCCCTCACGCTGGGCGCACCGGCCGCCTTCCTCCTCGCGCGCGCGGCGTCCCCGCTGCTCTACCTGCCGCAGCGCCATCTGTTCTACCCGCTGATCGCGCTCGCGCCGGTCTGGCTCGTCGCCGGCGCGGCGCAGGTGCCCGCGCTGGGCGCCGCATGGATCGGCCTCGCCCGCCGACGCGCGGCGCCGCGCGTGCCGTCATGGGCCGCCGGCGTCGCCGCGCTGCTGGCCGCAGGCGGCCTGCTCCTCGCGCAGGGCGGGCGCGTCAATCCCAGCGCCGGCTACACGGCGCGCGACGAGCCGGAGTCCGGCTTTCACCGCTTCGTCGAGTCGCTGCCGGCCGACGCGTTTCTCGCCGGCTGGCCGAACGCGATGTCGCCCATTCCCTTCGTGCACCGTCGCGCGGTCTATGTTTCGTACGAGGCGCACCTCCCCTTCCACGCGGGCTACCTCGACGAGATGCGGCGGAGGATGCACGCGCTGATCGCGGCCTCCTTCGCGACGGACCCTGAGCCCCTGCTGCGCCTGCGCGACGACGGCGTCACCCACCTCGTTGTCGAACGCCGCCACCTTGCGGGCGCTCCGAACCGTTACTTCCGTCCGTTCGGCAGCGCGATCCTCCGCGCGGCGAAGACGGTGACGCCGGAAACGTCCGAGGCCCTGTCCCGCCAGCCGCAGGCCGTGGTCTATGCCGACGCCGACCGCGTCGTGCTGGATCTTTCGAAGGTCGAACCGGAAAGCACCGGGCCAGCGAATCCGTAGCCGACCCTGCCCACCGCCACTGCCATGGCCGGAAACAACGAATTCGTTGTTAATTCGCCATGTCGACATAAAGCTCTGGTGTGTGAATTGTTATATCGATACTACATTGCGCGATCTTCGTCTCGTGCGATGACAGAAGTTGACAACAACGAATTGGTTGTTATTCTTCATATAGAAACAACGAGCTCGTTGTTATGATGATAGGAAGACCATGATCGCATTGAACATAGTGGGTAACACGCCGGAGCCGGATCAGTTGTACGGCAGGGACGAGTTGATCGGCCGCATCTGGCGGCAGTTGGCTGGAAACAACATCCTGCTTCTGGGGCCTCGCAGATTCGGCAAGTCGGGGGTGATGAGGCATCTGCTTCGGCGGCCACGGACCGGGTATCTCCCTCTCTATCTCGATCTCATGGACGCAAGTTCGCCGGTGGACTTCGCGATGCGGTTGACGGAGGCCGCCGCGGGCACGGATCCCATCCGGAAGACACTTCGAGCCGTGAAGAGCCTGCCGAAAGCCCTGCGGGAGTTTCTTGTGCATACGGTCGAAGAAATGGAGGTCAAAGGGGTGCGCCTGGTACTGCGCCAGGAGCTGGAGACGTCATGGCGCGAGACCGTGCGACACCTCGGCGCCGAAATGGAGAAGTGCCAGGATACCGTAGTCTTCCTTCTTGACGAGTTCCCGTGGATGCTGGCGAACATGGAGAAGAAGTTGGGGCCCACGCCGGCACGGGACTTCATGGCGTGGTTTTCTTCCTTCCGCCTGCGCGGCGACAGCGCGCTACGGCGTCACCGTTTCGTCGTTGCCGGGAGCATCGGTCTCGACGCGCTTCTCCGGCGTCTCGAAGCGCCGGACAAGTTGCGGGACTTCGAGAGAGCCTACGCCGGCGCGATCGATGAAGCGACTGCGGTGCACCTCGTGAGGGACGTCTGTCAGACGCTCGATATCGAGATGACCGACGAACTTAGGCAGCAGATCGTCGAGCGCATGGACCGAATCCCGTACTTCATTCACCTTCTGCTCTCGATGCTTGCGCAACTTCCCGATTGTGATCGGCATCCCGTAGTCCCCGAAGGCCTGGAGCGGGTATGTGCAGATCGGATGCTGGGAAACGAGGGGAAGGGATACTTCGACCACTACCGCGACAGACTTCGTCATTACGGGAAGTCGCGCGAACGCGCCGCCATGGCGATTCTGAGCACGGTATCGGAGGCCCCGTCGGGCCGTGTCGGCGAGAGCGCGCTCTACGACATGTATCGAAGAGCGCGCGGACGCGGATTCGGCTCTACGGAATTCGACGAGTTGATGGCAGATCTGCAGTGCGATTTCTACTTGGCCCGCGACTCCCAGACCAACGAGTATCGGTTCCTGGTGAGTGTGATGCGCAACTGGTGGAAGCAGTGGTATCCGCTGAGCACGCGACGGCACTCCGCGAAGAGACCATGACATGGCCCTCGTGACGCACAAGTACATGGTCGGACGTATCCCGCCCGATGAACTGCGCAGCACATTCGCCGCCCGGGAACACACCCTTGATTACCTCGTGAAGGAGATGCGGCGCCAGATCGGTTCGCGAACCCTCAAGAGCTATCTCGTCTACGGGCCCCGCGGCTCGGGCAAGACCACCATCGTCCGCATGCTGAGTCTACGGCTTGGCGAAGACGAAGGACTCCGAACGGCGTGGTTGCCCGTGCTCTTCCCGGAGGAGTGCCCCTCCGTCACATCGCTGCGGGACTTGCTCTCCGAGGCCCTTCGCCTTGCGGCGGAACAGGGCATCGCACATGCCGCGGAATGGCATGACCGGGCGGAAGAGGAACTTCGCGAGCGCGCCAGTTGCGATCTTGCACTGCAAGGTCTGCGAGCGATCGCCCGAGAACAGGCGCGACGCCCGATCCTGATCGTGGAGAACATTGACCAGTGCCTGTCGATGGGCGAACGAGGGGGCATCGACGACATGGGGCGGAAGGCGCTGCGACGCATTCTCACCGAACCGGATCCCTGCTTCATGATCGTCGGCACGGCGTTGCGTACGTTTCCCGAGTTGAAAGACTACGACGAGGCTCTCTATGCGTATTTCCAGCCCGTCCCGCTCGGGCCGCTGGACGACCAGGGCGTTCGTGCAGTGCTGCTGCAGCGGGCTCAATTCGACGGTTACACGGACTTCGAATCCAGGTACCGCGTCAACCAGGACAAGATTCGCGCCCTGACCCGTCTGGCGGGCGGCAATCCCCGAGTGGTCATGATGCTCTACGAAGTCGTGACACTGGGTGCCATGGGCGCCATTGCCCGGGAACTCCACGCGCTGGTGGATTCCATGACGCCGCTGCTCAAGGATGTCATCGAGCACCAGATGACGCCCTATCAGGCCAAGGTCTTCGACGCCCTCATGCGCGCGGGCGGCACGGCACAGCCGCGGGACCTCGCCAAGGCGACCCGACTCTCGCTGAACGCGGTCTCAACCCATTTGTCTCGGCTCAAGGACATGCAGTTCCTCGAACTGCACGGCGGAGGAAAGGGCCGCCCGGCGCACTACTCGGCCGCCGATCGGATGTTGGCCATCTGGTACCAACTCCGCTTCTTGCGACCCAATGCCCGGCGCATCGAACTGTTCGTCGAATTCCTCCGGCTCTGGCTGGAGGAAGACGTGCGATTCGAAACGCTCCGCCGCCTGAGCGCACCCGCCGCCGAAGATGCGCCACGCCGAGCGGCCGATACCGTACTGGCGGCGGAGTATTTCGCCGCGTCCATGGATGGGACGGCGCACGAGGAGTCCGCGCGCGAGATCGTGTTGCGGGCCTGGATGAAGTGCGCGCGGATCGATCAAGCGGCTCTGGCCCTCGCCGAATTCGAGAAGGTCGGCGGCACGGACCCGGCGCGTGACGAGTGCGAAGCCTATTCCCGTCTCTCCAACTGGTCCTTGAAACATGGCGATATGCCGGCTGCGGTCAGCGCTGCTGAGGCCGCCATTGCAAGGAACTCCGACAGCCCCGATGGATGGTGCGCTCTCGGCGTCGCGGCCGGCAGGGCCGGAGACCATCAACGCGCTCAGGACTGCTTCAGCCATGTCCTCGCCATGCCTTCGGTCGCCGATCCGATGCGGGCGAGATCACATGTCAACCGCGGCATCGCCAAGGGGCAGCGCGGGGATGTCGAGGGCGCGATCGCCGACTACTCCGCCGCCATCGAACTCCCCGGCGCGCCGGTCGAGCAAGTCGCCAGGGCTCTTGTCAACCGCGGCATCACCAAGGGGCAGCGCGGGGATCTCGAGGGCGAGATCGCCGACTACTCCGCCGCCATCGAACTCCCCGGCGCGCCGGTCGAGCAAGTCGCCATGGCTCTCTTCAACCGCGGCATCACCAAGGGGCAGCGCGGGGATCTCGAGGGCGAGATCGCCGACTACTCCGCCGCCATCGAACTCCCCGGCGCGCCGGTCGAGCAAGTCGCCAGGGCTCTTGTCAACCGCGGCATCGCCAAGGGGCAGCGCGGGGATCT
>Ga0233425_10007981_pt1 | contig 14413 bp, 15 predicted proteins | sample Watercolumn_Towu_2_FD_181712 | JGI IMG/M metagenome (GOLD analysis project Ga0233425, IMG submission 181712) | Freshwater microbial communities from Lake Towuti, South Sulawesi, Indonesia - Watercolumn_Towuti2014_140_MG | ecosystem: Environmental > Aquatic > Freshwater > Lake | place...
ACAATTAGGGTGGAAACTTTTCGATGTTGATTTCACCCTTTCCTTGGTAATTTTTGCATGTTGATTAACACGCACAAACGCTCCGCGTCAATTTCGCGCGCCGTGAACTGCCGGATGGCGGTGAATTTGCCGCGCTGGATAGTTTGACGCAGGGACGGGTGCATATCATAGCAACGCCTGCCCAATACCATGCTGAAGTCGAGCTGGCGCTGGCCGAACTGATTCGGATCAATAGCTTGACAAATTCAGGTCAAATCAGCCATTGGGGACGTTTCGCCGTGATCGCCAGGCATTGGGAGGCTTTGGAACCGATGGCTGCACTCTGCCGGCAAAAAGGCATTCCGGTGCGTTTGCTGCGGGATGACGCTATACTGGACCTGCATACCACCCGCGAAGGCTACAGCCTGCTAGCGCTTTTGCACAATCAACATCGCCATGCCCGAAAGTCCCGCGTGTTGCTGCGCTATGGCACGTTGTCACGTTGGTTCAGGTGTCGTTATCATCAAGCGGTTGATGAGCTGTCGGTCATCCCTATCGAGCCATGCTGGCCCAATTCATCATTGGCTGGGAATCCGTTGCTCCCGGCTGTCAGCAAGTCGTCAGCAACATCATCGAGGCGTTGTATGAATTCCGTTCCGGCAGTCAAGCAGGAGAAAGCGATAGTCGCCATGCGCCCTTGCTATTGCTGACCGCGCATCGGGCGAAAGGCCTTGAGTTTGATCATGTGCTGATTGTGGATGGCGGCGGCTGGCAACAAAGCAGTGACGAGGAGCGGCGCTTGTTTTATGTCGCGATGACCCGAGCACGTAAGACGCTGACTCTATGCGCCAGACAATCATCTACTCCTCATCCCTTTATTCGGGATTGCCAAGAACTTTGCCTTAAAACACAGCCTAAACCTACCGGCGAACTGCAACTATTGGCGCAAAGGATCTGGTTTGCCGATCCTGGGCAGGTTGTATTGTCTTGGCCCGGCTATTTTTCGCCTGATAAACCCATACACAATGCGATTGCAGAACTTGATGTAGGCAGCGAGCTGATATTGCGTGTTCGTAGTGACGGTAAGCTTGGGTGGGAAATAGCAAATAAAAATGGCATCGCCGTTGCCCGCATGGCGCAGGCATTTACGCCGCCAACTGGTGAAATCGTATCTGTGCGCGTTTCAGCCATTCAAGTCAGAATCAAAAAGCCGGGCGATCAAGAAAATTTGAAATGTCATTGTTGGGAGATTGTGCTGCCAGAAATCGTTTTTAATGACCATTGACTGCTTGTTTGAACATTTGTTGGCCACTTTACCTATCAAACAAGCGGCTAATTTAATAATGTAATAAATTTTGCCCAGTCAAACGATGGGCCCGGATCGGTTTTGCGTTCCGGCGCGATATTGCTATGACCGGTAATTGCTTGCGTTGATAACTTGGGGTAAGTTTGCAATAGCGCATTAATAACTTTGGCCAGTTGTTCGTATTGCACCTCGGTATAATCCACCCATTCCGTACCTTCAAGCTCTATGCCAATCGAAAAATCGTTACATTTCTCCCGCCCCTGATAGGATGATTTACCAGCATGCCAAGCTCGCTTATCAAAGGGAACATACTGCATGATCTGTCCGCACCGTTTAATTAGCAAGTGCGAGGAAACCCGCAAATGGTGAACTTCCTTAAAATAAGCATGATCACTGGGATTGAGCTTGTTGGTAAAAAGCTGGTCTATATAGGCGTTGCCAAATTGGCCTGGCGGTAAGCTGATGCAATGAATAACGATTAAAGAAATGTCGGAAGAATCGGGGCGTTCGTCAAAATTCGGCGAAGCTACCCAAGTCGCGTCGGTTAAACGGTTATTAATGATGGTCATTTAGGATTGCTGCGGCCATTTTGCTTTGTGTGTTGTTATTATACTTGTCAGGCAAAAAAGATCAGTTGCCAAATTATCTGATTGGTATAGTCTTGTCATTATCAACACATAGTGGTTCCCTTACAGTTGAGCCTCCATCCTTTCAATAAAACCTGCCTTCCAGGCGACGAATACATTAGGAAAATTCTGTGGATCAAGCAGTATACAAACAATTAAGCAAAATAATCGCGCTAGCCTTACTTAGCGGATGCGCCAGTCAGCAAACCAATTACCAAAATGATTTTTCCAGCCAAGCGAAAAAACCAGCCAGCAGAGCGCCTGCTTCCGTGCCGCTATCGCAAAGCCACTCCGGTTTTTCGAATACAGCGCCAAGCATGCCAACAACTCCCCGTTACCCGCATCATTATTCTGCGTTAGCATTGACCGGGCCTTATGCCAACTCTTTTGCGCTGCACCAGTTTATTCAACGCATGGTCTACAAACATGGTTTTTCGGAAACTTATTTAAACGGTTTGTTTTCTCAAGCGCAACGGCTGGACCAAGTCATCCGGCTGGAAAATCCGTCGCCATCGACCGGTCCGTCAAAATCCCGGGTTGGTAGCTGGACACGCTACCGCAATAAGTTCCTCACCGAAATGCATATCAGCAATGGCGTGCAATTCTGGCTGGAAAATGCCGACGCGATTGCCAAAGCCAGTGCTACTTACCAGGTTGATCCTGAGTATATTGTCGGAATTATCGGCGTGGAAACCTATTTTGGCCGCAATATAGGCAAAACCTGTATTTTCGATGCCTTAACGACGTTGGCTTTCGATACGCAACGGCGAGCGAGATTTTTTACTGAAGAATTGGAACATTATTTATTGATGGTTCGCGACGAAGGCTTCGAACCTCGCTACCCGGTAGGTTCCTGGGCTGGCGCGATGGGCTTGGGTCAGTTTATGCCCAGCAGCTTCCGCCGATTGGCTGTGGACTTTAATCACGACGGCCGGCGTGATTTATGGCATCAACACGATGCAATTGGCAGCGTTGCGCATTATTTTGCTCGCAGCGGTTGGCATTACAATAGCCCGGTCGCTCAACAAACGAGCAATACTCACGGTTCTGGCATCATCGATCTGAGTACCTATCAAGGCAATGAATACTGGCGCGTTTTTCCCAACTTCAAAGTCATTAAAAGCTACAACAACAGCAACAAATACGCGATGGCCGTACATCAGCTCGCACAAGCCATTAAGCAACGTTATGTCCGCATCGCTTACAACGATCGGTATTAATTCTCATGATTGGCCAGCGCAATTCGATTGATATCCGGACATTCATCGACGAAGATCGCGGCGATGGCGATGTGACGGCCGAACTAATTCCCGCCGCTTTAAACGCCGAAGCCGAAGTCATCACCCGGGAAGCGATGGTGCTTTGCGGCCGAGTATGGTTCGACGCGGTTTTCCATTATTTGGATGAGCGCATCACGATTCATTGGCTGATAGAGGAAGGCCAGTCTGTTGCCGATAACACTGTAATTTGCCGTTTACATGGCAATGCCCGACATTTATTGACTGCTGAACGCACAGCCCTCAATTTGCTGCAAACGCTCTCGGCAACTGCAAGCATCGCCAAAAAATATGCTGAAGCCGTTGCCGGAACGCACTGCAAAATACTCGACACGCGCAAAACCATTCCGGGACTTCGACAAGCGCAAAAATATGCGGTCGCTTGCGGTGGTTGTTACAATCACAGGCTCGGCCTTTACGATGGCATTCTGATCAAGGAAAATCATATTATCGCTGCCGGCTCCATCGCCAGTGCGGTGCAGGCGGCAAGGCGGCAATCGCAGGTTCCTATCGAAGTCGAAGTGGAATCTTTGCAGGAATTAACCGAAGCGCTGCAAGCCAAGCCTGACCGAATCATGCTGGATAATTTTAGCCTGGAAGACATGCGAGCCGCAGTCAAGCTGACCGCCGGCGCGCTGGAGCTTGAAGCGTCCGGCAATATCGACCTGAACAACTGCAGGGCGATTGCTGAAACCGGCGTCGATTACATCTCCATTGGCGCTTTGACTAAAAACATCAAGGCTATCGACTTATCCATGCGTATCCAGTTGATCAAACCATGATCGAAAACCCTGAACAACTGCTTAAACATATCAGCCACGGCGTTTACGTCATCGGCGTGCGCGACGGCTGTCATCAAAATGCGTTTACCGCAGCCTGGGTCATGCAAGTTTCTTTCGATCCCTTGCTGCTGGCGCTCAGTATCAATCCCCAGCATTACTCTTACCAACTGATGCGAGCAAGCGGTGTTTGCTCGATTAATGTTCTGGCCGACGATCAATATTCGCTGGCTGAGCATTTTGGCTGTTCAGCGCCCGGCAAAATGGCCGGTTTCAATTGGCTAAAAGGGGAAACAGGCGCACCCATCTTAGCAGACTGCCTGGCATATTTCGATTGCCGAGTCAGCCATTACACTAACGCCGGCGATCACCAAATCGCTGTCTGCCAAGTCATTGCCGCAACCAAGCTTTGCTCAGGACGGCCCTTGCTCTATTCTCAAACGGGAAATATGGATGGCAGCCATGAACTGTATAAGCATCAATCCTAAGAGGTCATTTCATGTCAGATACGCTAAAAATAATTCCTAGCGCCACCGCCAATAATCTACTCCCGCCTAATTTAAACCACACTTATTTTGCGAATGCGGATTCTGAAAAGCACTGTTTTCGCCCGAACGATAACGCTTTTTCACTGGTAAACGCCTGGTGGCTTGCGGAAAGCTCGTTACTCGCTTATGCGGATGCTGCCTTTGCCAAAAAAAATTTTCAAGCCGCTGGTTTACAAGTTGAGTTTTTTTCAGGTGAATCAACAGGTACGCAATGTTATGTGGCTTATACGAATGAATTTGCCATCGTCGCTTTTCGAGGCACCCAAGTAATCAAAAATGACGCTTCTATTTTTCATGATGTCCTTAAAGACATTCTTACTGATGTCAATTTCCTGCTTGTGGATTCCAAGCAAGGCGGGAATGTGCATCAAGGTTTCAAAACAGCCCTGGATGAAATTTGGGATGATTTACTGGCTTGCCTTAAGCAATTACACTTACAAAATCCAAAGCAAACCTTTTGGTTTACCGGCCACAGTCTTGGCGCTGCGCTTGCCACACTAGCCGCCGATCGGTATGGACATGCACAGGGTTTGTATACATTCGGTTCGCCGTGTGTTGGAGACAATGCCTTTGCCGATGATTTTTATGTTAATACTTATCGCTTTGTTCATAACAACGATATTGTCGCGCACGTCCCCTTGCTGCCTTACGTTCATGTGGGGCAGCTTAAATATATCGATAGTCATGGCAACTTACATGATAACCTGACACTACTTGATCGTTTGGCAGATAACGCCAATGGCTGGCTGAAAACGATTATAAATTCCATTGGCAGCCTTCGCGCCGGATGGGAAATAGCGATACCCTTCGATAATCTGATCGACCATGCGCCTTTGTTTTACGCCTTACATGTGTGGAATTGTTATATCAAAAGCATTGGTTCTGCAAAATAACGCGCCAAGCGAAGCGAAAGACGATATTCCAGTCAACTTAACGGTTTGTTTCCATAGTTTTTCGGTTCAGTTCTAAGGTTTTACCGTGAAGCCCGGTTTTCGCCGCAAAGGATGTGGTTTTGCTAATTCCGCGCAATACAGGCTTTCAAGTTCTTTGCTGAAAGCAAAGACGTCGTTTTGGTCTGCATAGTTAATCGGCTCGCCAACTTTAAAACTAATTTTCAGCGGAAATTCCGGTTTTAGAAATAAAGGCCGGCCTTTTTCGAACATGCGCGAGTTGCTGCGGATGAAAACGGGCATAATTGGCGCGCCGGTATGTTTAGCCAACAAGGCGACGCCATTGGTAAACGGATTCAGCCACTCGGCATTGGGTTTGGTTCGCGTGCCCTCAGGAAAATACAGTAGCTTGCCGCCTTTTTTCAAGCCATGCGAAGCCGCTAAAAGCATTTGCGTTACCGAATCATTCGGAATATAGCCTGCTAGCCGGGCACCGCCGCCCAAAAAAGGGTTTCTTAAGATGGCACCCTTCATAATGCAAACCAGCTCGGGCATTTGCGCGATAATAAAAACCGCATCCCATAACGCGATATGGTTGGGCGCTACGATCACCGGTCCTGGTTGTTTGGCCAGACGTTTCAAATCGTCATCTTCAAGAACCAAAAGACGCGTGACTTTCAAATAAGTAATAAAAAAGCGGAATGCGCACGACAAAATAAACCGGCCGCAAATAATGGAGCATTTTTTCGGCAATAGCGCATACAGTAAAGTACCCAAAAAGGTAATCAACAAACCCGCCACCGCCCAATAAACGAAGCCAAGCGCCATGAGCAGCCATTCAACGGCAAGCTTTATCAAATGAACACCCTAACCGTTGTTTGCTTGATTTGATTTTTTTATTAGCAAAAAATCCATACAATACGCGCAATTTCATCGAATGCTGATGGGTTCTCTATAAGCATGTTAAATTATACTAACACCAAACGCATATTCGGCGCGCTGCTGCTCATTGTGATTGGCATGGATGTCTATTACTCAATACCAGTTTTTATCTATTTGGCTTTGTATTTAGCTTATTCGGCCTTGTTTTTTTACGGCGTGTTTAACATCGACGCCAATTTTTTCATGGTTAGTTTCTGTTCAAAACCCATTTGTGATAAGGCCATCGCCATTAGCTTTGATGATGGACCTGGGCTTTATACGCTGGAAATCTTACAAATCCTTAAAGAACAGGGGATAACAGCGGCATTTTTTTGTATCGGCAAACAAATCAAAACCAAAGAGCATATCGTCCGGCAAATTCATCAGCAGGGTCATTTGATCGGCAATCACAGTTACTCGCATCACTTGCTGTTTGATTTTTTTTCCAGCAGTAAAATGCTCAAGGATATTCAACGCATGGAATCGGTAACGAATGAACTGATCGGACTCAAGCCCAAACTCTTTAGACCGCCCTTTGGCGTCACTGTTCCTTGGTTGAAAACCGCGCTAACGGAGGGCGGCTATTTATCTATCGGCTGGAATGTCCGCTCCTTGGATACGGTAACCACAAATGAAAACAAACTGATGAAAAAGATCATCCACGCTTTAAACCCTGGAGCGCTTTATTTGTTTCACGACACCAGTAAAACCACTTTGGCCGTCTTGCCGCAGTTTATCGAGCAGGTTGCTCAACAAGGCTATCGAATCGTCAGATTGGATGAACTGCTGAATTTACCTGCTTATAAATAAGCGCCGATCTTAATCCGGCTCAGGCCATTTAAATTTGGTCATTTCCTTTCGGTTTTTTTACCTTGATTGCTGACTCTACATTAACACCGGTTTCCATACCAGAACTGCTCACAGAAAATCTAGACCTGGATTTTTGCATCACCTCAAAAGGCGCTATTAGCAGACGCCAATTACTGGCGCATGCTTTAGCTCTGAGCCAGCAGCTGCCGGAAAATTCGTATGCGATCAATTTGTGCCAAAGCCGGTATTGGTTTATCGTAGCTTATTTGGCTGTTATTTTCCGCAATCAAGTCAATTTACTTCCGGCGAATCAAAGTCCTAAAACCATTCAAAATTTATTATCGGCTTATCCGGGTAGTTATTGCATCGTCGATAGCTCCGATGTGGCATCGGAAGCTTATCATTTCGCCGTATCGGCTGCAGCAGGCTTTACTGGCTCAGACTGTTTTATCCTGCCGGATGAGATCAGCCCTTTGGCTAGCCATCTCTTACCGCTTATCGACACTGGCCGCACGATTTCCATTTCCTTTACCTCTGGAAGCACCGGCGAATCCAAGGCCATCGAAAAAAATTGGCGCGAATTTCAACGCTCCGCCGAGTTAGCCTTGCAACAGCTTAACCTGAATAAGCTAACGGCGACACTGATTTCAACCGTCCCTACCCAACATATGTATGGGCTGGAAACGTCTTTGTTTTGGCCTTTATTTTCCCGTTTGTCGATTCATGACAGCCGGCCCTTTTACCCGCAAGACATACAAACTAGTTTGGCCTCCTTACCTCAGCCGGGCGTGCTAATTTCCACGCCCACGCATTTGAAAGCATGTAATAAAACTCAGATTGCCTGGCCCGCCGTCAAATTGCTGCTGTCGTCAACAGCGCCGCTGTCGCTGGCGCTGGCTCGGCATATGGAGTTTCGTTTCAATGCGCCTTTGTACGAATTATTCGGCAGCACCGAAACATTATCCTTTGCTTCCAGGCGCACTGCGATGTCAACGAATTGGCAAACCTATCAGAGTATTCGCCTAACCGAGTGCAATCATCATAGTTGGGTTAGCGGCGGCCATTTGATGCAGCCCGTCAAACTGGACGATCAATTGATGCTGCATGATGAGCGCTCATTCAGTATTCTTGGGCGATCCAATGATATAATTAAAATCGCTGGAAAAAGAGCCTCACTCACCGAATTGAACTTAATCCTCAATGAAATCAAAGGAATTGAAGACGGCTTGTTATTTCCGCTGAAAACTGGGCGCTTAGCGGCCCTGGTTGTTTCAGATTTAGCCAAAAAAACCATCTTGTCAGAACTCAAGCAAGCAACCGACCCCGCTTTTTTGCCGCGCATCATTTTCTATGTGTCAGCCATTCCTCGCACAGCTATGGGAAAACTCAACCAAGCGGAATTACAAAACCTGATTCAGGGACTTACTCTTGTCTGAGTTCAGTCAGTCTTTTTGCATAGACTCAACGCATCCTAGTCTGGCCGGGCACTTTCCGGGCAATCCCATTGTTCCCGGCGTGGTGCTGCTTGATTATGCGCGCACGCTGCTGCAGCAATGGCGCCCCGGAGGCCGTATCAGCTCGCTTTCGCAATGTAAGTTTTTGAAGCCGCTCAGGCCTGATCAGGTTTTTATTATTAAGCTGATGCAAGTATCGCCAACGCTGATAAAATTCGAGCTGGAGTGCGCCGATGAAAAATTGCTGGCAGGCGCTTTTATCGTCGAAGGCGCGCATGACTAGCGATTGGCAATCGCATCAAGAATACAGCACGCCGCTTGCGGTCAAAACGATTCGCTGGATCGCTTTGCACTTGGGCAGGCCGGTTGCGCGCGGCTTTCTTTACCCCATCACGCTGTATTACCTGATTTTTGCAAAGCAGCAACGCCGGGCGTCCTGGCTTTATTTAACCCGGGTGCTCAAAAGAAAACCGCGCTGGCTAGACGTCGCTAAGCATATTCATTGCTTTGCGGCAACGATTCTGGACCGGGTTTATTTGATCACCGGACAATTCGATAAACTGCAGATTACTTTTCCAGCCATCAATATGCCTTTACAGTTTTCCAGAGCCGGCATGGGCTGTATTTTGCTGGGCAGCCATGTCGGCAGCTTTGAAGTGCTGCGCAGTTATGCGGTTAAAAAATGTCCGCTGCCGATTAAAATTTTGATGCACGAAGGACAAACGCCGATCGTAATGCAAGCCCTAAATGCGCTCAACCCAAGCATCGCGGAAACTATAATACCTTTAAGCGATGGCGAAAACAGTCTGCTGAAAGTGAAAGACGCCGTAGAGAAAGGCTACGCCGTGGGCATGCTTGGCGATCGGGTCAGCGGCGACGCCAAAGAAAAGACGGTCACTTGCCAATTGCTGGGCGCGCCGGTGCAAATTCCTGTAGCGCCAATCATCATCGCTGCGTCGCTTAAAGTGCCGTTAATTGTGTTTTTTGGCCTTTATCTGGGCGGCAATCGCTATGAAATTCATTTTGAGCTTCTTGCCGAGCAAATCAAATTAAGCCGACACAAGCGGCAACAAGAAATCCAAGAATGGGCGCAAAAATATATTACTCTTCTGGAACAGAAGATTCTTGCCAAACCCTACAACTGGTTCAATTTTTATGACTACTGGCGCGATCAGGCACACCAGCAGGCCTTGTCAAAACCCCAGTTCGAGCATTTGCTTCCTCATGCCGGTGCGATGATATTAATCGATAAGGTTGATTTCTGGAATTCGAAACAAATCGTTTGCCGCACTCTCTCCCATCGGCAGCTGTTAAATCCGCTACGACTGAACGGTCAGCTCTCGTCGCTGCATTTAATCGAGTATGGCGCGCAAGCGACCGCCATTCATGGCGGTTTATTGACTGGCAAGGCCGCGCCCGGCTTTCTAGCCGCCATTCGAGGCGCGCATTTTAATGTCGATAATTTGGACGACATTCCAGACGAGTTGGTCATTACCGCCATCGCCGAACTTAAAATACAAAATGGCGCGGTTTATCAGATTCGGATAACCGCCGATGGCACAGACAAGGCCTTATTCGAGGCCCGAACTACGGTAATTCATTTACATGACGACTAATAAACCACGGGTTATTGAAAGACCAAACAGGAAACTACCTGCGCCAAATGTATAGTCATGTTAAGTTAATATACCTTCTGCACATCAATTTTCGGCACCTTGATCTTTCTCCCTCAGGGAGAAGGCGGGATGAGGGACACTAAAAACCGAGATTTGATGTGCGAACACCATAACTTACGCCCCGCGCTCACTGGAAAAAGGCTGCAGCTGGTCGATATTCAAGCCTTGCTGGGCCATGAAAGCATCGCGACGGCGCAGACTTACAACCATGAAGGACAAGAACGGTTGAGCAAGTTAGTGGCGGATATTTAACTTTACACTTCAGGAGTTTTTGACATGGGCAAAGCCAGCCGTAAAAAACAGTCAAAAAAACAACAAGCCGCCATTCTTGAAAAATATGGTGGGGTTAAATTATCCGAAGCCCTGATTGATATATGCGAACCCTATGATTATGAAGATTCTTCTTTAGATGAATATAAAAAGCTTATGACGATGGCGGTAGTTGCTTGGAATATCGCTAATCAACCCGAAGAGAAACGCCATGAGCAACTGCTCGGGTTTATCAACACAATGCCCGAATTTAAAGAGAAATTAGAAACCGATTTTAACTATTTTATGAATAATGCCCATTTGCAAGAGGAGCCACCTGCTTCCATTGTTTTTCTTCAGATTTTGGGCGCATTGGCACAGCGTAAAGTCGAACTATATCCAAACGATAATCGCGTTGTTATGGATTTTAAACTAAGAGAGACACCAACAGGCCGACATTTATCCATTTCCTCGATAATTCCTGCCGCAATGCGGCAGATGGGCGATTGAGCCGATTGCTGGCGGATTATGAACTCGTGTTGCATTTTTCCAGCTAAAAGTTTTGTATTACCAATTGTTAATTGTTAATAGCATTGAAATGCAACCGAGAATAAACGTAAGTTCATGCAAATCAACGCTGCCTTCAAAATACTAGAATAATGGTAATTTTCAGCAAAATTTTAAAAATAAAACTTGACAAGGTTTTTCGCAATAAATGGCCGTCGACGCGATGATGCGGGAAAGTCCGAAAATTATGCTATTAGCCGCAACTTCCGCATTCCTCGCAAGCGCTGAACGCTTCGCAATAACCCCCGCTAGCGACCCCAGGCCGAAAATGGCCTGACGGCGATCCTCGAAGGCGAAATTCGCCTTTTCAAACTGGCCTTATAATAGGCGTCAAATCCACTCTTTCTGGCTTTTCCGGTTTGACGATCGACAACATAGACGTGGCCGCCACAATCAAAAAAATTCAGCAGTTGCTCGCCGAGGAGACGAATCTGTCGCCCGCCTTGCGTTCGACCTTGGACGTGTTAATTCTGGTCGTGCAGTTGCTGGTCAATCGTTTGAGCCTAAACAGCCGCAACAGCAGCCAACCCCCTTCCAAGGATCGCTTTCCCACGCGCGATAAAACGGCGACAGACCCCGCCAACAAGCCCGGCGGCCAAACCGGGCATGTGGGCACCACGCTCAAGAAGATTGCCGATCCCGATGCCATCGAAGTCCTCCATGTCGATCGGCGCACCTTGCCGCCAGGCGATTATCAAGCCATCGGCTATGAAAGCCGGCAAGTGGTCGATATCGACATTCGCCGGGTCGTCACCGAGTATCGGGCCGAGATTCTGCAAGATCAGCACGGCCAGCGTTATACCGCCGCGTTTCCGGCGCATGTCACCAAGGCCGTTCAATACGGCAACGGCGTCAAGGCCCAGGCGATCTACCTGTCGCAGTATCAGCTGATTCCCTACCAATGGGTGCAGGAGCAGTTTCAGGATCAACTGCAGTTGCCCATTAGCGCAGGCTCTGTCTTTGCCTTCAATCAGCAGGCCTATGCATTACTGGAACCGTTCGAGCAGACACTGATCGCCAAGCTACTCCAAAGTCGCGTGCTGCATAGCGACGAGACCGGCATCAACATCGCGGGCCTTACCCAGTGGCTGCATTGCGTGTCCAATTCGCAATGGACGCTTTACCATGCCCATGCCAAACGGGGCAAGGAGGCCATGGTCGTCAAGGGCGTATTGCCCTACTTTACCGGCATCCTGGTGCACGATCATTGGAAACCCTACTTCCAATTCCCCTGCCAACATGCGCTCTGTAACGCCCATCACTTGCGCGAGTTGACCTTCGCTCACGAACAAGAACAGCAGGCCTGGGCCAAGGCCATGATCGATCTGTTGCTGGCGATGCAACAGGCCGTCGCGGCACACGGCGGCGTGTTGCCCGAAGCGCATGCGGCCGCCTTCCATACCCAATACCAAGCGCTGCTGCAACAGGCCGAAAGCGAATGTCCGCCGCCCAAACCGAGTCTAATACCGGGCCGGCGAGGTCGACCCAAACGCAGTAAATCACGAAACCTACTCGATCGATTGCTGAACTACGAGACCGAAACCCTCCGGTTCCTGACCGATGCCGAGGTGCCGTTCACCAATAATCAAGGCGAGAACGACATCCGCATGACCAAGCTGCAGCAGAAAATCTCCGGCTGCTTCCGCTCGCAAGAGGGCGCCGACATCTTTTACCGTGTCCGCAGCTATTTGTCGACTTGCCGCAAAAACCAGGTTTCGGCGACTCAGGCTCTCACCCTGCTTTTCGAAGGCAAGTTGCCTGATTTTATCTTGTAGCATCGGCAGCTTTAAAAAGTTGAGGCTTTAAGAGGCTGAATAGTTACGAATAATGAATGCGGTAGAAATTGAAGAAGCCATATCGAATTTAGCGAGTCAGCCCTTTGATCCTGCTGAATTTCCCTATGCATTCCTTCAGGCTTTAGGGAACAAGGAGACCACGCTCAAGCGCCTGCGCTCCGGCACATCGAACAAATCTGATCTGGGTGGTGTTCTGCAAACGAACAACATCCACATTGCTGTGGCCGAGTCTACCGGGGTTACGAGGACACTCGCCGCACTGAAAGCAAGCCCGGCAACATCCAGAGCCAAGGCGCGGTTTGTTCTGGCCACCGAGGGAACAGATTTTGAGGCTGAAGACCTGGAGACCGGCGAGACGATTACCTGCGACTATCAGGATTTCCCCGATCATTTCGGCTTTTTCCTGCCGCTGGCGGGCATTTCGACCGTCAAGCAGATACGCGACAGCTCTTTTGACATCCGGGCGACCCGTCGGCTTAACCAGCTTTATGTCGAGTTACTTAAGGACAATCCAGAGTGGGGCGCTGCCGAACGTAGCCATGAAATGAATCATTTTATGGCACGGCTGATCTTCTGCTTTTTCGCTGAAGACACTGACATCTTTAGCGGCTCGAACGTCTTCACCGGCACCATCGAGCAAATGAGCGCACGTGATTCCGCTAACACGCACGAGGTGATCGGCGAAATCTTCCGGGCCATGAACACGCCGTACGATGATCGCACGGATAACAAAATACCACGCTGGACTAATTCTTTCCCTTATGTAAATGGCGGCTTGTTTTCGGGCAATCTGGAGGTGCCTCGCTTCAGCAAAATTGCGCGTTCCTATCTGCTGCATATTGGCAGCCTGGACTGGACGAAAATCAACCCGGACATCTTCGGCTCGATGATCCAGGCGGTGGCGGACGACGAGGAGCGCGGAGCGCTGGGCATGCACTACACCAGCGTTCCCAACATCCTGAAAGTGCTTAACCCGCTGTTCCTCGATGACCTTCGGGTAAAGCTTGCGGAAGCGAGGGACAATCCGCGCATCTTGCTCAACTTGCGAAAGCGGTTGTCAAAAATCAGGATGTTCGACCCGGCTTGCGGTTCGGGCAATTTTTTGGTGATTGCTTATAAGCAGATGCGCGAGATCGAAAACACCCTCAACGAACGGCGTGGCGAGCGCGGACGCCGGAGCGATATTCCGCTGACCAACTTTCGCGGCATTGAGCTGCGCGACTTCCCCGCCGAAATCGCCCGCCTGGCGCTGATCATTGCGGAATATCAGTGCGATGTGCTGTATCGCGGCCAGAAAGAGGCCTTGGACGAACTGCTGCCGCTGGACTCGGAAAATTGGATAACCTGCGGCAATGCTCTTCGGCTGGATTGGTTAACTATCTGTCCGCCGACCAGTACGGGCGTAATAAAGTGATGTGTCAACACTATTCCGGACACAAGGTTAAGCAGCTTTATGCTGCGAATCGTAGTCTACTGGCGACAGATAACCATTGGCTGAATGCAGTCGCTCTCTGTTGTAAAAGACCTCAATATAT